>Ga0255094_1000192_pt1 | contig 35130 bp, 19 predicted proteins | sample Colum_Law_RepB_8_2_FD_188434 | JGI IMG/M metagenome (GOLD analysis project Ga0255094, IMG submission 188434) | Freshwater microbial communities from Columbia River, Oregon, United States - Colum_Law_RepB_8d | ecosystem: Environmental > Aquatic > Freshwater > River | place: USA: Oregon...
GATTGGCCGTGTTTGCTGCGTTGACGGTGAGTCTGGCACACATCCCGGTGTTGGTCGCCTGTAGTTTGTTTTTTCTGGTGATCTGCATTGGCCCTCCATCTTTGCGAGTCCCGTGGCAACACGTGGTGTTAAGTGGCGGCGTAGCGTTGGCGGTGTTTGCTCTGGCGATCACCGTGTGGAGTTATGCGACCGACTGCAATCTGCTCCGTGTCTGGAGCTGGAATTTGTCGAACCATGCCGGGTTCTATAAGCAATCATCCCGAACGTGGTGGAAGTGGTTTCTCGTTAACCCTGTGGAGCTGTCGTTTTCGATCGGCTTGCCTCTAATGTTTGTGTTTCTGGAATCTCTAATGCGATTCGTGAGCAGACTTAAGGCGGATCTGATCCCCAAGTCACAGAGCCCGGATTACGGTCAGGGGACGGTGATGATTCGGCTTGCCTTGAGTTTGTTCGCCACATGGGCAGCACTGTGGCTTTCCGGAAAAAACATGGGCGAAGCGGCTCGGCTGTGGGGTTTCCTGACTCCGTGGTTTGTAATTGGGGCGTCTATTTGCCTGGGGCCGGAATTCTCTGCGAAGCGGATCGAGCAGAATCATCTTCATCGAAATCCGGGGACGGTCTATCATTCGTACTGGTTGATTCTGCTGATTGCTCAGATGATCGTCTGTACGGTGACGGTTGGCGGAGTGAGCGGTTATCAGGAGTTGACGAACTTCGCCGGTTGATTGGGGTCATCGCAAAGAGTTACTCATAGCGAAGCTTGGATCTGCCTCAGAAATCAGGAAAGCATCTGCTTCCTTGTCGACAATGTGTTTATTTCATCTCGTTAGAGGAATTCGTCTGTTGGAAAACGCCCGTCATAACTACGTCGTTCGCGAAGCTTGTCGAGATGATATCCCGGGACTCGAGAGTCTTGTGGACCGATTTGTTCAGCGGAACAGACTGTTGCCACGTACGACGGATGAGTTGAGTGATCTGATTCCTTTTGGATTTGTGGCGGTTGATGGTGATCAGGTCGTCGGGTTTGCTGCGTTGGAGATCTATTCGGCCAAGCTGGCGGAAATTCGTAGTCTCGCGGTGCATGATGATTATCAGGGGCGTGGAATCGGGAAAGCCCTTGTACAGAAATGCGTAGACCTGGCCGTTAAACGAAATATCCTGGAAGTGATGGCGATTACCTCGGCTGATAGCTTCTTCCAGCGGTGCGGGTTCGACTTTACCCTGCCAGGCGAAAAGAAAGCACTGTTCATGCAGACAAGAGATGAGTACTAGAGACTTGCATCTGAATGACTCAGCAGACTCAATAAGCTCGGCAGTGGAGTTTGTGAATCAGGCTCTTTCACGGGCTGGTATGGCCAAGCCTTCAGTCGGTGTCATTTTGGGATCCGGGTTGGGCTGTGCGGCTGATCGGCTGATCAACGCTGGCGGCATTTCGGCGGATTATGTTGATATTCCTGGGATGCCTCAGCCTCACGTCACGGGCCATCATGGAACTTTGGTCTGCGGGCGAGTGAAAGATCAGAGCGTGGTCATGCTGAAAGGACGCGTCCACTGGTATGAAGGACGTGTTCTGGAAGACATCCTGTTTGGCGTACGTCTGTTAGCGGGATTAGGAATCAGGAAACTGCTCGTCACCAACGCGGCCGGGGGCATTAATCCTAAGTTTTCTCCCGGTGATTTAATGGTGATCAGTTCGCACCTGCGACCATTACTTTACACAGTTCCAGCGACATTTCCGGGGCATTTACGAATGGCAAACGCCCTTGAGATGCAGCATAGCCGTGGGCTGTGGTGTGATGTTCTGCGAACTGCAGCGTTGCAGACAAAGACACCGCTGAGGATTCACGAAGGCACATACGCCATGATGCCCGGCCCGTGTTACGAAACACCGGCCGAGATCAGAATGCTGCAGAAAATCGGCGCAGATGCGGTGGGCATGAGCACTGTGCCGGAAGCCGTTGAGGCGGTTTCTTTGGGGATGTCAGTGCTCGGTGTGTCCTGCATTACGAATTGCGCCGCAGGCCTGACAGACCAGACGTTGAGCCATTCGGAAGTGACGGCAACAGCATCCGCCGTTTCAGAGCCTTTCTCTGAATGGATCTGGAACGTTGTCTGCGGCATGAAACCCTGATAATCAACGGGCTGCTGCTCGCATCTTTTCAACGAGCGGCTGGAGCTGTTTTTCGATTTCGGCCGCTTTGGATTCAGCTTCAGGAAGCGGCAAGCCGGTACCGGTCCCGGGGCGTTTGTGGCCGATATGCGACAGCCAGGCATCATGCAGAACGGAACCTTGTTGGTTCGACAACTGAGTCATCTCGCCGGTGGGTTCAATCCACTTTGTGATGCCCCACGCTTTCAGAATGGCTTCTGCCAGAGTGCGATGGCCAGTTGAGTTGCAGTGGACTCCATCGGCAGCCACCGTGAAGGTCGGATCATTCTTTCGCTGCTCAGTCCAGAATTCCATGCTGGGAGAATAAACATCCACGACCATCTCAACACGGTCTTTTTGTTCGAGGATCCACTTCCCGTACTTCTGGATCACATCATCGTAGCCTTCATAGACGGCGAACCATGCATATTTCTCCGCGCCGGCCGGCAGGAGTTTTCCGGCCGCCTTGAGTGGTGCGGCGTCAAACGGCGGCGGAGTCAGCAGCACCAGCTTGGCATTCGCGGCATGGACCTTTTCGATCAGCAGATTGATACCGCTCTGATACTTCTGAAAGCGTTCTTCACTGAAGGGATAATAGATGCCATCGTTCATGCCATAACATGCCACGACAACATCCGGCTTGAACATGCTCAATGCTCGATCGAGCCGTTCGTGAACATTGGGACGAGGAAAAGGGTGATCTGGTTCGGAGAGCCCAGTTACGTTTTCGCTGGGCAATCCGGCGTTGATGATCACGGGAATAGAGCCGGTCGACTGCAACCGCAATTGCATATCGATCATGTAGACATATTCTCCCGCCGCCGTGATCGAATCGCCCAGAAACAGAATTCGCTTTGCCTTGAGCGGAAAGGCATCTTCAGCGGATGCCAGCGTACAGGCAGTCACAGCAAGGACCAGAGCAAGGGCAGAGAAGCATCGTTTCATGGAAGAACTCAGGATGATTTGTGGCAGGAGTGAGAGGGCCATCAGGGAAGGACCTTTTCCAGAGACTTTACGAACGATAGCAGCCCTTCTGGTGGACTGCCAGTTGTGCGGGGCGAGCGGCTAAGTGCAATCCGATGGAGGCAGCAGAGTATCGAAATGTCAGCACTCACAATAAGTTACGGCAACGAGCGAGATTCTGTAAGAAGATGGTCGGCTGACGATGCGGGGCCCCTGCTGCCGGGCTCTTATGAGTTTCCAGCATTCGTGCTCGATGTGCAGTCTCGGCTGGAGGAGCGGCATTGCTAAGCCAGTTGTCACCAGCCATATTCGGCTAATAGTGGTGTTGGATCCCTTTCCGAATGCCCCCCGGGCGACCTGCGCATTACGGTACTCGCTGAGATTATCTGACCTCAAACCTGACCAGAATCGGCGTACAATTCTTGTCGACCTTGTCGGCTATCGCTGCGTGAAAGCATGCGTTTTTGCGAACGCATCAGCCGACGCTTCTCTGCGCGTCGCCCCTACCTGGACGCATCCTGTTCGGCAGTGGCCATGCCGATTCCCGACGCCCCGCCACTTGTCCCGTTGTAGAAGACTCGAATCTGATCGTCCTCAATCAGCAGATGCGGATACCCGATTATTCCGCTCTCCCAGCCCGAAGCTGCCGGTCTTAGTGAGACATTGTCGACATCCTCGCTGCCATCTTTACCCCCGCGACTCCAATGAAGTCCGTCCTGACTCACGGCCTCCGCCAAACTGTAACTGCCGTTGTCCGTTCCGAGTCCCGTGTAGAGTCCATGATAACCAGCCGCGTTGCGCCAGACATTCAAGCCGACAACAGCGATGTCTTCGCTCGGCACATTGCGACGACGATCCATCACTATTCTGCGGTCCGTCCAACTGATGCCGTCATCCGATTCCGCTGCAGCACAAAGTTTGTGCTCAATGATGTGCCACGTTCCGTTCTTCTCCCAGTCCGGATCCCGCAGTCCAGGCAGCAACGTATAATACATTCGATAGCGAACCCGACCATCAGACTGCGGCAATTCCGTGATGTTCCCCAGCCCAACGAGCGCCCGATTCTCGGGATACTCACGAATCCCGTCTCCTTCTAGCACAGGATCCGCAGAATACTTCGTCCACTGCTTCAGGTCGTCGCTCATGGCCAGACCGATTCCGCGGTAGTTCGAAAAATGCTGCGGCCCCTCCTGATTGCTGCGGCCCGAATAATACAGGTGCCATCGACCTCTGATTCGATGGACTCGAGGATACGTCGCGGATAGCTCGTCAAAGGAACCCTTCATGCCGAGTGGCAAAACGGGACCATGTCGCTGCCAGTTCGTTGGATCGTCCGGTACTGCGGTGGCCAGGCAAATCCGTTGGATATAGTCATCGCCGATCCCGGCATAAAACATCCACCAGAGGCCACCGTGCGAAATGACAAACGGAGCCTGTGAACCGCGCCGATCAAAATCATCCCGCGGTACAAATATCGGATTCCGACCGTCACGCTGCCATTGGTGCAGAGACACGGAGCTATGCCGCAGAGAATCATCCTTCCCGGAATTCTCGTCGGACAATACTCCAGGAAGACGACTGCTCAACAGAACGACCGTAATCAAGAGGATTCTTACCCGGACTCTCAGCTTCAATGCGATGTTCCCGTCAGGGAAAATCCAACACCGCAGGGTCATATTGGTACACATCGGTTACCCTAAAATAAAGAAGCGTTACAAAATCCGGTATAGGATCCCTGACATTCTTTTCCCTACCACTTTGGTCTTCTGGCGACCTGTGCCCCCGGACTTCAGGTGGGCAGCACTTTGCCGCGTGCCTCTGCCAGAAATGTCGCAACAAACGCAACAAGTGCAAGTGACCACAGTCAACCAACAAACAACGAAAGAATTCTGGCCGAAGGGATTAAGTCTGCGAAGAATCGGTCGGCGTGCGAGCGGGCGGGGGGAATTGCCACGTTAGTCATGTTGTCGTTCGCGGCTGGGTTCTTGATTCGATAAACTTTCAGGCAGTCGGAAGCGTGTGGCATTTCTGTCTCCGGCTGGCCTTCTTGAGTGGACGAATGATATGGACTCACGAATCTCGACGACCGTTGCTTTTACCGCTGTGATGATGACAGTAGTGTGGTCTTCGCCCTTTACGTTTGCAGATGAATCCGGCGAAGTTTTGTTTGAGAATCAGATTCGCCCAGTGCTTCTGGAGAAATGCTTTGGTTGTCACGGCGGCAATAAAGTGTCGGGCGGGCTGCGAATTGATTCGCGAGAAAGCCTGATGACCGGCGGTGAATCCGGAGTTGTCATTAGCCCGGATGATCCGGACGGCAGTCTGTTGATCAAGGCCATCAGTCGACACGAAGATGTGTCTGCGATGCCGCCCGAAAAAAAAGACGCGTTGCGACCCGAACAAATCGCAGCCTTCAAAAAATGGATTCGCGAGGGTGCCGAATGGCCAGCCACAACAGAAAAATTCGAAGCGCTAAAGCACTGGGCATTTCAGCCGATCCAGGATTTCGCACCGCCCAAAGTGTCTGACGTCGAATGGTCGAAGAGCAGCATTGATGCATTCATTCACGCTCGCCAAGAAGCCGCTGGGGTCACTGCCGTGCAGCCTGCAGACAAGAAAACGTTGATTCGCCGAGCGACCTTCGACCTGACTGGTTTACCTCCGACACCGGAAGAAGTTGCGGCCTTTGAACAGGATGATTCTTCTGAAGCTTATGCCAAATTGATCGATCGGCTTTTGGCGTCGCCGCATTATGGTGAACGTTGGGGACGACACTGGCTGGATGTTGTTCGCTATGCTGACACCGCCGGCGAGACTGCGGATTATCCTGTTCCGCTGGCATGGAAGTATCGCAACTATGTGATCGATGCGTTCAACTCGGACAAGCCATATGACCAGTTCCTGCAAGAACAGATTGCGGGCGACATTCTGGGCAGCCAGCATCCTTCGGAAAACTACGCCGAGCAAGTCACAGCGACAGGATATCTGGCCATCTCACGTCGCTTCGGGTTCGATTCCGAGAACTACCACCATCTCACAATTCAGGACACCATCGATACGCTGGGACAGTCGGTGATGGGGCTCAGCCTGGGTTGCGCGCGGTGTCATGATCATAAGTTTGATCCAGTCACGATGCATGACTACTACGCGATGTACGGAATCTTCGACAGCAGTCGGTATGCCTTCCCGGGCTCTGAGCAGAAGCAAAGATTCCGCGCAATGGTACCACTGGTCCCAGCCACCAAAGCCATCCCGGATTGGCGCGAGTTTGATCATCGCGTGGCGTCACTGACGTCACTGCTCGAAAAGCAAAAGCAGCCTGTGCCCAGTGCAATTCTGCGTTCGCTGCACGACATGGACGGTGATTTTGAACTCCAGGCGCCAGCAGCGGGCGGCAGCAACGGAGTCCTGGTGCCGCCGTGGGTTTACAGCGGCCGGATCGCAGTGACCAATGCGGCTCAGAGTCCTTTCCGCAATCTTTATGCTCGAGGCAAAGTGGGGGCCAGCATCGCAGCAGACGGCGGAGCATATAAGATCGCTCAGGCCCTTCATCCTCATCGTGACACCAGCAACTGCGATCACTTGTCAGTGAATCTGGATTTTCGAGTCACCCCGACTCAATCCCCCACACAGGGCTTCCATGAGTTCAGAATCGGCGGTTATCCATCATCACCGGCCATCATCGTGACGATTTCATCAGATATTGTTGCCATCAAGGTCGGAGAACGTTCGGAGAGCATCGCGGCTGTGACTCCCGGTCAATGGCAGAACCTGCAGCTTGCAATCGACCTTCACGACCGAAGTTATACGATGACGGTCAGCAGCTTCGATAGCGCCGGCGCTGTGCAGGTTACTGCGTCGCGACCGGGACTGTGGTTGAGTCCTGAGTGGTCAGGAATTATCAACTTTAGTGAACTGCTCAGCGATTCAAATCCGGCTCCTGGCATCGAGTTCGACAATCTGGGAGTTCAGGAACAGCCTCTGGCCGCCGCGACGACGGAATCACCACTGTCGACCGGCTCTGCTGCAGTAGATGTCGCTGAGCTGTCAAAGCAGTTGCAGGAACTGGTCGGCCTCGGTGGTGACTATGAAACTCAAATCAAGGAAATGCCACCCGCGACTCCCTGGAACGCAGGTCCCAATAGTGTCGTGAAGATTGCCGAACGTTCGCAGAGTCCTTATCAGAACATTTTCCCGACTGGCGCATTCGGAGTGTTCATGCCGAATCGCGGCGAGTACGACGGTTTCGGATTAACGTTACCTGTGATGTGGAAGTCTGAGGAAACTGAAGTTCTCTACACATGCTTCGACTTCAACTGTGCGGATGTTTCAGCAGGTGGTGAAGGTTCCTGGCGTTACTATGTGGGACATGGCCCGGGGAATTCGGCGGCCATCGAACTCTATATGAATGGCTCGCACTTCTTCCGTCGCAGCGGAGATGCTCGCGATGCCGTTTGCGCATTAACGGTCGGTCAGTGGTATCAGGTGCAGGTTACGCTCAATCTGAAAACTCGCACCTACGAGGGCACGATTTCAACTCGATCTGCGGCTGAGCCAAATTCGGTGACACAAACGCCATTCCGTGGGGACGTCTCCACCGGCTGGGATGGCCAGATTGATTATTCATTCATAGATAGTTACGGCCATCTGGGTGGAGTTCGCCCTGCGCTGGATGTCGACAACTATGAGATCTCAACAAAGCCGCATGCAGCCTTTGATACAATTTCCGTCGACACAACGGCTCCCGAATTGATCGCTCGACGAGAAAAGGCGGCCGCTATTCAGAAGCAACTGGCGGCCGTCCGAGAAGAGGCTCAAAAGGCCGGGCAGGAATTGAGCTCATTGTTGACAGACGGTCCGTTTCCGATGGCTTATGGCATGGCCGAAGGAACTCCGCATGACGTGCAGATTCAGAAACGCGGTGAGCCTACTCAGCCCGGTGATATGGTGCCTCGTGGATTTATCGAATCGCTGGGAGGAAATTCTCTGCCCGCCGAGCTGCCGGGAAGTGGACGTCTGCAGCTCGCCCAATGGCTGACCAGTCCGGAGCACCCACTGACGGCCCGAGTCATGGCGAATCGACTCTGGCAGTATCATTTTGGGCGAGGACTTGTGAAGACATCGAATGATTTCGGAGTACGCGGACTTCCTCCGACACATCCGGAACTTCTGGATCATCTGGCATCGAAGTTTGTGCAGAGTGGCTGGTCGGTGAAATCCATGCATCGTCTGATCATGTTGAGTCGCACGTATCAACTGGCTTCAGAACAGGATGCGGCAGTTTTGCAGCACGCAGAGGCACAAACTTCCGCCGTTAATCCAACGGATTTGTACGTGCATTTTCAGCGACGACGTCTGAGTGCTGAAGAGATTCGAGATTCGATTCTGCAGGTCAGTGGTGAGCTGGATTCAGCGAGAGGTGAAGGGCATCCGTTTCCTTCGCCAGTGAGCTGGGGATTCTCACAACACGGTCCGTTCATTGCAGTTTACGATAACAACTTGAGAAGCGTGTACCTGATGACTCAACGATTGAAACGTCATCCGTTCCTTGGTTTGTTCGATGGATCAGATCCAAATGCGTCCACGGCCGATCGCCTCGGGACGACCGTGCCGACTCAGGCTTTGTTCTTTCTGAACGACGCTTTTGTCCATGCCAAAGCCGCAGCATGGGCGGACAAATTGATCGCTAACGGCCGCAGTGAAAGTCAACAGATTGATCTCGCGTGGCATCAGGCCTTCGACCGAGCAGCGACGACGGAGGAACTAATCTCGTCTGCTGAGTATCTCGCAGCCGCTCGTGAAGAGCTAGCTGTCTTGAATGCTACTGATGCGGACCGACGAGCATTAGCATCATGGCTGCGAACATTACTGGGCAGCAATGAGTTCCTGCACGTGGATTGAAGCGAGTCGCGAGGGACGGGAAGGACAGGGCGATCGGCCGAACTTGCCGGTCCGGGGTGAGGAATTCTCTGCGACGTTCGCCTCAGGAAAAGGTGACCCAGACTTTCTGACCCGCACAATCATCCAACTCAAGATGATCGTTACAAATGGTCGAACCAATCATTGGCCAGCCTGCGATTCGTCATGTGGAAAAATGGGGCTCGCCTGATTGGGAACCAGATGCACCCCCGGCTCACCAAGTCTACGCGCGTTCAGCGGCCATGCCCGCCGGATGTTGCTGCGCGCAGATTGCGAAGCGGGGGGTTGAGCTCCAGTGCGCTTCTGATTCGAGCTTGCTGCGGCATGATGCTGGCGAGCTCGGTCTGTCTCGCACAAAACCCGACGACCGGGCATTCGTTCAGACCGAACTCGCCCCGCGACACCGTTCACCCTGCTGTGCATACTCGAACGTTGGACGGCACCGAACCGCAACGAGAGATCCAACTGATTCGCTATGGAAATCAGGCTGCGGCTCCGCAAATGCCGATGGCCTCGGAGCCTGCTGAGAGTTCGAACAGCGAAGTGGGAAGTCAGCGGAATCAAGATTCCCCGGGCCTGGCCACAAGTATGCCCCGCGTTGCCGCAAGTATGCCCCGCGTTGCCCCAAACATGCCGGGTGAGAAAATCCCTGAACTTCGAATGCCGGACGGATTGGTCCATCCGGCGGTCCCCTCCACAGACGCCGCGACTGCATTGCAACGTCCTGTGTTATGCTGGGAGCAGGAGCTCCGAACATCAATTTTGCGTGATCGTCCGCCGATGCCGATGAGTTTGAATGAGACTCTGTACCGCGCGATGACGGAAGCTCCGGAACTTAAAATCCTGAACTCGGACTGGTGCATTCAGCTTCAGGAGATCACGCGTCAGGACGCGGCCTTCGACTGGAACACATTTGTCAACTCCGTCTGGAATCGAGACAGCACGCCGATCGGAAGCCAGCTTGACGGTGCTGCAAACCGTTTGCGGAGTCACACGTCCACAGCCAGAGCCGGCTTGCGAAGACTGGATCGTACTGGCGGTCAGTTCGAAATCGCTCAGCAATTCGGCTTTAAGGAAAGTAACTCCCAGTTCATCAGCCCCAACAACCAGGGGAACACTCGACTGGCCTTGCAGTATGAGAAACCGTTGTTGCGAGGAGCTGGTGAAGACTATGCCACCAGCCCGCTGCAGCTCGCGGAGATCGACAAGGATATTGCCTTTGATCGACTTCAGGCGGGAATTCAGGATTATCTGCTGGAAACGGCCAATGCCTATTGGAATCTGGTTCTGCGACGAGGGCGATTCCTGCAGGCCGTGAATTCGTGGAATCGAGCCAAACTGGTTGCCGACGAAATCAGCCAGCGGCAGCAGATCGATGTGAAACCCGTCGCGATGGATCGCGCGATGCAGGATGTGGCTAATCGATTGGCCGCAGCGATTCAGGCGGAGCACGACATCATTGTGGCTCAGGAAGTTTTATTGGGACTGATCTATGCCAATCGTTATCCGCAATTTGCCGGGACTGAGGTAGTTCCGCTGACGTTGCCGCCTGACACCCCGGAAGCGATTGGCCCAGAAACTCAGGTGGAAGTGGCAATCCAGAATCGACCGGAAGTCCATCAGGTCATCCGCGAAATTCGGGCGTCAGCGATTGAGCACAAAGTGGCGCAAAGTGAAGTGCTGCCAGCATTGAATCTGGTTCTGACTGGATACTCGGCCGGTCTGCGAGGTGACTACAATGCCGCTGGTGCCTTCACAGATCAGTTCAGCATGGGACAACCAGGCCTCGGCGTGGGGATCGACTTCGAAATTCCCTATAAGAATCGTGCCGCACGAGCCGCCGCTGAACAGCGTCGCATCGCCATGGCACGGATTCAGAATCAATTCGAAGTTGTCGTCGGCGAAGTTTCGCAGGACGTCCGCAGCCAGGCGATTCAGCGTAATAAATTCATTGCCGTTCTGCCGCAGCAATGGGAGTCACTGGTTCTCTCCCAGCGTCTGCTTGTGAACACAGAGACGCGACGACGATTCCTTGCCGATGGTACTCAGGTGGCAGATCTTTATCTGGACAATTTGCTGCAGATTCAAAGCCGTCTGGAAGCATCCGAGTTTGCCATGTTACAGGCTCAGGTCAACTTTGCGATGGCCGATATGGGACTGCAGCGGAGCGTGGCCAATCTGAAGACGCTGGCCACGCCGGAATCGCTCGAACAACTCAATATTCCGGGGGCGGAAACCAGTCAGCGACCGATCATCGAGGGGCCGATGATCGGTCGCTGATTGTTGGGTTCGGGCGAGTCACGTCCGGCCGTTGACGGCCAGACGTGTTTTTTCGTCGTCACGAAACTTTCTTCGCGGGTTCTACACCCAGCGCTCGCCCGAGAGAGTCTTCAATGGTCCGGAGAGGGGATTCCGGACCAAAATGTCGCTCCTTCGACAAAAACACTCTGCTTACAATCTCTCACTCCGTCAGGTCTTACCAGCAGCCGAACCATTTGCTCCAGCCACCCCAGCTCCATCCGCAATCGTTGCTGGAAGTGTAGCTGTATGATGAACCGCTGTTGTGGCAGGTATCATTGCTGTAGTTCTGGTCGCACACCTGATCGAAGATCGAGAAGCAATTCGTCAGAACAGGTTCGATCCAGCCGAGCAGGTTACAGTCAGAATAGGAAGGCGTTGTGTAGCACCAATTGTAGTCGTCATGACATTCTTCGTTGTAGTCGTTAACAACCGGTGGCACTTCCTCGCAGACAACTGGTGGTTCGCAGACTGGCGGCTCTTCAACGGGTGGCCCAACCACGCAGTCCACAGGCTCTTCGACAACGATTACTTCGTCTTCATCGACGGGAGGAACTTCAAGGTCGCAGCCCGGCGTACAGTTACTCATCCAGTGATCAACGCAAGCCCAGACGTCATCATCGTTAGTAACGACGGGGTCGCCTTCTTCTGTCGCTTCTTCGTCAATCTCTTCTTCAACCACTACGATCTCGTCAGTCTCTTCCTCTACGATCTCGTCAACGACTACTTCTTCCTCAACGACTACAATTTCTTCAGCTTCTTCGTCTGTCAGCCCTTCATCGACTACTACAACTTCGTCGGTTTCTTCTACGGCGATCTCGTCAACGACCACTACCTCTTCGTCAGCAACGACAACTTCTTCAGCTTCTTCGTCCGTCAGCACTTCTTCGACGACTACAGCTTCGTCGGTTTCTTCTACGACGATCTCGTCAACGACCACTTCTTCATCAGCAACGACAACTTCTTCAGCTTCTTCGTCCGTCACCACTTCGTCGACGACTACTACTTCGTCGGTTTCTTCTACGGCGATCTCGTCAACGACCACTTCTTCATCAGCAACGACAACTTCTTCAGCTTCTTCGTCCGTCACCACTTCGTCGACGACTACTACTTCGTCGGTTTCTTCTACGGCGATCTCGTCAACGACCACTTCTTCAACTGTCAGTTGAGTCGTTGTGACTTCAACGGCTTCTTCGACTATGGCAGCTTCAACGGCGACAGGAACAGCAGGTTCAGTGACCACTTCCTCAGCGTCAACAGGAGCGACCGCATCTACCACAAGTGCCGCAGGGGCGGCAGGGGCAGAGCCGGCATTGAACAGATCCGCGACAGAATACGATCCGTCACGGAACTGAATTTCTTCGACGTTGGTCACAAAGTCCGTCGAGCGGCCATTGTCGATTTCAAGGATTCCAAATCCCTTGTCGGTGACCTTGTAGTCAGCTCGATTTCCGCCCCAGTAAACCAATGTGTCCTGGCCGTCACCGCCATCGATCACATTGTCGCCGCGAATTGCGATCAGCATATCATGACCATCTCCACCCTTCAGATAGTTGTCGCCGGCGAGGCCAATCAGGACATCATTGCCGGCTTTGCCATCCATGAAGCCGCCAGCTTCGAGAGCAACCATAACGTCATTGCCTTCAGTCGCGTCATCCAGCGTAGCTGCATTAATGTCCGCTGCTGATGCTGACATCAGGATCATTGGCTCAAGTGATTCAATTCCGCTCAGATCCAATCCGCGATTCTTATCCGTGGCCATTATGCTCAGTTTCCCCATTAAGCTCTGAAAGTGTTGGCGTCGGTTCAACACATCTGAACCGACTCCCGCCGGGGACTTAACTGCGGGGCCGACAAATCGTGGACAGGGATTCTTTAAAAATCTCCGTCAGCCTTCGAAAACGTCGACAACTTCTTGACACCAACCTTGAGTTCAAAACAAGCACATGCATTCTTTCCGCGGGGTTTATTCCCGGGAGCGAAAGTCTCAAGGAATGCGTTTGGCCAGCGAGATGTTAATAACATCGTTTGATGGCAAGCCGCAGGCGTCGTTGATCGAATTGGCCGGCGGCGACGGCTCGCCGCTAAACGACAACGCAGGACGCGCGACCAGAACAACGGCCTACGCTCGTCTTCAGTCGAAATCATGCGGTCAACGCAGCGGCCGCGCATCATTCCGGAATAGTGGCGGCGCAATACTATTCGTCGAAGGTAACTCGCAAATGAACAGGCATTCCATCGTCGCCGTCGGAGAGCCTTTCGACCCAGCCGCAGGCATCAATCATCGTCAGCGAGGAGTGCCAGGGGCCGACGGAAATCAGCGAACTCTGAATCGTACCGTCCGTGTGAATGAGCCCCAGCCATTGTTCTAGCTGACCCGAGTTCGCAACGTAATACATCACAGACTCATCATCGTACATCCAGAGTCCCACGGCCTGTGCGGGAATACCACTCGCCGATACTTCTTGAGTCTTACGAAAACGTCCGTTCTCCTGCAGCTCAAGCGTCCACAGTTGAGATTCCTCCGCGTCGTCCGCCGGATTGCTCATGAGCGCAAGGAATGTCTTCCCATCGTGAGTCGCCAGGCCGTGAAGATGGCGATCCAGTTCGCAGTCTTCGCTGAGCTGGATTGGCTGCTGCCAGGTTCCGTCAATGGCTCGATCCGTCATGTAAAGAGAAACGATGCCATCTGTCAGCTCGTGTGCATGAAACAGACGTCGACCGTCCGGAGTGGCCGCACCCAACAGTGATTCTCGCAGTCTGATATCGCTCCACGGAGCATTGCCGATGCCTCCGGAAACGGGTTCGAAGGTCTTCAGACCGCCGTTGTTTGGTGAATCCACGAATTGAAGCAGATGAGCCCGTCTGCAATCGGTCACTCCCAGATCTACTTCATAAATGCCATCGCGATTCTGGTCATAAGGACGAACTGCATTCGGCGTTTGGAGAAACAAAACCGTTCCCGAATCAGGATGCACGGCAAACAAATCTGCATCAGCTCCGCCGGTGATCTGATACATCGCAGCGACGCCATCAGGATCGTAGCACTGCAGTTTCACGTCATTGAACGCGGTGTCACCATTCTCCAGACGAATATTCAGTGACTCGCCTCCTCGGATTCCGGTAAAGCCTGGTGCTCCACTGGCTGCTACATTTTCGGCTCGGCCACTCGACAAAAACATCTGTGCCGCGATAAGAATTGACAAACCGGCGACCAGACCTGCTCCGGCCAGAAACCAACCTTTGGACGAGCTGTCCGAACGAACGGACGAGGCCAGACTTTTCTGAAATCGTCGTCGATCGCGTGAGTTGCCACCATGGGCGAAACGATTCAGTTCCTGCTGAAACGCCTGGGCTGTCGAAAACCGATCCCGAGGATCGGGCGCGCAGGCTTTCATGATGATGTCCGCGAGATACTCGGGAACATCCGGTCGCAATTCTTTCAGCGGCGGAAGAGCAAGAATCGAACGATCCTGAATCGCCTGACGAGCCGTCGTACCAGAGAAGGCTTCGGTCCGTGACACAAGTTCGTACAGAGTCACCCCAAGACCGAACACATCGCTGCGTTCATCTGTGAAGCCACGCAACGCTTCCGGCGACATATATCGTGGTGTACCAATCGTATCGCCGGTACGACTGAGATTACTGTCCTCGTCGCGAATCTTGGCTAGCCCAAAGTCGGCGATATGCAAATTCGCCTGACGGTCCAGCAGCAGATTGGCTGGCTTGATGTCTCGATGAATCATGCCATGCTGATGTGCATGCTGCAGACCGGACGCGACCTGAGCTCCCAGACGAGCAATCTTCTCCCATGAATCGACTGCCGCCAGACATTCGTCAGGCGCGGCATTGGCTTTCGGAACGCTGACACCGGACTTTTTCAGGATCAGGTGGCGAATGACCTGCTCCAGATTGCACCCGTCGATATAGGGCATGGCCAGGAACTGCAGTCCCTGAAACTCGCCATAATCGAAGACTGGAACGATATTGGGATGATGCAGCCGAGAAGCTGCTTCTGCTTCCAGAGCAAATCGTTTGGGCAATGAACGCGATGTTGACACCTGATCGGCAAGGACTTTAATCGCCAAACGACGGCTCAACCCGGACTTGCTGGCTTCGTAGACAAAGCCCATACCACCGCGACCAATCAGCCGATGAATTTCATAGTCATCAAGCCGCATCAACGATGGCGGTTCCCGAAATCTGGCGGCGATCGGATGAGGATTCGTTCCCAACCGCTCGGCAAACATCATCATGCGACACTGGCGACGAACCTGCTCCGCATGGTCCGGAAATCGCATCACCAATTCATCAATCGACGGACGTTCGCCGCGTCGTACCTGCGACAGAAACGCATCCGTTTCCGCATCAGGCAGACACCAGTCAATGTCCGGATCAATTTCATGGCCAAGTTTCATTAGGCAGTCTCAATACAGACTTGTCGTGCCAGCCAGTTCATGGAGCCGCTCGAGGGCTCGAATGTAACGTTTACTGGCCCCGGACGTTGTCAGATTCAGTCGTTCCGCGCACTCCTGATTGGTAAGATTCTCAACATGCCGCAGCAGCAGAATTTCCCGATCAGCCTCATCCATACGGCAGATCAGCGAGTGGATTCGCTGCTGAGCTTCCTGGCGAACGAGCTGTGATGCCGGCCCGGCCATGGAGGCTGACAAAGCTTCGACAAGGCGAGAAACGGTGGACTCATTGTCCGTGCCCTGAAATCTGGGGCGTTGCTCGCGATCGACCGTGCGTTTGTCAGCTCCCAGATGAAAACGACGCAAACGATTCACACTCTGGCGAACAACAAACTTCAGCCAGGCACTCAGGGACATGTCCGTCGTGTGTTCCTTATCGCCAAAACGCGCGACGGCTTCGACCCAGGCGTCCTGCACGACGTCGGAAGGGCTGACTCGCGCACGGAGCTTCTTGTCCAGATTCGCATCAGCGACACGATGCAGCAACGGATACTCGCGCAGAAACGCGGCTTCGAGATCTTCAGTTTCAATGGTGGTCATGTTCAACATCTCCCCACAGCGCAGGATTCTTCAGTGTGGTCTGATGCAAACGTAGCTCAAGGATTTCGGCTGCGATTTCAGAGTCATCCGCTTTTGCTGGAATTTGTCGAGTTCTGAGGACGGCCGTTGGTTCGTTCAGTAGTCGTTGTTGGCCTGCTCACGTTGCGATTAAATCGATTCTGTAGAATTGTCCACTTTGCTTTTGAGGTCAGATTCACGTTTTCCACGCCGCTGCAGGCTTTGCGAGCTATGAGTTTCCTTGGGACATTCTGGATATTTCCCTGCGATCGTTGTTTAGCGGCGTTCCTGGTGTTTTGTGTGATGAGAACGCTTCCGACCACACCGCCGTGTCTCGCAGGCATCGGCAGCGAGGTCTGTTGATGTGATTGTTGAACGGCAAGCCGCAGGTGTCGTTTCCACTTTTGCCTACGCCTGAGGCTCGCCGTTAAACGAAAACGCTCAATACATGACTAAAGCCTGATGAAGTTCAATCGTCTGATATCGCCTGCAAAGTCGACACCGCCCGGTGTTAAGGGGATGCCTGCGCGCGACAGACTTGAGCAACTCGAACCTCTCCTGCTGATGTCGGCCTCTGCGCATGATCTCGACCTCGCCGAAGACATAAATCCCGATGAACTAAGCACAGTCGCCTCTGGACTTGAAGCGGGGGCTGCCGAGGCTCTGACAGAATTCGCCACATTGTCAGATATGGATCTGTTTGACCTGGCCGCCACCGGATGGCCAGGTCAACTGACCACGGATATTTCTGACCGTAATTCGGACATCGCTGACGGTCATGTGGAACCTGTACTGGACACGGAACCGTTACGGGAGGTGGTGTTTATTGATTCAAGTACTCCCGATCTCAACGCGTTGCTGGTTGATTTACAAAACGAGTCGGATCCGAATCGAGAATTCATCGCAATCCTGCTGGACCCCGACCGCGGCGGCATTGATCAGATTACGGCCGCTTTGAGCAACCTGGATAACGTCGCGGCGGTGCATATCGTCTCGCACGGGTCTGAAGGTCGTGTTGAACTGGGTAATGAGATTCTGGATGTCGGCACCGTTTCCAATCATTTGAGCGCGATTGAGTGCTGGGCGAATGCACTGACTTCGGATGCCGACATACTGATCTACGGCTGCGATCTGGCGGCTGCGGAGTCGGGCCGAGCCCTGATGCAGGTCATTGCCGAGGCCTCTGGAGGCGATGTGGCGGCCAGTGATGACGCGACTGGGGCTACAACGCAGGGCGGCGACTGGATTCTGGAAGAACAGGTTGGCAGCGTTTCGACAAAGGTCGCGTTCTCTGAAGAACTCTGGTCCACATGGGACCATATCCTCGCAAACTACACAGGCACTGAAGGCGCCGATTTGATCGAGGCCACGAATGGCAATGATTTCATCGATGGGCTGGGTGGCATCGATACCGTTGTCTATTCTGGCAACTATGCCGACTACGCCATCAGTGGCACTCCCGACAAAGTCATTGACGATCAAACTCCGGGGCGTGACGGGACAGACACGCTGACCAATATTGAACGTGCGGAGTTTCTGGATGGCATCTACGATCTGACGAACGATACGTTCAGTCCGTTCGTGGCTCCATCACTGACGACCAGCGGCCTGACGCTGACTTACACCGAGAACAGTGGTCCGATCGCGATTGATGACCAACTGACTCTGACTGATGCGGACAGCGCCACGCTGATCTCCGCCACGGTCAGAATCACCGGCAACTATGATTCGACGCAGGATGTGCTCACCTTTACCAATCAATCGGGCATCAGCGGAAGCTGGGATTCCTCAACCGGCACGCTGACACTGACCGGTTCGACCAGCGTCGCTAACTACGAAGCAGCGTTGCGATCTGTCACGTATTCGAACACCAGTAACGCACCATCGACCAGCAATCGGACGATCTCAATCACAGCCAGTGACGCTCATCTGTCCAGCACCGCGGCTGTGAGATCGATCGCCGTAGTCGCCACAAACGACGCGCCGGCCGGAATTCCCACCATCACGGGGTTAGTTCGTGAAAATCAGACGCTGACAGCCAACACGGCCGCAATCAGCGATGCAGATGGTCTGGGCGCTTTCAGTTACCAGTGGCTTCGCAACGGAACAGACATCGCTGGAGCAACATCCTCGACATATGCGGCAGTCGATGCCGACGTGGATGGACAGCTGTCTGTGCGTATTCGTTACACCGACGCGTTTGGAACTCTCGAGACTTTGACTTCAGCCCAGACCGCAGCCGTACAGAATATCAATGATGTTCCCACCGGATTGCCTTTAATCACGGGTACAGCGACAGAGAATCAAACGTTGACGGCCGACGTGTCTGCATTGGCCGACATTGATGGACTCGGAACCATCAGTTATCAATGGCTGCGAGACGGCGTAGCAATTTCCGGGGCGACGAACGACTCTTATCGGCTTAGCGACGCCGATGTTGACGCGCAGATTCGTATCCGGGTCACATATACGGATGCATTGGGCTCGACCGAGGTGATCACATCCAGTGCGACGGATGCTGTTGCGAATATCAATGATGCCCTGACGGGGCAGGTCTTTCTGGTCGGCAATGCCGAACAGAATTCGACTTTAACAGTTGATAGTTCCGGACTGCGGGATGATGACGGGGTGGGGACGCTGCAGTATCGCTGGTTCCGTGACGGCGAAGAAATTGCGGGAGCCACATCGGCGTCTTACACACTTGTCGAGAACGACGTCAACGCACGAATCAGCGCCAAGGTCGAATACACAGACGATCATGGCACGGATGAGTCAGCAAACTCTGATTCGACCGGACGAGTTCTGAATGTGAACGACAATCCCGTCGGACTGCCTTCAATCACAGGTGTCACGACAGAGGATCAGACACTGACTGCCAACACGGACGGGATCAGAGATGATGACGAAACAGGGGAATATCGCTTTCAGTGGTTACGAGACGGCGTCGCTGTTGACGGGGCCGAGGACGCAACATATCGGCTGAGAGATGAAGACGTTGGTTCCATGATCAGCCTGCGAGTCACCTACACAGACGGGCACGGAAAGATCGAGCAACTGGATTCGGTTGCAACGGCTGCTATCGCCAATGTCGAAGACGCTCCGTCAGTCACCATCGTCAGCAATCAGCAGATCGACCAGTTGCGTGGAACCGGTTCCCTGCAGTTTCAGGTCTCCGACGTGGATACCCAGTCCCGGTTTCTGATCGTCACTGCGACGTCCAGCGATCTACATGTTGTTCCAATCGAGAATATTGTTCTCGGAGGAATCGGCCAGTTCCGCACAATCGAGATTCTGCCAACATCAACGGATACTCAGGCTCAGACGGTGATCACCGTAACCGTATCTGACGGAACCACAACGACCACGATGTCATTCACTGTCACGGCACGAGGTGTTCTGACCCCGAACAATAACAATGGAAACGGAAGTGGAAACTCTGGCAAAGGGAATGGAAATGGTGCGAGCTACGCTCGTGGCAACGAAGGAAATCAGGATGAAGTCGACGCACTGATCCACGCCAACTCCGTCAAAGACCAGAAAAAGTCGTCAGACGACGATAGTGTGCAAGAGCAAAAGGTGGAGTCAGAGCGAGACAAAAACTTCACCGAACGGCCCACAGAGACGACCGTCCAATCAGGCAAAAGCAATCGTGACGAAGCAGCGGCACCTGGCCAGCAGCTTGATTCAGAGTCACAGAATGAAACCGTGATCAGAACCGAAGATTCGGCAACACCTCCCGCCGCTCCTCGTGAAACAGGTTCACAGTCGCCTGACGTGATACTGACAGGCGTCGATGAACTTTCACTTGTCCCCAACGAAGTTCACTCGGCAGCTCCCACCGATGTGGAAATCGCAGTGGAACAATCACTGACAGCAGACTCCATCGAAGATGCGTCTTCAGCAGTGCTGACCAGCGTCGTCGCCGTCGGAGCCATGTCCGCGATCGGCAAAGGCTCGGCCGTCGGAGTGCTGGGCACAAGCACCACCACGAATACGTATCTTTACGTGACCTCCAAAGGACAACTGGCGGCCGCAAAGACATTCGAAACCATCGTGGGCCACATGTCGAACCTCGGAGGCACCACGTCGAGCGGTGCTCTGATGGCTCAACACATCCAATCGTCCGGTGCAATCAGTTCCGGGGTGGTGACAGGCAGCAGCGCGGCTCTGGCGACTATCGCGTCGACGATTCCCATCTGGTACTCATTCGATCCGATCGTAATTCTCGACCGTTTCGCCACCGAGTACGCACCTCTCGACGCAGCGGAAAACAGTGGACTGCTTTCCCTGTTGAGCAAGCCAGTTTAGGGTCCGCGCCAAAACACTCTCCGCTTGATCCGGCCTGCGTTCACCAGATGATCACAGTGAGACGTCAGGCCGCTCGGCGAATCTGCGATCGCTGGCGAGCAACAAAGGCGGCGTAGTCTTCCGGCGTGTCGATTCCCACGGCCGCATGATTCACCACGGCCACCGCCATTGATGCACCGGACTGCAGGGCTCGCAACTGTTCGAGTTTCTCAAGTTGCTCCAACGGAGAAGGCGGCATGGTGGTCAGCTTCAGCAGAAAGTCACGACGGAAGGCATAGAGCCCGACGTGCAACAGCCACGGCGAAGGCTCCCCTTCTCGAAAGTGATCTTCAATCGCAAGATCTCGACTGAACGGTATTGGCGAACGGCTGAAGTACATGGCTCGGCCATTCACATCCATCACGACTTTGACGCAACTGGGATCACGCACAACGGCTGGCGAAGTGATCGGAGCAGCAACGGTCGCCATTTGACAGCCAGAAGTTCGCATCTCACGAACCAAAGCCGCGACAACCTGTGGATCCAGTTCGGGCTCATCACCCTGCAAATTTACAATCACATCGGCATCGGAAAAACAGCGGCGAGTCACCTCGGCAATCCGATCAGTTCCGCTGTTATGTGGCCCGGTCATTTCGGCCCGACCGCCGAACGAATGAACCACGCGAGCAATTTCTTCACTGTCGGTCGCAATCACGACGTCATGGAACTCAGGGCATTCGCAGGCCGTTTCCCAGACGTATTGAATCAGTGGCTTACCGGTGACGTTTAGCAGCAGCTTGCGAGGTAGTCGAGTGGACTGGAGACGAGCAGGAATAATGCCGACAGTTTTCATTTCTCACATCCTTGCTGAGCGACGGATTCGATTAAACCGCCGATTGACGAGCCACTAACGGTGACCGGTAAACTGCGGCAAATCCCCCGCCGCGCGACGCAGTCTAGACCGAATCATGGTTTCATGTCAAAATGAACTGCAGGCAAGGCATGGAGGCAGTCAGTGGGAGGCCAGCCATTTGAATTGCTCGTTTAACGGCAAGCCGCAGGCGAAGTGGCCCCATTTCGCCACGCCTGCGGCTCGCCGTTAACCGAGAATGCTCAGTTTTCCACAAGACCGATAGACCACTAGCGACTCAGGCTCAAATAGTGTTCTTGTTTTTTTCATTCGTCTGACCGCGCGTCTTCGTTGATTGACGACATCAGAAACGGATTTCTTCGATGAGAATTTTCTTTTCCGCCGGTGAACCCAGTGGCGACCAACATAGTGCTCGATTGATTCGCGAACTACAGTCGCGGCATCCCGAATTTCAGGCGGAAGGCTTCGGCGGTCCGAACATGCGAGACGCCGGGTGTCAGTTGCATTTTGAGCTGACGGAATTGGCCGTGATGGGTTTTTTGCGAGTCGTCCCGTTGCTGGCAAAGTTTCGCCGTTTAGTGAAGCAGGCCGAAGCGTATTTCGACACCAATCCGCCTGATGCCGTGGTGCTCGTCGATTTCCCCGGCTTCAACTGGTGGATCGCTCGCGCGGCAAAGACGCGCGGTATTCCGGTTTACTATTATCTGCCACCACAACTTTGGGGTTGGGCTGGCTGGCGAGTTAAACGTGTGCGCAAATGGGTCGACCATGTGCTCTGTGCTCTGCCGTTCGAGTATGACTGGTATAAAGCTCGCGGTGTGAATGCGACGTGGGTCGGACATCCGTTCTTTGATCAGGTCGCTGAACGCCAGATCGATACAGACGCCATCGCTGATATGCGAGGAACTGCGAAACAGACCGTCGTGACTCTATTGCCAGGTTCTCGAAATCATGAGATCGAAAAGAACTGGCCAGTGATGCTGGAAGTTGTGCGGCGAGTTCAGTCTGTGGTTTCCAACGTTCGCTGGGTCGTTGGAAGTTATCGCGAGCGTCAGATGCAGCGGTGCCAGGAACTGCAGGCCACGGCTGGTCTGTCCACGCCTCTGCATTACTTTGTGAACCAGACTCCCGAAGCGATTGAAGCGGGCGATTGCTGTTACATGGTCAGCGGGTCGATCAGCCTCGAACTGCTGGGACGTCGCAAGCCCGGCATGGTGATCTATCGAGTGCCCACGATCGGGCGGTTCTTCTCAAAGTTTCTGATGAAATGCCGATTTATCACGCTGCCAAACCTGATCGCTGACGACGAAGTGATGCCCGAGTTTATCTCTAACGGCGATCCGGAGAATGACATTCAGAAGATGACAGCAACACTCACGGACTGGCTGCAGAACCCGCAATCTCTGGCGCAACGTCGAGCCGTGATGAGTGACCTGGCCGACAAAGCCACCGACACCGGGGCAACTCGGCGCGCGGCCGATTTCCTGATGAATGCGATGGTGGGCAAGGGTGCCGTTAACAAGCCTGCTCGCAAAGTGGCGTGAATCACTTGTTTAACTGCGAGGTACGGGCGACTGCGATACTTGAAGCTGTCGCCTGCGGCTTGCCGTTAAACGAAAACGCGACTTGAGAAACCTGAACTGATCGATTGCATGTCGACGGTTTTTGAAATCGTCGCGCCTGCTATTCAACTCTTAATCTTCTTCAGCAGGCTGATCATCTCAATCGCCGCCAGAGTGGCTTCGTGACCTTTGTTGCCGACCTTGCCACCAGCACGATCGAGAGCCTGGTCCATGGATTCACAGGTAATCACGCCAAAAGTCACCGGGATTCCTGTTTCCCGAGTAATACTCATGATCCCGGCCGCGACCTGGCTGTTGATGTACTCGTGGTGACTGGTCGATCCTTGAATCACGGCTCCTAAGCAGATCACGGCACTGTACTTGCCGGTCTTCGCGAGCGTTGATGCGGCGAGCGGGATCTCAAACGAACCGGGAACCCACACCACCGTTACTTTGTCGGCACTTCCGCCGTGACGGACGACGGTATCAATCGCACCTTCAAGGAGTCGTTTTGTGATCAGATCGTTGAAGCGACTGACAACAACAGCAAAGGACGCATCAGCAGCGGTAAGCTGGCCATGAAGTTCGGTGGGCATGGAAAAGCCTGAAATCTAAAGTCGTCAACAAGTCCCGTCGGCGGAGCGACGGGCGTACCGTACACCCGTCGCTCCGCCGACGGGATATTCGTTACTGGCTCAAATTGACCACAATCAAGCCAGGCTGGTTCAATCATCAGCCAAGATTCATCGACAGCAAAAACTCTTCGTTCGACTTGGTGCGTTTCATTCGATTAATCAACAGTTCCATCGCCTCAGACGGATTCATGTCGTTGAGAACTCGACGGAGCACCCAAACCAGTTTCAGCTCATCTTCGTTCAGCAAAAGCTCTTCGCGGCGAGTTCCCGAGCGATTCACGTCGATCGCCGGCCAGATTCGTTTCTCCACGAGCCGACGATCCAGGTGAAGTTCGGTGTTACCAGTGCCTTTGAACTCTTCAAAAATCACTTCATCCATGCGACTTCCGGTATCCACCAGAGCCGTTGCGATGATCGTCAGGCTGCCGCCTTCTTCGACGCAGCGAGCGGCCCCGAAGAATCGCTTGGGGTGTTGCAGAGCATTCGCGTCAACACCGCCCGAAAGCGTCTTACCGGAGTTTGGGATTTCCGTGTTCCAGGCACGAGCAAGGCGAGTAATACTGTCCAGAAAGATGATCACATCCTGGCCATATTCGACCATGCGTTTGGCTTTTTCGATGACCATTTCCGCCACCTGGATATGCCGCGACGTGGATTCATCGAACGTACTGCTGACGACTTCGCAATTGCGACCCTTCAGCTTCCGCTCCATGTCGGTCACTTCTTCGGGTCGCTCATCAATCAACAGCACGATCACGTAGGCGTCCGGATGATTCTGCAGAGTCGCCTTCGCCATCTGCTGCAGCAGCACGGTCTTGCCCGCGCGAGGAGGCGACACGATGAGACCTCGCTGCCCAAGGCCGATCGGTGCAATCAGATCAACAACGCGAGTACTCATGAATTCCGCGTTGTCGGCGAGTCGCAGACGCTGTTCGGGATGCAGCGGGGTCAGGTCATCAAAGAAGACTTTGTTCGTCAGCAGGTTCGGGTCTTCGCCATTGATCGCAGCGACTCGCAGCAACGCGAAGTAGCGTTCATTTTCCTTGGGCGGACGAATCTGCCCGGCGACCGTGGCCCCCGTACGCAAACCGAAACGACGAATCTGACTGGGGCTGACATAGATGTCATCGGGGCAGGGCAGATAGTGATAATCGGGACTGCGGAGAAATCCAAAACCGTCCGGCAGAATCTCCAGCGTGCCTTCGCCGAACATCAGACCGTGCATCCGAGTTCGTTCTTTGAGGATCTTGAAAATCAGATCCTGTTTTTTGAGCCCGTGGTACTCAGTCAGCTTTTCCTGTTCCGCGATCGCCAGCAGATCCTTCATCGACATTCGCTGAAGTTCAGCGATATTGATCTCATTGCCCTCCGGCGGAGCGAAGGTTTCGGAAACCGGTTTTTCTACTTCGTCGGCAACTGAATTCTCGTCAGATCGCGGCGAGTCAGAACGGCGAAGAAGGCGAGGATTTCCCGGGGGGCGTGATTCGTCAGGGCGTGGTGTTCGAGAAGACATGGCCGCTTAGGGCCTCCAGACAGGCAGTTTTGGAAGGTGGACCGGCAAAACAAAGAAGGGAGAGATCTTGTGAAAGTTCAAACGCCGGTAAGGTTTGAACATGTCGCCGTGGTGTCGAGGAGTGTCGAACAGCTCTGACAGAGGCCTGCGGAAAATTCCGTTCGACAACTTCAGATTTCACGGATCAGGATCTACGATGGGAATCAAAAAACGAAGAATTATCAGAGAAATACAGAGTTGGGAAACTTTTTCGTACGCGGCAAAAACTGAGGCTATGGCCTGAACGATGCGTCTCGCAAAAACCAGGCCTCATTTTGTACCGTGCAAAGAACTGTCATCAGCAATGATCTTCATCAAAGCTTGTTCCATCTGGTGAGCAGCCACGGAGATGTCTCCGGAGTTGTCCACGCAGAAATCAGATCTTCGCCGTTTCTCCTCAAGACTCAGTTGCGAGGCCTCTCGCCGCTGAAGCTCTTCGGCCGACCAGCCTCGTGTCTCAGCGACTCGTTTTCGCCGCTGCTCAAGAGACGTGTCAATAAAAATGACGGCGTTACATTCGTCTGCCCAGCCCGCTTCCAGCAGCAGAGCAGCATCCAGAATAATGGCATCCGCATCCTGCGGGGCCGAATTGATTTGACGACGAATCTCCGCTCGAATGGCCGGATGCACGATCGCGTTCAGCTGCTGTCGCTTCTCTTGTTTTTCAGAGGAATCACCAAAAACCTGAGCCGCCAGATTAGGCCGGCTGATGTTTCCGGAAGAATCCAGAACCTGAGTTCCAAACGTCTTCACAATCTGGTCTTTGATTTTCTTCACCGTCAGTTGATAGTGTCCAATGCGATCTGCATCAATGAAATGCAGTTGCAGAGATTTCACATTTCGCACAACCGAACTTTTGCCAGCCCCCACACCGCCGACAATGCCGACGAGTGGAACGCGCGCAACGGAAGATTCAGATGTGCTTTCAGATGACAAAGGAGAAATCGATGAGAAGACTGGAAAGACAGAGTCTCGCGACAGCGAGCAAATGACGGGATTGTCTATCACTGACGCGGTATTCCGTAACCAAACGTCAGTGAAGGGGATTTTGATGAGTTCTCACCGTTTCGGAGCAAGCCGTAGGCGTCAAACTCAAAAGATCGGAGTCAATCCCGGGGCATTTTTCCACTACCCCAAGACTCACATCCGCATGTTGCGGATTGGTTTGGGCATTGTCAAATGCTGCAACGCCCGGAAATTCAGTTTTTAACGACTGCACGCATTTCCACAGGGCAAGCCTGACTGACCCAATGCCGCATTGCTTCAGGCTAGACGCCGTCACGAAGATCCTCTGCTCTGGGATTTCAACCGGAACTCGACCAATTGTGCATCGAGAGCCTTCGACAGCTTTCAATGGACCCGCTGCCTGGTGGCTGCGAAAAAAGGCGTTCGCTATGATGAGCGGTTCCCACGCCTGCCTGTCCGTTTTGTCGGAGTCTTTTGGAATGCGGTTACGCCGACCTTTTCGTCCCAAGCTTTTCCTGACCATGCTTTTCCTGACCATTCTGTGTTCGTTGTTTCTGATGTCGTGTTCACCTGTTTCTGCTCAACAGGCAGAAGATCCGTTTGCGCTGGGAGTTCGCACGAGCGAACCCGTTAGCCCTGCAGAGCAACAGGCGACGTTTTCTGTGCCGCAGGGATTCGCCGTTGAGCTGGTTGCTTCCGAGCCGGACGTTGCCAAGCCCATGAATCTGGCGTTCGACAAACGAGGCCGCTTGTGGGTCAGTAGTTCGCTCGAGTATCCGTTTGCGGCAGCCCCAGAGCAAACTCCCAGAGACACGATTCGCATCATGGAAGATCATGACGGCGATGGAAAAGCGGATAAAGTCACGGTCTTCGCCGACGAATTGAACATTCCAATCGGCCTGATTCCTTACGGTGACGGGGTGATCTGTTTCAGTATTCCAAACATCTGGTACCTGCGAGATACCGACGGAGATGACCGCTGCGACAAGCGAGAAGTCTTATATGGGCCATTCGATACGACTCGGGATACTCATGGCATGTGCAATGCGTTTCGGCGCGGCGATGACGGTTGGATTTATTCCTGCCACGGATTCAACAATCGTTCAGAAGTCGCCGGAAAGGACGGCCATAAAGTGGTCCTTACGTCAGGTAACACATTTCGTTTTCGTCCCGACGGTTCTCGGCTTGAGCTGTATACTCAGGGCCAGGTGAATCCGTTCGGAATGTCGATCGATCAATATGGTGATATCTACACGGCCGACTGTCACACCAAGCCAGTGACGCTGTTGTTGCCAGAGGGTTGCTACGACAGCTTCGGACGCCCGCATGACGGTTTGGGATATGTTCCAAATGTTATGGAGCACCTGCATGGATCAACGGCGATTGCCGCATTGGCATTGGGCGAACATTTGCGATTTCCAGCGGAGTATGCGAACAGCACGTTTGACGGAAATGTGATGACTTCGCGAGTGAATCAGAACACCTTGAAGCGCACAGGTTCCAGCGTTCGAGCGATTGAACAACCGGATCTGGTCAGCAGCAGTGATCCCTGGTTTCGGCCGGTGGATCTGGTCGCTGGTCCGGATGGTGCGCTATACGTCGCGGACTTTTACAATCGAATCATCGGACATTATGAAGTTGACCTGAAGCATCCGGGCCGCGATCGGTTTCGTGGACGACTTTGGCGAGTTCGCCATGCAGGAACCGAAGGTGCGGCAAATGCTTACAAAGGCTATGGACAGGACCTGACAACTCTGACCACCGAGCAATTGCTTGAAGTGATCAGGACAGCTCCCGAAATGCAAAAACGACTGGCTCGCGATGTGATCGCGGACGATCTGTCAGCCGAGACGACTGCGACACTCAAAAAGCATCTCCACGACAACGACTCTGTAGTCCGCCGTTTCGCTCTGCGACTACTGGCGCTGCGAGATGCGTCGGTGATTGAAGCGATTTCCGCCGGGGCATCTGACAATGATGAACTTGTCCGCGTCCATGCTTTCCGCGCATTGCGAGAAGTGACTTTGCAGGAAGCCGATCAGACAGCGGCCTCGCAGCTTCTGAAAAAAGGATTTGGTGACTTATCGGCGATGGTGCGACGCTCGGCCGTAGCCGCGGCTTCTCGACAACAGTCGCAGGAACTCATCGCGCCGCTGCTTCGCATGTTTCACACGACCGATCTGGCTGACATGCATTTGCGACATTCGATCCGGATTGCGTTGCGGGATCATTTGCTGCATGAAGACTGGTTCCGAACAGTCGCTGCGGATGTGAAAGTTGGCATGGATCGCATGGTTTTGGCGGATCTGAGTCTGGCCGTCAAAACACCAGCGGCGGCGGAGTTCGTGGCTGGCAACATTCAGTTTCTCGGTGTGTCTCAGCCCACGCGGCTGGCTGAGTATTTGCAGTTTGCAGCGGCTCATGTTTCGCCGGAAGCAGCCGAGGGAGTTGTGGTGGCGGTGAGAGAGCGATTCTCCGGGGATCGTGAGCTGCAACGCGGCTTGTTGAATTCCATGCGTCAGGGGTTTGCTCAGCGAGGACAACAGCCACCGGCTGCGGTACGAGCCTGGGCCATGGATGTTGCGATGCAGTTGCTGAACATGAAAACGCCCGAAGATCTTTCAGCACTCGACGTCGTGCCTGCAGTGAGCTGGAACTATCAGCCGCACTCGGATGCGTCTGATAACATTAATTGCTGGGGCGTTGCACGGTCTCGCATGTCAGCCGACGGCGTAGCTGGAGCTGCGTTGTACAGCAGCTTTGAGCAGGGTGAACGCCGGACGGGGATTTATCGTTCGGCACCGATTGAGATCGGCGACAGCCTGTCGTTTTATATTGCGGGGCATGATGGCATTCCGGACGCGCCGTTGAAGAAGGCCAATTTTGTGCGGCTCCGCGATGTTGCGTCGGAAGAGTTGCTACGGGAAGCGTCTCCATTGCGGAATGACGTGGCCCAAAAGGTCGAATGGAAAACGGATGATCTGCGAGGACGAAAGGTTGTCGTGGAACTTGTCGACGGCGACAGTGCGTCGGCGTATGCCTGGATTGCGGTGGGACGATTCTCGGACGATCGACTGAATCCATCCGACGATCAGCAGCGACAGCTCGCGGCCGCAGAACTGATCGGAGATTTCGGACTGCAGGAACTGCGACCGGCCATTGTTCGACTGTCGACAGTGAGTGGAGTGTCTCGCACTTCGCTGGTCGCCATGGCGAATTCGCTTCTGAAACTGCGTCCCAATTCACTGCTGACTGCCGTCTCAATTGTCCCGACAATTGCTGCCGCTTCGGACGCGTTGGCCCAATCAGCGATGAATGCCATTGTGCAGGAGAACTCTGAGGAAGCTCGCAAGGCTCTGGAAGCGGCATTCCAAGTGTCGACGGCCGCTGAGCAGTTGCTGATTGCTCAACCGCTGGCCGCAGATCTGTCAGGCGCTGAAGAGCTGCTGAGACTCATGGAAGCCGGCAAGGCGTCCGCACGACTGCTGCTCAAGCCCGCGATTCAGCAGCGTTTAAACGCGATCGCCACGGAGGAATTGAAATCGCGAGTGGTCGTGCTCACAGAGAAGCTCCCCACGGAAGACAGCATCGTGGAAGAGTTGCTGACGAATCGTCGAAAAGCCATTCAGCAAACGGCAGGAGATATCCAAAACGGCAAAGAGTTGTTCAAAAAGAATTGTCAGATCTGCCATCAGATTGCCGGTGAAGGCAAACAAGTCGGACCGAATCTGGACGGAATTGGCAATCGCGGGCTGGACCGGGTTCTGGAAGATGTGTTGATCCCGAATCGAAATGTTGACGTGGCGTTTCGTACGACGACCGTGGTGACCGACGAAGGCAAAGCCTACAGCGGATTGCTGAAGGAGCTGGAAGGCAATCGGATCAGCATCGTCGACAGCCAGGCGAAAGAAACAATTCTGCAGACGGACATCATCGAAGAGCGTAAGGCGTCTGCGAATTCACCGATGCCATCGAATGTGGGCGAGACATTGAACGAAGTGCAGTTGCGAGATCTTGTCAGTTTCCTGTTGTTGCAGAAGAAGATCGTCGAAGGCGCGAAGCCGTGAAGGTGGTTTCCCGTTAAGACCGTTCGGCCCGGAGATGGCTCGGTGAGCACCATGCTGGACTGCGGTGCTGGGCCGGTTTTATCAAGTACGATGAAAGACTGTCACCATGGAGATACTCAAAGAACTGCTCTCCACGAATACGTTTCAGGGAAAAGTCGACTGGATTGGAATCTCGTCGGGGCCACGATCAGAGATTAAGGCGCAGGACACCGTTCGTATCGTGACGGGTGGCGTGGAAGGCGATCATCATTGCCGCCCGACGAGAAAGTCGAAGCGGCAGGTGACGTTGATTCAGGCTGAGCATATCCCGGTTGTGGAGGCGATTCTGGGGCGAGGAAAGATCGACCCGTCGTTACTGCGGCGAAATATTGTGGTTTCCGGCATCAACCTTGCTGCATTGAAATATCAGACGTTTCAAATTGGGACGGCGGTGCTGGAAGGGTCTGGCAATTGTCCGCCGTGTTCCAGGATGGAAGAGAACCTGGGGCCGGGCGGTTATGCGTCAATGTTGGCCCATGGCGGAATCACGGCGGTGGTCGTCTCGGAAGGTGTTGTGAGTCTGGGGGATACGGTTTCCGCTCTTCCGTTGGTGTAAGTGGCTGAAAATCTCGTAAAGTTGCAGATTGCTCTGCAGGTTCTGTGTTGGAATTGTGTAGCAAATTCGTCCAGTCGTTTCATTTTGCGTCGTGCATTGAGAGACGAAACTGACGGAAAACTGCTTTTGAGTCGAGTTACGAGGCGGTTTTGGGAACGTTGAGGCCGGTCACTTTTCCGAAGTGGCGGGGTGGATGAGACTTGAAAAGAGTCAGGACGATCCGACAATTGGCGGATTGATTGCTCTGGTGAAGATTTTTCAGGTGCAAGGCGACAACTGAAGATGTTTGCAAAGCTATTTTCCAGAAATTCGACTCGACGACGCCCCAGCGCGTGGGCTGCCTGTTGTGCGGCGGAGTCTCTGGAGGTTCGCAGCTTGCTTAGCGCGGTGGTCGTGCAATTGGCCGCCAGTCGCGACAACACAATTTACAGCGTGCCCACAGGTGATCAGGCGAACGGTCAGGGACAGTTTATCGTGGCGGGTGGGGCTGGTGGTGCCGCCGCAGCTCGTCGAGGTTTGATCGCGTTCGACGTCGCCGCAGCCGGGATTCCGGAAGGCTCCACAATTCTTGACGTCGTGCTGACGATGAATCTCGCGCAGACGGCAGGTGGTTCAACCAATGTTGCAGTGCATCGATCACTGCGATTATGGGGCGAAGGTTTTTCAGATGCTTCCGGTACGGAGATGGAAGGTGCTGTGACCAATGGGCTTGATGCCACGTGGATGTTTCCTCAGTTTGGAGGTACAGCGTGGAGGAAACTCGGTGGTGACTTCGCCAGCGCATCGGCGACTGTAGCAGCGAGTGCACTGGGGGCGTATGAGTGGTCCGGCGGTGATCTGGTCGCCGATGTTCAGGATTGGCTGGATAGCCCTAATTCGAATTTTGGCTGGTTCATCAAGTCGGCTGAATCGTCCGGGAACATGAAAGCGTTTGTCAGCCGAAACTCGGCTAATGCCGCACTGCGCCCCACTCTCGAGATCACATATGAAGAACCCATCATTCCGGGGATCGTCGAAGGCCGAAAGTGGCACGACAAGAATGCGAATGGGATTCGTGAGTCAGAAGCGACACTGGGCCTGAATCTGCAATTCGCGGGTGGTGAGTCGCGATACAATAACTTTGGCGGAAAAGAGTACTGGTACCAGTCCGCAGTTAACACGGCGTGGTACTTTTTGAGCCCGAACGGCAATCTGGTCAAATGGAGCGGTAAAGCCAAATCGCTGACGGGGACTGTTGTGGATCAGCTTGATCCGCAGGTCTGGCATACTCCACAGACTTTGCTGGGGTCTTCTCAGAAGTCGTCGGAACCGTGGATGAACGGCTTCGTTTTCGAACTCGTTAATTCGGCCGGGAAAGTCGTGGCCACGGCGACGTCGCGGGATATCGATCGCAATGGGGACGGTGCGATTCAGCAGGAAGCCGAACGTGGCTGGTATCGCTTTGATAACCTGATGCCGGGTAAGTATACGGTCCGTGAAGTCGTTCCCGAGGGCTGGGTGCAAAGTGCATCACGAACTTCGTCAGGAGCGATGGAGGCTTATCAACTGGATCAAAGACTTGGCCTGACTCTTTCAGGTACTGATCGCCGGAATTTTGCTGGTCAGGATGAACGCTGGATGAGAGGATCAAGTGGATGGTTCTACATCACACCAGCGGGAGATTTTTATCGCTGGGATGGCAAGGCTGTAACGGCCAAATCGCCGCTTTCAGGAACTTTTTTGGCTGATCCCGGGATTCCCTACTATCGAGACATTTCTCTGCTCCACGACGCTAAGAACCCAGTTCTCAACGTCACCGAAGGCGCCGTACTGACCAGAATCAACTTTGGCAATTACAAGCCAACGATTGTTACAGGACAGGGAACGCTCAGCCAGATCCCTGCGTGGATCAGGAATTCGCCCACATTCACGGCAGTGCTGAAGTCTGGTGGAACATCCCAGCCGGGTAGCGGTGCGCAGGTTTACGTTTGGACAATTTCTGTTGTTGATCCAAATGCCCGAACGGACGAACTGATCCATTACAATTCATCGGCCGCCAAGGGTACCAAAACCGTCGGCACGAAGACTCCGACAAGCACCTCGAGGACGACGTCAAGCAGCACTGCTGGCGCAACTCCGATCAATCTCAGCTCCATTGATCAGGGAAGATTTATGATCATGGACGTCGTGTTCGCAACGCTCTGACGGCCGCTGGGACCACCGAGCTGTGCACTGTTTGGGCATTGCCTCGATAAGGCTCTGCAGATCAACAGCACTGCGCGACACTGTAATGCCCGACGTTGTCCCGTGATCGCCCCGTCGTGGCCGGGATTCTGGTCGAACTGGTATCCCTGAAATGGTGTGCCTTCACGTTCGCTTGTCGCACCCTGAAAATCCCATTGCTTTCCTGTAGGGCGAAGCCGGTGAGCTTCAGCGAATGCAGGCGCACCGGCTCAGTCTCCATTTGATTATTGTCGGAAGCTACTTCGGGACTGGTCCCTACCTGAGCACTTTTGATTTTTTATTGTCGACAGACAACAAACTAAGGAGACAGCTTTTCATAAGCCACCCGGAACAGCTCATCGCAGTCTTCAAAGCTGCCGGTCTTAAGGCCTTTTTTGAACCAGTATGCTCGCTGTGCTGATGTTCCATGAGTAAAGCGTTCAGGCCTGACATATCCCTGAGATTCCTTCTGCAGCGTATCATCGCCAATTCGATTTGCCGCATTGATACCTTCCTGGATGTCGCCGGCCTCCAGAATGTTGTAGTCCTTATCCGCAAAATGAGCCCAGACGCCTGCCAGGTAGTCTGCCTGCAGCTCGAGTCGCACTGACATCTGATTCGTCATTATTTCATCGCCCTGAGCCCGCACTTCGTTGACGCGATCACTATAGCCAGTCAGGTTCTGCACATGATGAGCGACCTCGTGAGCAATCACGTAAGCCTGTGCAAAGTCTCCGGCCGCCTTGTGTCGCTGAGCCAGTTCGTCGAAGAAAACCGGATCGATGTACACCTTGGAATCGCCGGGGCAATAAAACGGGCCCATGGCCGCACTACCCATGCCGCAGGCCGTACGCACGCTTCCAGTATAGATTTCCAGTTTTGGAGGTGTATAACCCCCGCCCTGAACCTGCTCGCGGAACAACTTCGTCCAGACATTCTCGGTGCTTTTCAGGATGCGAGCGATGAAGACTTTGGCTTCATCATTGATGCCCTCACCTGGCTCGGCAGGGGCCTGGGCAGCTCGTTGCTGCAGGGCTTTGGCGGCCCCAACGGCCAGTCTCTGTTTATTCTCGTCAACGCCCATGAGGTTCATGACGATCATCAGCACAACCAGCAGTATTCCCCCACCGCCGGCAGCCATGGCGGGTCCGCGACGACCTCGGCTGTCAATGACGTTTTTACTTTCCTCGTGTCCATCAAGTCGCATGGATCTGTCCTCTATCGATGAATGCTTGTTGAATGTTTTTTATGTGAAACTACGGGCACGGAAAAACCGGCTGATCTCCGATGGATGCAAAAGAGGTCGCACCGATAAAGAGACAACCGGCATTCGGATGCTTCGCAAGCTGCTCGGCCGGCATATGTTCGACCGCAGAAGTCAGCACCAGACCAACCTGCCCGTTACGTTCAATCAGTTGCGGACATGTAACGCGAGGAGACCCCGGGCATGCCCAGACTGCTTCCAATTCGCCTGTGCTGACGGAATACTGTCGAGCAGCTCCGGCGGCAGGATCACCAGGATCATACAGAGCCACAATCAGGCTCTTGTGATCGGGCGTCAGCAGCATGCCATCCGGAAAGACAGATTCGGACGTCAGATCAACGACCACCTCAAGCGGCCCAACGGTTCCTTCGGCAATATTCAGCGAGCATCGTGTGATCTGCTTTGTGCAGGAATCAATATCGAACAGAGTCAGATTTCCCGACGCATCGCTGATGATCGCTTTTCCGTTCGAACAGATCTGGTCGTTTCGCAGTTGGATTGTTTTTCCATCACTGCGTCGCCACAAGTACAGACCAGCCTTCTGTGTCTTAAACTCCAGTTCCTTGCACCCGAAAATCAGGTTGCCCTCGTAGACCACAGCATCATTAATGATCGTGTTAGTTACGGCGGACTCAAGTCCCTCAACAAGCGGAGTAAACTGCCCACTTGAGGTGTCGAACAGCCCAACGGACCGCTCAAACCCCGTGACGAAAACTCCCGCACGATCCGTTGGAAACGCAAACCCCGGACGCCCGGGAAGATCAAAG
>Ga0255094_1000193_pt1 | contig 35076 bp, 19 predicted proteins | sample Colum_Law_RepB_8_2_FD_188434 | JGI IMG/M metagenome (GOLD analysis project Ga0255094, IMG submission 188434) | Freshwater microbial communities from Columbia River, Oregon, United States - Colum_Law_RepB_8d | ecosystem: Environmental > Aquatic > Freshwater > River | place: USA: Oregon...
CACAGCCCGCTGCTTGGGGCGATGGGGTTTCTGCTGGTCAGGGCTGACCGTGTCCTTCTGGCAGGACTCGGCGGGCAGGACCCACGCGGTGAAAAAGGCTCAACGCAAAATGAAGTGTGCGGTGTGAAGAAGTATTTTGACCACGAAGGACACCACGTACGGAGTCATCCAGAGGTGAGCCGGTAAACCCAGGGAGGGCGAGGCTCCCGCCGAGCCGGACGATCCAGCGGACTGACAGGGATTCGGCTCAGCAGGAGCTTCGCCCTACCGAAGGGGTCAACACCCGTGGCAAGGCAATCGTAGCTGCACACAGGATTTCGCGTTGGTCCGTAAAAAAATGGGGGTGACTTGATTCCCCTGGTTTCGCTAAACTTCGGCAGGAGTTGCCGGAGCAACGCGATTTTTCGGTCACAGGATGGAGTCGCAGGGATGTGTCAGGTGGAGTATCGCCGGGCTGGGCGAGTGCTGCAGCGTCTGTGTTTTGCAATGTTTGCGGGGCTGCAGGGGTTGGCATTACTGCCAGAATCCGCGATGGCTCAGCAGGCAAAACTGACGGCTGAACAACTGCTGCGACAGTATGTTCCGCTGCAGAAAGGCGTGGAATATGACACGCCAAAGCCGGAAGAACTGGCGAAATGCCGGTTGGTACAGGAGAAGAACAGCTACGTGATTTATGGCCCGGCGAATGAGCCGTTGCGACGATTCACGGATTCCAACGGGGACGGCCCGCCGGACATGTTCCGCTACTACCGCCTTGGTCTTGAGGTGTACCGCGAGGTTGATTCGAATGGGGACTACAAAGCTCGAAAGAATACCCGTCCCGACCAGTTTCGCTGGATGAACTGGGGAGGGACTCGCTGGGGCGTGGATGCTGACGAGGACGGTCGGATTGATACCTGGAAGGTGATTTCGGCGCAAGAGGCGGCACGTGTTGCGGTTGAGGCGCTGATTGCCGGTGATCTGAAAGCCCTGTCGACAGTGATGCTGAACGACGCCGACATTCAGGCTCTGAAGGTACCGGCGGCGATGGCGAAGCAACTGCAGGATGCGGCCGCGGATCTGCCGAAGAAGGCTCAGGCCTCCGTGGCCAATGCCAAAGTTCTCAACACTCGATCCGTCTGGGTGCGATTCGATCCTCCGCCACCGGGGCTGGTACTGGCCGAACAGAGCGGCGCAGCTCGCGATCTGGTGGTGTATGAAAATGCCATGGCGTATGTGCAGAACGGCGAAAAGCTGGACCTGATTTCCGTTGGCGAAATGGTGCAGGTGGGCGACGTCTGGAAGCTGGTTTCAGTCCCGACACCGCTGGATACCAGCGGCCAGGCCGTGGTGGTGATGGGTGGAATTCTGATGCAGTCGGGGATGGGTGGAGATTCCGCCGGCCCGACTCAGGAAATGTCGGCTGACATGCAGAAGTCTCTGGCTGATCTGCAGAAACTGGATGAGAACAGTCCGCCGCCCGATGCCGCTCCGAAGACACTGGTCGATTACAATGTGTCACGAGCCAATCTTTCGGAGAAGCTGGCCGGATTGTCACGCACCGAGGATGAGCAGTTGCAGTGGATTCAGCAGTTGACCGACAGCCTGTCGACGGCTGCACAGTCTGGACTGTATCCGGATGGACTGGTGCGACTGCAGCAGTTGGAAACAACAGTGAAAGCCAATCAGAAGCTGCTGGGTTATGTCTATTATCGTCGGCTGATGGCCGAGTACGCAGTTCGTCTGAAGGAGGATGACAAGGCAGCGGATGACGCTGCGGCTCGGAAGTCCCGTGAGGCCACACAGAAATGGTGGTTTGAGCAGCTGGAGAACTTTGCGAAGCAGTGGCCTGCCTCTGAGGATGCTCCCGATGCTGTGGTGCAATTGGCGATCAGCTATGAACTGATGGGCCGAATTGATGATGCCAAAGCGTGGTATGGTCAGTTGGCGAGGAATTATCCGAAGACGGAAGGTGGAGTAAAAGCGGCTGGAGCTCTGCGGCGTCTGAGTCTGACCGGTAACCCGCTGCAACTGGCCGGGAAGAATCTGCAGGGGCAGCCCATCAGCATTGAGCAGTATCGGGGGAAGGTCGTGCTGGTGGTCTTCTGGGCCTCGTATGCACAGCCCTTTCTGGCTGATGCAGAGACTTTGAAGTCTGTCTATGCGAAGCATCAGAAGAGCGGTTTTGAAATTGTTGGTATCAATATGGATCCGGATGCTGCAGCGGCCAACGCGTGGCTGGGTTCAAATGCGATTCGCTGGCAGAATCTGCGGGAGGCTCCGCAGCAGGCCGGTGCACAGCCCGGAGATTTCGGATTCGGCATCGTTTCGGTTCCCACCATGTTCCTTGTGAACAAGGAAGGTATTGTGGAGGGCGGGATCACCAGCCGGAATCTGGATCTGGCCGTGGATGCTCTGGTTCAGGGCAGGAAACTGGAAACGCTGAAGCCTCAGGAGGAGCCTGCGGTCCCGGCTCCAGCGACATCGGCTGCGCCGGCACCCGCAGCAGCGGGAACGCCGCGACCGAAGAACTGAGAATCATCAGGGCGACCGACGGAATATCGGGCCCCTGCAATGCAATGCAGGGCAGTTCCGGGATTTGAGTTTCCGGGGTGTTCGTCATCGCCGGATGGCCAATTCCGGCAGGAATTTACCGTTCATGGTTGTTGACTGTATGAACAGGGGGACGGTGCAGATGGAGTTTTCAACTTGCGCGGTATGGCGGCCCCTGATCGCCCTGCTGCTGTCATTTCCACTGCCTGCCGTGGCCGCACCGCCCAATATTGTGCTGATCTATGTGGACGATCTGGGTTACGGAGACCTTGGGTGCACCGGCGCGACCGCCGTGGCAACTCCGCACATTGATCGCATTGCGGAAGAGGGTTGTCGGTTCACCGATGGTCACAGTGCAGCGGCAACCTGCACTCCGTCGCGATATTCCCTGCTGACGGGCGAATATGCGTGGCGGAGAAAGGGAACCGGTATCGCGCCCGGGGATGCTGCCGCCATCATTTCTCCTGACCGGGTGACTCTGGCCACAATTCTGCAGCGTGCGGGTTATCGGTCAGCAGTTGTGGGAAAGTGGCATCTGGGACTGGGCAGTGGCGAATTGGACTGGAATCGTCCGATTACGCGAGGCCCATTGGATCTGGGTTTTGACGAAAGCTTCATTATTCCGGCGACGGGTGACCGAGTTCCATGTGTGTATGTGGAGGGACGTCAGGTTGTGGGGCTGGATCCGCAGGACCCGATTCAGGTCAGTTTTTCCGGCCCCGTGGATGACGAGCCGACAGGCCAGAGCAATCCTGAACTGCTGAAGCTGAAGTGGGATCACGGACATAACGCGACGATTGTCAACGGCATCAGTCGAATCGGTTTCATGTCCGGGGGCCAGCGGGCACGCTGGGTGGATGAGGATATGGCCGATGTCCTGACTGCGCGGGCGCAGAAGTTCATCGAGCAGCATGTATCCAGTCATCATCAGCAGCCCTTTTTTCTGTTCTTCAGTACTCACGACGTGCATGTTCCGCGAGTGCCGCATCCGCGATTTGCCGGACGCACGTCGCTGGGGGCTCGCGGCGATGTGATCGCCCAGCTGGACTGGTGTGTGGGGCAGTTGCTGGCAACGCTTGAGCAGCATCGGTTGACTCGCAATACGCTGGTGATTCTGACCAGTGACAACGGGCCCGTGCTGAATGACGGCTATCAGGATGAAGCGGCGGAACGCAACGGCGAACATCGACCGGCCGGTCGGTATCGTGGCGGGAAGTACAGTTCATTTGAGGCGGGCACCCGTGTACCGCTGCTGGCACGCTGGCCCGCTCGAATCCCCGCTCGTACGACATCCGACGCGCTGTTTTGTCAGATCGATTTTCTGGCAACGTTTGCCGCCCTGACCGGCGAGTCGATTCCGGAGGGCTGTGGTCCCGACAGTCGCAATCTGCTGCCTGCACTGCTGGGTGAAGATCGGAATGGCAGAGAACACCTCGTCCAGCAGGCCGGTGCACTATCCATTCGAAAGGGACGCTGGAAGCTGATTGAAGCTGCCAGGGGCCCGGCGGTGAATCGGCAGGTGAATATTGAGACCGGCAACCTTGGCGAGGTCCAGTTGTATGATCTGACGGCGGATCCCGGAGAAACTCGCAACCTCGCAGCCACTGAGCCGACACAAGTGGCCGAGCTGCAGCAGTTGCTGGATCAGCTTCGCAATGGTTCTGATAACGATCGCTGAGTCTGTCCAGTCAGGTGATTCTGAATTCTGCAGCAACGCTCCACGGAGTGAAGGAGTTTTGTGTCAGTGCGGCACGAATCCAGATTCGGTAAGTGCGTTCGCGCGCGAGTGCCGGAGAGAACTCGTGCCGCGTCCCGGTAATTCCTGTGCGGGTGTAGATTGCGGGAATCGCAGGTTCGATCTGATTGATCCAGACTTCGTAGAAGATGGCATTGCGAATGGGAAGCCAGCGGGCCGCCAGCGCGGTGGGGCCCGTATTTCCGCGTGGTGACAACAGAACCGGCCGATCTCCGATTGTGATGTCGACAGCGGCTGACCAGTTGCTGCGAAACCCATTTGCCGTTTCTGCGATAGCCCACCAGCGGTAGGCACCGAACGGAATTGCCGTGGCAGGCGTCCACGCGGGCTGAGGCAACCCGCTGACGTTCGCTACCACCTGTCCTGTCACCAGATTCTGCAGGTAGAATCCATAGCGGGTTGCTCCGGGTACGACCGAGCAGGTGAATTGCGGCATTTGGCTGACGGTGCTGATCACAGGTGCCAGTGGTGTCGGGGCCGTCGCAACCGCGAAGCTTACCGGAGGTGACCATCCGCCCGCATAAGTGTCGCCAACCCGTGCGCGTGCCCAAAACTGATAGGTGGAAATATCGAGCGGTTTCTGCGGAGTCCATGAGGGCTGAGTGACAATCTCCCTGATCAGTGGGTTCTGTCCGGTGGATGTATTGGAAAGGAACACTTCCCATGCGGTTGCTCCGGGAACATCAGACCACGTGAAGTTGGGAGTTCCTGAAATGATGCGACTGCCTACGGGAGCCACGTCTGGTGGTGTATTGATTTCAAAACGATGCAGTTTGGACCATGGCAGCCGCCGTCCGTCTGCCATAATGCCCTGCAGCGAAACTTCCACAATACCGAGCCCAAGTGCGATGGCCGGGGTGAACTCGGTCGTAGTGATGATTTTGTCAATAAGCGGGTTTTTTCCCGTGGTACGGTTGGTGATCCAGATTCGCCACTGGACGTCAGTTTCCCAGAGTCCTGTCCAGGAAATCAGCGGGGTCTGAGTCCGAGTTGTGCCTGCGGGTGTCTGGACAACTGCTCGTGTCGGCTTGACCAGAAGTACCACGGCTTCCTGTGTGGTGGAGTTGTCCTCCGCCGTCTGCAGATTATTGTCGGGGCCGCCGTCCCTGACAATCAACAGAATTGTTGTGCGACTGCTTCCGAATGCCGGCGGACGGACTGTCAGGGATGCACTCGAACTGCCTGGTACATACTGCAGAGCAGGAGTCGGCAGTGGTGTTCCAGATTCATGGTAGGTCCGCAACTCGATTTCCAGCGGTTCGCTTTCCCCGCCACCGGCAGAGATTCCAGTCAGGTCGATGCGATACTCCGTGGTACCCTCGGGAATGACTACCGTCCCAACTGGATCAATCGTCGGGCTCAGGAGGTTGACTGGGGCGAAGCCAACTCTGCTTTTGCTTCCTTCATCAGCATTGAGCAGAATACGCGTGGGGGATTTCTGTGATTCGAGCCCGATCAGGTCAGGACGTCCGTCAGCATTCGCGTCATCGATCATCAGGCTGGCAAGCGAGTAGCCGATCGGGAAATCATCCGGGTATCTGCTGTCCGTGTCTTTTTCGGCACCGTGGACAACAATTCCTACCCCGTTTGTGGTTGCATAAGCGAGGTCGACAAGGCCGTCGCCGTTGATGTCGCCAGTATTCAGCTTCCCTGCGACGGCATTCATAAACCCTGAATGATCAATGAAAGTCCCGTCGCCCTGACCAGCGAGGCGGGCAAGTCGTGCTGCGCTGACGTATGGTACTTCAGCCAGTCCGACGTAAAGATCCACCGTTTTTCCATCGCTGGTAACAACGGCGGCAATTTCCGTGGGGGGGGCTGGCAGTTGCTTTCGAACGGCTTCAGCAAATCCTCCGGCTTGCCCCGGGAAAAGTCGCAGGCTGCTGTCAAGCGGACATGTGGCGATGAGATCAGGAATTCCATCGGCATTGACGTCGGCAACTGCCAGTCGTTCTGCGGGACTGTCAGTCAATACCTGCAGTGCGGACTGGAAACTGCCGTTACCCAGTCCCCGGTAGATACTGATTCGATTGCCGCCCGGCTCCGCCACGACCAGATCGATATGCGGATCACCGACGATATTGACTGCTGCCATGCCTGCTGGTTTTGCAGCAGTCTGCAGATCGGCTTGTCGCTGCTGGGTACCGTCGGGCTGAGTGAGGTACAGGGCTATGAGTTTTTCACCACTGACTGAGACTGCCAGATCGTTGCGTCCGTCCCCATTAAAATCGGCAGTCTGCAGGTCATCGGGGTTGGTGCCGACCAAAACCTGCCGGGTCTCTGCGTAGGTACCAGGGGCTGCACTCAGTCGAATTCCCAGCGAGTTGTTTTCCGGGATCGTGTGGACGATGTCAGCAATGCCGTCGTTGTTCAGGTTCATGGTGACTGCGCGGCCCGGTGCCGGGCCCGAGGATTCTGCCAGACTGATTTTCCGCTTAATCGCAGGCAAATCGGCTGCGGGTGGATTGCGGAGAAAAATGTGTTTGTCTGTAACGCCGGATGTCTCAGGCAGCTCCGACCCGAGAAACAATTCGTCCCTCTGACCGTCGCCGTCAAAGTCGGCCGCAAGCATGCCGGATGGCGCGCCAGGTTGCCTGATCAGTGTTTCCACTGAAAATGTGAGGTCTGGATTCAGCGTTGCCTGCTTGAGAACTGAGGCCACAATGGCTCCTGACCCATCATACTCGCCGGCCCGGAACTCAAACACACCCGAACTGGTTTCATGCAGATTCCCCTCGTTGGAGAGACAGCGCAGGGAATCAATATACGAGGCTGATGTGCAGCCTGCTATCGGGGTGACAGCCGATTCAATCAGTTGTCCGTCTGAGTTTTGAGTGAACAGATACAGAATTGCGTCGTTCTCTTCGGTAAGTAAAACCACATCCGCACGACCATCTGAATTGCTGTCGGTCTTTAACAACCAGCCTGAACCGTAAACGGGCGCAGTGGCCGCTTGCGAAAACGTGCCATCACCATTGCCCGCCAGAATTGTCACAAAGGCGGGAAATGCACCAGGGTAATAACAACTGACAATATCGATCTTTCCATCGCCATTCATGTCCGTGAGCAGGCCATTGATGTCAGCGGGTAAAACAGTGGAGTAGGCTGGATTGAACTGGCCTGCAGCATTCTGCAGGTAGACCTGAATCTTTCTGTACATAAGGCCGAGGCTGGGTCCATCGGCGTACGAACTGATCAGAAGATCCTGAAGCCCGTCGGCATTGACATCGGCCGGGCGGTAATCGATGCGATCACCCGATGTGATGATCGCGGAGGAGAATGAAAACTTCCCGGTTCCATCTCCCTTAGCGATCCCGATGTGAGTCTGCCCATTGTCAAGTCTGGTGAACGCATCCACGAAGTCAGTCGAGCCATCCCCGTTCATGTCGAAAAAATTGACTGTCGATAATTGTTTTGCGGTCTGTAAAACGCATCCGCAGAAAAGTCGGGACCGTATGCTGAGTCGGCAATCAGGGTTGCCACCCCGTTCGAGCTTATGCTGATTGTCCTGATTCTTTGGCTGATGATAATAAGTTCGTCTGCTCCGTTCTGATCAATGTCGATAATAACGGTTGGCGCCTCGCGGAATGTTCCGGCGGACGACCGTTGAGTCTGCAGTGTTCCAGCATCATCAAACTGTAACACCTCCAGTTTCAGGGTGTCAGTATAATCACGCAGGCTCGGGATGATGATTTCATCGCGGTCATCACCATCGAAATCTCCGGTCAGCGCCGCTGAAATCTGAAGCGGCAATGGGGCTGCTGCCACTTCCCTGAACTGCGGTGATCCGCCATTTTGAGCACTGTGGTGAGTATAGAGTGGCTGTCCACCCGGGTCCTGAATCCCATTGTCTGGAAGCAGGTTGAGCAGCAGTAAACCCCGACCCTGTAACCCCTGAACCTCAACCTGCCGACTTGCCCCGGCACCGGTGACCGCCAGCGTCTGCCACGTGATGTCTCCGGAGAATCGTTCGACTTCAAAGTCCGCAGCATCGACGCCCGTCACGACTTCACTGAATCCAATGTCGAATGTCGCTGCCGAGCCAGTGACACTGCCCTCACCCCAGGTCAGAAGCCGCGGGGCCGGGTCACCCGCCGAAAGCAAGCAACGACTTTCAAGCTGATCCGCCAATCCGAGTGTTTGGCGCCTGCGACGATTCTGTCGCGCAGATAACAAGCCACGGAGAACGCCAATCAGGGTTGAGGCCGAATTCCTGCCACTCATTGTCAAGTCTTCCGGAAATGTCAGGTGCATCGGTTTGCAGCCGAGGCGCATGCACCACTGACGCCACTGGCTGATGACAGCCTTTATTCGGACAGGCAGAACACGTGTGGCAAAAACCCTATCTTTGCGGGTGAACGTCGTCCAGTCGGACGGATATCAGAATCTTCGGCCCAGACCATCCAATGAGTGGGTAACCAGGAGTGATGTGAAAGTACGTCAGGACATCGCCTGCAGCACCCAACCGGTGATCCTGGGCGTCATCACTGACCATACAGAGCGTTCGATAAAAAAACCGACGGTCGTAACGACCGTCGGATCAGGATGTCACGTTTGCGGTGGCCGGAATGGGATCAGCCGAGCACCTGAGCGTCGGTTTCCGGAGCGGCATCGTGGTCGGCATCAAACCACTCTTCGCGGAATTCGATGCGTTTGCGAGTCTTCATGGCCAGATTGGCGGTAAGTGCCATGATCGCGTCGGCCATCGCTACGCGGCCGTTGCACCGCAGCTCCTGCCAGCCCTTGCCATTCCGCACGCAGTAACAGAAGTGCTCCATTTCTTCCCGATACCCGCGACTGACCTTGTCCCCCACGGCGCCCCTGGCCATGGCGGCACCCGCTGAAGGTGCTGCTGTGTTGTACGAATCCAGCACCGGGCCACCACCAGCGGAACTGTCCAGTACCCACAGACGCTGGTCCAGTCCACCACCGCTGCCCGGACTCTGCTCCTTGTAAAGCAGCGCTTCCTTCTCTTCCTTCATGATCAGAGTCCCACGGCTGCCAAAGACAGTCTCACCATAAAACTCGAGGCGATTCGTGTTGATCGACGAATAGGTCACGATCGCGATGTCATTCTGATCCTGCTTGAACTGAGCACCGGGGAATTCGAAAGTGACATAAATGTGGTCGGCAATGTCGCGGTCGTCGTCCCAGTTCTCCTTCGGACCCACACCCTTCACACCGTAAAAGTTCTTCTGACCGTATCCCTGCACCGCCAGCGGATGCACCTTACCAAGGAAGATGCTGGCTGCGTCCATCTGGTGACTGCCCAGTTCGGCCATCAGACCACCCCCGGTTTTGTTGTACAGTCGCCAGTCCACCAGTTGTCGGGCACTGTCGTAACCCAGTGCCTGCAGTCGTCCCTCCTTCTCCAGCTTCAGCAGATGCTCCTTGTCCTTCTTCGCCTCTGCTCCACGGTCCCACTTTTTCCAGCTGTCACTGCCGGGAAAACTGTTGTTGCGGTGCCACTGCGCCCGGATGAACTTGATGTCCCCCAGCAGACCCTGGCGAATCAGTGAGTTGGCGTTGTCGTACAGCACGCTGTAGTGCCGCTGATGTCCGACAGCCAGCAGCAATCCCTTCTTTTCAGCCGTCCGAATCATCTGCTTGCATTCGGTGACGTTGTGGGCCATCAGTTTTTCGGTCAGCACATGCAGGCCGGCTTCCATGCAGGCCAGAGCGATCGGGGCGTGCTGGCTGAGTGGCACAGCAATCACCACCATTTCCAGCCCCAGCGCGTCCTTGTCCTTCAGCAATGCCTCGTGGTCACCATAAACCCTGATCTCACTGGCTTTGGCCTGACCCAGTTTCTTGTTCAGTCCAATCCGGACTTCCGGATGACTGCCCTTGAACGTGCGCTCGATGTTGGCAGGACGCGGGTCAGCAATGGCCACGATTTCCATGTAGTCCGACGGATGTTCGGTAATCAGTACGTTGGCTTCATCACCGCAGCCGATGAAGGCCGTCTTTACCGGAGCACCATTCAGTTTTTCATAGTTGAAGTACAAGGCCCCGAGCCCGGCACCGCCGGCCGCTGCCGTCTTCAGCAGCGCACGTCGGGAAAAGCCCACGGCCTCGTTGAAGTTGTCCTTGCCAATCTCATTCTGTTCCGGCGTAATGTCCATCACTGTCACTCCAGAAATTCAACGCATCAGTTTTCAGAATCGATGCGGACTGTTTTGTCTTTGAAAAACCGTGTTTGCCTGTCCGAATGTCCGGGCTGCTCAGCGCGTACCCTTCAGCAGCGCCCGTTTTGCGCGAAAGGCAGCCAGCAGACTGTCCAGTCCAAACCACATTCCGGAAGGAATGCAGGCCAGCGCCAGCAACGCAAGAACCTCAATCAGATTTTTGTTAACGATGAAACTGTGCTCAGGTCCCGGAGTCTCCGGGACACCGGGAAGCGGTGGCATGGCCAGATAAAAACCAAAGATCATCATGGCGGCCGAGAACGCCGCAAACCGGGTGAACAGCCCGCTGATCAGCAGCAGCCCCAGTCCGGCAAGGCCGGAAATGGTCAGCAGATCCACGACCTTCAGCACACTGAGCGGATCCGGCAGCGGACCACGCTGCAACTGCTCTATGGAGAGCAGGTTGACCGCCTCGTCCTGCAGCTGGCGATCCATCGCAATCACCGGGCCGGCCAGCTCTGAGGCTTTCTGGCGAGTATCTGACCAGGTGCGGTCAAGGTGCTCAAACTGGTACGGCAGATCGGCTGACGCCAGTTTCTCCTGATACCTCTCCAGCATATTATTGTACAACTGAATCTGGCTGATGCGCCCATCAATCAGCCCCGCATTGTCCGGGTTGCCCATCAGGTGGGCTCGCACCCGCTCTTTCCACGACAAACGGCTGGAACGGGTGTAGGCAGCATTCAAAGCCGCGCGATAGGCGTCGTACTCAGGACCGGTTGAGCCTTCAATCTGAGCTTCCAGGGCTGCTTTCTCCGCAGGCACCATGTGCCGCTTTCCATCAATCAACAACAGCTTTCGAGCAGCATCGAAACGGATCACCTTGTCCTGGCCCGCAGCCTTGAAGTCCACACCTGCCGGCAGGCCGTCCAACTGAGCCGCGTATTCTGCTGAGCCATCGATCAGCCTGGTCAGCGCAGCCTGCTGAGCATCATTCAGACCGTAATGCGTGCTGAAACGCTGTTTCCACGCGTCCCAGCGGGCACTGACCGCGTCAGGGTCCAGCCAGCTTTTGTCGTCTGGATCACCAGCCATCGTTCGGAAAATATCGCGCATCGGCCCCTGAGCATTCTTCAGATAGCCTTCAGCGGACCAGGGTGTGGGAGTGCTTTGCGTGTTGATCTTCCACAAACCCTCATACAGCAACTGCCAGCCGATTCCCAGCCGCAGTACCACAAGGAAGATCACGGCAGCACCCGAGTACTTGCGAACATCTGCCACGGAAAATGCACTCCCCATTTCATTTGCACCAGCGAACAGGCCCGCAAAGGAATTGTTCGCCGTCAGAAAACTGCTGCCTTCGCAGGCTGACCTCAAATGTACTGCACCGTTGCCTGCTCTGCATCCCACCAGATCCGGAGCGGCAGATTTCCCACCACCACCGGGCTGAGCCGAACGCCACGATCAGGAAACGGAATCAGTATTGCTGCAATGTCCGGAATCTGCCGACAACATTCAACCGCCTTTTCCACTCCCATCACAAAAAACGCCGTGGAAAGTGCGTCCGCGAGGGCTGCGGAATCGGCCAGAACGGTCGCCGAAAGCATGCCCTCAGCCGGCCAACCCGTGCGCGGATCCAACACATGCCCGTATCGTCGACCCGCATGGCGGAAGAACTGGATATTCGATCCGCTGGTACCCATGGCCTGATCTTTCAGCAGAATCGTCGCAACTCGTTTGTCCGTAAACAGAGGATTTCCCAGCCCAACGGGCCACCCACCCGTGTCGTTGTGAGTACCTGCTGCCACAAGACTGCTGTGTCCCCCGGAAAGCAGAAAACTGCCAATCGGATTCGGGCGATCCAGTAACCACGCCGCCGCATCATCCAGCCCCCAGCCCTTGCCCACAGCACCCGGATCCAGTGAAATCCCGGCGACGGAAAAACACACGGTGTTGGCTCCTGTGTCCATGTTCACCAGGTTGTGCCCGGAAGAGGCTTTTGCCGCCGCAATCTCCGCATCCTCCGGGATCCGGCCGGCTTTCCGACTGCGTTTCCAGAGCTGCGACAGAGCACCGGTCGCCACATCAAAAGCCCCGTCAGTCAATTGCCAGCAATGCTGGCAAAACGCCAGAAAATCGGACAGTTCCCGCGAAATTGGCACGGGGCCCGGCCAGCCCGTCTGGTTCAGTCGCGACAACTGGCTGTCGTCGCGGTAGTGACTCAGCCACGCCTCCACCGCGGAAACCCGCTCCAACGACTCCCCCGCCGCTTCCACTTGTTCCGGTCCCGGATTCAGCACAACGGTGAAGTCGCAGCCCATTAAACGCGCAGTCAGTCGCAGTGTGGCACCGCCGACAGGTGCCGGTTGGGTAATCCGGGCGGAGTCTGTCGGGGGGGTCGGCCGCGTTCGAAATGCCGAAAGCAGGTCGCGCCGCGTGGGATTGGCGGGGTCGGTGGACATAGGGCCTGGATGCAGGAATTTTCAGTGGGATCGCCGGCCGCGCCCTGATTTGCACGGGACAGGCCGTTTTTTTCAGGTATTCTTCAAATGTCAGGCACTACACTGTCGTATCTGAAACGGGGGTTGTCCAGCCCCCGTTGTGATTTCCAGCAAGTCAACGTTCGCTGTTGCGGGGTCTGTGGTCGCTATGTCTTCGAAAAGTTCCGGCAATCGCCCTGCTGCTCCTCGTGTCGCGACTGGCATGCCGTGGTGGGTCTGGGGTGGCATCGGCGTATTCGGAATCGCAATCACGCTGTCGCTGGTGTCTTCTGCTGTACCGCAGGATCCGCTGCAACTGCTGGCTGACGCCAACAAAGCAGCAGAGAATGCGGACCTGAAGACCCTGCTGCAAAACCTCGAGGCGCTGCGACAGTTTCCGGATCGGGAAGGTGAAGTCCGTTACCTGGAAGGCATTGTCAAGCTGGGGGAAACCAAGCCACTGAAGGCCATCCCGCTGCTGAAACAGGCCGTTGAAACCCCCACTGTGAAAGCTCGGGCATGGCTGGCGCTCGGTCGTGCCTACGGCACAGCCGGCCAGTTGCAGAATGCCACAGATGCACTGAAACAGGTGCTGGATGATCCGGAAGTCGGCTCGCTGGCCCGGTTTTCGCTGGCCGGCATGATGAATTCGATCCAGGCCTATGATGAAGCGCTGACGCAGTTCACCGCTCTGGCTGAGAAGGACTATGACATCGGGCGGACCCTGTATCAGCGAGGCGAAATCTACATCGACCTGGGTGAATACGAAAAAGCGGCCGCTGATATTCAGAAGTCGATCGACATTGATCCCAATGAACCGACGAACAGCCTGAAGGTCGTCAAGCTGCTTCGTACTCTGACAAGGCTCGGTCGCTTCGAAGGCACCGACAAGTACGCCGAACAGTTGGACAACCCGATTGCCGCGGGCAGCTTCAAGGCAGAAAAGCTGATTGCGGAAGGCAAGATCAAGGAAGCTGTCGCAGCCCTCGATGCCGCCCGTCGCGACGCGCGAGAGAATCCCCAACTGGTCTGCACGTGGGGCAAGGTGATGCTGGCATGGCAGGATCCGGAAAAAGCCAAACAGGCACTCGCCGAAGTTTATGTCGCCTGTCGCCGAGCCACTCGCAACACCGAAGGCATGCAGGTACTGCAGGGCATTGCTGAAGCTGTCGGAAACAAGGAACTGGCTGACCTCGCGCGGCAGAACGTCGAAATGCTGCAGGCCAAACGTCAGCAGATGCTGGAAGCTTTGAAAGGCATCGGCAGCGACGTCACCAGTGTCGAAAAACGCATGGACCTTGCAGATCTGGCAATCGACTGCGGTGAGGTGGAACTGGCCGAGCGAGTCTATCGCGGCCTCGCCATGTTCTTCCCCGACCAGGAAGTCACGATTGCCCCGCGTCGAGCGCGACTGGATCAGCCCCTGAAACTGCTGGTCGATCTGGGGAATTCGGTTGACCTTCCAGCACCGGCACCTCCGCCGGATGCCGCACGCCCCGACCGTCCGCCACTGCCACCCCCGGGACGTGGTGCTGCGCCGGCTGAACCCGCTGCACCCGCTGAACCTGCGAAGGACCTGTGAGTCGTAATGAGTTGGCCCCGCGGCACCGGGCGTGTGGCGGTTCCGAGAACGCTGATATTTGCCGTCAGACAGTCGGGCATTGGTTGCGTTGAACGAGGGTCTTGTTGACATCGCAAACAATACTGCGCCGAGAGCAACACGCCCGGTTTCAGTGGTTCAAAAAGCGGCTGCAGGGATGGCCTCCGGCGGGAATGTCTTCGCGGGCAAACAAGGTAGCCCGAGCATTCCTGACGCCGAGGACAAAAACCGTAGCCTGCTTTAGCCCGGGCAACTTACGCACCCCACCACCCCCAAAACGCTGCGTTCTTCAACCGGAGGACGACGGGCTCACACCCCCAGCCGACTTTTGTCCCCCGCGTCATGCGCGCCCGACCCAACCCTGAAAAACACCGTGTTTTTGCCGCTGACTATCGGTTTCACGCCCCCCCACCAACCGAACATGGATCCCGTGGCGAGCCGTCGGCGGAAGCCGACGGGTGACTGGCACCTGTCGGCCCCGCCGTTTTTTCGATTCGGCTGATCACGGCCTCATCCAATCGCTGCGGGTTGCTGCTGAGTCATGCAGTGCAGTGCACCAAGGCCCCAGACCAGGTCAAGACAATCAACTCCCACGATGCGACGATCGGGGTAGCAGTCCTGCAGGATTTGCAGGGCCCGATCGTCAGCCGGGTCGCGGAATGTTGGCACCAGGACTCCGCCATTCACCAGAATGTAATTGCAGTAACAGGCTGGCAGTCGTGAACCATCCTGAAATTTTGGAGTGGGCATGGGCAGTGGGATGGGCTGCAGATGTTTTCCGTTGCTGCCAATTGCTGCGGCGACAGCTTCGAAATTCTGGCGCAATTCGTGGGCCTCCGGCGCATCTTCGGAGTACGGCGTTGCCACAAGCACGCGGTCGGCATCCACAAATCTGGCCGACTGATCGATATGCCCGTCGGTGTCGTCACCTTCCACACCACCTCCCGGCAACCAGATGACCCGCTCTGCCTGCAACCAGATCTGCAGGATTTCTGTCATGATTTCGCGAGTCATTGCGAGGTTGCGGTTGGGGTTCAGCAGGCATGATTCCGTGGTCATGATGGTGCCCTGCCCATCCCCTTCGATCGCACCCCCTTCAAGAGTCAGGCTGGGGCGGATGCAGCGGATGCCCAGACTTGCTGCGATGCGACGTGCTGCCAGTTGATCGTGATCCCAGGGCGGGTATTTTCCGCCCCATGCATTGTAGTCCCAGTCGATGATCACCTGCGATCCTGCGGCTGGCGAACCGGGACGGCCGTTGAGAAAAATCGGGCCATGATCGCGACACCACGAATCATTGACGGGGATATTGATCAATTCCGCCGGATAGCGACTGCCCTGACGACTGCAGGCAGCGTCCAGCAGGGGGGCCGCGGCTGCAGCGGCGCCGTTGCTGCCCGCCAGAATTCGCACCGGTTCAAACCGGGCGATGGCTGCAGCGAATTCGGCAAACGCCGGTGGGATGCGTTCGAAGATGCCGGGCCACGTATTGGGGTTCACGGGCCACGCGGTCCAGGTGGCGACGTGCGGCTCCCATTCCGCGGGCCAGCGATAGTCAGTAAGTTTCAGCATATTTAAGGCTCAACTGTCTCGGTGGATTCAACTGACGGAGGACGAACTGAGCCGCTGTCGCAGGTAGTTGGCGCGAGCCACATTGCGGCGGTCCGCTTCCAGCTCTTCACCCTGCAGCTTCTGCAGGTGGGCGGGCTGAGTATGAATGAACAGTTCGTTGATCACACCAACGTCGAGGTTGGAGACAAGTCCCAGTCGCAGACCCATCCGGACGATTGACAGCAGGTGCATGGTTTCTTCGGAACTGATGGTGCGGGCGCTGGTCAGAGTCCCGAAGGCCCGAGCCACCTGATCGTGCAGCTTGCCACGACCGTCGCGCAGCAGAGTTTCACGAACTTTGCGTTCCCACGAAACCACCTGCAGCACGACTCGCTGCACATGTCCCAGCAGATCGGGTTCGGACATCCCCAGTGTCACCTGGTTGGACAACTGGTAGAAGTCTCCCAGTGCCTGACTGCCTTCGCCGTAGAGCCCGCGGACAGCGAGGCTGAGTTTCTGTGCGGTGTTGTTGACTTTCTGAATGTCCCGATTGAGTCGCAGTCCTGGCAGATGCAGCATGACGCTGATTCGAATTCCGGTGCCCGCATTGGTGGGGCAGGCGGTCAGGTAGCCGAACTGAGGATGGAAGGCGTAGGGGACGGACGCTTCAATCTGGTCGTCCAGCTGATCGCATTCCTTCCAGCATTCTTCCAGTGCCAGTCCGCTGTGCAGGACCTGAATTCGCAGGTGATCTTCTTCATTGATCATGATGCTGTGTCGTTCGCCGTCAGCGATGACGACAGCGCGAGGTCCGTCACTGCGAGCCAGTTCACGGCTGATCAGTTGACGTTCCATGAGGAACTGGCAGTCGAGCGGGCTGAGTGTTTCGACATTCACGAAGCGCCGGGCCGGCTGGCCTGCGGAATTGAGCGATTCCTGGGCCAGTTGCACAATCTGATGGCGAATATCAGCGGAGGCTCGCGAGACGAAAGGGAAGCCGGCGATATTGCGAGCGAGTCGAACGCGACTGGAGATGACGATGTCGGATTCGGGCCCGTCTCCGCGCAGCCACTCGCCACTGGTTGTGGCCAGCCTGCTCAGCCAGGTTTCGTTATCAACGGACTGGGGATTCAGCACGGAACATCCTTGCGGAAAAGACCGCTGTGACAGCAGCAGCCTGTGTGGCTGCGGGGGGTAGAGTGTAGTGGGGTGGTGATCCGGGGTACAGTGTGGAAATCAGTTGGTGGGGGCGACAGGTTGTTTCAAGCGGGCTTCGAGACTGGCGATTTCATCGCGGAGCCGTGCGGCTTTTTCGTAATCCTCCTGCTCGATGGCTTCGCGTTGAGCACTGCGGAGCTGCACGAGGCGAGCCTGATCCTGGGTGCCGATGAGCAGTCTGCGGGGTTGTTTTCCGACGTGCTGAGTATCTTCGTGGATGTTTTCCAGCAGTGGCAGCAGTTCGGCCTGGAAGTGAGCATAATCCTGGGGGCATCCGAAGCGGCCGTTCTCGCGAAATTCGGCGAATGAAATTCCGCAGTGCGGACAGGGTGGCACCGTGGAGGCAGCGGAATCAGCTTCGGTGACAGCTTCCACAACTTCGCCGGCGATGGCGAGCGCTGCTTCGGAGGGGGCATTTTTTTCCAGGTATTCACGGGCACAGCTTTCGCACAGATGCACAGCCGCCCCCTTGCCGTCGCGGATTTCCGTCACGTGAATGGTGGCAGTTTTTGTGCAGCGTCGACATTTCTTCATAAGAGCAACTTCCGAGCAGGGCGACTGCGGCGAATTCGAACTGCGACCGCAGCGTGGCCACGGTGAGCGTATCCTGGTGAGGGTATTGGATTTCGGCAAGTTTCGAAACCCGTCATTTCCGGAACCCAGCATTGGACAGCTTTCGCCCTCAGGAACCGAAACTCCGGCCTTGACACCGGTCACCTGCCCCACTACATTTCTCGCCTCAGGGCACGGCCCTGCATCCCGGGGGATTAGCTCAGCTGGGAGAGCGCTTGCATGGCATGCAAGAGGTCATCGGTTCAAATCCGTTATCCTCCAATTGTTTGACTCACTGAACCCCTTCGGCCAAATCGTCGAAGGGTTTTTTCTTGCGCTCGCTTGCTTGCACGCAGCAGCAACTGCGGCCCGCAGCGGGGCGGCGGCATCTGCAACGTCCGCGTCAATCACCGCCGAGCGTCGCTGCGGTTAAACAGATTCTGTTTCGGCAACTCAACTGCCGGCTGCACGCCTGCACGCCTGCAAGCCGCAGGCCCGTTAGTGCTACGGCGCAGCCCGCCATTCGCGTCCTGCTATTCTCGCCCTGCCCTGCCCTGCTCGCCGGTCGGACATTGAGCTGTCCGACTCTGCGTACGCCTGCGACAGGGGCGGCAGAATGCGAGCGTCACCGTTCCGGTCGACTTTTCTGAACTGTCCAGTGAATACGTTGGTATCCCGTACGATGGACTGCCGGAATGCCAGCGGAAAACAGCTCCCGTCGGCGACATCGTGATCGTCCTTGCTGTCGGCCATCAGCCGGCGTTGCCGCTGTCACGGCTGGAAGCGATGGGCCACCGAGCACCGAGCACCGACCAGGCGGGCAGTGTCCCGGTCCGTCGTCCGACGAGGGTTCCTGACTGAGGTACTCGGCAGCGCTGCGTTTGCTGAAGGCCTTTCGCTCACAGGGGCCGGGCAGAACGGATCCGCGGTCAGCAGGGAATTCGCATATCGCCGACGTCGGTCGTTTCACTCACGACGCCAGACAACAGCAACCCCGTCGCAGCCCTCCGTCGAATTCGGTTGAAGAAGAACACAAGCCGAATCGGTGTGACAACTATGGCTAAAATGGTCGTGGTGTTCCGTGACGCGTCCGCGCGTGCCGTGCGGCATTCGCCGGAGGCCCTGCTGGCCCTGTGCGGTTGCCTTCAGCCAGCCAGAAGCGGTTGCGCAGTGTCAGTTGGTGGAGTCTCACCCGATGACCTCAAGCCGGCTGATTGTTCTCAAAGCCGCCACCGAGGTGTTCTGGTGAGCGGGGCATCAGACCACGGGCGTTTCGGAATCGGCGAGGTTTTTGTTTGAAAACATGCAGAATCGAATAAATACGGTTTGAAATAAATTCCGTGTTGAAGTGGTGTTTTGGCCTGCTGGTTTCCACATCGAAGGCGATTGCCATCGCCACATCACTGGCAAGTGATCGTTGATTCTGCGATTGCAGGAGCTGCTGAGGTCAGGGTCCTCGGGGATGTGACTGGCAACTCCACGATTCGCCCGCTGATGCCCGATCTGCTGCACAAATGCTGTTTCCACGGGGGCCGCGCGCAGAAAGGGTGAGTTTAGAGTGTCTGGTGTTTGCATCCACGGGAAATGCGGGTAGAACGCACGATCAAGGATTTTCGCAGAGAACTGTCGGGCCGTCCCGGCCTGATGCAGGAACAGGCTCAGTGGCTGCCATGTCAAAACTCAGTTCCTTCATTGCGCTCGTGGGCATTACGCTGGCGGCCGCATTTTTGTTTTTTCAACTGCTGGCCGTTTTTCTGCTGCCGCTGTTTCTGGCTGTTGTACTTGTGGTTCTGCTGCAGCCTGTGTTCCAGTGGCTGCTGCGGCTGTCGGGGGGGCGAAATCATCTGGCGGCTGCGGTGATGACCTGTGCTGTTCTGCTGACCGGTTTGATTCCCGCAGGGCTGCTGCTGTCTCTGGCGACTCACGAGGCTGCGCGGGTGGTGGATCAGCTGCGGGATGGGCGAGTGCGGGCTCAGCTCGATCAGGCTCGTACTGCCGCCGGACTCGATCTGCCCTTTGCTGAGGACTGGCGTTTCCTGCAGTCCTCCTTCGATCTGCTCAGTGCAGATGCACGCAGCGGAGCCCTCGCAGTCGGGCATGGTCAGGCTCTGCCGAAAATGATGCAGGTGGCTCAGGATCTGCATGAGAAAATTGCCGCACATCCGCAGCAGGCCCTGCCGGATGCCGGTGAACTGCTGTCCGCGCTGAAGTCCGCCGGTCAGGCTGAACCGGGCACGCTGCGATACCAGCAGGAGCTGCACAACGCCGTCGTACAGTTTCAGCTGTACCGCGGTGCCGTTCTGGGACGGCCCATGCGTCAGTTGCTGCGAGAACTGGCAAACCCCACTCAGGAAGATCTGCGGCACTGGTCAGGCCGTGCTGCGCTCGCATCCGTCGAATGGGTGGCACTGGTTGGTGGTGCCACGGGCCCGGTGCTGGTGGAGGCCATTTTCGGCCTGCTGATATTTTCCTTTGCCTTGTTTTTCTGGTTTGCTGATGGGCCACAGATCGTGCGCAGTCTGATGCGACTTTCGCCGCTGGAAGAAAAGTACGTGTCTGAGCTGATCAGGGATTTTGAAGTGCTGGTGCGGGCTGTTGTGGCCGGTAGTCTCGCCTCGGCAATCGTGCAGACCCTGCTGGCGGGACTCGGTTACTGGCTCTCTGGACTGGATTCGGTATTCCTGCTGGTTGGGGCAACGCTGCTGATGTCGATGGTGCCCTTTGTCGGAGCTGCAGTCATCTGGATCCCTGCCGGGCTGTGGCTGATCCTTGGCGAAGGCCGCCTCGGCAGCGGTGTGTTTCTGCTGGCGTGGGGGGCTCTGGTGGTTTCGACCATCGATAACCTGATTCGACCGTGGGTGCTGCTGGAACATGCGTCACTGCATCCGCTGGCCGCCCTGATCGGCGTTGTCGGTGGTGCGCAGGCGCTGGGGCCCATCGGGATCTTTGTGGGGCCGCTGGTTGTCGCCTTCGCTCAGACTCTGCTGCAGCTGCTGTACCGGGAACTTGCCGAAATGGATGCCACGAAAAAGGCGGCCACTGCCGGCGAGCCACAGAGCCACGGATCCTGATGCAGACTCAGTTCAATCCGCAGCCAGCTTCCGGTAAAACTGATCGGGAGACTTACCCAGCCCGCTTCAGATCGGCTGGATTGCGGGGTCCTGACTGCTTTTGTGAAGGGTTTCCGAATGCGTTCGGGTTTGATTCGGGCATGGCTGCTGACCGGTCCGCTGGTTGTGCTGTTGGCGGACGTGATGCCAGCAGGCGAGTCCGGTTCAGCAAACTCCGGTGGTCCCGCGAATACCGCCTGCAATATTCTGTTTGCCATAGCTGACGACTGGGGGCCTCATGCCGGTGCTTACGGCACTCCATGGGTTCGCACTCCGGCCTTCGACCGCGTGGCCGCCGAAGGCGTGCTGTTTCGTCACGCCTTTACCCCCATGGCCAAGTGTGCTCCGTCGCGAGCGATTGTGCTGACCGGACGCAGTTTCTGGCAGCTTGAGCAGGCTGGCAATCATATGTCATATTTTCCGGCGAAGTTCACTGTCTGGCCGGAAGTGCTGACTCGCGCGAATTGGCACATGGGATACACCGGCAAAGGCTGGGGGCCGGGGATCGCTGTCGATGCTGCGGACAAGCCGCGACAGATGACCGGCAAAGCGTGGCAGAAACGCAGGCTGCAGCCACCGACAGAGCATGTCGCCGTGAATGATTATGCTGCCAATTTTCGTGATTTTCTGGATGCTGCTCCTGCGGGAACTCCGTGGTGCTTCTGGTACGGCTGTCTGGAACCGCACCGTGCCTATGAATATGGTTCAGGTGTGCGGCAGTCAGACCGGAAGCCGGCCAGCATCGACCGCGTGCCGCAATTCTGGCCCGATGATGAGACCGTACGCACAGACATGCTGGACTACGCACTGGAGGTGGAGCATGCGGATCGGCATCTGGGGCTGATGCTGCAGGAACTGGAGACTCGTGGTCTGCTGGAGAACACCCTGGTGATCGTCACCAGCGATCACGGTATGCCGTTCCCCCGAGCCAAAGGTTATGCATATGACGCATCATGTCGGGTACCGCTGGCAATTCGCTGCCCGGGTGTGCCGGCTGGGCAGCGCGGCCGGACTGTGGACGACTTTGTCAGCTTCCCGGATCTGGCCCCCACCATACTCGACTATGCGGGTCTTTCAGCCGCAGATTCCGGTATGGCGGACATGTACGGGCAGTCGCTGCGACCGATTCTGGAAAGTGCGGGCCGTGGTCAGATTCAGCCCGGGCGGACTCAGGTGATTGTGGGTAAGGAACGCACTGATGTTGGCAGACCCGGCGACGTGGGTTATCCGATTCGCGGACTGCGCACCGCTCGCTATCTGTATCTGTGCAATTACGAGCCTTCGCGCTGGCCGGCCGGCAACCCGGAGACGGGCTATCTGGACACCGACGGCAGTCCGACGAAGTCTCTGATACTGCAGCGGGGACGAGTGGATCGGAGTGATCGCCACTGGTTGTTGAATTTCGGGATGCGACCGGCCGAAGAGCTGTATGATCTGCAGGCGGATCCGGACTGTGTGCGCAATCTGGCCACGGTGCAGCAGGCGGTGGCAACGGAACTGCGGCGAGTGCTGGAAGCCGAGTTACGACGCAGTGGCGACCCACGCATGCTCGGCAACGGGGCTGTGTTTGACGGTTACCCGGTGAGCAGTGGCAGCGGGTTTTACGAAGCCTTTAAAGCTGGCCGTCGGCCTCCTGCCGGCTGGGTCAGTCCCTCGGATTTTGAGCAGGAGCCGGTGCAGCCATGAAGTGGTTTCGGGCGGACATTGTGCTGTGGAGTCTTTGCTGGATCGGGTGCGGCAGTCTGGAACGTGCCACGGCCGATGATCGACCGGGATTGATCCTGATGATGGGTGACGATCATGGCTGGGAGGAAACCGGGTACAACGGGCATCCGCACGTGAAAACTCCGGTTCTGGACGAGATGGCTCGGACCGGGCTGCGGCTGGATCGGTTTTATGCAGCGCACCCGAACTGTTCGCCGACCCGGGCCAGCTTTCTGACGGGGCGGCATCCGAATCGCATGGGGACGTTTGCTCCGGGCTGGTCATTTCGTCCCGAGGAAATCACGATGGCAGCGATCCTGAGGCAGTCCGGGTATCGTTGTGCGCATTTTGGGAAGTGGCATACGGGGCCAGTGCGAGCGGATTCACCGGTGAGTCCTGGGGCCATGGGGTTTGATGAGTGGCTGTCGCATGACAATTTTTTTGAGTTGAATCCGGTGCTGTCACGCAACGGAGCTCAGCCGCAGAAATTTGCCGGGGAAAGTTCTGCCATTCTTGTTGAGGAAACGCTGCGATTTATCGAGCGATCACAGCAGCTGGGACAGCCGTTTCTGGTAGTGCTGTGGTTCGGTTCTCCGCATGAGCCTTACAGCGGACTTCCGGAGGACGTGGCGTTGTATGCGGATCTGCCGGCAAAGTATGCGAAGCGGGTTTCGGTCACTTCGAATGAAACGGGCGAGCAGGAACGTCGACCCCAGGGTGAAATCCTGCAGGCTCGCTATGCAGAAATCACCGCCATGGATCGCGCCATCGGCAGGCTGCGAGCCGGTTTGACGACTCTTGGGCTGCGTGACAACACCCTGCTGTTTTATTGCGGTGACAACGGAACGTCAGCGGATGCTGCGCTGGGGGGGCCTCATCGCGGTGTCAAGGGAACGCTGTATCAGGGAGGATTGCTGGTACCGGGTTTGCTGGAGTGGCCGCGGCGAATTCGCGAGCCGCGGGTTTCTGCGGTCTCGGCCAGTACCAGTGATCTGCTGCCGACAGTGTGTCGGCTGGCAAAGGCAGACCTGCCGCAGCGACCGCTGGATGGACGGGACATCAGTGGAGTCCTTGATGGCACGCTGACGGAGCGTCCTGATCCGCTGTATTTCTGGGAGTATGCCGCAGCGGGCCGTGGCCGCGGCAGGCCGTGGATTGAGCCACGGTTGCAGGAGGGAACAACGCCACTGGTCAAGAAAATGGCCGGCAAAGCGACTCGGGATTTCACAAATTTCCACTACGAAAATTTCGACGAACAGTCATTTCGCGGGAAGCAGGCTATTGTGGATGGTGACTGGAAACTGGTGGTGTCCGGTGACATGACCGAGTTATTCAATCTGCGCGTCGATCGGGCAGAGGCTGATAACGTGGCGGCCGCAGAACCGGAAGCGGTTCGAAGACTGGCAGAGCGACTGCGGGCATGGCAGGAGGAAGTGCTGAGGAGTCTGGCCGGGGCCGACTATCAGCACTGAGTGCCAGGTGGGCGGTCGGGGACGCCAATCATGTGGTTGTCGCCCGCTGCGTGGGACTTGGCCTGTGCTGTCTTTTTTGCCACGAATGGCACGAATAGGGATTGCGTATCAGTTTGAGGCGACTGGTGGCAGGGGCATGCTTCGCCACGGACGCACACGGAATTTTACGGAAGAGGGGCTGGGGTAGGGCTTAGGCTTCGTGTTCTTTGAATCGCTGCTGCAGTTGTGCCAGTATGTGGGCTAACTGGTCAATATCAAAGGCGGCGAACTGATCTTCAGTACAGGTGGCAGTGTGAGCAACTGCTGTAACAGCAGAATTTGTCCCTGCAGCAGACCCCTGCGAATCCCGCGTTTTTCGCCACGTGCTTCGCCGATCTCAATTCCTCGTGCCTGACCGATCTCAATTCCTCGTGCTTCACCGATCTTCATGCCCTGTTGCTGAGCGTAGATGACGCGAGCTTCCTCGTCGCGCTGGGCTTTGACGCGAGCGTTGTATTCCTGGAGTTGTTCTGGTGTTTGGGCAATCATGTCGAGGACTTTGGCTGCTTCGGTAAATTCAGGATCAGGCAGCAACAGGCTGACCTGAAGATGATTCAACTGCAAAAAATGGATTTGCAGATCATCCGTCAATGTCAACGGCAGTGATTCTTCGCGGAGCCGGAAGTCCCGGTGCAGCTTCGCCGGCTGACTGATCAGAGCTCCCGCGAGCACGCAAATGCTGATGGAGGGCAGGAGATCGGTGTAGTTCTGGCCCTGCTGCAGCCTTCTGACGTAGGTCTCAGCGGTGTAAAAGACCATTCTTTTGGCCATGCCGGCTGGCAGGGCGATCTGGACTTCAACGTTGAATTTTCGTCCGAGCACGTCTTCGGCCGCGACATCAAGGATAGTGTTGATGAAGCGAATCGTGAGCCTCTTGTGCTCTTCGCTTCCGAAGAGCATTTTGAAGGCGTAATCGATGAGAGGGTTGATCCCGATGGGCATGGGTACCTCACAGTGTGAATTCGGGCTGCGGACGAAGTGGATAAAGTGCTAGTATCAATTACTTCCCCGGGGGGATACTAAAATACCACGTACTATCAAGCCGTGGTTGCCCGAGATTTCGGGAATCGTGCGGATTTGCGGCGTGGAATTACGGTTCGAGGCAGGCGTTGCCGTTTTGAAGCACGAGGGACACGCAACTGAATCGCCGTTTCTGCGGATTCAGGCGTATCTCCGGCGGGTGCGAACAGGTAAGAAGCGTGCGGTTTGCGAACGACGACACCCATGCCGGACACGTGGGCACTGCTGTGCCTGGCTTGCCGGGTGTGAGTCCAGTCAACTTTCCTGCAGGCAGGTTACTGAGGTCCGATCAGAAACCTTTCGATGGCGTCAAGCCCCTGCACGAGGGATTCCATCGAAGCTGCAAAGCTGAGTCGCACATAACCGGGGGCTCCGAAGGCATCACCGGCGACCAGTGCCACATGAGCACGGTCCAGCAGCGCTGTGCAGAAGTCCGTGGCATTGGTCACCGGTGCGCCACCGCCAACGGGGCGACCGAAGTAGCTGGCCACGTTGAAGAACACGTAAAACGCACCGCCCGGCTCGGCAAAGCTGAGTCCCGGGATCGCGTGCAGGCGACTGCTGACATAGTCCCGACGTTTCACAAATTCCTGACACATCTCGGCCACGCAGTCCTGCGGACCGTTGAGCGCTGCCAGAGCCGCGTACTGCGATACACTGCAGGGATTTGAAGTCTGCTGGCTTTGCAGTTTGTTGATCGCGGCACTGACGTTTTCAGGTGCCAGAGTCCAGCCGATTCGCCAGCCGGTCATGGCGTAGGCCTTGCTGACCCCGTTGACAATGACGGTGCGTTTTTTGACTTCTTCACCGAGCGCTGCAAATGACCGGAACTGGTGCCCCGGGTAGATCAATTTGTCATAAATCTCGTCTGACAGGACGATGATGTCTTTCTCCACCGCGACCTCCGCGAGGGCCTGCAGGGCCGCCACCGGATATACACCGCCCGTTGGATTACTGGGACTGTTCAGCATCAGCATTCGAGTTTTGGGGGTGATCGCCGCCCGAAACTGTGCTGCTGACAGACAGAATCCGTCCTGCTCGCGAGTTTCCACGAGCACCGGTTTGGCTCCTGTCAGTTCCACAAGTGCCGAATAGCTGACCCAGTAGGGTGTGGGGATGATTACTTCATCACCTGGCTCGCAGCAGGCCACGAGCACATTGTGCAGGCAATGCTTGGCACCGTTGGAGACGGTGACTTCGGAGGGCTTCCAGGCGACGCCATGATCGCGAAGAAAGGCATCGCAGATGGCCTTTTTCAACTCCGGGATCCCTGTCGCAGCAGTGTAACGCGTGAAGCCTGCGTCCATGGCTGTGCGAGCAGCCTCGCGGATATGTGCCGGAGTAATGAAGTCGGGTTCACCTACAGTGAACTCGAGGACGTTGATGCCCTTTGCTCGAAGTTCGCGAGCGCGAGCGGCTGCGGCGAGTGTCTCTGAAGGCTTTAGCTGGTTGACAAGTGCTGATGTGTGCATGGCAGAGAAGAATCGTTCTGACAGGCGGCCGCAGAATCAGGAGGGCAGACTGGAAACCAAACCGACTGCTGCGGCCGCAGCCGCAGCGTGGGGTACAGTGTGCCTGCCGTAGCCCGTTCCTACGCCGCCGCGGGCGTAGTACAAGGCTGCCGGCGTCAGAAGCTTAGCAATCTCAGGCGGTCAGGCCGAAGCCACACGGGACGGGGATACCGTTTTTCCACTGAATGACAGCATCATTCCTCGTCGGCGAGGTTGTAGTAAACCCAGCGAAATGGGGCGAGGACCAGTTTCAGCAGGCCAAACGGGCGGTAATGGGCAATGAAACAGTGCTGGCAGTACATCTGGCGGAATCCCAGGAACCAGACAAGCCGATCCAGCGGGCCCATCTTCATGGGTGCCAGAACCTTCAGGCAGAAGTGACAGCGATAATTCATCGCCCGCCACCACGCTGAAGGTACTGTGGATTTTTCCCGTCCCGAACTTCCACCTGAAGACCGAGACGAACCTTTACTAGACATTTCTGAACGCTGCCTGCCTGCACAACTTGCCTGAGACCTGTCCAACGTTGACACTGAAGTCTGCGAAATTGAGGTCAAATGACGGGAAAGTCCAGCGGTGGAAGATGAGTGATTACTACTTTGCTTTCGGGGTTCAGGGGTGTTTTCAGCAGTTTCTGAAGCCCTGGCCACATTGAGTGTAGTGGAGTCCTTTGCAGACGCAAGGTCGAATTTCAGCGATTGCCCTGGGGTGAGGGTATCTGCTGCCTGAAGTGCTGCGATATTCGGCGCAATCGGAAGTACGAAAGCCTGAGCCTGAGTGAGTGATTGTCCGGTAGACTTTGAGGGGGCACTCTGCTCGCGAGGCCTGATCCTGATTTGACTCATGGCGTGGTCCGTCTCCGCCAGCACTCGAGGGAATTGATGCGTTCTTCTGTGCTGATTCGAGTCGAACGACGGCTGATCGTGAGAAAACTCGCCGGTCTTGCCGCCGGTCCTGCGACTGTTCCATCCGGATAGGGGTTCTGCTGACTTTACCGGATCCACCGGTCACCATAGACTCGTGACACAATAGCCAGCGGAAGTCGCTCACCCCGAAATTGCGACTGTCTGGATATTCTCTGTCTGTTGATGGAAACGTTTTTTCTCTGTGTTTGTGCAGTTCGAACAGTATTCTGCAAAAGGGTTTCTGATATGAGGACCAGTTGGTTGTTTTTTCTGTCCACTACTTTGGCAGTTGGGCTGTTCACAACTTCGGTTTCCGGCGAGGACGGTAAGCCGTCTCGTGTTCTGATGTTGACTCAGAGTGCCGGCTTCATGCACGGCAGCGTGCAGCGTAAGGCGGCGGACAAACTGGCTGTTGCGGAAGTGGCGATGATCCAGTTGGGCGAAAAGACTGGTCTGTTCAAGGTTGACTGTACCCAGGATTCCGCTGCGGATTTCACGAAGAGTAACCTGCAGAACTATGACATCGTGATGTTCTACACGACCGGTTCGCTGCCGATTGCTGAGTCGGATCGCCAGTATTTCTTTGGTGAGTGGCTCAAGGCGAAAGGTCACGGGTTTCTTGGGTTTCATTCGGCTGCCGACACCTACGGGGACTACCAGCCTTACTGGGACATGGTTGGCGGGACATTCAATGGTCACCCCTGGAATGCCGGCAACGAAGTCACGATTACCGTGCACGAGCCGAAGAATCCGCTGATGCAGTCGTTTGGCGAAGAATTCGTGATACGGGATGAGATTTATCAGTACAAGAACTGGCAACCGGAGAAGGTGCGTGTGCTGATGAGTCTGAACATGGCCAAATGCCGTCCGTCGATGCCTTACCACGTCCCCGTGGCATGGATCAAGGAGTACGGTGCAGGTCGTGTTTATTTCAACAATCTGGGCCACAACGAGACGTCGTGGGCGGACCAGCGTTATCTGAAGTCGATCACGGAGGCGATCCGCTGGATCCGCGGTGACATTCAGATTGATGCGAAGCCGAATCCGGAACTGTCTGCTCAGCAGGAGCAGACTGCGAAGTCAGCGGCTGAAACGGCAGGAAAGTCCAACTAGTTGAGAATCTGGTATGGGGGGCAGCGGCAGTTTCTGCCGCTGCCGCGGCTGCAGAAGGGTGCGATGCGTGGCGTTGTCTGCCGACGGAGGAGCTGAGCCGTCGGTTTTTGCTGTTCATGGTGCGGCGCTGTCCTTCTCGAACGCGGATCGGCTCTGTCGGCTGCCTTCATGGCTTGCCGATGCGGGCTGGGCTGGCTTATGGTCCGGCTTGTGGTGGACTGCACCGGGGGGGCGGTCTGCCGTTACGGATCAGAATGATCGACCTGCGAGTTGAGACTGATACATTTGCATGTCCCCCTGCCTGCAGCAGTTTTGGCCATTTGCTGGTCGCCGCCAAACGGTGCGCGGCGGGCTGAGGCTGTTGGCAGACCCCTGCCTGTTGCTCCTTGTGCTGCTGTTGCCACTTGCAGTCGGCCTGCTGTGGAGCGGTCAGGCGGTGGCTCAGGATGGATCGCTTCCGCCGGTCTCCGGGGAGCCGAAGGCTGCTGCTCCGGTTCCAGTCTTCGTTGCGCCTGACCCTCCAATGGCGGCCCCGACAGAACCTCCCGAACTGGCTCCTGACATCCTCGAAATGCCGTTTTCTCAGCAGACTCCGGCTGACATTTTCGCCGAACCGGCGCCGAGGATTGAGACGGCGGCACCGCCCGAGGATGTTCCACGCGGATATACCGGGGCCACGGGAATTCGCCCCAGTGAACGTCAGCAGACACTGGACTTCGTTCCAGTGGAGGATCGCTGGCGGATCGGATTTCCTGACAAAAATCGCTATCCCGACGGAAATCCACCGGGTGATGATCGCTTCGGTGAACTGGGTCACTGGTGGGATCCCTATAACCAGAATGTTCTGAAGGGAGACTATCCGATCATTGGACAGCACACGTTCCTGAACGTGTCAGCCACGAACTTCATGCTGCACGAGTTTCGAAAAACGCCCACAGGGACTTCACCGTTTGAAAGTACCGTGGGGCCGGGGCAGCAGGAGTTTTTCGGGGATCCTGATCAGTATTTTTTCATCAACAATTTCAAGCTGCAGTTGAGCCTGTTTCATGGCGACGCCGGTTTCCGGCCGTTCGACTGGCAGGTTCGGCTGACGCCGGTCTTCAATCTGAACTATCTGGATGTTGAAGAACTGGCCGTGGTGACTCCTGATGTCCGCAGTGGCACCACCCGTGCGCGTGGCTATGCGGCGATGGAAGAGTGGTTTGTGGAGGCGCGTCTGGCGGATCTGAGCCCCAGTTATGACTTCATCTCAGTGCGCGCCGGTTCGCAGCCGTTTGTCAGCGACTTTCGGGGTTTTGTGTTTGCCGACACCAATCGCGCGGTGCGCCTGTTCGGGACGCGACTGTCGAATCGTGATCAGTTCAATCTGATCTGGTTTGATCAGACGGAGAAGGACACAAACAGCACCCTGAACACATTCGACGATCGCCACCAGAACACGCTGATTGCCAATTATTTTCGCCAGGACTTCATTTTTCCCGGCTACACAGCCATGGTCAGCCTGCATCACAACAACGATCAGCCCAGCGTGGAGTATGATCGAAACAACGTGCTGGTTCGACCGGATCCGGCCGGAGTTTTTCGACCTCATGAAGTGGATGCGTGGTATCTGGGATTTGCAGGCGACGGGCATATCGGTCGCGTCAATATCAGCCACGCGTACTACCACGTCACCGGGACCGACAGTCTGAATCCGATTCAGGGTGAGCGATCACAGATCAGTGCTGATATGGCAGCGCTGGAACTTTCCGTGGACCGCGACTGGGTGCGTTTTCGCACATCGGGGTTCTGGTCATCCGGCGATGACGACCCGAATGACGGTCAGGCAAATGGCTTTGACTCGGTACTGGATAATCCCAATTTTGCGGGGGGGCAGTTCAGTTTCTGGCAGAGGCAGCAGATTCGCCTGTTTGGTGTCAATCTGAAGCAGCGGGAAAGTCTGGTTCCCAACCTGCGTTCCAGTAAATTTCAGGGGCAGAGTAATTTTGTGAATCCAGGTCTGCGGTTACTGAATGGCGGTATGGATTTTGAGATTACTCCGAAACTGCGGGCGATTACCAACGTGAATTTTCTGTGGTTCGATCAGACCGCGATTCTTGAACGTTTTGCTTATCAGGACGGGATTGCTCGCAGCATCGGTACGGATCTGAGTCTGGGTCTGGAGTATCGGCCATTGTTGAGCGACAACGTGCTGATTGCCGGCGGCGTTTCGGCACTTCTTCCGGGACGCGGATTTGATGATCTGTACGGTGTCACTGATCCACTGGCAGCGGCGGCGGGTGCCAGCGGTCGGGCGGAGAATCTTTACGGAATGTTCATGGATCTGGTGCTGACGTGGTGACGACTATGACTCGAGCACTGATTCTGATGGTGATCAACGCCGCGCTGTTTGGCGTCGGAATGTTCTGGCTGCGCGAAGTGCGGCATGACGAGTGGTATCTGGTCGCCGGTGAACAGCCTGCCAATCGCGGCCAGCGGGCTTCCACAGTGGGTCGGGCCAGACTGAATTCCGGGCCGTCAGAGCAGTCTGACAATGAGGGGCGAGTGCGAATGTTTTCGGCTCCGGGCCCTGCTGCAGTCGCGGCGCTGCCGAGGAGTCCGGAACGCGACGGCATGGCGCACCGCACTCCCGAACAGGTGGTCGCATTGAGTGCCGGCTGCATCTCATGCCACAAAGATGCACATGATCCGCACTACAGCAGCGCTGTGCACCTGGGATGCGTTGACTGCCATGGTGGTAACCCCATGGCCCGCACCAAGGACGCTGCCCACGTGCAGGCTCGATTTCCCGAGGTGTTCAGGACGTCGGCCAATCCGGTGCGATCCTATACGGTGCTCAATCATGAGGATCCTGAGTTTATTCGTTTTGTGAATCCAGGGGATCTGCGGATAGCGCACCTGAGCTGCGGAACGTCGGGGTGTCATGGTACGGAGACACTGCAGGTCAGAAAGAGCATGATGACGCACGGCTGCATGCTTTGGGGGGCGGCTCTTTACAACAACGGTGCGGTACCCGACAAGTGGTCGCGTTACGGCGAAAGTTACAGCATGCACGGGACTCCGCAGCGGCTGCAGACCGTGCCTGCTCCGACGGCCGAGGAGACTGCACGCAAGGGGGTTCTGCCGTATCTGGAACCGTTGCCGCGTTTTGAAATCACGCAGCCTGGCAACATTCTGCGTATCTTTGAACGCGGTGGTCGTTTTGTGACTGACGTCGGCATTCCGGAGCGTCTTGAGGAATCAGGGCGTCCCCGGACTCGTCTCAGCAATCGTGGCCTCGGCACGGGGACTCGCACCGATCCCGTGTTCATCGGACTGCAGAAGACTCGTCTGCTGGATCCAACGCTCAATTTTCTGGGGACCAATGATCATCCGGGTGATTTTCGATCCAGTGGCTGCACGGCCTGCCACATCGTCTATGCCAACGATCGGTCACCTGTGCATTCCGGACCATTTGCAAAGTACGGCAATCGTGGCCTGGCAGCCTCGGTGCAGGATGATTTCACGGGACCTCCCGACCCCACCATACCGAAGAATGAGCCTGGTCACCCGATCGCCCACCGTTTTACCACCGGGGTACCCACCAGTCAGTGCATCGTCTGTCATATGCATCCCGGTACGACCGTGATGAACAGCTATCTGGGATTCATGTGGTGGGACATGGAAACGGATGCCCGCTTTATGTATCCGAAGCGGGAGCGGGAGCCGTCGGCAGAGCAGTTCATGCAGTCCACCATGTCTGATCCGCATGAAGCCTCGGCGCGAGGCAACTGGTCGGACCCCGAGTTTCTCACCGAATCAAGCCGCCTGAACAGCCAGCTTGAGTACACGCAGTTTGCCGACTTTCACGGCCATGGCTGGATGTTTCAGGCGGTGTTTCGGAAAGATCGGCGAGGGATTCCGGTGGATGCCTTCGGAAACCCGGTGCCGGAGCCTGATGCAGCGTTGCGTCAAAGGGCTGTGCAGCGGGCGGAGCGAGCGAAGGAGCTGCGGCAGGACATTGACTGGACCGGGCCGGATGCGCTTGAGCGAGTTCGCAGGGCGGATGAGGAGCTGTTGCGGCAGCATGCGGGAGTTCCGGTGCATCTGCTGGACATTCATCTGGAGAAGGGAATGCACTGTGTGGACTGCCACTTTGTGCAGGACATGCACGGAAATGGAAAACTTTACGGAGAAGTGCGGGCGGCGATTGAAATTCGCTGCGAAGACTGCCACGGGACGGCAGGCCGTCGAGCAGGCATTGTGACTGAGGGACGCCGTGAACTCCGCACCGGTGGCCCTGCGGCCGAGGAGCGGGATGGGCAGACTGTGGGACGCAGTCTGTCCGCCATGAGGACGCCCTTTGGTCGACGTCGATTTGAAGTGATCAATGATCGGATCGTGCAGAATTCGATGGTGGAGCCGGGGCTCAGCTGGCCCGTAACGCAGGTGGCCGATACGCTGGATCCTGAGCAGCCTGAGTACAATGCGGCGGCGGCACTGGCCAAGACTGTGCGTTTTGATGAGTCAGGGCAGTTCCAGTGGGGTGACGTGCCCGCGAACGGGCGGTGCGGCCACGATACGTCAACAATGTCGTGCATTGCCTGTCACACTTCGTGGAATCCCAGTTGCTATGGCTGCCATCTCCCGCAGAAAGCTGCTCGCAAGACACCCGCACTGCACAACGAAGGCGATATCACCCGCAATCAGGTGTCGTATAACTTTCAGACACTGCGGGAAGATGTGTTCATGCTGGCGAAAGATGGAAATGTGACGGGGAATCGGATTGGACCGTCGCGCTCTTCCTGTGCGATTCATGTCACCTCGTACAATCTGAATCGTGAGGCCGTCTACACTCAGCAGCAGACAATCTCGGCTGATGGACTCAGCGGTATTGCCTTCTCAACCAATGTTCCGCACACGGTGCGCGGCAAGGGGGAAACAAAGAGCTGCACGGACTGTCATCTGTCGGACAGCGGGGACAACAATGCTGTGCTGGCGCAGTTGCTGATGCAGGGGACCAATTACTTCAATTTCATAGGTCGGAACTGCTGGGTGGGAGCCGGTGATCATGGACTGTTTGCCGTGCAGGTGACAGAGCGTGATGAACCGCAGTCGGTGATCGGCAGCACAATGCATCGGGCTGTCTATCCACAGCGCTGGAAGGAGCACCGTGAGCATCGGGATCAACTGCAGCACGCTCATGAACATCCTGGGGTGGATATTGGTGATCAGTTGCTGCGACCGGGGAAGAAGCCTGAAATCCTCGGTCTGCAGGTGCGCGGCGAGTATGCGTATGCAGCCTGTGGTGAGGGTGGAATTCGAGTCTTTGATATCGCGTTCATTGAACATAAGGGTTTTTCAGAGCGAATTGTCACCGCGCCTGTCTCGCCGGCCGGACAGAGATTCCATGTACCGTCCCGATTCGCCACGGACATTGCCGCTCCGACAACCATTGCACCGGATCCGACCCGAGTTCAACAGCCGGATAATGACGAAGCCAGCGTGCATCCGATGTACGCTTACCTGTATGCCACGGACCTGTATGAAGGGCTGATCATGACTGCTGCCGGCACACTGCTGGACGGCAATCCTCTGAACAACTTTCTGAAAAAGGATGTGGTGTTCAACCCGAACGGAGTGCTCAACGGGGCAAGCTCGATCACAATCATCGGCACGCATGCGTGGATCTGCTGTCGAGCGGGTGTGGTGATTGTGTCGGTGGAGAATCCGACGCAGCCACGAGTTGTGCGTGTCCTGGGACCGGACCAGTTGCAGAACCCGCGTGCTGTGGAAGCGCAGTTCCGGTATGCTTTTGTGCTGGATAGTCGGGGCCTGCAGGTTCTGGACATCACGAATCCGGAGAATCCGCTGCCCGCTGCGTCACTTTCGCTGGCTGATGCTCGCAGTCTGTACATTGCTCGCAGTTATGCCTTCGTGGCAGCAGGAAAAAACGGTCTGGTGATCGTGGATGTGGAAACGCCGACGAAGCCACAGATCGATCAGGTGTATACGGCAGGTGGAGTGATCAATGATGCTCGGGATGTCAAACTGGGCATCACTTACACCAGTCAGTTTGCGTATGTGGCAGATGGGCACAATGGGCTGCGGGTGATTCAGCTCACATCACCGGAAACCCCGGGCAACGCCGGCTTCAACGTCCGACCGCAACCGATGCTGGTAGCCAGCTGGGCTGCCCCGGAGGGTGGTGAAATTGTGTGCGTGGCGGAAGGTGTCGATCGGGACCGGGCGATTGACGAAGCCGGCAATCAACTGGCGGTTTTCGGGCGAGTCGGTGCGAGACCGCTGAGCCTGACAGAACAGCGAAAGCTCTACCTGCAGTCGTCCGGGTTGCCGTGGATGGTCGTGGATCCGCAGCGTGACTGGACAATTGAAGATTCCGCAG
>Ga0255094_1000198_pt1 | contig 34650 bp, 20 predicted proteins | sample Colum_Law_RepB_8_2_FD_188434 | JGI IMG/M metagenome (GOLD analysis project Ga0255094, IMG submission 188434) | Freshwater microbial communities from Columbia River, Oregon, United States - Colum_Law_RepB_8d | ecosystem: Environmental > Aquatic > Freshwater > River | place: USA: Oregon...
GGCTGCAGCTCCACTTCAAGCCGCGGCAGCATCATTGCCCTCAGATGCTGAGCTTGTCGCGACGTCCGCTAAGCTGACCGAGAAGGCGAATACGGTGGCGGCCGAACTTCCGGCTCTTGAAAAAGCGGTTACTGACAAGACTGCTGCGGTGACTCCACTGGCCGAGGCGTTGGCTACTCTCCGCACAACACTTGATGCCGCTGTCCAGAAGCTACAGCCGCTTCAGGCTGCCTTCAGAGCTGAAGAGGCCAAAGTTGTGGTGGCTCGACTGGCCATGCAGGAGGCGCAGTTGAAGGCTGCCTCCGTCGCAAGTCGCATCGCCGTTTTGGAGCGAGTCACCTCAGCCTCTGATCTGAACGCGTCGCTCGCCAACTTGACTCAGACGACAGCCACAGCGGAAGCGGCGATGACCACAGCGACTCAGCAGGTTGCTGAATACATGCCGATCTTAGCCGCAAGAACTGCTGCCATGGCAGAGGCCACACAGTCGAAGGCCTCGGCCGAATCAGGAGTGAAAGTGATCCAGGAGCAAATCACTCGCGATCGAGCGGTCTCCAAAACTCTTGCCGAAGCGGCTGACGCCATGAATCGCGCTCAAGCCGCGCTGCCAGCCGATGACTCATTGAAGACCGGCTTGGCGACTATCAATACGAAGGTGACAACATTAGAGTCGCAGTTGAAGGCTGCTGAGACAACTCTGGTTGTTGCCAGTCAATTGTCTTCAGCCGCCACCGAAGCGATGAAGACTGCGAAGTCCGCGATGGACGAAACCAACGCAGAGCTTGAGCGACGACAGCAGGTCGCGTCTATCGCAAGCACAACGCTTGCTCAGTCAAAGGAGTCGCTGCAGACGACGACTGTGTCCCTTCAGAAGGCCATGGACGCTGTTCCAACGGACCTCTCGTCAACCTTTGCCTTGTCGCAATTGAAGCCACTCAGCCCCGAGCAGATGTGCTGGACCATCTTCAAAGTCACAACGGTCTATGATCGCCACATAGTCCAGGAAGCGGCTGAACGCGAGAAAGCCAGCCCGCTCAGCGAACAGGAAAAACAGGATCCCGTCGTGCTCGCAGCTCGAGCCGCAGAAGTCGAGCAGTTGGCGTACGACAAGCTGAAGGGCAACATCGGAAGCTATGTGCAGATCTATGGTGGTGCTCCGGGACAGCCGCAGAATGATTTCTACGCGAGTCCGGACCAGGCGCTATTTACAGCCAACGGTGGCGCCATCAACAGTTGGGTTGTTCCAGCCGGCGACAATGCTGGGGAGCGAATTGTAAAGACCACGGATGCAAAGCTTGCAGCCGAAGAACTGTATCTGGGCATCCTGACTCGCATGCCGACCGAACAGGAATCTGCCGATGTGGCGGCCTTCCTTGCGGCTCGTCCTGATCGAGCAAAGGCCGCTCAGGAACTTGTCTGGGGCCTGATCAGCAGCGCGGAATTTCGATTCAACAAATGATGGTGTGACGTATCGGCGGACCAATGTGGAAACCGCCTGACCACGGAATTCTTCTGAGAGCAACCGACCATGAAACTCAACTATCCTTGCAACACGGTCGCACACGGACTGGCTCGCCGACAGTTTCTGGGAACTCTGGCCGCTGGAGCCGGAGCCATGGTTGGAGGACTCGGTGCCTTCACTTCGCCCGCGTTGGCCGCTCACTTGAAGTCGGATCAGAAACGAATCGTCGTGTTCAACATGCACGGTGGCTTGAGTCAGCTTGAGAGCTGGGATCCAAAACCTGGCACCGAAACGGGTGGACCATTTCTTGCGATCCCGACTTCCGTCCCCGGCATTCACATCAGCGAACTGTTGCCGTTAACCGCCATGCAGATGCATCACCTGTGTCTGGTTCGGGGCGTCAACACGTCCGAAGACGATCATGGCAAAGGCGCTTATTTGATGATGACCGGTCGGCGTCAGACCCCGGCTGGTGAGTTTCCTCAGATCGGTGCGGTCGCTTCGAAGACTTTGAATCCTCAGGATAGCTCGCTGCCTGGTCACATTCTGATTACTCCCGGCGGCGGCGGCGGGCGAGGAAATGATTCGGCCTGGCTCGGCCCGAAGTACTCCAGCGTTCAACTCGGAAACGGCAATCCTCCGCCGAACACCGTCCGTCCCGATTCCATCACAGAGGACTCCGACAAGGCTCGCAACGACTTCCGTCGCCAGGTCAGTGAGCGATTCCTGAATCGTCGACGAACCGCCGTCACCGAAGCGTTCACTTACTCGTTCGAGCAAGCTGAGAAGCTGATGAGTCAGCGCGATGTGTTTGACGTCTCCAAGGAGCCAGCGAGCGAAATCGATCGTTACGGCAAGCATGACCTCGGACGTCACTGCCTGCTGGCTCGACGTCTGCTGGAGAGCGGTGTGTCGTTCGTGCAGTTATCGCATTCGAACTATGACACTCACAATGAGAACTTCAATTTCCACATCGAGCAGCTCGGAGAATTCGACTTTGCGTTCTCCACGTTCGTCGCGGACCTCGCGCAGCGCGGGATGCTGGACAGCACGTTGATTGTGGTACTCAGCGAGTTCGGACGCACGCCGAATGTGAATCTGTACTACGGCCGTGACCACTGGTCGCGAGCGTGGTCCGTCTGCATGGCGGGAACCAAAGTTCCGCGCGGTCATGTGTTCGGGGCGACCAACGACAAGGGCACTGAAGTGATCGACAAGCAGGTCGACCACGGCAACCTTTTTCACACTTATCTGCAGGCGGTCGGAGTTGACTCAACGGGCAACTTCGACATCGACGGCCGGGAAATGCCAATCGCTGATCCATCGTCTCGACCGATTGATGGATTCCTGGTATGAGACAAATAGACGCGTTGCAGACACACTAAATCAGCGCGGGCGTAGAGTGGATGGATCATGCTCCAACGTCACTCTCAGGCACTTCTTGAAGCTGCCCATCTCCGAATGACATCCAACAAAACTGAGACATCCTTTGCGCCTTAGCGTCTTTGCGTGAAACTATTTCAAATCACGCGAAGGCGCGAAGCCGCGAAGGAACAGGGAACCGCAAGGCGCCGCGAACAGGCGAGCTCTGAGGGGCGACAATCACGGTGGACCTCGCTCACTTCCCGCATCTGGTATCTCGCGGCTCGGCCACTTACTTCCCGATCAACGCCACCAGCACCGAAGCCGTCAACAGCGCCGCGCCGAAGAGTCTCAGCAGCATGACTCGGGCGGAATGATGAGATTCCTGGCCGCCAAAGAATCGAGCCAGCGCCCAGGCCAACGCTACCGCCCACAGTCCTCGCAGGGCATACACGATGTTGATCCGAGTCGCATCGCCGTAGGCTGACAGAGACCATGACATGCTCAGCGCATTGGCGGCCATCAGCAGAGTTCCAATCACGATGGGCTTCGTCGTGCCAAGCTCCGCCAGACGAGAAGGACGGTCGGCCCATGGCAACACTGCGCACGAGAAAAGTCCGGTCGCCACGAACACTGTGGGCAGAAATTTCGTGGCGAGAACGGCGGGGTTCGGTTGTCGAAAGACCCACGCCTGGAGTCCGACGTCGAACAGCGACATGCAGATCGCAGCTCCCAGTGCGAGCACGATAGTGAGAACTGTCTTCTGGGGATTGTGCTGAGTGGACGCCGTGGGAACTCGAGTTCCCGACTGCACAAATCCGACGCCGACCGTCGCGAGTACAGCCCCGATCCAGACTCGGCCTGGAATCTCTTCGTTCGCCCACGCCGACACCATCAGAGCAACCATGATGACCTTCACCCCGAAGATCGGCGTCGCTACCGAGACATCACCGTGCTTGTAGGCCAGATAGGTCAGGACCTGACCGAGCACAAATGAACCGGCCACCAAAGCCGCCTGCCACCAAACGGCGACGGGCAAAAATCGTCCCGTGATGAGCGCAAAGCTTCCCCAGGAAATCGCCAGCCAGAAATTTGCAAGGAACGTGCCGGTCCAGGGGCTGGATCCGCGAGCGATCGCATTCTTGGCGTAGATCATCCCAATCACGAAGACGATGCTGGAGAACAGAGGAAACAGCAAATGCAGTGGCACGATCGGGCCTAAACGGAAAAAGTCGTGCGAAAACAGAAAGCTCGGGAACGGTTCTGCTTCGCTATGGTCCCCGCGAGAGTTACGCTACGCCGCGAATCGTACGACAGTTCCCCGTTCTTAACAGTCACTCTGCTTCTTCTATGACGAATTCTCTGCCCGCCTGGACGCCCGGCGGCGGCCTGCATTACCAACTCCTGGCCACCAGCGGCCGCGCGCGGCGTGGTCGGTTTGTGACCGCGCACGGTCAGGTCGAAACGCCATCGTTCATGCCTGTGGGAACTCAGGCAACAGTCAAGTGTGTTTTGCCCGATCAGGTCGCAGCCACTGGCGCCCAGGTTGTGTTGGCGAATACCTACCACCTGGGGATCCTTGACCGAACGCAGGTCGTCGAACGTCTCGGTGGTCTTCATACGATGATGCGCTGGAACCAGACGATTCTGACGGACTCTGGAGGATTTCAGGTCTTCAGTCTGCCCGAACGCAAGATAACAGAAGAGGGTGTGAGCTTTCAGTTTCGCTCGGGCAAGAAAGAGGGTGAGAGCACTCCGATGATGCTCTCTCCCGAAAGCGCCATGGACATCCAACGTAGACTCGGCGCCGATATCGTGATGGCGTTCGACGAGTGTGTTGATCATCGCATGCCGCCGAAGTATATGTCCGATTCTCTGGACCGAACTTTCCGATGGCTCAAACGCTGTGCCGCCGCGCCGATTCAGGAGCATCAGCATCTGTTCGGAATCATTCAGGGCGGAATGGAGTTTGACCTGCGATCAAAGGCCGTGCGTCAGGTCACGTCGCTGAATCTGCCCGGGTATGCGATTGGCGGAGTCTCTGTCGGCGAAGGTCATGAGGCGATGGTCCGCATCGTGAAGCATACCGCGCCGTTGATGCCATCCGATCAGGTCCGCTATCTGATGGGAGTTGGTTTGCCGGAAGACATTGTTGCGGCTGTTGAGTGCGGGATGGACATTTTTGACTGCATCATCCCGACTCGGTATGCTCGAGAAGGGACCGTCTTCACCTGGGACGGCAAGATGCGACTGCAGGACAAAACCTATCGCAAAGATCGTTACCCGATCGACACGGCCTGTGAATGCGTAGCCTGCGCGGGTGGCTTCAGTCGAGCCTATCTGCGGCATCTTCTGTTTGCAGACGAACCGCTTTACGGAACTCTGGCGACGCTGCACAACCTGCATTTCTACCAGGACCTGATGCGCGCGATCCGGCTTGCAATCGAAGAAGATCGCTTCACCAAGTGGGCCGAAAGCTTCCGCGCGAAACATCTCAAAGGCCGCGCGATGTAGGGATCGGTGGAAGCCATTCGTTTAACGGCAAGCCGCAGGCGAATGCGTTTTCATACTTCCGTCGCTTCTCGGTATGCAGTCAAATTCTGATCTACAACCCCGAATCAACACTGAAAGCGGGCTGTATGTTCTTTCGATGTCGTCGCGCCCAATGCAAATCGCAGTCGCGTGCGGCTTGCCGTTAAACGATGAGCTGCAGAAAAGGTGGGCCAGCACGACGCTGGTCACCACCCTGCGATATTGAAACCTATCGCGATCCCATTGCCATCGTCACAGTCTTCAGTTCTGTGTAGTTGGCCAGGCCGGCTTCTCCGAGTTCTCGTCCGATGCCACTCATCTTGAAGCCACCAAACGGAGCCGCGGCGTCAAAGACGTCGTAGCAATTGACCCACACCGTGCCGGCTCGCAAGTTATGAGCCATCTGGTGCGCCTTCTGAACGTCGCGTGTCCAAACCGCCGCGGCCAATCCGTAACAGGTGTTGTTCGCGCGGCGAGTCACCTCGGCGATGTCCTTGAACTTCAGGATACTGAGGACAGGTCCGAAGATCTCTTCGCGAGCAATATCCATCTGGTCATGGACGTCGGTAAACACAGTCGGCTGAATGAAGTAGCCGCGGTTGCCGTAGCGAGCACCACCGGTCTGGCAGTTCGCACCCTGCGCCTGACCGCGATCGATGTAGCTCATGATCTTGTCGAACTGAGCCTGGTCGATCTGTGGCCCCTGTTGAGTTTCGGTGTCAAACGGATTCCCGAGCACTCGCTGGCTCGCGCGTTTGACTAGCTTTGCGACGAACTCATCATGGACAGATTCTTCCACAAACAGCCGGCTGCCCGCGCAGCAACATTGTCCCTGATTGAAGAACAACCCGAACTCCGCGCCGGCGACAGCGGCATCAAGATCCGCGTCGGCGAACACAATGTTGGGGCTCTTGCCGCCGAGTTCAAACGTCAGCCGCTTCAGAGTGTCCGCGGCTTCTCGCATGATGATCTTTGCCGTTGTGCCTTCGCCCGTGAAGGCAATCTTGTCAACCTGCGGATGCTTCACCAAAGATGCACCGGCGGTTGGACCGTAACCCGGAACGACGTTGATAACTCCCGGTGGGAAGCCGGCTTCCAGAGCCAGTTCCGCAAGACGCAGACAGCTCAGCGGAGTCTGCTCGGCGGGCTTCATGACGATCGTGTTTCCAGTGGCCAGAGCAGGGCCCCATTTCCAGGCCACCATCAGCAGTGGAAAGTTCCATGGGATAATCTGTCCGCAAACACCAATCGGTTCGCGGCGTGTGTAGCAGAAATAATCGCCGCGGATCGGAACAGTGTCGCCCTTGATCTTGTCGGCCCAGCCGGCATAGTAACGAAGGCAATCGATAGCCAACGGCAGGTCGGCGGCCCTCGCATCATTGATGGGTTTGCCGTTGTCGAGCGACTCAAGTCCGGCGAGTTCATCGAGATGTCGTTCTGCGAGGTCCGCCAGTTTGTTCATCAGACGACCTCGATCGCGAGCATCCATTCGCGACCATGGCCCCGTCTCGAACGCAGCCCGCGCGGCATGCACGGCGAGATCAACGTCGGCCGCATCACCTTCCGCAACTTCGCAGATCACTTCTTCCGTGGAAGGATTGACGGTTGCGAATGTCTTTCCGCTAACGGATGGGCGAAACTCATCACCGATCAGAATCCCTGTCTGCCGAATTTTTGGGATCGCAAACTGACGTGGTTCAGTGACTGCGGACATGCGGGGGCTCCTTGAACGATGATGGGAAAACGGTTCGCTGGTCAGGGGCGTGGTTAACGGCGAGTTATTGTTCGCAGCGGACATCAAGGGCGGAGATGCAACCGCGGGAAGTCTCTCGCGCCGCGATTATGCCCTTGTGATTTGAGAAAAGCGAACGAACACAGGGGAGTGGGCCAAAAGCCGTAGAACCAACGGGGTAGACCCGGTGGCGTGAACTTAAGCTCGACTTGCCACAATGGGGCTTGTGCTGAGGTCTCAGGAATTTGGTATTGCGACGAGATTCAGTGGGACAACTGTCGTTCTGGTTTCGCCTCGTAGAGGCGGCAGCAGGTAGCCCCAGGCTTTAGCCTGGGGAAGACGTTTGAAAATGAACATTGAGCCGTGAAACGGCGACAGCAATGTGTTGATCTCGTGAAAGGAACCATCGCTGTCGCCGTTTCACGGCTGATGGATCGTGTTTTCGCCTCCGACCCCTGGCTGAAGCCAGGGGCTAAATGCTGCCGCAGCTACGCTGCGAAACACAGCCCAAAACGGAGCGCCTTGGCGGTTCGTCTGAAAACGGAGCTGCCAGTTGTTTCCTCCGCCGAGCCAAGCTCGACGGAAGAACGCTAGACCTCAATCAATTGCTTAAGTGCACTCCATTTGGGGTAAACCCGGTGGCATAGTGATTGGGCGAGCTAATCGACGTAGGCAAACTCATTCGAGTTGAACAGCACAACACTCAGCGAGGCAATGGCCAACTGGGAGGGTGTCATTGACGGAGCGACAGGTTCGCTCAAGGACGGCAACTGATAACGCTCAACAAGGTAGTCCTGAATCAACGCTCGACTTTCAGGGGACAATTGTTCATTAAAGACGATCAGGCAGGCGACATCACCTTTCCAGTATTCGCCGTTGATGTTGCCCTGTTGGCCAATGACCCACGGTGTATCAAGTCGCCGAGACGGAATCTGATTCTCGTGTTCGAACACCAATCGTTGTTGCTGATAGATCGCCACTCCGTGCCTTCCGTTTGTGGCCGTAATCAGAAACGGCTCCTGACGATCCTGGATTTCTCCCACTCCTGACAGAGCATCACTGAGGCGAATGCTGTTCTTGTTTGTCATGCCAACAAAGTATGAAGATACGGAATTGTTGTCGCGGCCGCTCCAGTTTGAAATGATCTCACGATGACCGTCCGGGGCTTGATCAGTGACTAGCGCGAAAACCGTTGAGTCATCTCCGTCGACGAGTGTCCCGCTGACATTCAAGAAGTCTGATGCACCATCAAATCGAAGGGCAGGCATTCCGTTGACTGCTTCCTTAATGAACAGTGGCTGGTGCTCGCTCATCTCCTGCGATGCGTGATTCATCCCAAGATTCTTGTCCAGCCATCTACGAACTTTTCCTTCGCTGTTGGCTTGAACTCCAGTGCTGGCATCCAGATTGAGGGTTGCCTTCTGCAGCAACATTTCGATCGTGGCTTCTACCGAAGATTTCGATTGGCGGGATGATTCTTTCGCATCAGGCGTTCGCTCCAGCACTATGCCTACGTGGCGTTTTGAAAGTTGCAGTTCATCATCCGTGGGCTGACGCCCCAGAATCATGTCCCAAACCTTCCGAATGTTGTCGTCTGTGATTGGTCCATCTTTCCCGACACAGGACATCGCGATTGCCGCGGCACGCTTGTGGACGAATTCGTTATTCATCAAAGTCAACGCCTGCGGGGCCACGATCGTCACATCGCGCTGTCCGCAGGACATAGTCGAATCGCACATGTCAAACGTCGTCATCATCGGTGGCAGCAGACTGCGTTGAGTAAAGATGTAGAGACTTCGTCGGTGCTGATCGGCTTCCGGTGATGCTGTCCACGCTGATGTCTTTCGGGACAGTCCTTCCAACGCATCAACGCTGATGGTGGGATAGAAGCTGGGGCCACCAAGAGATAGCTGCAGCTCCTGAGTCGCCGCCAGGAAGGCATCCCGCAAAGATTCGGCATCTTTGCGTCGTCGATTGGCTCGCCACAGAAAACGGTTGGCGGAGTCCTTCTGAGAATACTCGTCCTGCCGCGGATGCAGCGATGACTGCTGCCACGTTTGCGAGGTCAGAATCAGGCGATGAATATGCTTCAGGCTCCAACGATTCCGGATTAATTCGGACGCCAGCCAGTCCAGTAGTTCTGGATGATTCGGCTTGTCGCCGGTGTAGCCAAAGTTGTTGGACGAACGAACCAGGCCATCGCCAAAGTGATGCTGCCAAATACGGTTCACGATCACTCGAGCCGTCAGCGGATTTTTTTCGCTGGCAATCCAGTCCGCCAACTGCAGACGCAGGCTGGTCGTAGAAGCAGAACCCGCCGCCAAAGTGAAGTCGCGATACTGATCTGGAGCAAAGGTCAGTGCCCCGGCGCTGACCGCTTCGAGAGGCTGATTGCGTTCACCGTTTTTTAGCTTATGCAACGGAGCCGGATTCTTCGAAACGTCAGTCCAGCCGAGCACTTCATGGTAACCCAGTTCGTCAGCTGAGACTCCACCGAGCAGTTCTCGTCCACGTGGCTGAATCGGCCCGGGCCAAAAAGCTGCCGCCATGCGATAGTAGTCCGTCTGTGGAATCGGATCGAACTTGTGATCATGGCAACGAGCACACTTGGTGGTCATTCCGAGGAACGCTGATGACGTTGTGTGAACCAGATCTTCCAGTCTTTCATACTTGTAGTCTTCAGCGTCGTTAGGTTCATCGTTCCACGTGCCGAGGCATAGGAACCCCGTTGCGATCACTGACTGTTCATTGCGACCGGGAAGCTCATCGCCCGCCAATTGCTCGCGGACAAATTGATCGTAAGGCATGTCGCTGTTGAAGGCGTTGACGACCCAGTCGCGATACTTCCACGCGAACGGCTTCACCTGATCCCGCTCGTAACCACAGGTTTCCGCATAGCGAGCAACATCCAGCCAATGGCGAGCCCATCGTTCGCCGAACTGCGGACTGGCCAGAAGCCGATCAATCAGTTTTGTCGTGGTTTCCCCGTTCTGCGGGGTGGTCACGAAATCTTGTATCTCTTTCGCTGACGGAGGCAGTCCGGTTACGTCCCAATAGAGCCGCTGAATCAAAGTTCGCGCATCAGCCTTCGGCGCTGGGGTAAGCCCTTGTTTCTGAAGTTCCAGGGCGACAAACTTGTCGATCGGGTGAGCACCCTGCGGCAGCCCTTCCACCGTTGGCGGCGTGACTACTTTCAGCGGTTGAAATGACCACCAGTCGCGGCCGCCGCGAACGTCTGTTGTCTGTTCGTAAAGATCGAGTTGGCGGTCGGCTGGGAATTTTGCACCATCAGCAATCCAGCGCCGTAGAATCTCGATCTCCGCGTCTGGGAGTTTCTGGCTTTCGCCATGTTTCAGCGGCGGCATTTCTCCCGCGACGACTCGTTCGAGCAGTCGACTTTCTGCCGACGCCTTCGACACCACCACAGCTCCGGAATCTCCGCCCTTGGCCAGATCCGAAGCGGATTGCAAACTGAGCCCGCCTGAAGGATTCGCCGACTGGTGACATTCGAGACATCGTCGGATCAGAAGTGGAGCGACGTCCTTTTCAAATGACGGAGCGTCACCTGCCGCAACAGCTTCAGTCAAGTTAGTTGCAGCAAGGATAGTGATCCAAAGGATCGTGAGCACCTTTCGGTAATGCACGAGTCTCTCCGCAGGGATGGCCAACGAATTCTGCCAGTATGTGCGGAGCATGTTCGCGGATTCGGGGCGTCGGAACAACTCAGCGGCGGCAGTGCTTGAACGCTCTCCGGACGGCTCGTGCAAATAGACACGAAATGTCCACGTTACATCAACTGGGTTTCCGCGATATGAATGGCCTTCAACATCGCGCGGGCTTTGTTCTGGGTTTCCTTGTATTCCATCTCGGGAACACTGTCGGCCACGATCCCGGCTCCGGCCTGGATGTAGATCATGCCGTCCTTCATCACCAGAGTTCGAAGGGCAATGCAGGTGTCCATGTTGCCGGTGAAATCGATATAGCCAACTGCTCCGCCGTAGGGGCCTCGCTTCTGAGGTTCGACGGCGTCGATGATTTCCATGGCTCGCACCTTTGGCGCGCCGGAAACGGTACCGGCAGGTAGGCCTGCTCGTAAGGCTTCGATCGCCGAGAGACCTTTTCGAAGCTGGCCCGAGACATTCGAGGTGATGTGCATTACGTGGCTGTAGCGTTCCACGACCATCGCGTCGGTGAGTTTCACTGAACCGTATTCCGCGACGCGTCCCACATCGTTGCGAGCAAGGTCAATCAGCATGACGTGTTCGGCTCGTTCTTTCGGATCCGCGAGGAGCTCTTCGGCGAGATCACGATCTTCCTGAGGCGTTTTGCCGCGTGGGCGAGTTCCAGCCAGGGGCCGAATCGTGGTTTCTCCGTCCTCAACCCGCACCATGATTTCCGGCGAACTGCCGACCAAATCGACTTCCGGAGTTCGCAGCAGAAACATAAACGGGCTTGGGTTCACCATCCGCAGCGAACGGTAAACATCCAGAGGCTGAGCTTTGCTGGGATACTCAAATCGTTGACTGATCACAACCTGAAAAATATCGCCGGCCTTGATGAACTCCTTGCACTTCGCGATCGCTTCATGGAACTGAGGCTGAGTGAAGTTGGAGCGAACTTCCGGAGTTGGCTCGACAGTTAAATCGATATCCGTCAATTGCACGTCGCCAGTACCGACGGAGAGTTGCCGACAGATCACATCGAGTCGCTCTTCAGCCTTCGCACGGGACTCATCGAGTTTTCCGTTCGCTGTATCTGCCAGCACGACGACCATGACTACTTTGCGGATGTGGTCAAACACAACCATCGAACTGTAGAATGCGAACGTCATGTCCGGAAGATGGCGATCATCAGTAGGAACGTTCGGCAGATTTTCGGTGTAGCGGATGACATCATAGCCTGCGAAGCCGACGGCTCCGCCGCAGAAGCGAGGCAGAGCTGGCAGTGTGGCCGCGTGATACTTGGCGACTTCGGCGTCGAGCACTTTCAGGGGATCGTCACAGGAGAACTCGCGTTTCTCCACGCCGATGTGATCGATCGTAATCTTCTTGCCGGTTGCAGAAAGAATCAGAAACGGATCACTTCCGGCGAAGCTATAGCGACCAACTCGCTCACCACCGACGACGCTCTCAAACAGAAATGACCACGGCCCGGTGGCGATTCGCTGGTAGGCTGTCACGGGGGTCAACGTGTCGGCCGTCAGTTGTCGGTAGACCGGAACAAACCGCGCGTGGCTGGCAAGCTTTTGAAATTCGGCAGATGTCGGCAGTGAGGTCGGTGACTTCATGAAAATGCAATGTCCTGGAGATACGATCCGGAAGAGTTCCGGTACAGTTATTCTGTGCGCAGCCTCAATTTTTGCCGCTCGAAGATTCGCCGTGCAAAGACAGTATTCTGACAGATTGCGAGATCTGTTCAAACACCGAGCGAACATCAGTCAGTTCATGGTCCGTTCCCTGCCACCACGTCAGCAGACTCATGTCGGACGCTCGGACACTGCTCAACGCGACGCAGTTCAGTAGTTCGAAGCAGTAAAACTGGAGTTCTCGACAGACCGCCGGCATTGTTGCCAGAGTACCCTTGGTGATCTGAACTTCCGTGTCCTCGTACTCTTCCTGAAACGCTTCAACGCAGGAGGTTACGACTTCTTCCGCTCGTGGACATTCACGCAGGATTCGGAGTGCCCAGAAGCATGCTCCGTCTGCGGATACGGTTAGCAGGACATCCTCGCCGTCGACTTCTTCCGTCAGTTCCCAGAACCCCGGGTAGTCAAACAGAACACCGTGTCCTTCATATCGCGTCAGACATTCTGACGAATCAATCGCCATTGGTTACTCCAGCCACTTTGCGGATTATCACCGCGATCCCGTGAGGCCCTCAGTCAAGAGGGCATGTTTCAATAGGGGAATCATAACCAGCGGGGGAGGTCGCATCAAATTGCCATTGGAAAACCTGGAATTGAGCAAGCTCCAACTATTCCTGATGCAGTTCACGACGATAGCGGCTTATTTTGACGAGATGCGAAGTCACACACAGTAGTGGTGTGATTCAGTCGTGGAATAGGCGGAAGGCAAGGGATTCGAACCCTTATCTCTGGGAAGAGGCACGCATTAGCAATGCGGCCCGGCCAACCATATCCGGCTGCCTTCCGGGTGGTGTCAGTGGGTTGGGCAGGAATTGAGCCTGCACAGCAGTTAGGCGGATGCTTTACAGGCAACTGGGCTCACCAATGCCCGGCCAACGCGTCGTTGAGAAAAAATGGAGATTTGAAATTTGAAATGAGATCTCATTTGCGGGGGCAGGATTCGAACCTGCGGACTCGTGGTTCAAAGTCACGAATTTCTACCAACAGAAACTACCCCGCAGTAAACGGCTGGCATCGGGCAGATGTCAGCTCAAAGTGTCTCGCGGGAATTGAACCCGCCTGTTCGGGGTGGAAGCCCGATGCCTTTGCCTCTCGGCCAGAGACACATGTCATTCGTCATCAGCAATCAATCATGTCACGAGATCGATTGTTGAGTTCGAAGTCAGCGGAAGGAGAGGGAGTTGAACCCTCAAGGCCTTGCAGCTCATCCGTTTTCAAGACGGTTGCCATCACCAATTGGCTTGCCCTTCCGCATGATTCTTCACGTAGTTCTAATTGCGACGGGCTGTTCGCGGAATGCGTTTTGCGAACGGCGTCGATTGTTGCCGCGTAGAGAATCAGTAACTGCGGAGGCAGGATTCGAACCTGCATGCAACTCCTTAACAGGGAGGTGCCTTACCAGTTAGGCCACACCGCAACAAATTGTTACATGGACACACACCTGTCGTTCTGAAGTCAGGACGCAGATCCAGCTGCAATGATGTTTCTGAAGACCAAACAATTGGGGCCGGACAGATTCGAACTGTCACCATTCCGATTAAACGTCGGACGTGCTGCCGTTACACCACAACCCCGAATGAGTTGTGGGGGCCGTTTCAGTCGTGGACAAATTGCGTACATGAGATCACCTGTGAGTCAACAAACTTATGCTGGATGTCTGTAGATAGCTCGGGACGGAATTGAACCATCCCGCCGCCTTATCAGAGCGACATGCTGCCGATACACCACCGAGCTGTGATGAGATGCGATTGACGCGTGTGGGATTCGAACCCAACCTGACCAGAGTGAAAGTCTGGTAACCTCACCAGAAGTCGAACGCGCCGATGAGAAATGAATTGCACGAGCAGAATTGCAGTGGGGCAGATGGTGCTCGAATCCATCTCCTCTGGTCTTCAGCCAGATGCTTTGCCGTCTAAGCTACTGCCCCGCGTTTGGTGATCGTGAGGTGTCATTTGCAAGTAGCCGGATTCGTGAGAATTCGGGACACCGTGCAATGCATCCGAATTCTCACGAATCCCGCTACCCAAAAGTCACTCGCATCGGGCACGAAAAAAGCCCGGTGTTTGTGACACCGGGCTTCGAAAGGGATTCCGAACACGACCGAGAGTCACAGGCGCAAGTGCTGATTGGAAAAAGAATAGGTAGCAGCGACGCTATTCTGTTCCTGTTCAGTCTCTTGTCCTTTGAAACTCGATCGTGAAATCAACATGTAAGCACCAACATCCCTTTGAAAGTTGTCCTGCAGCGACAGGAGCAAATGTGTAACGCGGGTAAGACGCCGGACGCCGCGAAATGGTTCGCAGTTTTTCGAAAGAACGTTTTGTCTTCTTCGTAGTGCGGACGTCAGTCCGCTTTCGGCGCGCATGGCTGTCGCTGATGGGCTCGTTGGCTGAAGCCAACGATAAAATGAATCCACGAAGGAAAGGGAGCCACACAGTCGCTTGCAGCTTGCCGCTAAACGAATTCACGCTGACTACTTTGCCGTCTTGCGGATTGATTTCCCGTTGAGCACTCCTGTGGCCTGACCGTCGTACACGGCAAACTTTCCGGCCACGAGCACGTAGCGAATTCCTGATGGCGTCAGATAGGGTTGGTCAAAAGTGGCTCGATCGCGAAACGTTGCCGGATCAAAGATAGCAATGTCGGCTACGAGATCTTTCTTTAGGAATCCTCGATCTTTCAATCCCATGATCTCAGCCGGTAACCCTGTCGCACTTCGAATCGCGGCCGCCAGGGACAGTACGCCTTGCTCAATCGCATATCTGCCGATCTTGCGCGGGAAAGTGCCGAACGATCGTGGATGAGGCTGGCTGGACGTGGGCACCTTGGCTCCTCCGTCGCTGGCTGTTGCGACCCATGGCAGAGGCATCGCCATTTGCAGATCGTCTTCATGCATGCCGAAGTTGATGACTGAAGCGCCGCCGTTGCGTTCAATCTCCAACACCACATCAACAACCTCACGTTTCTGAGCGGTGGCGATCTCATCAATCGACTGCCCGATCCAATTTCGATTCAGACTGCAGGAAGCAAGCTGAATGCGTGACGAAGTTTCCAGAGTCTTCGACACCTCGGCTCGAATGCGACTGGCGGTCTCGGCATCATTCAATCGCTTCTTCAGTTCCTCGCGACCACCTTCACGACACCACGCTGGCAGAAGCGTCGCCTCCAGAGAGGTACTCGAAGCCGTGTATGGATATTGATCGGCCGTCACTTTGAGACCATCCGCACGAGCCTTCTCAATCTGATCCACAGCCAGTCGCAGCGTACCCCAGTTCGTTTTCCCTGTAGCTTTGAAATGCGACACATGCACGGGCAGTCCAGCCTCTTTGCCGATGCGAATCGCCTCAAGGATACTCGGAATCAGTTCAGATCCCTCGCTGCGAATATGACTTGCATACAGACCATTATGCTTCGCGACGACTCGAGCAATCTCAATCAGTTCTTCAGTCTCCGTCAGCGTTCCGGGAATATAAATCAGTCCGGTGGACATACCAAAGACACCATCCTGCATGGCCTTGTCGGTAAGCGATCGCATCTGATTCAGTTGCTCGTCGGTGGGCTTTCCTGCGCTCTTGCCCATGACTTCACTGCGCAGACTTCCTTGCGGCAGTAGATGAGCAATATGAGTGCCGGCGCCTTGCTTATCGATCGTTTCGAAATACTTCGCGGCATCAATTGGACCGCTGCCGCAGTTACCAGTGACGACGGTCGTGCACCCCTGCAACAGGTAATTGATGTTCGCGCGAGTATCCCGGTCGAGGATTGGTTCGTCACTGTGGTTATGCAGATCAATAAAGCCCGGGCAGATCACGAGGCCTGAGCAGTCAATACTGATGTCCGATTCGGGAGGCTTCTCGGGGCCGACCATGACGATCTTGCCGTCACGAACTGCGACGTGGCCGACGACCGGTTCGGACCCATCGCCCGGATGAATGATTCCATTCGTCAGCAGGATCTCTGCCCGCACGCCATCAGAAGTATCAGTTGTCGCTGGTGACTGTGCGATCAGTGCCGGATCATTGAGTTGCCCATTAAGAACGATCAGAAACGCGACGAAATGACGCACGACCATGGGGACAACTCCAAGTGTTTGGCGATCCAAAGCGGTGGAGTCGGCAGCATAGACCGCGAGATCGATAATGAGAACTCTATGCACGAAACAACGTCGCATTGTCAAGGAGCAAAAACTGCCGATGCCTTCTTATCGTCGGCAGAAACGGCGGTTCGGTGATCCAGCGGAGATGCAGAATTTTCCGGACGAGGCGAAGCTTTGGGAGACAGGGGAACCATGGAAAGAATTAACGCCTCCCGCATCTCATGATTCCCGTCAATTCCTATCACTCACAGTTCTCAGACACCAGGCGGCGGATATGATGTTATGAGGGCGTAATAGTACACAATCGTGTAGTGATTATGTAGATGATGGTTTAGTGTTGCTTAGTGCTGGCAACGGTCAGGGGATTGCTGTGAATAGTGAATCGCATGGGAGTGATGGGAAGAAGGGGAGTGATGGGAGGCATACTTCACATTCTTCTCATGAATCTCATCAGCCTATTCAACGCCCCATCATTCAATCTCGTGGCGACTACCAAACCTTGTTGTCCTTTCAAAAGGCTGAAGTTGTCTATGACATTACGTTTCGCTTCGCACAGAAGTTCTTGTCAAAGGGTGACAGAACCGTTGATCAAATGATTCAGTCGGCACGATCGGGAAAGCAAAATATTCTTGAGGGCAGCAAGGCGGCCATGACTTCCAAATAGACCGAGATCAAGCTCACGAATGTTGGCCGAGCCAGTCTGGAAGAATTATTGGCCGACTACCGCGACTATCTGCGAGTCCGAGACCATCAGGTATGGGACAAAGATTCACGAGAAGCCCGTTACGTTCGTGATCTCGGTCGCAGGTCTCCGCAGACTTTGGAGTTATACCGGGAGTTCGTTGAAACTCGCCCGGCGGATGTGATCGCCAACATTGCAATCTGTCTGATTCACCAGACCAATTATTTGCTGGACCAGCAATTGAAGACGCTGGAGAAAGAATTCATCGAACAAGGCGGTCTGCGCGAGCGGATGACCAAAGCCCGGTTGAACTATCGCAATCAGAACAGAGGCTAAGAATTACAAAGCTCTGGGAAGAATCGGATTTATGGGAATAATAAAACGCCATCCGATGCTTCCCCTCAATTCCCATTCTTCCCAGTCCAATTTCAATCCACAAACGAAAACAGCCGCGAACTTCGCGGCTGTTTTTCTGGATTCGTCACTGTGCCATTAAGGAGTAATGGGCGCTGAGGGACTCGAACCCCCGACCCCCTCGGTGTAAACGAGGTGCTCTAACCAACTGAGCTAAGCGCCCGGTGTCTGGGTTTCAGACAGGCGGAAGTATCGGCGGTTCAGGGGATGTTTTCAAGTCAGCCTGAAAAGTCGTCCGGAATCGTGCCAGTTTTGGTGATACGGGGCCGTCAAAACCTGCCAAATACGCAGCGACCGCTCAATCGGGACGAGTTTCTCAGGTATTGCTGGATTCAAGGAGTTCTGGCTTAGGGTAGTCAGTGAAAGGCTTTTGCCTGCTGATTTTATCGGCGGCTCAATACTGTTCGGCTCGCAATTGGTGGACGTTGGTTCGCTGTGAGACTTGACTCCAGTGAGGCTGGGAGTGTGCAATCTGCATGTTGGGGGACTCTGAACTGTTCGATGGGAATACAGAGTCAATATGGCGTAGGATGACTACCGCCTGCGGCTTGCCGTTAAACGATTTTCAGAACCGCCTCCTGGCAGCCTTCAGTTCATCGCCGGAGAATTTGACGTCATGCGAAAAATGATTGTGCTGCTCGGGATCACTGTTTTCTGCTTGATGCCATTAAATCTCAGCGAGGCCGGGCCGCCGATTGCAATCGACGCGATCCAGCGCGCGGAGCCGGTGAACTTTGAGAAAGAGATTTTGCCGATCCTGCAGAAGAACTGTCTCGCCTGTCACTCGGCCAGTGAGAAACAGGGCAGCTTGATTCTGGAGTCGGCTCAGGGGATTCTGAAGGGCGGCGATACCGGGGCGGCTGCGGTTCCTGGCAAGGGGCTCGACAGCTTGCTGCTGAAGGTCGCATCGCATCAGATTGAACCCGTGATGCCGCCGGAAGGAAATGATGTCGCAGCAAGCAACCTGACTTCGAACGAACTTGGATTGCTCAAGCTCTGGATCGATCAGGGAGCGATCGGTTCCGGCGGAATTGATTCGTTGTCACCGAAAATGATGAATCGACTGCCGCGGGGATTGGTTGCGGTACAGAGCTTGGCGTTGACTCAGGATGGACAGTACGTGGCGTTTGGACGAGGCAACCAGATTCTGTTGCATCATGTTCCGACCGGCCAGTTGTTGACTCAACTGACGGACCCCGCGCTGGCAGATTCGTCCGGGGGAGCTCATCGGGATCTTGTGCAATCGTTGACGTTCAATGTTGATGGCGACTTGCTGGCGTCGGGCGGTTTTCGAGAAGTGAAGTTGTGGCGGCGACCAAAGGACGTTCAGAAGCTCAACATCGCGGCCGGAGTGAACGCGTCAGTGATGGTGACTAGTGCGGATCGAAGTTTGATCGCTGCCAATGGGCCGAACAACACAATTCAGATTCGTCGAGCTGCTGATGGAGTCGCCGGGCCGGTGATGAGTGGTCACACAGATGTCGTGACGTCGTTGCGGTTCACAGACGATGGAAGCACTTTGATTTCAGGATCTCTGGACCAGTCGATCTGCGTCTGGAACGTTGCCGACGGTGCGATGTTGGGCAAAATTGAAACGCCGACACCGATCAATGTTGTTGAGCTTGTCCAGATGGCTGAGGCCACAGAACAGAATCCCGCACCGCAGTTCTGGATCGTCTCCGGCGGCGGTGACAATCTGATGAGGGTTTGGGAAATGCCGGCCGCGACACATCGCTCGCCGTCTTCCATTGCAAATCTCGAACGAACCGTCTCCAGTCGCGATACCGGCCTGTTGGCAATGCTCGACAATGCCGGAAATGTTCGCATCATTTCTGTGCAGCCGACACAGATCAATGTCGTTGAGAAAGACGTGGCAGCGTGGAAGATTGAAGGAGGAATCTCCTCACTGGCGTTTGTCCGTCGCGCGGGTACGGCGGAACCGAATGCAGACAATCTGAAAGACAGTTACAACGTGCTGATTGGGACTCCCGACGGTTCAGTGCAATTATGGAGTTTGGCCGAGCAGAAAATGCTGAGCGTGTGGAAGGCTGGTAGCTCGCCAATTCGATCTGTGGCCGGCAGTGTGGACGGAACCATGGCCGTCTCTGGCGCGGAGGATGGATCGACGTATCTGTGGAAGATGAATCATCCCGTTATGGTGCCTTTGGAAACATCGGCCGGTGAAACTTTTGCGGTGACAACCACAAGTCCGTCGCGAAAGCAGATCGCGAGTACGGGAGTGAAAGACGGTCAGCCTGCGATCGTGATTCGCAGCACGGAGACCAATAAGATTACTCATGTGTTAACCGGTCATACCGGCACGATCTGGTCGCTGGCGTTTTCTGGTGATGAAGCTCGCCTTGTGTCGGGCGGAGATGATCGGACGCTGCGAATCTGGGACTTACGAAACGCGGCAGCACCAGAGCTGAAGAAGATCGAAGGGCTGGCGGCCAACGTCACGGCATTGGGAAGTAACGCTGATGGAAGTCAGATTCTGGCAGGCTTTGCGGATAACAGTCTCAAGCTGTTCAACACGGCTGATGGCATGGTGTTGAAGGAGTTTGCTGGTCATTCGGCTGGCATCGTAGCAGCAGGCTTCTGGGATAATCAGCCGTATTCGGTCAGTCTCGATTCGACAGTTCGCTTCTGGAATGCGGCGGATGGGACACAGACTCGCGCATTCAATCTGGCTGCTGCACCGACGGCTGTCACAGTGTCCAATGATGGGCAGCGGATGGCATTAGGCGGCGCGGATAATCAGGTGCGGATTTACCAAACCGACAATGGCGGTGTGTTGCAAACTCTTCAGGGCTTTGCGGCGGCGGCGACAGGGCTTAACTTTTCTGCGGATGCTCAACTGTTGTCGGTCGTTAATGCTGATGGCCGAGTCTCCATCTTCAATGCCGCGACAGGGCGGCTTCGAGAAGCCTTTGTTGACTCCAAATTGAAGTCGGCTTTGTTCAATGCCAATGCCTCGGGCGTATTCGTTGCCCGAGCGGTAGATGGATTGACTGTTGAGCCAATGCGATTCCTGCAGCATCTGGACGGCAGCACGCAACCGATTCGAGCAACGGCGTTTCATCCTAACAATCAGACCGTTTATGTCGCGGTCGCTGATGGGGCTCTTCGAGGTCATTCCATGCAGAATGGCCAGGCGACGTTTTCGACCAGTCACGGGGCGGCGATTAATGATCTGGCCATCTCGATGGACGGGCAGGTTCTGGCCACGGCTGGTGATGATAACGTGGTGAGACTTTGGAATGCGTCCGGAGCAGCCGTCGCCCCGCAACAACTGGCCGGATTCACCGGGCCGGTTCGGCGAGTTGCCTTCTCAACAGATGCCAGGCAGATTTTGGCCGTCGCCGATGGTGAAAAGCCGACTGCTCAACTGCACGACTTGCCGACCGGAACCTTGTTGCAAAAGTTTTCCGGGCATGCGGGAACCGCGGCGGGATGCGTGCTGCTGCCACCAGTGATGGATGCTGTTTCACAAATCCCGGGAACGATGGCACTGACGGCATCACCGAGCGGAGTTTATCAGTGGAACGTGGCGTCATGGAAACAGATTGCAGGCCACAACGGTATCATCACATCGCTGGCTCGAGTGCCGACGATGGCTCGTCAGGTGTTCTCAGGAAGTCTCGACAACACGATTCGACGCTGGAATCTGGACAATGGCCAGACGATGCAACAATACAACCACGGTGGAGGGGTGCATGCGATCGCGGTGTCTCCAGAAGGCGATCGACTTGCTTCGGCCAGTGATAATCGCACGGCCAAGTTGTTCAATATTAATGGACAGCAGATCGCGGAGCTCCGCAGTGATATCCGCCGCCGAATCGCATTGACCCGAGCTCAGCAGATGGAGACGGCCTCGAATGCTCGTCTGAATGTCGCGAAGCAGCAGGCTGATGTGGCGGAGAAAGATCTGCCAGTGAAGACTGCTGCCAAGAAAACGCTGGCCGATATGCTGGCGGCAGCCACGGCTGATGTACAGACGAAAAAGACGGCGATGGAGACGACGTTTACAGAGAAGACCGTGGCGGAGAAAGCCGCGATTGATGCATCCTCCGCCGCCAAGACCGCGATGATCGCAAAGACCATGGCAGAGCAATCAGCGAAGGATGCCGCGGCGGCAGTGACCGTGGTTCAGGCGAAGCTGACTCGATTAACGCAGGCGTCAAACGCGGAGCCACAGAATGAGAGTCTGAAACAGAAGCTCGCTGCAGCTCAGGCGGAAATGGAAGCGGCCACCACGAAGTCGACACAGATCGCCGCTGCCGTGCAGGCCCCGACGGATGTAGCCACTCAGATGGCAACGCTGGCCAATGACGCGGCGAAGAAACTGGAAACTGTCCAGAAACCTTACAACGACGCTGTCGCCGCATTGAAGACCGCCGAGGCGGCTCAGAATCTGTTGTCGCAGCAGCAAGCCCTGGCGGCGAAAGAACTGCAGACTGCGACGGAGCTGGTTCCCATCCGAAAGGAAGCCGTGACTCACGCGGAAGCGTTGCTGGCCGAAGCCAAAGTGGCGGTCGAAGCGGCGAATAAGTCGCTGCAGGAATCTGATCTGCCGCAGCGCAGCGTGGCGTTTTCTCCGGATGGCAGTGTGCTCGTGACGAGCGGTGACTTTGGAAGCCTGCACACGTGGGACGGCAAAACTGGTGGAGCCATTGGTTCATTCGCCGGGCACACTGGTTCGGTGAAGTCTGCGACATTTCTGGATGACAAGACACTGGCGTCGGCATCGGACGATCAGTCGATTCGGCTCTGGGATGCAAATCCCGGCTGGATTCTGGAGCGGACGATTGGCAGTCAGGATGATTCCACCACGATTGCTCACCGAGTCACCGCGGTGGACTTTTCAGCAGACTCGTCGCAGCTGCTGGTTGCCGGCGGAATCCCTTCTCGACGAGGTGAGCTGCAGGTCTTCAACACCGTGGACGGAAGTCGTATGTTCTCTTTGCCACAGGCGCATGATGATGTGGTGTATGCGGCCAGATTTTCTCCGGACGGCAAGCGGATCGCGTCGGGCGGTGCGGACAAGTATCTCCGAACATTTGATGTCGCGAGTAGCCAGCAGATTCGACGGTTTGAGGGGCATACTAGTTATGTGCTGGGAGTGGCTTGGAAGCGAGACGGACAACTGCTGGCTTCCGCCGGAGCAGATAACACGGTCAAAGTCTGGAATGCAGAGACGGGCGATCAGCAACGAACAATCGAAACGTTCCGACGTCATGTGACCGCTGTGCAGTTCATCGGTGAGACCGACAATATTGTGACCTCATGCGGTGATAAGCAGATGCGAATTCACAACGCCGCCAACGGTGGCCAGGTAAGGATTTTCAATACTCCGACTTCCTGGCTGCATACGGTAGGGGCCACTCCTGACAATGCTGTCGCGGCGGCTGGCGATGCTAACGGAAACGTGTACTTGTGGAACGGAAACAACGGGCAGCAACTCAGAGTGCTCGGGGTGCAGCCGACGGAGAAGTGAAGGCAATCTCCGGAGTGATGCCAGGCGCTATCGTGACGCGGCTGCTCGGCAGCCATATGCACGGGGCTCACAGAACTCTGTTGCCTGCAACGTGAACGATTTGAACCGAACGAAGCTCGGGATGTTTTCTGCGATTCGCTGCGGAGCAACGGCGTGCCGACCGACCCATGATGGAAACGCAGCGGCGATTGTCACGAAGTCCGCTCGAGACTGGTCGCAGCAGCAGTTCTCCAGGAGCAGTTCTCCAGGAGCAGTACTATAAGTGCATGGCACCGGGACTGTCCTCTGATACCGGTCCCGTCAGCTCAAGACTTCCTTTACAACTCGCGCATGCAGCACTCCTGTGAGTCGAAAATCCAGTCCCTGAGCCCGCACGGTCAGTCTTTCGTGGGAAATTCCCAGTTGATGCAACAGGGTGGCATGGATATCCCGCACAGGCACGGCCTGATCGACTGGCCCAAATCCAAACTCGTCCGTTTCGCCAAATGAGACTCCCGGCTTGAAGCCACCGCCGGCAAACCACATCGTAAACGCATCGATGTGATGATTCCGGCCGGTAGATTCGCGGACTTCGCCCATTGGCGTTCGCCCAAACTCCCCGCCCCAGATCACGATCGTATCTTCCAGCAGCCCGCGTTGCTCCAGATCGCGAATCAGCGCCATGCAGGGCTGATCAATGTCACGGCTGACAGACGGCAGGTGCTCTTCAAGATTCTCTGTGGGGCCGCCGTGATGATCCCAGTTCGTATGATAAAGCTGCACGAACCGCACACCTCGCTCAGCAAGTCTGCGAGCGAGAAGACAATTACGGGCGAAGCTGGATTCTCCGGGATCCTTGATACCGTACAGATCCAGAGTCTCTTTGGTTTCTCCTGCAGTATCCATCAGTTCCGGCGCACTGGTCTGCATTCGATAGGCCATCTCATAGGCGTTGATCCGTGTCGCGATCTCACCATCACCGGTCAGAGCCAGTCGCTGCGCATTCAGTTCTCGAACCGCTCGGAAGACATCATCCTGCTGCTCGGTCGTAACCACGCTCGGTGTGGTCAGATTCAGAATCGGCTCCCCCTTATTTCGCAACGGAACGCCCTGATAAGTCGTCGGCAGCATTCCGCTGCTCCACAACACAGAACCTCCGCGCGGTCCGCGAGGTCCGCTTTGCAGCACGACGAATCCTGGCAGGTCCGTGCTTTCACTACCCAGTCCATAGGTCAGCCATGAACCCAGGCTGGGCCGACCGAATTGTCCGCTGCCCGTGTTCATGAACAGCTTCGCCGGAGCGTGATTGAACAGATCGGTTTTGCACGTTTTGATAAACGTCAGCTTGTCCACTATGCTGGCCGTGTGAGGCAAGACATCACTGACCCATGCACCACAGTCACCATGCTGTCGAAACTGTCGACGAGTTCCCAGGAGATTGGTTCGATGGCTGCTGTTCATGAACGCAAACCGTTTGCCTTCCAGAAAACTCTGAGGCATCGGTTCGCCGCTGAGCTTATTCAGCATTGGCTTGTGATCGAACATATCCAGCTGCGAGGGCCCGCCCGCCATAAACAGAAAGATGACCCGCTTCGCCCGCGCTGGAAACGGTGGTGCCTTCGCAGCCATCGCTCCTGACTGTTGCTCCGTCATCGCAGCGTTGGACGATCCAGCCATTAGACTGGCCAGGGCCATTGAACCGACGCCCATGCCGCATTCGCTGAAGAAATGACGGCGAGTTTGATTCTTCAACTCATTCTCGGTCTGCATGATCTCACCTTCCCAGTCACTCGCGTGTTACCGTCTCGTCCAGATTCAGCAACACTCTCGCTGCACTCAGAGTGTCCAGCGTCTTCAAAACAGCAACCTCTTCCAAAGACGGAAGTCGACTTGTGCAGCGTCGAAACGCGGTCTCAAGACCATCCTGCTGAATGATCTTTGCCAGAGCTTCCGCAAACTCGACGAACGCAGTGTCGTTCATCAAAGCCAAAGCCTGAAGTGGAGTATTGCTGCGAACGCGACGAGTACACGTGCTGTAGCCATCCGGCGCATCAAATACGCTCATAGAAGGAGGCGGCGTGGCACGATACACGAACGTATAAAATCCCCGCCGATAACGATCCTCGCCTGCACTGACTTTCCATTCCCGATTCGCCTGCCCCAGCGACATCACACCCTGAGGAATCGGCGGATAAACCGGAGGACCACCCATCTTTCCGGACAGCAATCCGCTGGCCGATAAACTGACGTCACGAACAATCTCGGCGTCCAGTCGCAACCGGCGCTGTCGAGCCAGCAGATAATTGTCCGGATCCTTCTCTGCAAGATCCACTCGCACATGCGAACTCTGACGGTACGTTCCGGACATCACGATCTGCCGATGCAGCTGCTTCAGACTCCAGCCCTTCTCCATGAACTCGACGGCCAGCCAGTCCAGCAGCTCGGGATGAGTCGGCATGGAGCCCTGCAGCCCGAAGTCGTTGTCTGTCTCCACAATCCCCCGGCCGAAGTACTGCTGCCAGACTCGATTCACGATCACTCGGGCTGTCAGTGGATTCTCTGACGACACGATCCAGCGAGCCAGATCAAGGCGATTGGCAGAACCAGCGGACGTCTGCAGCGGAGGCAGCGCCGAAGGAGTTCCGCAGGAAACTTCGTCCGCTGGCCTCGTAAAGTCGCCCTGCGTAAAAACGGTCGATTTCCGGGGACTGGCCATCTCCTTCATCACCAAAGTCGTCACACCTCCGGACAGTACACGCTCAATCTCTTTAGTTCGCGTAACTGCTTTCTGAAAAGCCTCATCCGAAAGTCCCGGTCCTGCCGCGAACAAACTTCTGTTCTGAACCGCGTTTCGTTTTGACTTATCGGTTTCCAGTATCTTGACGAGCTCTTTCGAAAGGCCACGCCGCTGATCGTCAGTGAGCCCGCTTTCCCACATCGCCAGTGCATCAGAAGACGTAGCGACCTGTTCATCCATGGTCTGTTCGAGACTCTTTTTCTCCTTCGTCAGCGCCGGGGCATCGATTCCGGAATCGTAAACCGTCAGAATCGGCTCGTCCTGATTGTTGAAGAACGCAAAGAGCTGGTAGTACTCTTTCTGCAGGATCGGATCGAACTTGTGATCATGGCACTGAGCACATCCGATCGTGAGTCCCAGCCATACCGTGCCCGTGGTAGCAACGCGATCGAAGACGCTGTCGATTCGGAACTGCTCCGGATCAATACCGCCTTCCTGATTGATCTGAGTGTTGCGATGAAAGCCGGTCGCAATACGCTGATCATCGGTGGCTTCCGGCAGCAGGTCACCCGCCAGTTGTTCAATCGTAAACTGATCGAACGGCATATCTCGATTCAGTGCATTCACAACCCAGTCACGGTACTTCCAGATCTGTCGCGGAGCATCGACTGAATAGCCATTGCTGTCCGCGTAGCGAGCCTGGTCCAGCCACCAGCGTCCCCAGCGTTCACCGTGAGCCGGACTTTGCAGAAGCCGATCCACGACCTTTTCATAGGCCGCTTCGGCGTCCGATTCCGAATCCGTAAGAAACTCTTCGACTTCTGAAATCGACGGCGGAAGACCCGTCAGGTCCAGACTGACTCGCCGCAGCAGCGTGATCCGATCGGCCTCCGGCGATGGCTGAAGATTCTTCTCTGCCAGCAGCGTCTGAATGAACAGATCAATCGAGGTCTCACCAGATTCCGCACTCTGCTGAGTGCCCGTTCGATTTACAGGTGACGCAGGTCGTTCGGCCTTAACCGGGCTCAGAAAGGCCCAGTGCTTTTCGTACTTGGCTCCCTGCTCAATCCACGAAGACAGGATGCGTATCTGTTCCTTTGTCAGCCGTTTACCCGTCTCTTCGGGAGGCATCATTTCGCCATGATCCGATGACAGGATCCGACGCATGAGCTCACTTTCTTCCGGACTACCGGGCTTAATCGCCACCATGCCCGATTCGAGCTTCGCAGCGGCACCTTCCGGAGTGTCGAGTCTGAGCCCGGCTTCACGAGTCGCATGGTCAAACCCATGACAGGCGAAGCAGTTCTCCGAAAGGATGGGCCGAACGTCCCGGTTGTACAAGATCTCTTCCGCCCAGAGAGTTGGCCCGCAGGTCAGAAAAATCAGAGCGGCCAACGCAGCAACTTGTGGTGGAGGGCAGAGCATCAGATCACTTCGCCACATGGAACAACCCCATGAACGGTTACAGGGTTAACAGGAAGATCAGCGACACGAACAATGCCGGAAATGAACCGAGCCGGAACATTATTCCGGCTCGAGCCTCCGACTGACAAACGTCTGCAAGACAAACATCTGCAAGAAATGAAAACGCCAAACACAAATCTCACTGGCGGGAGATCCCACGAATGAGATCCAGAAGCTACTTCAGCGGAATGTCACACACGTTATCACCGGCAACAATCGTAAACTCCAGCCCGCTTGTAGCAGTCTGAGTATACTTCTTGTCGAAGGTCGGCACCGGAGCAGCCTCGTTGCTAACTCCGGCAAGCATTTCATCCGCACTGAGCGATTCGACATCGACGGTGCCCGGTGGTTCCACCAGCACGTTATACGTACCAATCGGAAGTCCATCAAACACCTTCCCCTCCCGATGCCATTCAATGGAATACTTTCCTTCTTCTTTGGTAAATCCGAAGCCAGCATAACCTGTGTCCATCTTCATAAAGATGACCTTGGTTCCGGTGGCAATCTTCTCTCCATTCAGTGTAATCGTTCCGCTGATTTTTCCGATCTCACCGAAATCTGTTCCTCCACAGCCGGGCAGCGACGTCAGCAAAAGCAGAAACCCAACGAACGACACCATTCTGACAGACATTTCTTCATATCCCGTATCGATAAATTGTTTTCAAGGCACTGAAAAGGCCGGGACCAAGAACGAAAAGACGAGACGCGACACTCTAACTTTGTCAGTCCTGATTCGAGGGATCGTGTTTTGTGGACGTCGAAGCCGCAATCAGCCCTGTTTCGTTGACTGTGCCGGCATTGGCTGTTGCTGTGAGGCTCACTGAGTTCGGCGCATCGACGCGCACCGATGGATCGACAGTAATTGTTTCTGCAATCACAGACAGAGTATTCGAGACAGTTGTGTTGCCAGTGAACTTCACCGAGTCATTGCCTGTTCCGCCGGTGAATGCAAAGGAAACGGGGATCTCTGTCGTAATTGTTCCGCTGCCGTTTTCAGCATAGACGCCGCTCAGGTTAATCCACACATCATCCGCGCCGTTAGAGCCGGTGATCGTCAGCGAGCCCGTTGCGTTGTTCACGGCCTGCGTGGTTAGCACGGTGTTGTCTGAGCGGTCCTTCAGAGTAATCGTGGCGTTACTCGCGGAGCCGGACGCTTCCAGAAGAAACGGCGTTCCGGCCCATGTGGCGAGGCTAATATTCGCCGCCAACAGCAGGCGCTCTTCGAGCATTTGAATGCGATGAGCCGTTCCCGCTAATTGGCCGGCCCTCGCCTTTCGCCGCGGACTGGGAGTCACACTCGACTGCCGCACGGCATTCAGCAACACGTCTGCGACTTGTTCAGATTTCGTAGATCGGCGACGATTTCGGCCATTAAACGGAAACTCCAGCACCATGACTCAAATCCTGTCGAGCGTTGATGTACGAATCCTTCGTGACCCTCCTGGTGCACTTGTTTTGACTGAAATTTGCTGTGGGGTTCATCAACTGGAACGCGTTAGCGTCCGCTTCGCGGTTGGCCATTGGCCCGTTGATTTAGCCGCCGCCCCTGCTTCCGGGGTTTAACTTATTGCAGCCAATAATCCAGAACCCCAATTTCAGTCTCAAACAACCACCCCAGTGCAGCCCGCGCACAAAAGATGCGCAAGCTCCGCAGAGTCTGCTGGTGATTTCGACAGGGCACCGATTTTCGATTACGTAAGGAGACCCCGTTCAGGCAGCCTGGGCAATCTCCCGGCAACAATTCCGTCTATACAGATCAGATCAATTATCTGATCAGGGTTTTCCCGGAGGGGTGGTGAGCAACAGGGAATGAGGGTATGTTCAGCGTGCAGCAGAACGGGTATCGGAGGACGGAAGAAAACTCTTCCTGAAACGCAACTTTCTGCTTACGAGGCTGCCCATCCGATCCTTGTGCTATTGGCCGACGCCAAACGCTGCTGCATGGTCAATGTGCAGCAGCCTGGCCAGTTGATCTCGCTAATTATGCACATAGCGTGACAATGAAGTCAGCTGTGCTGCGGTTTGAGCAACCCAGGAACAATCGACTGGATGACTAAACTGTCCGCACTTCACAAACAACACCAGCCACGTGCTGGTTTCTCTCAGCAGTAGTCTTGCTGGGGTCTGGAAGTAGTGTTCACGCAGTATGGAGAGTCATTCAGCTTGATGGGATGCGAGGCTTTAAGGGCAGCCCAGTTGTTAGGGGGCCGAACGAAACCTGAACAGACCCCCTTGACCTTGGCTTATCTCCGTGAAGTCGATCGCTTTTCTCGGTGATTCCGAATTCTCGGCAGAAGCCCATCCAGTTTTGTCTGGCGTTCTTAGTCTTCGTCGTCCGGAATCGGCAATACGTAGCCGTCGGCATCGACTGCGTATTCGAGCAGGATCTCCATCGAGATGTGTTCGATCGCTGAGATGTGTGTGGATCGCAGGGCAAGTTTTGGGGCCATGCCTGCGTCGAGTGCTTCCAGCCAGCGTGGTAAACACAGGCACCAGCGATCGCCGTCTTTGAGTCCTGGAAAGCGATATTCCGGCACTGGCGTGGACAGATCGTTCCCGGCACGTTTTGAAAACTGCAGGAACTCGGCGGTCATCACAGCGCAAACAGTGTGCATGCCGTGATCGTCGCCGCAGGTTTCGCATTTCCCGGTGCGAAAAAAACCAGTCAACGGATCAGCCGAACAGACCGCCAGATCTTCACCAAATACATTCTTGGCCAAGGACATGTTCCTCTGAAAAGGTATGACAGTCATCATGTTTCGAAACGAGGTTCCGCATCGTCCACAGATACAGTTTACTCATTGAATTCAATGGGTGCGAATGTTGGCCCACGAATTCTTTCCTGAGGCTCGGTTTCGTTCGTGACGCTCGATGGCGGTTCTGTTCTGCATGGAGAAATCGTTCGTCCGGAGCGGCAGATCGGTCTTGAGGATTTGTTGCCCCGAAGAGCCGACGGGGCGTGTTGAATTCGAATTGTTGCTCGGGAAACTTCGGAAGTTGTCAGACAAGATGAACACCTGAGGACATCTCGATTGTGATTGCATTGGCTCGCGGCGTTCTTCAGCCTTTGACGGAGTGCATTGTGGAAGAGTATGAACGCGTTTATTCTGCCAAATTCGTGTTTCAAACCGCGAGTGGACGCTAATGATCGCAATGACGTAAATAGGGATCCGTCGTGTCAGGAGTTATGCCCGGGAGGCTGTTGGAAATGACGCTGCTGATGCATCGTCAAGTCTTTGTTTTGCAGTAGAATGGGCATTCTTTCCCCGTCGCAGGTTTGTCGGACAAGAATGTCTAACGTACGTTTTCAGGACTGACAGTGCATTGGGCGTAACCGTTTGATCGCTCTGACTTTTTGGACATCCATGTCTCACGCCTCGATTTCTTCTTCCTTTGTTACGGCTTTTGGAAAGCTTTCCGCCAACTCGGATGACTATGTCCCCGATATCGTGCGGTTGATTCTGAGTGAAGCTCGCAAAGGTCGTGCCAGCGATGTGCATCTGGTGCCGTCCGAGTCGGCTCTGATGATGCAATGGCGAGTTGACGGTGTGCTGCACGCCGTGGCAGGGTTTGATCGCGAACTGGCGACACGCATTATCGCCCGACTCAAAGTGATCAGCGGATTGCTGACCTATCGAACAGATGTGCCGCAGGAAGGACGAGTGGCCCGGGAATACAGTCCGACGGAAGTTCGCGTTACGACATTCCCCACATTGCACGGCGAAAAGGCCGCGATTCGCATGTTTGCGGAGAACGACCAACTGCAGCGGCTGGGACAATTGGGGTTGCCGGACACCGTGCGATCTCGACTTCTGGAGCATCTGGGAGCAACCGCTGGCGTGATTCTGCTGACTGGTCCATCGGGCAGTGGCAAGACGACCACGGTGTATGCGTGTCTGCGGGAAATCATCGCTCAGTCCGGTGGTTCTCGCTGCATCATGACACTGGAGGATCCGATTGAAGTTGCGGTTGACGGGGCGACACAGTCCCAGGTGCGACCATCGGCCGGTTTTGATCTGGCGACCGGATTGCGATCACTGATGCGGCAGGATCCGGACGTGATTCTGGTGGGGGAAATTCGAGATCCTCAAACTGCGGAAGCGGCGTTTCAGGCCGCCTTGACCGGGCATCTGGTGCTGACCACCTTTCATGCTGGCAGTGCGGCCGAAGCGTTGACTCGATTGTTGGACATGCAGATTGAACCGTATCTGCTCCGAAGTGGTTTGCGGAGTGTGATCTGCCAAAGATTGTTGCGTCGCCGTTGTGAGCATTGTGGGTCTCCGCCGCGAACTGAACCAGGGCTGAATGAGAAATGTGAGAAAGTTGCAGAAGGGGCAGACAAATTCAGACTGGCAGAGACTCCTGGCAGCACCTGCGGTCACTGTGGCTCGACGGGATATTCGGGCCGGATGGTTCTTGCGGAAATGCTGGATCTGGATCTTCCTGAAATCGCACGAGGGATTCTGCAAAGAACCGACGCGCGGCAGTTGGCCACGCTGGCGGAATCCGCGGGAATGGAGACACTGCAGCAGGCGGCTGTCAAGGCCATCGCGGCAGGTTTGACCAGTCATGAAGAGGTGTTGAGAGTGTTAGGATCGCTTAAATGACGGCTGCTTTAACACTGGAAGACATTCAGCATCTCTCGGAAGAGGTTCGACATCTCGTCCGCGCGGGGATGCCGCTGGAGGAAACTCTGGCGGATGCTGGTCGAGGTCGTGGGCGTCGTCTGCAACAGTTGACTCAGGCGATTTCTGATGGTCTGAATCAGGGGCAATCGCTGGAAGAGCTTGTTCAGAAAGAATCGGCCGGTGCGGGGCGAATGCTCGCCTCTGCGGTCGGGGCCGGGGTTCGTTCCGGGGATCTGGGGCTGACGGTCGAGATGATGGGAGACTTCGCCACGGATGTGGTCAGTCTTCGCGGTCGACTTCTGCAGGCCGCCGCTTATCCGCTCACCATTGTCGCGATGGCCTGCGTGCTGGTCGTCGTGATTCTTCAGCATACGTTACAGATGTTTCTGGACACGTTCGTTTACTGGAACGTTAAGACTCATTGGCTGCTCTGGAAACTGCTGGAGTGGAATCGTGATATGCCATGGTGGACTCTATTGATTCCTCTGGCGGGAATGGTGCTGCTGTTGGTTTGGTCGGCATCCGGGCGAGCGGCTGCGATGGCGTTCAAAGGGCCGGAACGACTGCTCTTGTTGTTGCCCGGCGTGTATGCACTCGTGCGTGACCTGCAGAGCTACACGTTGTCGAGAATGCTGTCGCTGCTGACTGAACGCGGCTTGCCATTGCAGGATTCTCTGAAACTGGCCGGTGGAGCGACCGGGAATTACCGACTTGAAATGGCTTGTCGAGACATCGCGAAGAAGATTGAAGCGGGTGGCTCGATGAGTCAGGAGGCGACTATGTTGCAGACGTCTCGATATCGCCTGCCGTCTCTGTTGAGTGTGTGTTTGCAGCAGGTGGAGCACGACGAAGCCAGGATGGTACATCGACTCAGATCGGTCGCTGAGTTCTATAGAACGCGTCTGGATCGAAATCTGGCCTGGCTGAAGCTGTTGATGCCGGTGATGCTGTTTGTTGTGATTGGCGGAGGCTGTGTACTGACTTACGCGATCATGGTGTTTTGGCCGGTGACCGAGCTTTATCGCAACATCGGAATGTGATCTGTATGCCAACGTTTAAATATCAAGCCGTGTTGCCGACAGGCGTTTCGATTTTTGGTGTCTTTGACGCCGAAGATCAGAACGTATTGCAGAGCTATCTGCAGTCGCGAAACATGACGCTGGTGAATGCGACCGAGCTTTCCATTAGTTCTGTTCTCTCGGGGCAAAATCAGGAATTGCCGCGGATGCTGCAGTTGCGGATTGGCGACCGCTTGCGAGAAGCATTGTTGACAGACATGCCGGCTCACGTGGCGGTGCGAGCGATCGCGGCAGAGCCGATAGAGCACCCCGTGCTGATGTCTATGCCGTGGCTGCTGGTCTCCAGCGTCTTTGCCAGCGTTGTGATGATGTTGTTGTCGATCCTGATTCCGGACGGTCGCCTTGGGCTGGTGATCAGTGCGGGCCTTTTGCCGATGCTGGTGGTCCAGCTTTGGGCCGCGGCGTGGTTCTGGTTTGTTTATCGACCTCGCCGCATGCTGCTGCGGATGGCAGACCAGCTTGAAAGAGGTCAGCATGGATCGTTTACCGGACTGGGACTATTACCGGGTGAATTGAGCACCATTATGAACTCACAATTGAGTTCGCAGACGAAGGCAACGGCTGTTGCGGAGCTGGTTCCGACGCTCAGTGGGATGCGGCTGAAATCTCATCATTTTGCGGCGATGTTTCTGAGTCCTTTGATTGCATTGACGCTGCTGCTGATGGGCATGCATGTCATGTTGATTTCGATTGTGGTGCAGTTTAAGGAAATCTTCCTTGGGTTCGGTGTGGAGCTGCCCGGGATCACGATGCTGTTTATCAGCCTGAGTGACATCGCCAGCAGTTTGGGGCTGCCGGGTCTGTTCGCCATGGCAACGTTCATGATTGCCGCACTTGTGCTGCTGCATATTCTGTTGGTGTTGCCGAAGACAGCCGAGCTCTGGGAAAGCGTTCCCGGTCTGGGCTTATCGGTTCGCTGGTTGATGCAGGCTCGAGTGGCTCGCATTCTGGGAGTTCTGGTGCGGAATCGAGTTGGCCCGGCAGATGCGATCACCATCGCCGCTAAGGCCAGCGGTTTCAGTTCGGTGGCAGAAAGCGGTAAGAGAATCGCGGAAGTCATTGAATCAGGAACGCCTGAGCTGGCATATACTCGACAGCTTTCCGGGCTGCCTCTTTCGCTGCTGTTTCGCGTTTCGGGAAGTAAAAACTCCGAGGCCGCTCGCCAGGAGACGGCTCAGGCTTTTCAAAGTTACGCGTCAGCCCTCGAGCAGGCTGCATCCGGAAATGGATCCTTTATCGCCGTCTTGTTTCAGATGCTGATCGTTGTCAGTGCAGGGCTCCTCGTGGGCTTTATGGTGATCGCGTTGTTTCTGCCACTGATCAAGTTGCTGAATGATCTTGCGATGATTGTGTGGTGGCTGCCATGAACCATATTCAGATGTGGCTCTTCATGACTCATCAGTCTGAGCCTTTGCGACAGACATCGCTGCTGATGTTGCTGGCCGGAGGAATCGGGCATGGCGAAACGCTTCTGCACAGCCTACGAGCTCATGAAGCAGAAAGTAGCGGAGAGTGGGGCATCAAGATTGGGCAATTGCGACTGCTGATGGAGCAGGGACATTCTCTCGCGGCGTCGCTGACGATGGTGCGAGATTTACTTCCCGACCAGACTATTTCTGCC
>Ga0255094_1000200_pt1 | contig 34488 bp, 26 predicted proteins | sample Colum_Law_RepB_8_2_FD_188434 | JGI IMG/M metagenome (GOLD analysis project Ga0255094, IMG submission 188434) | Freshwater microbial communities from Columbia River, Oregon, United States - Colum_Law_RepB_8d | ecosystem: Environmental > Aquatic > Freshwater > River | place: USA: Oregon...
CTATTATTCCAATTAAATGGCCCATAGATTTACCTGTGGCACCTAGCCCAACATGGTCGTTATATCAAAGTAACAAAGCTGAATTTAATTGGCGGTACCGTTCGTCAACCGGTAGCACCCTGGCTGCCATACCCAGTACACTGGGCTATGGGTATCCTTCACAAAACACAGCCACCAACACCCCTGTTAATGGCATTAACACCATTCCTACAGGTAGGCTCGACGGGCAACATCAGTGGAATTTTGGAGCCATTACAGACCATCCTTCAAGCTTAAATACCAATGTTATTTTGGCAGCACAATCTGTTACAACAAATTTTAGAATCGCGATGACCCCCAGTTGGAATCCCAATTTTACATCTGCCGTTGTTCAAGTAAGCATTACATCTATAAACTCATTTACTTCTATTGGAGCATTTATGTTTAGATTGTGTTTAATTGAACGTGAAATACATTTTACAAGCCCTCCTGGTAATAATGGTCAAATGCATTTTTATAATATGGTACGTAAATGTTACCCTACAACCGTTGTAAATAATTCTGTTACACAAATAGGTACAACATTGCCAAGCATTTGGTCGCCTTCACAAACATTTACATTTAATATAAATTGTAACATACCTGCATATATTAAAAACTTAAGTGAAATGGCATTTGTAGGGTTTATTCAGGATGACGGGGATAGACAAATACATCAGTCTGAACGTACATTACCACCCAGTATTCCAAATGATTTAAGTGTGGTTTCGGTAAATATTCCTGTTAATTGTAACGCGGTTTTTACACCCAGTTTATGTATTAATAACTTGGGGCCAGTTTCGGTAAATGCATTTACTGCTACACCATTTATAGACGGTATTCCTCAACCGGCATATATCTACACATCTGCCCTGGCAGCCAATGCAACAGCCACCATAACTTTACCAAGTTATACAGCAAATTATGGAAGTCATGTATTTTCAATTAGCATTTCAAATGTTAATGGTACAGATATTAATATGAGTAATAATTCGGGGAAAACTGTTTTTGGCATAAGCAGCATGTTAACGTCGAGTTTAATAAGTCAAAAATTTAGCTCATTTCCACCCAGTTTATGGTATGTTTTAAATTATGACCAAAGCCCTCCCTCATGGGGTTATAGTTCTGTAGGAGGTTATTCTACAACCGGTGGTAGTGCCAAATATGATTTTTATAACAATTTAAATATTGGCGATGTTGATGATTTGTTTTTTCCGGCTTTAGATTTAACGGGCGTTTTTAATCCTACGCTTTCATTTGACTTGGCCTATGCTCAAATTATAAATGAAAATGATAAATTAGAATTAAAAATTTCTAATGACTGTGGCGCTACATGGACTACATTGTTTTCAAAACAAGGATCAGCTTTAGCAACGGCGCCCTCAAACTCAGTATCTGCATTTGTGCCAAATACAAGCCAATGGCGCACTGAAACATTAAATCTCAGTAATTATTCTAATTCGCCCTCTGTTTTAATAAAATTTACAGCAACGTGCGATTATGGTAATAACCTGTATATCGATAATGTAAATATTATAGATCAAAATGTTATAAATAGTATTTCTGAAAAGGCAAATGTATTTATATACCCATTACCTGCATCTGATATTATACATATTATGGGAGCCCAAGATAAAAACATAGAAATATACAATACTTTGGGCATGCGTGTGTTATATTGTGAATTAGATAACACTAATAAAATTCACGTAAACGCTTTAACAAATGGAGTGTATTTTTTAAAAGCAAACGAACGTATTACAAAAATTGTAATTGATAAAAAATAATTGCAGGTTATTTCAAATGCTTTTTACCAAATTAATCAATTAAATTTTTAATAAAAATTGATTTGTAACCCTTTGGTTTAAAGGATATAATCTTCTATAACCGAATTAGGCCAAGTGATTTACTTATTGAATACCTAAACCATTGATACTAATTTTATTACTTAACGTTTGTATGAACTTATTGTTGTAATACACTGAACTTTGTGCATTGTAAATAAATAATCGTTCAAATCGAACTAAAAGCTACTTTAAAATGAAAGGCATTGCCAAAATATTTTTTAAAATTTAAGGTCTCATCATATTCAAACAAATTAAATTAGCGGATATTTAAAAGGTATTCGTATGTAAAAAATCAATGTGTAAAATTTCAAACCGCAATTGTCGCTCCATTATAAATTTAAATAATCAAATTGCACATACCGAAAATAAAAATAACCCAAGCTAAAGTATTTAAAAATACTATAATTAAATCCCCATTTTCCAGTAAAGATATCGTTCAAAAAAAACTTTAATTATGTATTTATCTGCTTCCAGATAATATCTTTAAGTTCTTGTATACGGTATTGGGTTTGTGCAGAAATAAAAATAACAGGAATTCGGTTTCTGCCGCGCATTTTTAATTTTAACTCACGATCCAATTCACGCTCAAGTTCTTCGTCTAACAAATCACATTTAGTAATTGCTAAAATGCGTTTTTTATCAATTAAATCCGGACTGTAAGATTTTAATTCATTTAACAGAATTTTATATTCTGTGTAAATATCTTGGGCTTCACAACTTACCATAAATAGCAGGGAAGCATTGCGTTCAATATGTTTTAAAAAACGTAATCCAAGCCCTTTGCCTTCGTGTGCGCCCTCAATTATACCAGGAATATCAGCCATGGTAAAACTTTTAAAATCATAATACGAAACCATGCCCAATTGCGGTACCAAAGTTGTAAATGGATAATTAGCAATTTCGGGTTTAGCAGCCGAAACTACGGAAAGCAAAGTAGATTTACCTGCATTTGGAAATCCAACCAACCCAACATCGGCTAAAACTTTTAATTCAAGAATTTTCCATTCGGTTTTCCCTGACTCACCGGGTTGGGCAAATTGTGGACTTTGCAAAGTTGGACTTTTAAAATTGGCATTACCCAGTCCTCCACGGCCGCCATAAACAAGCACTTTTTCTTCACCATCCTCTGTTATTTCTAGTATTACATCGCCTGTTTCTGCATCACGGGCAACAGTCCCGAGGGGTACTTCTAGCACTTCATCACGACCTTGTTTTCCAGTACTATTTGCACTACTGCCATTTTCGCCAGCTTTTGCTATTACATGTTTTCGGTATTTTAAATGTAATAAGGTCCAGTGGTGCCTGCTTCCACGTAATATTATATGACCCCCACGGCCGCCGTTTCCACCGTCTGGCCCTCCAAGGGCTGTAAATTTATCTCGGTGAAAATGTACCGAGCCTGCGCCACCTTTTCCGCTTCTGCAACAAATCTTAACGTAATCAACAAAGCTCTGATCCATCAGCGTTTTTTTGATTTATACGATTTGGATTTAGTATTTGATCGTTTTGTTATTAAATTGGATTTGGTGTTTTTTGATTTTTTATTTTTTAAAACAGCTGGTTTTAATTTTGGTTTAGTTAATACCCTCTTTGTTTTACGTTTAGTATTTAAAGGTTTTGTTTTTTTTGTAGAAAGCTTATTAGATTTTTTAGCAGTTTTAACCTTAGCTTTCGCCATTGATGTTGTTTTTAATGTTGAACTGGCCTTGGCAACATTCTTGGTTTTTAATGCTGTTTTAAGTTTAGATTTAGGCTTAATTTTAGCATGTTTTGAGGAGGCTTTTTTAAATGCTGATTTTAAAATTTCAGATTTGGTTGCCCGGTGTGATATCTTTGATGTTTGGGGTTTACGTTTGGCCTGCCTTAAATCTGCAGCTTCTTCAGCCTCTGCACGACGTATCGCATCAATTTCCAGAATAAACTCAGGTGCAATATCATCAGCAACTTCAAAATCCTTAATGGTTAAATCAAGATGTTCAATGTCACTCTCTAAAGCTGTTAATTCCATCTCTGCATCTAAAAACGTAATTCGTGAAACCAGTTCTGCAAAAATGGCATCAATGGAATCCATCCCGTTAATGGAGTGGTATTTTGCCTGTACAGCGTAGTATTTTTTAAGGGGTAAGGTTTTTGAGATATACTCCACAATTCGGCGGCGTATTACCTGTTCGTTTTGATCATCAGGGCGTCCGCTGTGTTGTCCGCGTAACAGCAAGCGTTTAATTAATTCAGTTTCATCAACTTCAAGTGATAATAATGCAACAATTCCTGTTCCCTTTTTTTGCAGCAAGTCATCAAGCGCTTCAGCTTGCGCCTGCGTTCTTGGAAAACCATCAAAAATAAAGCCTTTAGCATGCGGATGTGCATCCAAGCGATGCTCAATCATATCAATAACAAGTGCGTCAGAAACCAGTTCGCCGTGATCCATTATGGCTTTGGCTTTTAAACCCAGCGCTGTACCAGCAGCAATTTCTGATCGTAATAAATCGCCTGTGCTCAAATGAATTAAGCCGTACTTTTCAATCAGGCGTTGTGCCTGCGTGCCTTTTCCGGCGCCCGGAGGACCAAATAATACTAAATTTAATTTTTTTTCCATAATTATTTTTCTAGCTGATATAAGGCCGGTAAATTTCTGCCTTTGCCATTTACATCTAATCCGTATCCAATAACAAAAGCAGGTGCAATCTGTAAACCAAAATACAAAATTTGTAAACGACCTCGGTATGTGTCGGGCTTAAATAAAAGTGTTGCTACGTCGCAGCTTAAAGCACCCATTTGAATTACTTTTTCATGAATTGCCATTAAGGTATTTCCGGTATCTACAATGTCTTCAATTATTATAACCGTTCTGTTTTGTAAATTCGTATCCGGCTCTAATTCCCAAACCAAATTTTGTTGTGTGGTACCGGCGTAACTTTTAATTTTAATAAAACTAATATCCAGAGGAAAATCAAATTGACGTAAAAGATCTGCGGCAAATATAAAAGAACCGTTTAATACCACCAGCATTACAGGTGATTTATGAGAAAAATCACGTGTTATGTTATTAGCCATAGATCTTACAGCCGCTGCAATAGTGTCGGGTGCCAATAGTTTTACAAAACGTTTTTTATCTATTTCAATGTATTTGGCCAAGGAGCATTAAAGTTAAAGTTTTTTTAGACATTTGTGTGTGATAAAATCCGGAACGGATATAAATTTTGCGGCCCAGCTTTTAAAAAAAAACAAAGTTGTTGGTATTCCTACAGAAACCGTTTATGGACTTGCCGCAAATGCATACGCTGAAGAAGCCATTTTATCTGTTTTTAAAATTAAAAACAGACCCTTTTTTGATCCCCTTATTGTACATGTAAGTTGTATTAATCAGGTTAATGAAATTGCTCACTGGCACGATGAACGGTTAAAACGACTCGCCGAACATTTTTGGCCCGGTCCGCTTAGTTTATTGCTTCCAAAAAAAACTATAATACCCGATATAGTTACCAGCGGTTTATCACAGGTAGCTGTTCGTATGCCACAACATCCACTTTGTTTAGAATTGTTAAACCGTATAGCGTTTCCGTTAGCAGCACCAAGTGCTAATCCTTTTGGATACATAAGCCCCACAGAAGCCCAGCATGTTTTAGATCAGCTTAAAAGCCAAATAGATTATGTATTAGACGGTGGCCCATGCACTATAGGTCTTGAATCTAGTATAGTTGGAATAGAAAATAACCAACTTACGTTATTTCGTGCGGGAGGCATTTCATGTGAAGCCATAGAGCAGGTAGCTGGTACATTACACCTAAATACATCTAAAAGTGATAATCCCAAAACGCCGGGTCAGTTAAAAAGCCATTATGCCCCCAAAATACCCATGTATGCTGGTCCTTTAACAAAACTCTTAAAAAAGTGGGGCACTAAAAAAGTGGCATTGCTTTACACCGGCACAGAAAATTACAATGTTTATTTTAAATTTAACCTATCTCCTACGCATAATAATGATGAAATAGCGCGTAACATGTTTAGGGCATTTCGTGCAGCCGATCAAAGTGGTGCCGATGTCATTTTAATTTCGTTTGTAGAAAACACAGGGTTGGGAATGGCCATTAATGACAGAATTGCACGTGCAGTTATTAGGGATTAGTAATTACTAAAGGAAACGTTTTAGTTATGGTATGCTGCTTAAATAATATCCAATATACACCCGTTTCTAATGCATGTAAATTAATGGTAACCTGTCCTTGCGCCTGACCCTTTGCTAAACAACGGCCATCAAGAGCATATAAACTATAATTAAAAAAATCTTCTGCTGGAGCACAGAGTGTGGCGCGTGAAACATCATTGCGGTATAATAGCTTTGGACCTGTGTTGGTTGATTCAGCAATAGTAACGGGTGCAGAAGCTTTATACCAAATGGGAGAACCTGCAATCCATTGTCCATCATTTTGTTTTACCTCTGTAAAATAATAATATTCAATTCCCGATTGTATGCCGTAATCGGTCCATTGTGTAATATCCGATTGGCGTTGAATATGAACAACCTGTGCATATTGTCCGGAAGGATCGTTTTTAAATCCTCGCCATATTTTTATACTGTCTGCCAATTCGCCATCACGATCAATATGTTGAACTGAAATACTTGGGTACACAGAACCAGAACAAATACTTCCCATAGGATTATTTTCAAGAGTAAAATGCAGTTCCGCATTGGGGTCGTCACTGCCATAAAAACGCATAGAACGCATTGCATCCATTATATCTTGTCGACTTAAAGAAGGCGCCATAACCACCAAGCGCCCGCCATTACTGCGTCCAAAATTAGTGTAGTGGTTATCATGATCGTACCCAATTCCCAAATGATAGCCCACATAGAGCAATCGCTTGAAGTAATCAAAATAATTTCCAAAAGAATAATCGTCATAATTTTGACTGGTACTAAAAGCCAAACCACTGCGTAATGGTAAACCTATAATAGCACTGTCATAGGCCGCATTATAAGGCGAATAGGCTAATGCGGTTGCTGCAGATGCACCGGTGCTAAAATCTGTTACATACGGATGGGCCAAATAACAAAACGCACCAGAAATATTTTTTACTTTTTTAAATAGTCCGTCATAATCGGATTTGGCATTAAAAATACTATAATTAGTTCCCACCCCGGGAATTCCAATTTCCCAGCCCATTAATTGATTAACACCATAAACTAAAACATGCCCGTTATATGAGGAAGACACCCCCCATTCCATACCAAAAAGACACACAAACTGACCTTCTTGATTAGAGGCTGCCGCCATGTTTAATCCGTCCTGATATCTTGGTAATTTAAATCCGGGATTTCCGGCGCTTGAATAATGATTATGTTCAGATATTCCTAAAAAGTCGAAATTTTGAGAAAGTTTTGCAAACGCATAACTGCCAGAAGGATTTGAAACACCAGAAACAGAGGAATCTTTATTACCGTCACTAAACCCTGTATGCGCATGTAAATTTCCGTAGTAATGGTTTAAAACCTGTGCCAGTGAACCAGTATAAATTAAAATTGCATAAAACAGTAGTGTTTGTTTTTTCATGACTTAAAAATCATGGCGATGGCATAGGCATTAACCCCCTCGCCACGTCCAACGTAGCCCATTGCTTCGTTTGTAGTAGCCTTTACCGATAAAGAATCTTCTGAAATTTTTAACACAGGGCATAATAGCTTTCGCATTTGAGCCACATGGGGATTTACTTTTGGAGCTTCAAGACTTAAAGTGGCATCAATATTACCAATTGTATAACCGGCATTGCTAAGCATGTTCACAACCGCTTCCAATAAATATACGCTTGATATGTTTTGAAAGCGAGAATCAGTATTTGGAAAATGTAATCCTATATCACCCAAAGCTGCAGCGCCCAAAAGTGCATCACATATAGCATGAATTAAAACGTCCGCATCACTATGGCCTTGACATCCTTTGTCATAAGGAATATGAACGCCGCCTAAAATTAATGGCCTGTTTGCAACCAGTGGATGTACATCATAACCAAAACCTATGCGCGGAATACTCATGATTGAAAATTAATAGCATCTACTCCGGGGAGCGTTCCTTGTTCGATAAATTCAAGTAGTGCGCCACCACCTGTACTCACATAACTTACCATACTTGACAACTGGTATTTATTAATTGCAGCAACACTGTCGCCTCCACCTATTAACGAATAGGCACCGGCTTGAGTGGCTTTAACGATGGCTTCGGCAATGACCCGGGTACCGGTTTCAAATGCGCTCATTTCAAAAACACCCATAGGTCCGTTCCATAGTATGGTTTTAGAATTTTGAATGACCTTTGCAAACGCATCCATACTTTTTGGACCAATATCAAGACCCATCCATAAATCTGGTATTTCAAAACTGGATACCAATTGCGTGTTTGCATTTTGATCAAACGCGTCGGCAATACATGCGTCTGTTGGCAAATGCAATTGAACCCCCTTTTGCTTTGCCAAATTAATTAACTCAAGGGCTGTGTCTAAACGGTCCTTTTCGCATAACGACGCCCCCGTTGCACCACCCATGGCTTTTATAAATGTAAACGCCATACCGCCACCAATAATAATATGCTGCGCACGGTTCATCAATTGCTGAATAATTAAAATTTTATCACTCACTTTTGCCCCGCCAATAATTGCAGTTAAAGGTTTTTCAGCAAAATTTAAAACTTTAGAAATGCTTTCTACTTCGGCACTCATTAATAAACCCAAAGCTTTATGCGCTGTATTAAAAAAACGGGCTATAACAGCCGTTGAAGCATGTTCGCGATGCGCTGTACCAAAAGCATCATTAATATAAATATCCCCATGCCGACTTAATTGTTTAGCAAAATCTACATCACCACGTTCTTCTTGGGCATAAAACCTAAGATTTTCAAGTAAAATTACATTTCCGGGCTTTAAACTTTTTGTAATCTCAAACGCATCCCCTGAAATACAATCTTCAACAAATTGAATTTTATGCTCCAGCAGGGCCTCTAAGCAGGGCACAATATGTTTAAGTGAATATTTGGTGTTAGGACCTGTTTTGGGCCGCCCCAAATGACTCATTAAAACCAAGCTGCCGCCTTGATTTAAAATATATTTTAAAGTGGGGAGTGCCGCCCGAATTCGTGTTGTGTCGGCAACCTCAAATTGCGCATTCAAGGGCACATTAAAATCAACCCTAACTAAAACTCGTTTGTTTTTAATTTCAATATTTGAAATGGTATGCATCAGGGTTTAAAATTACAATTTAAAGCCTTGTCCAGGCGTATAATTTTAATAAAAAACGTATCTTGTAGCCATTATGAAACCTATTGCGTTGCTATGTATTTTTTTGGCTTTTCAATTTTCTGGATTTGCCGGTGATGGTGATAAAATTCCCTCAACCACTTTAAAAACTTTGGATGGAAAAAAAATAAATGCCAAGGATTTTTCAAATAATGGAAAACCCTTTATTATTAATTTTTGGGCTACGTGGTGTACCCCATGCAAGGCTGAACTCAACAATATAAATGAAGTATATTCAGAATGGCAAAATGAAACGGGCGTTAAAATTATTACCATTAGTATAGATGATCAGCGAAGTTCTGCCAAGGTTGCACCCTATGTTAAAAAACAAGGTTGGACCTATGAAGTTTATCTTGATGAAAACCAAGATTTTAAGCGCAATATGAATGTCAATAATCCGCCACAAACCTTTCTTGTGGATGGGCAAGGTAGAATTGTTTGGTCGCATACCGGATATGCTGAAGGCGAAGAAGCCCAGCTTATTGAACAGGTTCGTAAACTTTTAAAAGGCGAGGCTTTGTCGCATTAAATTTTTATTGAAAATGCGATTTAAATTTTTATTAAGCATTATTTCATTTCATGCATTAGTATTTCAGCTTTTTGCACAAACTACTGAAACTACTCAAGGTTCTGTACATGGTAACTTTCAAATAGATGGTCAGTATTATAATCCTGATAGTTTAATTGGAGCCCCAAAAGTTTCAGAACATTGGCTAAGCAATGCATATGGTTCTATTTTATATACGCAACAAAAGTTTTCTGCCGGTATTCGCTACGAAGCTTATAATAATGTGATGCAGGGATTTGACAGCCGCTATAAAGGGCAAGGTATAACCAACCGATTTGCCCGCTACCGAGATGATTTGCTGGATATAACCATTGGAAATATTTACGAGCAATTTGGAAACGGTTTAATTTTAAGAACCTATTATGAACCCGGATTGCTATACGACAATGCATTGGATGGCATTTCCATAATTTCAAATCCACTAAAAGGTATAACCTTAAAAGGATTAATGGGTAAACAACGTAGTTTTTTTACCATGGGATCCGGCATTGTGCGCGGTGTAGATGGCGAATTTGCACTTAATGATCTTTTTGATTCATTAATGACCAACTGGAACACACGCGTAAATCTAGGTTTTAGCTTTGTAAGTAAATTTCAAGCCGATGAAGATCCTGATTTTATTTTACCTGAAAATGTGGGTGCATACAGCGGGCGTATTCAAATTAATTCTGGTGATTTTGTATTTACCGGCGAATATGCACAAAAAGAAAATGACCCGAGTGCTACCAATAAAGTTCAGGTTGGGGGTAAAACCTATTACAGTTATAAAAAAGGCGAGGCGCTGTTTTTATCTTCCTCGTATGCCAAAAACGGATTTTCATTGCTGTTACAGGCAAAACGTATTGACAACATGGATTTTCGAAGCGATCGGAATGCCGGTTTACAAAATTTATTAATTAATTACTTGCCTGCCACAACGCGGCAGCACACCTACTTGATGTTAGCCTTTAATCCATATGCCACACAGCCCTTAGGCGAGGCGGGTGGAATGGCAGAATTGCAGTATAAATTTAAAAAAGGAAGTCTGCTGGGCGGTGCCTATGGTACCGATATTACATTTAATTATTCGTATGCCGCGGGATTAAAAAAACAGCATGTAAATGACAGCGCCACGCATTTAACGCTTTACAAAACATCGTATGCCGAAATTGGAAAAGAATACTACCATGATTTTTTTGTGGAAATAAATAAAAAATTTTCTGCTCAATGGAAAGGTACTTTTTTATATGCCAATCAGTTTTATAACCGAAACATGGTACAATTCGGAAGTCCATTTGCGGGGTATCAAGATATATCAGCAGATATCTTTGTGGCAGATGTTACCTGGAAGTACAAAAGCGGTTCTGCTCTGCGCATGGAGGCACAAGCCTTTATTACAAAAAATAAAAGCAATCCCAATGCCGGTAGTTGGGCCACAGGTTTAGTGGAGTGGACTCCGCAACGGCACTTTTTTATTGCAGTTTTAGATCAGTATAATTATAGTAATCCCGATGCTTCTAAAATTACAAGTACGTTTAAGCAAAATGCCGTTACCGAGTTGCTGGATATTACAGGACTTGATTCCTGGCGCGGACAACTTAATTTGCATTACTTTTTGTTAAGTACCGGGTATACAAAAGGTGCGCATCGCATTGCACTCAATTTTGGAAAACAGCGTGCGGGAATTTTTTGTGTAGGTGGTGTTTGCCGAAATGTGCCGGCATCCAACGGAATTTCCATTTCAATAACCAGTAGCTTTTAGATTATGTACTACCGCTCATTTCTTTTTAGTGTATGTGTTTTAATATGTGCCTGCGATAAAATTGAATATCCCGTTGAGAAAAAAAACAACGTTCAGGGATCAACTTTTATAGAAAAAAATAATTTAAATTATAGTAACGCTAAAAAGGTGTTACTTGAAGATTATACCGGACACACGTGCGGAAACTGCCCACCGGCTGCTGAAATAGCTGAACAATTGGCTACAACTTACGGATCAAGCGTTGTTGTGCTTGCTGTACATGCCGGTTTTTTTTCACGTATTAAACTCCCGGATTATCCTGTAACCTATACCAGCACCGCAGGAAACGACTGGGATGGAAATTCAGGTTTTGGTGTAAGTGCCGTTGGTAATCCAAACGGCATGGTAAACCGAAAAGATTTTGGTGGTGGTAGAATTCAAAAAGAAAGTAATTGGAGTAGTTTGGTAAACACGGCATTAAAATTGCCTTTTTTAATAAAACTAGATCTTTTTACTAGTTATGATTCAACTGTAAGAGCTTTAAATACACGTGTAAAAGCCACCTTTAAGGCCTCATATCCAAATCCAACTAAATTATGTTTGATTTTGTATGAAGATCATATTTTTGGGGCTCAAACCGATTATCGAAAATCTCCTGATTTGGTTTCTAATTATGAATTTAATCATGTACTAAGAGGTAGTATCAATGGCTCCTGGGGCTCGGATCTCAGCACTAAAGCAACATCATTAGGAGATACCATGAGTGTAAGCACTTTAAATTTTAGTATAAAACCTGAATATAAAGACCGTCACATTGTAGTTGTGGCAATTGCTTACGATGCCATAAGCCGCGAGGTATTGCAGGTTGATAAGCTAAAAATCCGAGATTAGTATTGTTCTTTGGCGTTAGGAAATTTTTGTTGCCTAACCTCTTGGCAATATGAGGCAATGGCATTACTCATGTCTTCTTTTAAATTTAAATACCGTCTTAAAAATCTGGGGCTAAACTCTTGTGTCATGCCTAGCATATCATGAGTAACTAATACTTGGCCATCAACTCCCCCGCCGGCGCCAATACCAATTACCGGAATATGTAGTGAATTAGCTACCTGTGTGGCCAGTTTTGCAGGTATTTTTTCAAGTACAATCGCAAAACAGCCATAGCTTTCTAGCGCCTGAGCATCTTCAAGTAATCGGGCTGCTTCAGATTCATTTTGTGCACGTACAGAATAGGTTCCAAATTTGTATATGCTTTGTGGCGTTAAACCCAGATGTCCCATTACCGGTATTCCGGCAGTTAAAATACGCTCAATACTATCTTTAAGTTCTTTTCCGCCCTCAAGTTTTACTGCATGCGCCCCACTCTCTTTCATAATTCGAATAGCAGAATTCAATGCCTCTTTAGAATTTGCCTGATAGGTTCCAAACGGCAAATCAACAACTACCAACGCACGGTCAACGGCACGAATTACACTTGACGCATGATAAATCATATGATCCAATGTGATGGGCAAAGTTGTTTCATGGCCTGCCATTACATTACTCGCACTATCACCTACTAAAATCACATCTATTCCCGATTGATCAATTATTTTAGCCATCGTATAATCGTAGGCAGTTAACATGGCTATTTTTTCGCCACGCTTTTTCATTTCAGTTAAAACATGGGTGGTAATTTTTTTAGGCTTTTTAGTTGTTGGCATTTTAGTAATTAAAGCTTCTTACGCTGTATATATAACAGCCTGCCCTTTGTTTATAATAGTTTATAGAGTGTTTAAACAAGGCTTAGTATTGTGAGAATCCCTGACGCTCACTAATACGGTGTTCAATAAGTAATCCCACACATGCAGAATTAGCACTTTTAGAATCTGATTTTTCTGCAGCACCTTTTGGAACTGTAACTTCAATTAATAACTGACGGGTGCTTGCACTTTGAAACTCAAACACTTGTACACCTTCCGATTTAAGATTATCAAATAATAACTCATTGGTTCTTACATCAAAAATTTTGTAATTTACTTTATCTCCTATAACTGTTTCGCAACATACAGAAATTCTATAGTCCATTCCTTTATAAATAACGCAGCGTAACTTTGAAACATCTCCCTGCTTAAATAAACCGCTTTTACTTTGGGCATTGTACTGCCATTCTTTACCGGTAGTTTTAGTATTTACCTTACAATGTTTTTTGTGAAAATCTGTACATGCACTGGATTGGGCATTTATATTAAACGACAAAATTAGTAGTGTAAAAAAAATTGCGATTTTCATATATCCATTAATTAATGTGGGTGTATTTATTACGTAAGGAGCTAATTTCAGCTGCAATTTCTTTAAAATTAGTTGCTGTAATAACTAATTGTTTTTGCTGCGTACCGCCTAAAACGGTAGTTCCTGAAGAGGACTTAACTGAAGGAATTTCTTTTTCTTCAATTTTTTGAAAAATTTTGTAAAGGTTCTCAAGATCTGTTCGTGTATTGTCAACCATACTATTACCTGTATGCTTTTTCATATAGTCTATTATATTTTCTAAAGCATACTTTTGATCGGCAATGCGTTCGGAGGCTGGGCTCTGGGCTTTAAAATTTACCAAATTACAAGCAATGTGCATGCTTTCAATCCAACCGCCAGCCATAATTAGGGCAATTGTAGGTCCTTGTTTAGAATTTTCTAAAGCAGAAAAAGATGTAAAATAAATATCATCTGTAATAACTGAAAGCGAATCGGATTTTGATACATTAGATTCAAGACGTTTTAACTGGTCGTTAGAAATGGCTGAAGACAAACCCATTTGATCGCCTAATTGTTTTACTGTTTTAAAATACTTTAAAGTTTCAGAGCCAATTTCAAAAACACTGCAATAGCTTAAATCACAACTGTATATGCCAAAATTTAATGCCTTTTGAGAAGCTTCATTATATGCATTTAAATTAGCAGTTGGATTTAAAAAACTGGTGTTTTTATTGGTTTTACCTCCTAAAATTTTTATAAACTGTAACATTTCACCCGGTGAAGGCACCTGTATGTCGGGACCCTGAGTGCTTGGAGTGCTTTCTGTTACAGTTGTTTCAGTGCCGCTGGCTTCCATTAAAGCCTCATCATTTGAGGCGCCTCCGCAAGACTGAAGACTCATAAGTGCAGTAAATACTGCACAAAACATAAAACTAATTTTTATTATTTTTATAGTTTTCATATTTTTTTAATTACTGTTTTATAAGATTGGAAACCAGTTTTGCAGCTTCATGAAATTCAACTGCTGAATATACTTTAAGGCCAGAGTCGTCAATTAGTTTTTTGGCTAAATCGGCATTAGTGCCCTGCAGTCTTACAATTATTGGAACCTGAATATTTCCCATATTTTTATAAGCATCCACAACGCCTTGTGCAACCCGGTCACAACGAACTATGCCACCAAAAATATTTACTAATATGGCTTTAACATTTGTGTCTTTGAGGATGATTCGAAACGCCTTTTCAACCCGTTCAGCATTTGCTGTTCCGCCAACATCTAAAAAATTAGCAGGCTCACCGCCACTCAGTTTAATCAAATCCATTGTGGCCATAGCTAATCCGGCACCATTAACCATACAGCCTACATTACCTTCTAATTTTACATAATTAAGCTCGGCATTTTTGGCCTCAACATCTGTGGGATCTTCTTCCGTAATGTCCCTTAATGCTGCGAAATTAGGATGACGGTACAATGCATTATCATCAAATGAAACTTTACTATCTACTGCAATTATTCGGTCATCACTCGTTTTTAATACCGGATTAATTTCAAATAGCGCGGCATCAATTTCAGAATATGCCGTATATAAGGCGGTAACAAACTGAACCATTTGTTTAAAAGCATTGCCGCTTAAGCCCAAATTAAATGCAATTTTACGTGCCTGAAAAGCTTGCAGGCCAATAGCTGGATGTATGGGTTCTCTCCATATTTTATCTGGAGTTGTTTCAGCAACATGCTCAATATCCATGCCACCTTCTGTACTGTATACAATTGTATTACAGCCTTTAGCACGATCAAGCAAAACACTCATATAAAATTCCTGATGCTTTGAAGGACCGGGATAATAAACATCCTGCGCAATTAAAACCTTATTTACTTTTTTTCCCTTTGGCCCCGTTTGAGGAGTAATCAATTGCATGCCTAAAATTTGTGAAGCCCGCTCTTTTACTTCAGCAGTATTTTTTGCCAATTTAACTCCACCCCCTTTACCTCTGCCCCCGGCATGAATTTGCGCTTTAACCACTACCCAATCGCTATTGTATTGCGATTTCATTATTTGTGCAGCTTCAACAGCTTGCTCAACCGTTTCAGCTAAAATGCCTTCTTGAATGGAAACCCCAAAAGATTTTAAAATTGCCTTTCCTTGATATTCGTGTATATTCATGTTGCGCGTTAATTACTCTTTTCGAACCAAGCTTATGGTACCTTTTTGTTGAGGTATAGCAACATTGTCTATACCCTTTAAATCTAATACATACATGTAAACACCGGCTGGTAAGGCTTTGGCATTGCCTTCTGTACCGTCCCAAAAAATATTGGCATTTCCATTATCATCATGGCTTTCTGCTTTATATACTACATTACCAACACGATCGTAAATTACAGCATTTACATGTGTTATACCCGAAACGTTGGTTAGGTAATATACATCGTTTGTACCATCATTATCCGGCGTAAAAATATTAGGAATTAAATAGCTTACTTTTGATTCTAAAGTTATTACCACTGTAGAAGAAGCCAGACATTTTCCGCGTCCAGAATACGCAACTACGGTGTAAACTCCCGGCGCTGAATATGTTACCGCAGGAGATTGCAGTACATCTGTTGTGGTGGGCACTCCACCTGATGCTGTACCACTAACTACACCCGTAATGAGCGTTGTGTTTGATCCAATGCCAAACTGCCATTTAGTAGTTATGCTCGATGTAATTAAACCGGCTGCTGCATTATTTTTAAAAGTAATAGTTTTAGGTGCAAAATCTTTTATTGTAGAAGGTGTAAATCCGGCCGACATGGTACCGTTACGCACTGTAAAAACTTTTGAAGGTGCCAAGCATCCGGTTACTGCATTTTCAACTGTTAGTGTGAAGTCACCCGTTGAAGTTATTGTAGGGTTTAATGCCGAAAAGCTACTCATTAATCCTCCTGTTGGTGCAGTCCATGTGTAAGAACCGGCGCCGGAAACACTGGCTACAGTTGGTGTTACTACCACTCCGTTTTCACCACATTCAATATTAAAGGCTGTAACCGATGCTATAATGGTGGGGTAAATGCTTCCATCTCCCACAGAAAGTGTGGTGTATGACACACAGCCATTATTTAAATCTTTAGCCATTAAGGTGTAATCTCCAACCGTATATGCCGAATAGGTTGAACTTGAACCCAATGAAGGTTGAGGAGTTGGTCCGGTCCAAACATGGCCTTCTACAGGTTGTGAAATTGTAAAAATAGAGTTTGGAGGAATATTTGTTGTACTTTGATTGGTAAGAGTAATTGTAGGGTTTTTACAAGTAAGACTGTTTACACCAATGGCAGATATCAATGCCTTAGGCGGATATATATTTTGATATATTGCCAGTGTAGTAGTTGACTTGCATAAACTGCTATTATCGGTAAGCGTTAATGTATAGATTTTAAGTGGCGATAACGAGGGTGCCAATGTGGTATTATTACTAACTAGTAAAGTATGTGTCGCCACGTTTACAGGGTTTCCTGAATTTCCAAGATAGGTCCATGCATTTGAAATATTTGGAGTTTCTGATAAATAATCCAAAATGGTTGAAGTAGAATCGCAGGTTAATATTTTTCGAGGAACAATTACAGAATCTATGCTGGGCGCAATGGTATTTAATAGCACCGCAAATGTAACTCGTGAGTCGCAATTTGAACCATTGTCACGTACTACTGCCATCCACATGCCCGGAATATTAATGGTTTGTGTTATGCCGGTAGCATTAAGCGGTCCATTGGGCAATACGGTATTGCCTCCAGGTGCAATCCATGTATAAGACAATGGTGCACCCGGCGTGGGGTTTGATTGAGCATTTAAAATATTTATGGTAGTAACACTTTTAGTTGAACAACCTAAAGTAAAATTTGAATTGCTTTGCAAGGTATATGTGGGCAAATTAGCACCATTAAATCCTACTGTAAACGTTTTTGTAGTAGAACACCCATTGGCATTATTAAATAAAATATAAGTATATGTAGATGTTGCGTTTATACCAGAGGGTGGAACAAAGGGTACTACATTTAAATTAGAATTAAAAGGCGTTCCGCCCCCCGGTGGAATTACAGAATGTGTAATGTTTATACTGGGATTTATTGCCGTTAAAGTAACCTGCTGCAATGATACCGAACAGGTTACATTTTGAAAGGTTGGAGAGAGGGCAGATTGCGGGGCTGTGGTATTTATCCCTACTGAAATGGTTTTAGTAAGCGTACAGCTACCTGAGCCCTGAGCCGTAATAGTGAGTGTACCCACATTAGAATAGGTTAGCGCTACGGCTGTGCCCACAAATGGAGCTAAACTAAGCGATTGCCAGGTATACGAATTACTTGCCGCTCCAGCAACAGCAATTGTAGGATTAGGCTGTGCGCAAGTTAAAGATACAGTGGTTAAGTTCGGTACTATTGAAAACGTTACAGGTGAAGAAGCATTGTTTATGGTAAATTGATATGCTGCTGAACAAGAACCGGCTGCTACTACAACATCATAGGTGCCAGGGGCAATGCCCCCTGTAAAAGAAAGTGCCGGATTATTAATACATTGAGTGCCTGTTGGTACACCCGCGTACATAGAATAAGTTTGTGCAACACATTGTCCAAGCCATGTTAAAGAGTATTGGGGGGTTGGGTTAGTATTGGGGTAAAAATTAACTCCAAAAGCTACGCCGTTAGTGGGACTTCCTGTACAGCCCAATTGAACAATAGTTGGTGAGGCAATACTGGGCTGGGGATTAACTGTTATTGTACGTATTGACACCTGTACTGTGGAGGTATTGCTTGCCGTACCCGCAGTGAGTATAGTATAAGTTGTTGTTATGGTGGGTGAAACTATAAATGAGGTAAGCGTACCTGAAATCGTTGCTCCTCCTGGGTTTAAGGTGTGACCTGTTATATTGGTAAGTGTAGAGGTTGGGGTTATAGCAATTGTATTTCCTGCACAAATACTTTGTGCCTGAATTTTAAACCCTGTTAAAATAATGAGCGTTAAGATTATTTTTTTCATAGTTCTGTAATAAATACCGCCCCATTTGGGGCGGTTTAAATTTAATAAATAAGTTTGAGATTAGCGGGTCAAAGTAATTGTTCCTTTAATATCGGTATCTGACTTGCCATCTGCTTTAGTTGCCTGTAATATATAAAAATAGGTTCCGGCTGGAAGTTCTGTACCGGAGGGTGTTTTTCCATCCCATATAATCTCCTTATCATTTCCAATTTCCGATTTGTTTTGATAAACTATATTACCTGTTCGGTCAAAAATAACGATTTTGAGACTTTTCATATTTAACGAACGTATGAAAAACACATCGTTTACACCATCATTATTGGGCGTAAAAATATTAGGCACAGTATAGGAAGATGCAGCGTCTACAACTATTATTTTTTGCGTACTGGCCAAACATGAACCTTTACTGGAATATACAGTTATAGTATATGTACCAGGAGAATTATAGGTGGTACTAGTACTGGAATTATAACTAAATGTGGCACTACTACCATTACCGTAGTTTATAATTGAGGCGATTTTAGAAGTGTCGCCAGCTCCTGTTGAAGCCAGGTTTTTGATGTCTATTGTTAGTGGTGCAGTACCTTTTAAGGTGTTTACTGTTAAACTCGCAGTCATATTATTATTTGTTGTTACGTCCCCTTCGGCATTAATAATACATCCTGAAGTTAAATTTTCAATTAGCACGGGGTAGGTTCCAGGCAAATTGGTAATTAAAAACGGTTTTCCGTTTAAGGTTGAAGTTTCTGCACCAGACACCGGCGTCCATGTATATGAAAGCGGGTCTGTAGTAGCACTGGTAACTACCAACGAAATAGTGGCATCTTTTCCACAATCTAAAACAGCTTTTACATCCGTTGATTCAAATTGCGGGAAAATAAAGCCATCCTTTATTTCAATTACACCATCCGCCACACAGCCATTATTTAAATCCTTTGCTGATATTGTATAGGTGCCTGGATATTGGGCGGTATACGTTGTACTTGCTCCAAGTGAATTGGAAGGCGGTGGGCCCATCCAAACATAACCAATTACAGGCAAGGTTGGCGGCAGCAAGGGCGGTGTATTTGCTGGTATTTTAGTTTTGCTGTTATTGGTAAGTACCAACGTGGGATTTTTACAAGACAAGGTATTAAAGGGACTCACAATACTGGCTGAAGGGGTAAATATATTTTGGTAAATATTTAAAGTACGTGTGGTAATACACAAATTACTGTTGTCTTTTAAAGCTATAGTATATGTGTTTATTAAAATTGTGTTAGGCTTTGTAAAATCAGCACTTACCGTTATGGAATTGCTTTGGAGCACATTGGTTTGATAACTCCACTCTGATGTGATATTTGGTGTTATACTGATGGCCTTGATGTCAACAGAAGGGGTGTCACATGTTAAAATAAAACGCGGTACTAAAAGCGTGTCCAAACTAGGTCCGAATTTATTGTCAATTACAGTAAAGGGAAGCTTGGTTGTACAACCTCCTACATTAGCACGCACAACGGCTGTCCAGGTGCCTGCTGCATTAACGGTAAACTGATTGTTTGGAGATAAATTTCCTGCAGGTAATACAGATGAAGTTGGGGGACCCTGAATGGTATAGGTTACAGGGCCGCCACCCGCATTTCCATTAACTAATTGAATGGTAGCAACGCTTTTAGTTGAACAACCCAATGTAAAATTTTGAGGACTGACTAAACCAAAAGTTGGAAAAATATCATTTGAACTAACTGTAAATTGTTTAGTAGTTGTACAACCATTATTGCCATTTACAGAAACTAATGTATACACACCTGGAGAGCCTGGAGGATAAGTGCTTGGCAGGGTTTGACTCACAAAACTTCCACCCAAAGGTGTTAAGATTATATTGGATACATTGGTATTAAGATTTGATACATTAACAGTTATATTACTAACTGCCGTATTAGAACAGGTAATGTTTTGAAAGGTGGGTGTTAAAGCCACATTTGGGGTCGTTGTATTTGAAACAACAACCAAAGTACGCGTAGCCGGACAAAGTGTATTTGGATCCATTCCGGTAATTATATACGTTCCGGGTAATGTAATTTGAGCATTTTGGGTAAAGAAATTTGCTGCCCCAGACTGCCAAGTAAATGATAATGCTCCGTTATTGTAATTATAATTAGTTGATGCTAAAGCGTCAAGTGTTGGACTGTTACAGGTTAAGCTTGCCGTTTGAAGTAAAGCACTTGTGATATTGTTAACAATATTAAATGTAGGTGTAGGCGGTGCGGCATTAATGCCAACCGTAGCGCTTACTTTACAACCTAAAGGATCTTGCGCAGAAACTACCACATAATTTGTGGTATTGGGTGCAGCAGGAATGGTATATGTGCCGTTTAAAATCCCCTGGGCCGTTGTTGTGGCATTTGCTGCTGGCAACCAGGTAACGTTTGAGGGCGTAGATGCGGATCCCGCAGGTGTGACTGAAACCACAGCTTTTGTTGAATTACAAGTGGCCTGCTGCACAGAAGCATATAATAATGGAGCTGGTGTAATAGTACTTGCTACAACACGCGTAATAGGCACGCAAGCACCGGGAGGTGACATTATGAGTGTATAATTAGCAGAAATATTTGAAACAAAACACTGATTTGTGTAGGAAGGTACCTGATAAGACTGTGGTACATTTGGACCTGCCCAAGAATATGGACCAAGGCCCGGCTGCGCACAGATTGTGGCGCCTGCAGCACCACAAGTAGGAACCGTAACCGTGCCTGATCCTGCAGCATAAGGACTTCCATTGCCATAAATGGTCATCGGACCACACTGTGCATCAAAGTACACATATCCAAAATGACCACCGGCGGTACAATCTGAGGTAGTAATTTCGATTTGTACGGTTTGACCTAAATAGGGAGTTAAATCAAGTGAACTGATTTGCCATTTATTAAATATTAAACCGGATGTTAAAGTAGCCGGATTTCCGCTTTGAGTTTGTAAAAAGTTAATTCCGTTATTGGTGTTTGAACAGGCAGAACTTAAGGCTGAGGCTGTAAATTGCGGACATGGAATTGCGGTTAAGCTGTTATTTGCTCCCACAGTATATAATGTAATTTTGAAAGCCCCAGCATCACAACAACCGTGCCCGGTGCTGAATACAGAAATAAAAGCAAACTGGAATACAGCATTTGTTGGCGAAACAGAAAAGGTTTTTGTTAATCGTGCCATAGAATAATTATTTTGGTTGCTGTTTATGCGAATAAACTTACTTCCAAACATACCTTGGGCAATTTGAGGATTTGCGGCATTTGCGGCAGCAGGTGCAGGTGTTGAACCAAATACCGAATAAATAGGATAAAAACTGCCAATTGTTGGATCAACGGTACCGGTTGGTGCATCAATAAGTTCACACTCCAAGGGAGCATTAGGGCAACAACCAAATTGGTTACATGAATTAGAGCCTGATTGAAGCGTATGTGAACCACCGCTGACAACCCAACCCTGTATTTGATTGGTAGTAGAAATTACGGCTCCTGTAGCAGCTTCAAAATCTTCGTTATCACAACCCGGGGAAACCATCATGCGGGCTTCATGTACATACCCACCTACTCTGTTGGGTTTGGGATTGTTTTTTGTTAAATTGAATTTATCGTTTATAAATTGGCGTTTTAGCTGATACATGCGCACTTTTAATTCTGAACCTAAAAATTGTTCTTGGATGGCATTTAATCGGGCTGCAGTTTCATCAAAACCTTGTAATGAATCTTTATCAAATGCATAATATACAAATGGAGGCGGAACAAAATTTAAATTTTGGGCCTTAAAGGATCCTGTTATGATAAAGAGGCAAACAGAAAATAGTATTAGAGTTCTTGATTTCATAAGTTTCAAATATAATAATTTTAACGCATTTTAGCAATTTGATACAATTATCATGCCAATTACATAAATTTATATAATTTTAACAATTAATTTATTGATTTAAAGCGCTTATTTTTGAATTTCTAATATGAATACACTTTTAGCACATCAAACCTGTTTAATTACCGGAGCAAGCAGGGGTATTGGCAAGGGCATAGCTGAGTTATTTGCAAAATACGGTTGTAACATTGCCTTTACGTATAGACATTCTGTTGATTCTGCACTTGAACTGGAACACGCGTTGCAACAATTTGGCATTAAAGCCAAAGGATATCAAAGCGATTGCAGTCGATTTGAGGAAGCTGAAAATGTTGTAAATCAAGTTGTTAATGATTTTGGTGGTTTAAATATTCTTATAAATAATGCCGGAATTACCAAAGATGGATTATTACTGAGAATGACCGAAGCGCAATGGGATGAGGTTTTAAACACCAATTTAAAGTCTGTATTTGCCTTAACAAAGGCTGCTCAAAAACCTATGCTTAAGGCCAAGCATGGATCTATAATCAACATTAGTTCTTTTGTTGGCATACGTGGAAATGCCGGCCAATCGAATTATGCAGCTTCTAAAGCCGGCATCATAGGATTTACAAAGTCTATTGCCCAGGAATTGGGCTCTAGAAATATCCGCTGTAATGCTATAGCGCCCGGATTTATTGCCACAGAAATGACCGGAGCGCTTAATGCAGAAATGACACAGCAATGGATTGAACAAATCCCTTTAAAACGCAGCGGTACCGTAAACGATGTTGCACAGGCCTGTTTATTTTTAGCCTCAGATTTAAGCAGTTATATTACCGGGCAATGCCTTTCGGTATGCGGAGGTATGCTTACCTGAATCTGGTTAAGACACTGTAAAGATGGGACTGTTTTATCCCGAGTTGTGGATTCCAATTTCAATTTTAGCTGCTCTTGGTTTTGCAGCTTGGTCTTATTTACCACTTTATAAAATACATAATCCAAGGTGGCAGGTATTAGTTTTATATGTACTTCGAAGTTTTGCAGCGTTTTTAATTTGCGTTTTATTAGCTCATTTTTTTATTTCTCATTGGCGTAATTTTTATGAAAAACCTGTTTTGTGGGTGGCTGTAGACCGCTCTAAATCAATGACCTCTGGCGCTGACAGCCAATGGTGTAAAACCGAGTTGCCGCGTATACTAAAATCCTTACAGGCACAAACTGATGTTGACTGCAGAATGATTGGATTTGGTGACGGTGTAAAAATAGATAGCATAGGTGATTTTAAAGATTCTAAAACCAATTTGCAGCAGGTATTTCAATATTTAGATCAAGCGCCTGAACAAACACCAAAGCAACTTTTGATTATTAGTGATGGTATTTATAATAATGGCGGTGATCCACGAATAGAGGCCTCGCGTTCATTGGCTCAAATTGATTGTATAGGCATAGGAGATACGGCCTTATACCCCGATGCATGGGTTTCACATGTGATATGCAACCGCACTGCAAAAACACAAAACACATTTAATGTTGAAGCAGAATTTAGACTAACTGAAGGACTTTCTTCAAGAGCCGAAATAAGTTTATGGGAAAACCAACTCTTAAGAGGCCGAAGTATATGTAATCTTGTGCCGGGACAACGCTATGCAAAAGTTTCATTTTCGGTTTTTGAGACGCTTGCCGGAATGCATAATTATACTGTTAAAATAAATCCGCTACCCGGCGAACAAAAGCTTTTTAATAACCAATACGCATTTTCAGTAAATATAATTGACACCCGACTAAATGTTATTTTAGCGTATCAAGCGCCACATCCAGATATTCCCGTCTTAGCCGAATGGTTTAAACAAAGTGATGGTATGGCGTTTTCGGCAGTTCCCGCTAAAGCACTTAGTACGGATATGCTAAAGGGGAAATTAATTCTGTTTCACGGATTTAACACCCTATCACACCCTTTAATGGAGTATTGCAAAAAAAATGGCATTCCGTATTGGGAAATGTTATGTAGCGAACCTGCACAAGCTCCGGTAATGGCTGAAGTATTGTTAAATCCTGGATTTAAGGCTTTTCAAATTCCAAATTCAAAAACAACCATAACATCAATATTAGATCCCGTAGTGTATATAACACCGAAAAATTCATCAGATATTTTAAATGCTCAAGTCATTTTGAACGCACAGTTTCAAAATCAATTGATACCGGTAATGTATTTTACACGTGCGCAAAATGTACTAAGGGGTCATTTAAACATAGACGGAATTTGGAAATGGTCTGTTCAGGAAGGATTTAAACATGAAGGCTCTACCTTATTACGCAATTTGTTTTTACAAGCCTTTCAGTATAGCGCACTCAGTATTAGAAACGAGCGCTTTACCTTACATATTCCTAATAACTTGAATACATTTGAAAACATTGAATTTAATGCTGAAGTATACGATCGTGTTTATAATTTTTATTCGGATGCTGACATCACTTTAGATATTGGCAATGCCGCAGGAAAACATACCATTCGCTTGTTGCCTTATAATAGCCAGTATGTTGGTGGTATATCTGCATTAGCGGCGGGACAGTATACCTATTTGGCGAAAGCGCAATGTGCCGATACGCTCTACACAAAACAAGGGTCATTAACTGTTTATGAACAGGCCCGCGAAATGCAAAATTTACAAGCAGATCTGTCCATGCTTAGACAATTAGCGGCTTATAAAAATGGGTTTTCATTGCACCATCCACCAGCAGAAACTTTTATGTCGTATTGGAATGCACACAGATCCTTTAAACCTGTAATGCAAACGCTTGAAAGCGAACATCAATTAATTGATTTTAAAATATTTGGTATTATTTTATTTAGTATTTTAATAAGCGAATGGATTCTTAGAAAAAAATGGTTGATTATATAATTTATACCTCTTTTTAAAGTAACTTGCCGCATGCAAAACCCCATTTTAAGGTTCGATAATACAAAACGTGAGTTTTATACAACATTAAGAAAACGTGTTGATCAGTATTTTTCAAGTCAGCACACCAAAAAAACTGGCACCCCCTCACTTTATGTTAAATCGGTATTAATGCTATGTATCTATTTGATGCCCATGGTCTTGTTATCGTATTTTAACATTACGTCGTTTTGGTTTATTATTTTTTTAGCACTGATTTGCGGCTCAGGCATGGCCGGCATAGGACTTTGTGTTATGCATGATGCCAACCACCACAGTTTTTCATCCTCTAAATTAATTAACCGCCTGGTTGGTTATATAAGTATGATATTTCTTGGGGGCTTTGCCCTAAACTGGAGAATTCAGCATAATGTTATTCACCACACCTATACAAATATTCCGGGATATGACGAGGATATTGATCCGCCCTCGCCCCTATTACGCTTTGAACCCGAAAGTAAATTACGATGGTTTCATAAAGCACAATGGCTATATGCATGGATTTTATATGGACTCATGACGCTTTCATGGTACATTACAAAAGACTTTAAACAACTCATGAGATATCATAAAAAGGGGTTATTAGCTACAGAGCAAAAAACATTTACGGTTGAATTTATAAAATTGATTATAAATAAAATTTTATACACATGCTTTATTCTTTCGCCATTTATGTTTAACCCACAACTCACATTTGGACTTTGGTTTTTATTTTTTCTTATTACACATTTTACTGCCGGGGCCATTTTAGCACTTATTTTTCAAAGCGCGCATGTAGTAACGCCTGCTGCATACCCTATGCCTTCTGATGCAGGTCAAATGGAGCGTTCTTGGGCTGAGCATCAACTTGCAACAACTGCCAATTTTTCACCCAAAAGCAAGTGGTTTTCTTGGCTCATTGGGGGTTTAAATTATCAAATTGAACATCATTTATTTCCTAATATTTCGCATGTGCATTATTCTAAAATTGCACCTATAGTAATTGAAACTGCAAAAGAATTCAATTTAAGCTATCATCAATTTAAAAGCTTTGGTGCAGCACTTATATCACATCAAAAAATGCTTTGGTCTTTAGGACGGGCTTAGTTTGAATTGAAGTAAAGTTGTTTCATGGTTTCAAAAACCGGCCAATCGTTATAATGCCAGTTTTTTATAACCTTAGCTTGTTTTAGCAGCATTAATCCTGGATTGCTTCGTATCATCGTTTTTAATACTATGGCGTCGCATATTACAACCGGCAAGGTGTTTAATTGGTGCTGCTTTAAAAACGACTTAACATCCTGTTGAGCGCTTGAAGTTATGAGGTACAGCGGAACTTGTGCTTGATTAGACAGCTTTTTAAAATCTGATATGGTTTGCCAAAGCGTCGCTGTGTTTTGTGTTTTAGTGATATCATAAGCAATTATCCAAAGTTTATAGCCGGGACTTTTTAGCAAGGAGTCTGTAAGATCTTGGCCATCTAATGCGCTTAGGGTTAGGTCGGTAATCAAGGGGGGATTTACGGCTTCTTTTACAAGTTTATTTTCTGTAGCGTGCCAGGTCCAGGTTAAAGTATCTTCCCAAATTTTAGAGGCCATAAATTCATTTTGGGTAAACGCACGTAATTGACCTGTTTTGGTATTTTTATATACCAAGCGGCTTTCGTACACAGGATCTTGATACCCTGGTCCTTTTTTCATGTTTTCAATAATATTCATGCCCGGTGCATAGGCCCGAAAATCAAAAACAGGTAAGTGCCTGTATGTATACAACGGAAATCCAATTGAAAGTAAACATAGTAAAGCTGTTACTGAATACAGAAGCATGGGTTGCATTAAAGGCTGTAAAAGTTTTTCACCTGAAAATAACAGTGTTATCAAAACTAACAGTACAATGTCTTTCCAAAAACTTTCCCAAGGTTTTAATTTTAAAAAATCTCCAAAACATCCGCAATGCGTAACTTTATTATAACAAGCAGAATAAAAAGTGAGGAATGTAAAAAATACAATTTGTGCCAGTAAAAGCCAAAGCGTTAATTTGATTTTAAAACCTAAAATAAGTGTAAGACCCAAAATCATTTCAACCGCACATAAGGCTATGGCCATAACCAGTGAGCCTTTACCGATATAGGCAAAGAGTGTCCATCCGGTATCGTGTTGAAATACTTCAAAGTACTCTTCAAGTTTATAGCTAAATCCCAGGGTATCATTTGCTTTAATAAATCCCGAAAAAACAAATAGACCACCAACTAAAACACGAGCGCTTTGTATTAAAATGGTTTTTTTACCGGTCCACGGCGCAAGATTAATTAATACAGCTAAAATTCCTAACACCAATGCGGCTTGAGTTTTTGAAAAACAAGGTGGGCAAATGGTATATAAAATAGCCGCAAGACCTAATGACCACAAAAATCTAAAAACGGGCCCGTTTAGAAATGTTTTCATAATGTATTTAGTGTTTTAATTTTAGAAAAAATGGCGTAATTAATAATATCCAGATAATTGGCATCTATACCTTCGCTGATTAATGTGTGGCCTTGATGGTCTTCAATTTGTTTAATACGGTATACTTTCATTAAAATTAAGTCGGTAATAGAACTGATGCGCATATCACGCCAGGCCTCCCCGTAATCGTGATTTTTGTTTTCCATCAAATTTAATGCCAACTGCAGCTTTTCGTGATATCGGTTTTCAACTTCATGAGCAGGCAGTTCAATGCGTGGATCCTGAATTAAATCCAATTGTATTAACGCCATTACCCCATAATTTATAATGCCCGTTAATTCATCGAAAACACTTTCGTTAATTTTTTGAGTGCCCTTTTCTTCAATGCTTTTAATACGTTGCGCTTTAATTAAAATTTGATCGGTAAGCGATTTGGGTCTTAAATGCCGCCATGCAGTACCATAATCATGCATTTTTTTTAAAAAGATATCTTTGCAGGAATTAAATGCAGTTAAGTATTGTTCTCGCGTATTGGCCATGTAAAGTATAAAATTACAAAATTTGAATGATGATGAATCGTAAAAGGGGTATTGTGCAACAGGAAAGTGTGCAAATTTTGGGTATTATAAATATTACACCCGACAGCTTTTACGATGGTGGTAAATATCCAGATACTGAATCTGTAATTCGCGACATTCGTAATAAAATAGATGCCGGTGCAGATTGGATTGATATAGGGGCCTGCTCTACACGTCCTTTGGCAAAGCCGGTTTCCGTAAATGAAGAATGTGAACGTCTTAAAATTCTTGAAGATATTCGAGCTGCTTTTCCAGATATTAAAATCAGTTTAGACACCTACCGAGCCGAAGTAGCCCGGTTTGCTGTAGATGCCTATCGTATTGATATGATTAATGACATCAGTGGGCTTGAAGATCCTGAAATGGCTGCATTTATATCGGAATACCAAATGCCGTATGTGTTAACATTTTCGGACGGACCCATAAATGTGCCCCGTAAAACCGATTTTAAGGCCGATGCTTTAATTGCTAAAATGCTGGATTTTTATAAATCCCAATTGGATTTATTACCCCAGGATTTAATCCTGCTGGATTTGGGATTTGGATTTAACAAATCACTAAATGATAATTACATCTTGTTAAAACATTTAGATTCAGCTTTGATTTTTAACCGGCCCATACTGGCGGGAATTTCTCGCAAACGCATGGTTTATGAACCCTTAAATACATATCCAACATCAGCACTTAATGGCACTACAGCCCTTAATACCATCGCTTTATGGAAAGGTGCCCGCTGGCTGCGCGTGCACGATGTTCGTGAAGCCTATGAAGTTGCCCAATTGATTACTAAATTACAAAACGCATGAAAATTTTGCTTAGCATATACAGTATAATTGTTTTTAACTGCCTCAGTGCACAGGGCAGTTATAAATTGGCTGTTTTAAAATATCAGGGCGGAGGTGACTGGTATGCCAATTTAGAAACGTCATTGCCAAATTTAATTCGCTTTTGCAATGAGCGGCTGAATATGCATATAGACCCCGAGCAGCGTATTGTAGAGCCTTTAAGTCCCGAATTAACCCAGTATCCGTTTATACATGTAACTGGACATGGTCGTATTACATTAAACGCTGAGGAACTTGCACGATTGGGCATGTATTTAAAAGCCGGTGGCTTTTTACATGTAAGTGATAATTACGGTATGGATACCTATATCCGGCCCATATTAAATAAACTTATTCCCGGAACATCGCTTGTTCCCATACCTGCAAATCATGCCATTTTTAGTGCTTTTTATAAATTTCCAAAAGGCTTGCCTAAAATACATGCACATGATAATAAAGCACCCGAAGCTTGGGGGCTATTTTATAAAGGCCGCTTGGTTTGTTTTTATGATGTTGAATGCGATTTGGGTGATGGCTGGGAAAATCCCGAAATTCATCAAGATAAACCCGAAGTGCATCAAAAAGCACTTGAATTTGGTGCCAATATGTTGTACTATATTTTTACAGATATGAACACGCCATGAAATGTGGTGTTTTAATGCTAGTACTTTGCTTGGGTTTTTGTTTTGGGCAAAATCCAGTAATTACCGGAACCGTGAGCGACTCATTGGGACCTGTATCTTTTGCAGGAATATGGTGTGCCGAATCGCATACAGGCGTTGTGGCTAATGAAGCTGGACAGTTTAATATTATACTTCCAAATGGGTCTAAAACATTACAATTTAGGGCCCTGGGTTATGCAACACAAACGCTTAACATTGTTAATTTAAAGGTGCCCCATATTACTATTACTTTACATCCTGAAAGTTATACGCTTAATGAAATTGAAATATTATCGGGCGATGATCCTGCTGTTGCCATAATACAACGTGCCCTACAAAAACAACCCCAGTACTTACAACAAACATCTACCTACAGCTGTAATACCTATATAAAAGGTTTACAGCACATTGATCGGATTCCAAAAAATGCCTCCCGCTTGGTTTCACTTTCAAAAGGCTCAATTCGCGATACACAGGCCTTAAAGGGTACTGTATATCTATCGGAAAGCATTTCACAATACCATAGTGCTGCCCCAAATGATGAAAAAGAAATTATGATTAGCAGCAAGTTAAGTGGCAATAACCGTTCTTTTAGCTTTAATAACTACAGCGGTATGAAATTAAATTTATATAAGCCGTTTTTATCTCTGGGCGCTGCAACAGAACGGCCCATAATTTCACCCTTAAACGCTGCCGCATTTTCCTATTATCGGTTTTTTTTAAAAGGTACGTTTACCGAAAACGGGCAGCGTATTCATAAAATAAAAGTGGTTCCCATTTCAAAAAATGAACCTTGCGTATACGGACATATGTATATTCATGATTCTACCTGGCAGGTGTGCGGATATGAAATGGTTATCAGTAAAGCGCGTCAATTACAATTTGCCGACACTTTAGAATTAGCCTGCCGTTATGTATGGCTGCTCGATGATTTGCTTTGGATGCCGCAGTTGCAGGAGCTGCGTTTTAATTTTAACGTTTTTGGATTTAAGGGGTCTGGTTATTTTATTGCATCGCTAACGCAGTACAAGATAAATCCTGAAACGGTAAAAGGATTTTTTAATGCAGCCGCTATTGAAATTCAAAACGGATCAAATACCAAAGACAGCACGTATTGGAATGCCCAACGTCCCATACCTTTAACGCACGATGAACGTGCCGATTATCGGCGTAAAGACAGCGTATTTGCATTTGAACAGCAAACCCGGATTATGGATTCTGTGGACCGTATCAAAAACCGATTTAAACCGTTGTGTATTTTAACCGGTTACACATGGCAAAAACGGAGTCAGCAGGTTAGTTATAATGTTTCCGGATTATTAGATGAAGGTTGGCAATTTAATACCGTTGAAGGACACCGTTTAGGAACTGAAATTCAAAGACTTTGGCGTGATAGCACCTATCGTGAACATGAAAGTGCCTTGCAATTAAGTTATGCATTTGCCCTTAAGCGCTTTAATATAAGCGGGTATCATCAATTTTTGTACAATCCTCTTAAAAATAGCAGTATAAAAATAGTTGTTCAAAACGGAGTACAATCGTTTCAGCCCCTATTGCCTTTTTTTAAATTTCAAAATACATGGTATAGCCTGTTTGCACAATTAAATTATCTGAAGTTGTATTGGAGCAGATCCCTAAAACTGGTGTATGAAAGCGAATGGTCAAATTATTGTTTTTTTAAAGGGCGGTTTAGTTTTGAAGAACGAAGTGCATTACAAAATACCGATTTAAGTACTTGGTATAAAGGATTTGGAAACACCTACACGAGCAATGCGCCGTTTCACCCCAACAACAACAATTTAATTTTTAAAACCCAATATGCCAGTATTCAAGAACTTGAATGGACCTTTAGATTTAAACAGCGGTACATTGCATTACCGCATTTAAAAATTAATAATGGAAGCCCCTATCCTAAAGTTCAAATTGGTATTAAATCGGCGCTACCCCTAAACAAAGATTGGGCCCAATTTATTTTTACACGTATTAGCCTTTGGCATACTTTTAAATTAAACCGCTTTGGCATGTTACAATGCCGTGCAGAATCGGGCACTTTTTTAAATGCTAAAAACACCGGCCTAATGGATTATAAGCATTTTTACGGGAATTTAACTGTTTTTCAAAACTTACCAATTGATGGTTTTAGAAATACGCCGTATTATGTATACAGTACCCTAAAGCCCTATTTACAATGGCATAGTGAACTGCATTTAAAAGGTTTACTATTAGATAAGGTGCCCGTATTAAACCGATTAAACGTGCAAGAGGTACTGGGATTTCATAGTTTATACATTCAAGATAAATCGCCCTTAACACAAGTTGTATTAGGAATTGAAAAAATTGCTAAAATATTTAGAGTAGACGTTACTTATACCTTACAACAAGAACCAAGCCGTTCATGGTATTTTAATGTGGGTTTAGTACAGCCTTTTTAATGCGCTAAAATAAAAATCCTTGGAGCGCTATATTTTCGCGGTTGCGCATTTTTCGCTTACTAGAAGGGGATTTGTCTGAATATGCACATAAATGTAATATGCCATGAATAATCACCCGCGCGTATTCGTGTTGTGAAGTGATTTTATTTTTTAGGGCATTTTCAATCACCCGATCTTTACTGATAAATAATTCACCGGACACATAATGGGAATCTGAATAATCAAAGGTTATGATATCGGTATAATAATTATGATTTAAATAGGTTTGATTAATATAAAGCAATTCGTCATCGCTTAAAAGATTAATTTGAATGTGCTGAATTTGTTTTTGCTCTTTACGAAGTTCTTCTTTTATCCATAGTTTTACGGCACTGGATTTAAGCCCTGTAAGCAGATTAAAGCCTCTTGTAAATACAATCATAGTAACTGCAAATTACTTGCCCAACATAAGTTGATGCTCTATTTGGTATCGGTACTTTTGGCAAGTATCCCATTCTTGGCTTAGTTTTTGGGTTTCATTAAAAACAGTTTTTTTAAACTCTGTAGCATATTTAAGTTCTTGAATCATTACCTGCCTGCCTTTGTTATCTTCAATTACTCCCGAAACGATATCCATACGAATAAGATTGAGCCGTTCGGTAAGTGTTTTTTTATGATCAAGTAAGGTTTTTCGGTTATTAAAAAATATCAATATATTTTGTGCCGAGGTATTATATTTTTCAATTTGCCATTTTTTAAATGCTGAAAACGTATCAGAACCCAAAGAGTCTAAATGTTTTAAAACCCTGTGGGATGCTCTAACTTCATTCATCAAGCGGGTGCTGTCGCAAAAATCCATACCTGATGCTTGCCCTTCAATAATACCCGTTAAGCTGTCAATGGTTTTTAAAACGGGTGCCACACGATGCTCGCGTGTACAAGACATTAAACACCATAAAATAACTGTTGCTATACAACAAACAAAGCCTCGTGTCATGATATGGTTTTAAATCCGGTTAATGCGTGCAATACTTGAGGGATTGTTATTCCCTCCGGTGTTTGATTGTTTTCAAGTAACGCAGCTACAATACGGGGAAGCGCTAATGCCGATCCGTTTAAACTATGAGCCAATTGCGTTTTACCGTGTTGGTCTTTATAGCGGCATTTTAAACGATTGGTTTGAAAAGTTTCAAAATTACTAACACTACTAACCTCTAACCAACGTTGCTGCGCGGCACTATAAACTTCAAAATCATAGGTTAGGGCACTGGCAAAACTCATGTCACCGCCGCACAGTTTTAAAATCCGGTAGGGTAAATGCAGTTTGTCTAAAAGACTTGATACATGGCCTACCATTTCTTCTAATATTGTATAGCTCTTTTCGGGGTGTGCAATTTGAACTATTTCTACTTTATCAAACTGATGTAATCGGTTTAAGCCCCGTACATCTTTTCCATAACTGCCCGCTTCGCGTCTAAAACATGGGGTATAACCGCAATTTTTAATGGGTAGTTCAGCCGCTTGTAAAATAACATCTCGGTATATATTGGTAATAGGTACCTCGGCTGTTGGAATTAAATAATATCCGTCTGCATTTGCAAAATACATTTGGCCATCTTTATCAGGCAACTGTCCTGTACCAAATCCACTATCGGCATTTACTAATATTGGAGGCTGTATTTCGGTGTATCCTGCAAGCTGAGCCTCTTGTAAAAAAAATGTTATTAAGGCGCGTTGCAATATGGCGCCTTTACCTTTATAAACAGGAAAACCGGCGCCCGTTAATTTTACGCCAAGTTCAAAATCTATTATGTCGTATGTTTTGGCAAGTTCCCAATGGGGTTTTGCAAGCGCATGCAAAACAGGTATATGACCTGCCGTGCGCATCACTTGATTTTGATCAGCATCTGTACCTGCTGGTACTGAATGGTGTGGGATATTAGGTAGCAGCAGCAGTAAGTCATTTAAGTGTTGAGTTGCATTTTTTAAATCGCTTTCAAGGGATTTTTCAAGGTTTTTTAATTCAAGGATTTGTGTTTTTAACTGCTCCACTTCGGCTGTTTCACCTTGACGCATCAGCTGCCCTACAGATTTTGAAAGTGAATTTATTTTAGCCTTTAAATCATCTGCTTC
>Ga0255094_1000206_pt1 | contig 34142 bp, 24 predicted proteins | sample Colum_Law_RepB_8_2_FD_188434 | JGI IMG/M metagenome (GOLD analysis project Ga0255094, IMG submission 188434) | Freshwater microbial communities from Columbia River, Oregon, United States - Colum_Law_RepB_8d | ecosystem: Environmental > Aquatic > Freshwater > River | place: USA: Oregon...
GGCATTGTGTGGGTGACGCAGCAGATGCGAGGACCACGAGTTTCGTTTCATACATTCGACAGTGCTGCGGCGAAGTCGAGGGTGAGTTATCATCTGTATACACCGGCTGAATATGAGCGGGATGCTGATCGCAGGTTTCCTGTGGTGTACTGGCTGCATGGATCGCGTGGTGGTCAGACCGGGATTGCTCAGGTGGCCCGCAATTTTGACGCGGCGATCGAGGCGGGCAGCGTGCCACCGTGTCTGGTGGTGTTTGTTAATGGTTTGGTGGAAGGGATGTATGTCGACTGGAAGGACGGGTCAGCTCCGCTGGAGACGATCATAGTGCGGGAACTGCTGCCGCATGTGGATGCGACGTATCGGACGGTGTCGTCGCGTGAGGGCCGAGTTCTGGACGGCTACAGCATGGGGGGTTATGGTGCAGCGCGTCTGGGGTTCAGTTATCCGGAGTTATTTCGTGGCATATCGATCATGGGTGGTGGGCCACTGCAGGCTGAGCTTGTACAGGCTCCGCGGGCCGGGCGCCGCCGCGCGGAAGAGGTGCTGCAGCGTGTGTACGGTGGTGATCAGGAGTATTTTCGCAGTGTCAGCCCGCGACGCATTGCCGAACTCAATGCGGAAAAGCTGAAAAGTGGGCTGGTGATTCGCCAGGTGTGTGGTGATCGGGACGAGACATTTCAGGTGAACACGGAGTTTCATCAGCACCTCGAGCGTTTGGGCATTCCGCATTCGTGGCGTGTTCTGGAGGGTGTGGAACACAACCCGCAGGCGACGATTGAGCAGCTGGGGGCAGAAAACTGGCAGTTTTATCGAGCGGTTTTTGCGGATTCGAAGACGCAGGCTGTTGAGCGGCGGGCGGATTTTGAGCTGACTCTGCAGATTGGCCAGCAGCAGCGGCGTGCGATGGTGGTGAATGCGCCAGTGGATGGCAGCAAACGACCCGCGGTGCTGGTGCTGCATGGTGGGATGGGCAGTGCGACGGTCATGCGAGCCAATTCCGGCTTTGACCCGGTGGCGCGAGCCAATGGGTTTATGGTGGTGTACGCGGAGGGGACAGCTTTTGCGGGTGATGAGCGGCATGCGTGGAACACGGGGCACCTGCTGCGCCGTCAGGTGCGTGGTGCGGATGACATTGCCTACTTCGATGCCCTGATTGACAGGTTGACGCTGGAGCATGGAGCAGATGCGGAGCGGATTTACATGACGGGCGGATCAAACGGCGGGATGATGACACTGGTCTACGGGGTGGCTCGTGCGGAGCGTCTGGCTGCGATTGCTCCGGTCGTGGCAGCGATGTTTACGTTTGACCAGGATCCGTCGGTCCCGTTGCCGATTCTGCTGATCAATGGAGAGCGGGACGGTGAGGTGCCAATGGCGGGTGGTATGAGTCGGAATGCACTGGTCAGCAGAGCTCAGCAGACGCCCTACAAGCCACATTCCGAGACGGTGCAGTTCTGGGTGCGCAGGAATCGATCAGAGCCGACGGGGCAGGTCACGCGGGTGGGTACGGTGACCACGACGGTGTACGCGGCAACCGCTGCAGGTGCAGTGACCGAGGTGGTGGTGGATGCGGAGGGGGGGCATGGCTGGCCGGGTTCGCGGGCTCGCCGTACCGAGAATGCTCCGATCAGTGCCTTTTCAGGAGCGGAGCGCGTGTGGGAGTTTTTTCAGGACAAGCGGCGTGCGGGCAGAACGCCTGAGGGCGTCTTGCCGAAGTGAGTGAAACGAAGATCGGCACGGAAAATACTCAGGGGCACGGATAAAATCACTTTCTCAATTTTGTAAGCATTCACAGCATGAAAACGATTGCATGGATTCCTGTGCTGCTGTCAGCCGCATTTTCAACCGTGTTGCAGGCGAGCGAGCTGCAGTTGGCGGCCGTATTTTCCGATCACATGGTGCTGCAGCGCGAACTGCCGGTGCGAGTCTGGGGGCGTGCTGCAGCGGGGGCCACGGTGCGGGTGTCGTTTGCCGATCAGCAGCGACAGGTCACGGCAGGTGTCGATGGTACATGGCAGGCGGAGCTGGATCCGCTGGCAGCTGCGTCTGAGGGTCGTGAACTGACGGTGACAGCGGGGGAAGAGCGGGTCAGTATCAGGGATGTTGTGGTGGGCGAGGTCTGGCTGCTGGGCGGTCAGAGCAACATGGAGATGCCTCTCTGGTGGCGTGGTGATTCGGATGGCATGAAGAACGCGGAGGGCACTCGGCTGGTCCTCGGGACTGATCATCCGTGGCTGCGAGTGCTGACGATTCCACAGCGGGCTGCTCGAACGGCTCAGGAGGACTTTGTTCCTGGTGAACGTGATGGAGACGGTGTGGTGACTGGTCGCTGGTATGCAGCCCAGTCACGTCACGAGGCGATCAGTGGATTCAGTGCCCTCGGCTATTTCCTCGGAGTCCAGTTGCATGAAAAGCTGGGAGTTCCGATCGGTCTGATAGATACGTCGTGGGGCGGGACAATTGCGGCAGCGTGGAATTCGCGGACGTCTCTCGAGGGAATACCGGCAGCGGCGGGTCTGGTATCGCGGAAGTCCGCCCTCGCGGATGCGTGGTCTCCGGAGAGGGCTCGGGAGCAGCACCAGCGGGCTTTGGGCGAGTGGGAGCGTCTGTCAGCGGAGGCGAAAGCTGCGGGCCGCAATCCTCCGGGGCGACCGGAACTGCAGCCTGATCCGGGTCAGGACCGCAATTATCCGGCAGGCCCTTTCAACGGCATGATCTGGCCGTTGAGAAAGTTTGCTCTGCGAGGAGTGTTTTTCTATCAGGGCGAAAACAACTTTTTTGACCATGAAGATCCCTTCGAACAGACGTATCCGGGTGTGGTGCAATCGTGGCGCGATGCTCTGCGGGCACCGGAACTGCCATTCTGCCTGTTTCAGATCTGTGGCTGGGAAAATGCTGACATTCTGTATCTGCAGACGAAGATGCCGATTCTGCAGGAGCAGCAGCATAAAGCTCATCTGAGCCTGTCGCACACGGGATTTGTGGTCACAGGCGACTACCCTCATGTTGACATCCACCCGATGGTGAAACGTGTGATTGCGGAACGAGCACTGCGCTGGGCGCGGGCGGAAGTGTATGGCGAGCAGGGTTTGACGTGGGGGTCGCCATCTCTCGAGTCGTGGCAGGTGGAAAACGGGAAGATGCGATTGAACTTCCGCACGTATGGTGATGAAGCGATCCTGTTGAAAGGCGATCCCGCTGGGTTGGTGATTGCCGGTGCTGACGGTCGTTTCGTCAAAGCTCAGGCCCGGGTGGTCAACCGAACGTCTCTGTTGGTCTGGAGTGACGAGGTGCCTGAACCGGAGATGGTACGGTATGTGTGGAGTCAGCGTGGCATGTACAGGTTGTATTCAGCGAGTGGATTACCGATCGGAGCATTCAGAACAGACTCGGGCGTGATTCCTCGGGAGCAGATTCGGGACTGATGTTTCGACTGAATCCACGGATCAGGGTTGGCGCATGTACGGCGGTGAGGTCGCGTGAGCTGTTGTGGGCAGATGAGGTGCAGGCTGAGGTTGGAGGACTTACCGGCAGGCAGTGCCGCGCCGCTCACCATGGCCACCTCTATTTCAGAGGCATACCGGGTTCCGGGTGACCATTGGTCGTCAGGATCTGAAAGTGGTGCACGGCAGCGGCTGCCGGATGATCGCTGGTCCAGACAATGCGATGATCGCGAGTGATTTCAATCATCGATACGCCGGTGTTAGCGCCATGGCTGCCAACAACGGTATTGCCACTGGCCAGTCGCTGAGAGCCACAGGGATCGCGGAACTGATTGCTGACATGACTGTTGTCAACCTGCCAGACAATGCGACCTGCAGGATCCAGTTCGACCACTTTGTTGCCGTGTGTGAGCGATGCCACAGTGTTGCCATTGTCCAGTCGAATGGCAGTAAATGGCCAGTTTTCAGCGGGCCGTCCCCCCAGCTCCGACAGATCGGTGGGCAGTGTCTGCACAACGCTGCCGTCAGGACGGTATTCCTTGATGCTGAAGGCCAGCAGATGCGGTACGAGGTAATTCCCGTTGCGCAACTGTCGGGCCATGCGTGTCTGCATGTGAGCATTGTCGGTTTCGGGCTGCAGCGGCACGGTAAGCACTGGCTGACCATCCGGGGCAATTTCAAGCAGTCGCGGCTGCGGGCCAAGCTCGGTCACCAGTGTGTTGCCATTGTACAGCCGCTGGGCTGTCCCGATCTCGCGATTCTCCCCGCTGAGCTTCCACTCGAACACCACCTGCTTATCACGTGTAACCTCCTGCACAACGTCGCTCCACGCAATCAGCACATTGCCACCGGGCAGCACAAAACCGTCTCGTGAACGTCCCCGATGCTCCCATTCGACCTCGCCCGATTCACTGATGATTGCAGTGCGATTTCCAAAGACGATGTACGAGTGGCGAATGGCAGGCGTGTCGTCAGCCTCAGCGATCCCAATGAAATTCCGACCGCAGCACAGAAAAGTCAGCAGGCAGGTCAGCAGTATGGAGAATTGTTTCATGACATGGTCCGAATCGTGAGTTTTTTTGGTGGGGGGGGATAGACAGAGTCTGCTATTCGTCGGGATCTTCCGTGTGATAGGTCAGCAGGCTGGTGATTTTCAGCGGCTGCAGTCGTTCGCGTGCATTGAGAAAGGTCAGTTCGATGACGCAGGCGGCACCGACAATGGTGGCTCCCAGTTCGTCCGCCAGTCTGCGACAGGCTTCAACAGTGCCACCGGTGGCCAGCAGGTCATCGACCAGCAGCACACGGTCACCGGGCTGCACGGCGTCGGTGTGGATTTCAAGGGCATCTGAGCCGTATTCGAGGTCGTAACTGAACTGCCGCGTCTGCCATGGCAGTTTGCCGGGTTTGCGAATGGGCACGAAGCCGGCATTCAGCTCCATCGCCAGGGGAACTCCGAAGATGAACCCGCGGGCTTCGGCAGCCAGAACTTTGGTGATTCCGGAGTCCCGCCAGGGTTCGGCCAGTTGAACGGTGACCTGCCGCAGAGCATCCGGCGACGCGATCAGTGGAGTGATGTCGCGGAACATGATGCCCGGCTTTGGAAAATCCGGGACAGCTCGAACAAAACTGCGAAGGTTCATAGGGAACAATCCTGTGAAACAGGAGTGGAATGAAAAATGGAGGCCCGAGCGACACACAGCAGCGATACAGTGTACGGCCTGAAACGTCCTGATTCACCTCAGTACCAGCGACTACTGCCGCACATTTCGCGGAACCGTCAGCTCGTTGCCCTGCGGAAACTTGAGTTGAAATGCGGAAACTACGGTGCTCTCCCCGTGCGAGCACCCGATTGTATCGATTAATCCGACTCGCACCCATCCGTCAACCGGATTCCTGCACTTTGTTGAGTTGACTCAACGACATGGTGCTGTGGTGCGACCTAACGTTTTGCCAGATTCGCCTCAACTGCCTGATCGGAAAAGACAACGCCCTCGCTGTGAAGTCACAGCAATCGGTGCGATTGTCGTCCGTCGGACGCAGCATGAAGCCTGCGAGTTGCTGCACGCACAACATGATATTCTTTCTTTAGTCTGCCGACGAGTCTGAGTGCTCGTCTCTGGGGGGGTCCAGATGGCTCGTAATTCTTCCGGTTCGCTGCTTGTCGTTGACGACGATCGCCATATACAGAGTGCCATGGCCGAGTATCTGCGTGGGCTGGGCCACCGCACGGAAACGGCTTCGACGTGTCTGGAAGCACTGGAACGGATGGAGGAGTTTCCGTTTGAGGTTGTGATCTGCGACGTGAATCTGCCGGACAAGGACGGCTTTCATCTGCTGCAGTGGGCCCGTGAACATGCCCCGGAAACCGCCATCATTCTGCTGACCGGCTTTGGCACCATTGAAAGTGCGGTCGAAGCCATCCGCATGGGCGCCTTCGACTACCTGACAAAGCCTGTGATTGATGAAGAACTGCGATTCTCCATCGAACGAGCGATTGGTCAGCGACAGATCATGGAAGAGAATCGCAAGCTGAAGGCACAGCTGACAGAACGCTACGGTCTGTCCAGCGTCATCGGCAAGGACTACAAGATGGTCCGCATGTTCGAGCTGATGGAAAGCGTGGCGGACACGAAGACAACGGTTCTGATTCTGGGTGAAAGCGGAACGGGCAAGACCATGACGGCTCGGGCTCTGCATCATCTCAGCAATCGCCGAGACAAGGCTTTCGTGGAAGTGGCCTGCGGGGCACTGCCCGAAACTCTGCTGGAGAGTGAGCTGTTCGGTCATGTGGCCGGAGCATTCACTGGTGCCACACACGACAAGATCGGTCGGTTTCTGCAGGCGGACGGCGGTACGTTGTTTCTGGACGAAATTGCCACAGCCTCGCCGGCTCTGCAGGTGAAGTTGCTGCGAGTCCTGCAGGATCGCGAATTTGAGCCGGTCGGGGGCAACGTCACGCACAAGGTCGACGTTCGCCTGATCCTCGCAACCAATGTGGATCTGGAGCAGGCGGTGCGGGAAGGCCGATTCCGCGAGGACCTGTACTACCGCATCAACGTGATCACTCTGACCCAGCCGGCACTGCGGGATCGCCTCGGTGATATTCCACTGCTGGCAAATCATTATCTGCAGATTTTCACGGAACAGACTGGGCGCCGCATCACACAGATCGAAGAAGCCGCGATGCAGGTGCTGCAGCATTATCACTGGCCGGGCAATGTGCGTGAACTGGTGAATGTGATTGAGCGTGCTGTGGTGCTGTGCCGCAATGGCGTGATCACTGCAGCCGATCTTCCGGAAAAGCTGTTTGCGTCCGCAGAAAGCCGCGCCAGCGTCACCGCACACCTGGGAAATGCTCCGCTGAAGGTCGCACTGACTCAGCCGGAACGACAACTGATAATTCAGGCTCTGGAAAGCACCGGCTGGAACCGTCAGAAAACTGCTCGAGCACTGGGTATCAACCGCACGACTCTGTACAAGAAAATGAAGCGGTACGACATCGACTTTGAGTCTGTGTACAAGCACATGTGAGGGGGCGCGGCCGCTCGGCCCGGCTCTGACCTCAAGCATGCTGACAGCCGGACTCTCACGAGTCCGGCTGCTCTGCATTACGGCCCTGAGATTGCGGCCAGCGAAGCCTCTGTTAGACTGTTAACCGATATCCTGCGACCGCGAATGCTCGCAGCGTTTGCCGGTTACGACCACAGACAGTTCAGCAGAGGACAGTGCCGCGTGAAGAACCGATGGATTTCAGTGTGTCTGCCACTGTGGCTGTTCTGTTGCCTGCCCTGCGGTGCGGCCGCAACAGAGGATACGGCTGCCGCCACGAATCGTCCGAATGTGCTGCTGATTCTGTCTGATGATCAGGCGTGGACGGATTATGGCTTCATGGGGCATCCGACAATTCGGACCCCGCATCTGGATCGGCTGGCAGCTTCCGCCGCGCTGTTTCGTCGCGGCTACACTCCGACACCCCTCTGTCGGCCTTCGCTGATGTCCATTCTGACCGGCCGTTATGCTCACGAGCACGGCATTGTGGGAAACGATCCGCGCCCCGACAAATCGCTCAGTGACCAGGAATACGCAGCCCTGCGAGAACAGTTGATATCCGCAGTGGACCGCGTGCCGACGCTGCCCCGGCTGCTGTCCTCGGCCGGGTATGCCTGCCTGCAGACGGGCAAGTGGTGGGAGGGCAACTGGAAGCGGGGTGGGTTCACGGAAGGCATGACTCGCGGATTTCCGGAACAGGGTGGCCGTCATGGTGATGATGGCCTGAAGATTGGTCGCCATGGTGTGCAGCCGATTCTGGAATTCATGGATCGGTCGGTGGCTCAGCAGCAGCCTTTCTTTATCTGGTACGCGCCGATGCTGCCGCATACACCGCATAATCCGCCCGCCCGACTGCTGCGAAAGTATGAACAGCCGGGGGTTGCCCCGGAGCTGGCAAAATACCATGCGATGTGCGAGTGGTTTGATGAAACCTGCGGTGAGCTGCTGACGGCGCTGGATTCACGGGGCCTCACCAAAAACACCCTCGTGGTCTACGTAACGGACAATGGCTGGATCCAGGCGACAGCTCAGATGCAACTGGGACCAGGCTGGACTCACGGGTTTGCTCCACGATCAAAGCAGAGTGTTTATGAGGGTGGTGTGCGAACGCCGGTAATGTTTCGCTGGCCGGGGCGAATTCCGGCTGCGGATCGGCCGGAGCTGGCAACAACCCTCGATGTGCTGCCGACAGTGCTGGCAGCGGCGGGTGTGCCCGCTCCGGAGGGCCTGCCGGGGCTGAACCTGCTGCCGGCTCTGGCAAGTGATGGCAGGTTGGAGCGTGATTCGGTGAGTGGCGAGGGATTTTCGCATGACATTGCCGATCTGTCGGATCCGGAGGCTTCTCTGGTGACTCGCTGGTGCATCGAGGGCGAGTGGAAACTGATTCTGACGTGGGACCCGCCGCAGGACCGTTATGCGTTTGTGCACAGTCTGAACGAGCGTCGTCCGCAGTTGTATCATCTGACGAAGGATCCGGCGGAGCAGGTGAATCTGGCGACCGAGCATCCTGAGCTGGTGCTGCGTCTGCGTGAGCGACTGCAGCGGGAGTGGTCGGTGGTGCGTCGTCCGATCGAGTGACCCGGGTGGCATGAGTCCGGTGCACCGTCAGTGGCATTTTTGAGCTGACTGATGCCGTGTGGCATCGCGTCACTACAACCGGCCCGGTTTTCGTTGTTTTCGGAGTTTTGTGGCTTTCAGCACGTTCCAGACAATCAATAGGCGTTATCTAATACCACCCGGGTGTGCACTTCAAATTAACACAAGGGGGTTAGACTATGAATTTCATCTCTAAAATTGCCGAACTCTGCGGAATTCAGGCTCCCGGACGACGACGCAGATCCCGAATCTGGTCGTCCGTCGCTGCCAGTACCCACGCCATTCAGCAGCTGGAAACGCGCTGCCTGATGTCAGCCAGTATGGGAACCGAGCGATCCGGTGACGCGTGGTCGTTTCAACCTGAAAATGCCGACGGTGCAATCGCACTGGGTGGCGGAACGAATCCGTCAGTCGACGGCGGAACTGGCGGTGAAATCGGGCCAATCAGCTGCTTTGCTGACTATCCCGGTGGCGGTGATTTCGGCACGGGGGACGGAGGTGGTTCGGGCACCGCTGATGGCAGTGCCGAAGTCAGCCTGACTGCCGTGGATGATGAGATGCTGGAAGGCCCTTATGAAAAGTCCCGACTTGACGAAGCCGTACTGCGATTGACTCGCACGGGCAATGCTGCGTGGCCGCTCGATGTGCGGATCGACCTGACGGGGAAAGCTGAACCGTGGACAGACTACCGGGTGGCCGACATGCAGCGGGATTCGCTGGAACCCGGCCCCGTGGACGGCACCACGAAGTACTGCCTCGTGACAATTCCCGCCGGGCAGACGTCGGTGGATTTCAAACTGATTTCGATGATGGACCGTCACTTTGAGGCTGACGAGGACGTGAAGCTGGAGGTGGTGCCACACCGCAGCAACAAGTACTCGCCGAGCGAATCGGCCACCGCGAAAGTCAATCTGGTGGATGAAACGGCCGACATCGATCTGGCTTTTGAGGCCCACAATCAGGAGCTGATGGACGACGAATTCGAGGACAAGTCGGGCAGTTTTATTCCCCTGAACTCAGACTTTGACTTCGAACGGGACATGCCGGATCATGAATGGCTGTCGCAGCATGAGGACGGCATGACGATTGCCGAGGACGACACTGTTCGGATGCTTGTGACGTCAAGAATTCGTCCGAACCATGACTACGCCGGCCTGCAGACTCGCATGCATTTCGAATTGGACTTTGATCCGTCGTCAGTCCGTCTCTATCGATACAATCGGGGTTCTGCGAATCAGCGACCAAGCTGGCAGCGAGTGTTCGTGGGCAATCACTTTGAACTGGACTATCAGCAGCAGTTGGAACTGGTGGTCGAGGGCACAAAGGCGGACCGGGACCGAGTCAGTCTGATCTGGAAGAGCAATGCGATTGTTGAGCGGCATCTGTTTGATGCGGCCAGCTACACGGTCTGGGACGTCGATCTGGATATTGATTCGAACAATGTCAGTGATCTGCTGCCGCCTGAGCGGACTCGCTGGCAGGAGCAACTGGAGGAGAGCAAATACGGGATCGGAAAACTGGTGTATCCGCCACCGGCCCCTGGGGCTCCTGAGGATCCCACGGTGCCACCACAGGGAAATGGGCTGAAATGGACGCCTGTTGTTTTCAGCACTGGTCCGGTTTTGGCGGGTGAGGCTGGTCTGTCGTTTCGTCATCCCGAGCTGCGGGGTGAATCCGGAGCAATTCGTCTGTGGAGAAAAACCGGGGACAGTCTGAGCGAGTTGAAGGAGCGACCGATCGAGGACGGTGGTGATCTGATAACACCGGGGCGGATTTATTCCCGGGACGAGCTGGGTGGTTCGAATCAGGTGTACATTGAGGCCCTGCTGGCACAGCGGCGACACGACGATCTGCAGGGAGCCAATCGCGGCTGTCCCAGTGACGAGCTGAAGCTGCGCGTGTATCACCGATCAGATTCGCGTGAATTCTGGCGATTTGCCATGGAGGACTCGGTGAAGTACCTCGTGACGACGGACCGCGATCGCTTCTACCCGAACCTGCAGTTTCATCGCAGTGGGCGTTACTGGGGCAGTTCGGTAGCGCATACCGGCATTGTCATGCGTGACAGTCTGATTTCCGAGGGCGTTTACGGATACAAAGATCTGCCGCAGTTTGGCCAGCAACTGCTGGACCGCGAGATGATGCTGCGACTGGGCCTTAGTGTAGATGCAGTCAACAAAATCATCACCGGAAGAATTACAGAAAGCGGTTTCAAGTGTTCAATTTATCGCGACTTCCTATCAACCGACGGCTTGGATTATGTGCTTGCCTTTGGTGGGACAGACATGGAGTTAAGCGATATTGTCAATGATGTCTTGCAAGGACTGGGATTGTCGGGCAGTGACTGGATTAAGGGAAAAACGTTTGAAGACCAATATGTCGAAGCAATGTCAGTGGCTGGACATTTCGGCACTATGCTCGATGCCACCGGCCGTCGCGGCAGAACCACCGGTCACTCTCTCGGTGGTGGCCTCGCAAGTGCAGCGAGTGTCGTATGCGAGAAGTACCCTCTACCCGCACACACATTCAATGCGGCCGGTCTCCACATCAATACCATTACGCAACGTTACGACGGTGTTTTGCAACCGGACTTGCCTTGGTCACCAAATGCTTTTAACCGATATTGGACAGAAAAGGCGATGGAGGGGCGAATCGTGGCATTCTCCACAGAATATGACCCGCTGACGTTCGTGCAGGAGCACCTTGGCCCCCTTGCGTTCGTTGGTCGCATTCCACAGGCTATCGGAACGGCGGTGCGGTTGCAGTCACCCTTTGATACGTTTGTCCATAACAATAGGCACCTGATTGCGGAAACGATCAGGGTGGTCCCAGACACTGGATGGTTGAAGAGCTATAAGGTTTACGTGGCCAAGTTGACGTTTTGGATTAAGGATGTTATCAAAGAGCACTATTTGCCACTTGGCAAAATGTTACCGCATCACGGAATCCGCGCGGTACACTATGGATTAATGGTGCATACACCATCGATGCAGCGAAGACGCCTGTTCGACATTTTTGGCGATAAGGACCCTGGCGAATGACCGGCACTCAACAAACGTTGGTAGGATCGCTCGATTGTGTCGTCGTTTTACCAAAAGCTCTTGTGGATTTGAATGCCGCCAAATGGAGACGGAGGATGGTACGGTCATTGCTAATGGCCTCTCTTGCCCTTGTCTTGATTGTGCCTGCAAATGGACAGGAAGATCGACATCTTCCCCTTCACCGGCAGTCGCCATCCCTGTTCTTCACCGGTGTGGCTGAGCAGGAGTTGTGCATCGCAGCCCAGTGCGGTGACATCAGTTGGTTACAAAGTCTCTTGGCTGCGGGAGTTGATCCTCACGTGGTCGGTAAGTGGGGAGTGACTCCTGTGTACTGGGCATTCCTGCACTCGCAGGAAAAAAGCTATTCGTATCTTCTCGAATTGGGCTGCGATGTTACTGTGCCTCTTCATCTTCCACCAAACCTATGGCCTGATACCAGGCTATCTGAGTACTCCGACGGCGATTCACTGCTGCTTCAGGCGGCACGGCGAGTCAGTTCCACCCGGTGGTTGACGGAGGCACTGGCATACAACCATGCGGTGCAGTGCCGGAATCCTGAAACGGGTTTCGACGTAGTTCATACGTTTCTCTGTCAGACGATTGAAAACCGCTGGCGACCTGACGTGGCACAGGAATTCGTGAAGGCCGGGATCAATCTCAACGCATTGGATATTCGTGGTGACTCAGTTGCCATACGAGCGCTGGACAACAGGTGGTACGATGCGGTGCTGTGGTTCCTCGAGAACGGCACCAGTCCTGACACCTACAACAGCGAGCACTTGCAGCTGATTCATCATGTGGCAATGGAGTACCGAACCATTCACAGGATGCTGAAAGTACAGCCGGAGTCGCAGGAGGAGTGGGAGGCATCGGACAGGAAGCGTGCGTGGGAGAAGCTGCTCAAGCATCTGCGTGATCGGGGGTATTCGCTCACGGAGGCCCTGATTGATCTCGAGCGGCGCGAGCAACTGGTGGAGGATTTGCCGTTTATGGTCTGGCGTCGGCTGCAGCGGGACGACCGTTACTGCGGTGAAAACGGCCAGCAGTTTCGGGATTACGTGAAGCGGCGTTTTCCCGAGGACCATCCGTATGCGACGTGGGTGCCGCCGGGTGAGCGAAAGTGATGGGGGCAACGAGTGGATAGCTGATTTTGTGGTGCCAGCATGACTGACCTGCTGATTCTGTGGCTTCTGTTGTTTCTGTGGTGCTGGGATCACCCGACGGATCATGCACTGCGGCGGTTGATTCTGCTGCCGGCAAGGCCGCTGGTGTATCTGGGACTGTGGCACAGCTGGGCGATGTTTGCTCCCCATCCGGTGCACCTGAATCGCAGGCTGGTGGCGCTGGTGACCTTTACCGACGGAGTTCGGGAGCAGTGGGAGCCACTGTCGGCCATGGCTGGCAGGACGTGGCACCGGATGCTGTTTGTCCGCAGTTTCAAGTTTGAGTTTTCGCTGTTCAGTCCGGGTGGTGAGCGGCTGTATCGACCGGTTTGCGAGTTTCTGGCGGAGGAGGCGTTGGGGGCGGGCCGGCTGGTGCAGTCGATTGAACTGATTCGTCTGACTCAAACGGTCAACGACTGGAAGGACCGGGAGCGATTCGGGCCGGAGCGGGCGGACGTGATTTTTCGCTGGTCTGCGGTGAGCGTGTGAGGTGTGCTGAACATGTTGACCATCACTCAAATGACTGCGGCATGGCAGCAGTTCTTTCACGGTGAGTGTTCCACGGCAACACTGGTTCTGTTTCGGCTGGTGCTGGGAACTCTGCTGCTGGTGAATGCGGGACTGCTGCTGCCCCTGATCAACGATTACTATTCGGATTCCGGGATCTGGCCGGAGCGATTGTCGCGGGTGGCCTGTCGCGGTTCGCGTTTGTCACTGCAGGCTTTGCTGCCGGCGGGCTGGCTGTCATTTCGCCTGCTGCTGCTGGTGCACGTGCTGGCGGTGCTGTGTTTTGTGATTGGCTGGCAGTTTCGTACTGCGTCAGTCGTGGTGTTTCTGACGCTGGTGTCAATCCATCACCGCAATCCATGGATTCTGTCCAGCGGGGATTCGCTGCTGCGGCTGCTGACATTCTTCTGCTGCTTTGCGGATGCTGCCGGCGGCTTGTCGGTGGATCACTGGCTGCAGGGGTTCCCGGCGGGTCACTTCAATCGAATGGATCCGTGGCCTCTGCGTCTGATGCAACTGCAGATCAGCATCGTGTATCTGCGGACGGTCGCGTGGAAGCTCAGCGGACCTCGCTGGCGCGACGGCTCAGCGGCGTGGTATCCGCTCTGGGTGGACGCCTATGTTCGCTGGAGACCTCCGCAGTGGCTGCTGCGTCCTGCACTGATTCGCGTGGCGACGTGGGGCACGCTGATTGAAGAAAGTGTCCTTGGAGCAGGTTTGTGGGTGCAGGAGCTGCGAATGCCGCTGCTGATCAGCGGCATTCTGCTGCACCTGATGTTTGAACTGGTCCTGAATCTGCAGCTGTTCAGCTGGATTATGATCTGCAGCCTGCTGCTGTTTCTGGAACCAGCGTTACCGCAGGGCTGGCTGCAGAGTCTGCTTTCCTGAAGATCACTGCAACTTACGCCGGCTGCAGGCCGTTGATGACGTCCCGCAGACGGCCGCGCGCAGTGTGCAACCGACGCTTGATCGTACCGACCGGACGATCAAACTGCTGGGCCATCTCCAGCAGTGAACAGCCTTCGAAGTAGAAAGCCCACAGAGTACTGCGATCAAGTTCGGGCAACAGCTTCAGGCACTCGTGCAGCTGCTCGGCCTCCTCTTCACGCAGCAACTGCGTCAATGGCTGCTCGGTCGGCTGATCAACACCCTCAAGGTAGTCGCCGTCGATCATCCGCTCACGGGGCTGTCGCTGAATGCGATTCAGTGCCAGTCGGTCGGCAATCTGCTGCAGCCATGCCGGGAAAGTTTCAGGCTGCTGCAACTGGAACAGCTTGCGGAAGGCACGGAGGAAGACGTCCTGAGAGACTTCCTCTGCCTCCGCGGTATTCCGGACACGACGCTGTACCGTCCCCATCACCATTGGACGGAATTCCACCGCCAGTTCGTTGAAGGCCGCTCGATCGCCAGCCTGTGCCCGCAGTACCAATCGTACAAGAGTTTCGTCGGCCATTGTGATGCTCCCGCAGTTTCACAGCCGTCCGCCCGAGTGCGGCGACTGTAAAGTTGCAATGTGGTTCCAGGTTACGCAGACTGAACCGCGGCCGGTTGCCGGAAATTCGGCAGCACGACACAACTGGCAGTTCAGAAGTCTCAGACGATGGGATGCTGAGCGAAAACAGGACGTTCGGCGAAGTTCGCTGAAAGTCAGGTGTCCGACAGATTCACCGCCAGCAGCATTCAGCAGAAGGTCTGATTTATGACCGCTCTGCTTTGATTCAGCAGGGCCCCGCACTGTCGGGTGATCTGTCCACAGGACATTCGACATCCGGCAGTACGGCAGCGACTGGGTTTACCCCAACACCTGCCGGGCTGATGCTGCATCCAGCGTTCACTACGCCGGTGCAGACTGCGTGAACAGGAGGCTGTACCTGCAGACAGTGCCACGTTCGTCAGGGCAAATGGTGCCACGACTGAGCCGGTGGATGCTGTGCTGAGAGTATTGAGCAGCATGGTTCTGCCTCCTGTGAAGGAACGTCGTCCTGCGACGACGTAATTCCTGAACCACCGCAAATTGCGGTGCAGCGGACTGCCCACGATCGGCAGGTCCGCCGGGTTTGAGAGACAATCTGTCCCTCGCAAGCTTAGACACGTTCTAAGGCCAGAATGGTTCGGAGAATCCACTCGAATTTCTATGGAATTCCGGAAAAAAGTTTCCAGAGCGGGGAAATACACGAAAATCAGCGTGTTTTTCGCCCGCGACAGGCCACGTCACGGGAGAATCGTCAGAATCGACGCTCGAAGTCACGATTCCCATGGTTCTCTGTCACAGACTGGTACCCCGTGAAATATCCACTTCCTGCCGCCGCTGCCACAGAGGCCCGCAATCCCGATTCTCTGAACATAGATTCACTCTCAGCATTACAACTGGTGCAGGTGATGAATGCCGCGGATGCTCAGGTTCCTGCCGCAGTGGCGTCTCAGGCACCGGCCATTGCGCAGGCAATTACCGAAATTTCGGACCGCATGCGTCGGGGTGGGCGTCTGATTTATACGGGTGCCGGGACCTCCGGGCGACTGGGTGTTCTGGATGCGGCGGAATGTCCTCCGACATTCAGTGTGCCTCCGGGACTGGTCATCGGCATTATTGCCGGTGGTCAGCGGGCACTGACGACAGCGGTGGAAGGGGCGGAGGATGACAGTCAGCAGGGAGCCATCGATCTGCAGGGGCTGGGGCTGACCGCGGTGGATTCCGTGATGGGGATCGCGACCAGTGGTCGCACGCCGTATGTGCTGGGTGCTGTCGCGGCAGCACGTGCTGCGGGTTGTCTGACGCTTGGTCTGGCCTGCAACAGTGGTTCGGCACTTGCCAGTGCCGTTGACATCATGATTACTCCGGTTGTCGGAGCGGAGATCATCACCGGATCGACACGCCTGAAGGCCGGTACCGCGACGAAACTGGTCCTGAATACTCTGACCACCGGCATCATGGTGCAACTGGGGAAGACGTTGGGGAATCTGATGGTTGACCTGCGGGCAACCAACGAGAAGCTGCAGGATCGGGCAGAGCGGATTGTGGGCGAAATCACCGGTCTGCCAGCCGCTGAGGCTGCTGCGGTTCTGCAGCAGTGTGCCGGCGAGGTGAAGACGGCGGTTGTGGTCAGTCTGACGGGGCTGAGTCCGCAGCAGGCGCGGCAGCGTCTGCAACTTTGCCACGGCCAACTGCGACGGGCGCTGCAGGCCGATTCAGCGCCCCGCGAGTGATGCAGTCCGGCATGCTGACTTCCGGCAGCGAGCGGGTGGCAGCAGCACCAGCAGGTTCAGGAGTGCACTGCCAGCGGGTCGGAGTTTTCAAGGCGTTGTGAGAGGTTCTGGATTTCGTCCAGTTGAGACAGACGTCGCCGTGTGTCTTCGCTGGAGGGATCGCGGGTTTCCAGCATGATGGCACTGCGGACGTACCGCAGCCCGCGCAGCAGGACGTCGCGTTCGTGGGATGTCAATTCAACGTGGAGCATGCTGTCCATTGTCAACAAATCCTGCACACATCAGACCTGTGCAGGAAACATCCCTGAACCTGCCGGTCATCATGGAATGGTCGTCACAGCAGGATCACATCCTGGTCGACGCCTCCGGAAGTCTACGCCCCGAATCCGGCACGCTCAAGCTTTCCGTACAGTCTGGAACAGCAAAACCGCCAAAAAGCTGTGTGGGCTGGCGGTTGCGAATTGTCCGCAGACTGCACCGTGCGGATGGGCGAAAACGGTGAGCCGGCAGTAAAGTTGAAGTTTTCATCCGTGTGCAGCGGAATCCCTCAAGTTCCGGGATTGTTGCTGCGCAGGCGGCAGGTCGCTGCTGCCAGTGTCAGCCAACCGATCAGCTGCAGCGTGCCGCCGATGGGCGCGACGGCGCCCCAGGGGATGCCGCCGGCCCTGGGGCCGCAGATGACAAGGATGTACAGGGATCCTGAAAACAGCAGGATCCCACCGGTGAAGCACCACGCAGCCGTCTGCAGCAGTCGCGATGGCTGATGCAGCAGCAGCAGCCCCACAGCCAGCAGGGCCGCGGTGTGAGTCAGGTGGTATTCGACTCCGGTTTCAAAATCCCGAAAGTACTTGAAACTGGCTGGAAACGTCTGGCCGGCCACATTTTTTGCGGGCAGGTCCGCGTAGCGATTTTCGAGGTATTTTGTGTCGTTCAGTCCGTGCGCCCCGAAGGCTCCGAGGGCGACGCCGAGAAACCCGAAGATGGCGGCGAGTGTGAGACAACGTGCTGCGTTCATGGGGAGGCTGTCTGTGGTATCGGCTGGGCAGTGGGGGTTCAGGTCCGTGATCGCGGATTGCGCTGTTGAGACGATTCTGCGCCATGTGCCCCGCTGTCCGCAAATGGTTGCCGCCACGGTGTGCTGGCTAACCCCGTGGAATATCAGCCGCGGGAAACCATTCCGGTCAGTACACGCCACGGGGTGAATTCAGTGAAATCTGCCCTCGCAGCAGGAAACAGCTCGTTGTATTTCTGATCCATCGCGGGAGAATCCGTGATTGACAACTGACCTGTTTGTTCGGACACGGAATTCCCGATGACATACGCCATTGAATGCCGCCAGTTGACTCGTACCTGGCCCGGCAATCCCCCGGTTGAGGCTGTGAAGGGCATTGACCTGCAGGTTGAGCAGGGGATCTGTTTTGGGGTACTGGGGCCCAACGGAGCCGGCAAAACCACAACGATTGAGATCTGTGAAGGTCTGCAGACGGCGACCAGTGGTGAGGCGCTGATTCTGGGGATGAGCTGGCAGACGGATGCTGACCGTATTCGGCAGCAGATTGGAATTTCCCTTCAGGAAACGCGACTGTCAGAAAAGCTGACGGTGCTGGAAACACTGACGCTGTTTCGCAGTTTCTTTCATGCGGGTCTGGATCCTGTGGCGGTGATTGACCGGGTCTCGCTCCGGGAAAAGATGCACGCGCGGATTAAAACGCTGTCGGGTGGGCAGAAGCAGCGCGTCGCGGTAGCGACGGCGCTGGTTGGGAATCCGCAGCTGTTATTTCTTGACGAACCGACGACCGGTCTGGATCCTCAGTCACGTCGGGATCTGTGGCGGGTGATCACGGATTTCCGTGAGGGTGGCGGCACGGTTCTGCTGACGACGCATTACATGGACGAGGCTGAGCGATTGTGTGACCGGGTGGCGATCTTTGATCGCGGTCGGATTCTGGCAATTGATTCTCCTCAGAATCTGATCCGCGGTCTGGGGGCTGAGCACGTCGTGGCGTTTACCGTGACCGGATCACAGCAGCCGGCTGAGGACTTTGGAGCGGGTTTGCCGGGAGTGATAGCGGTGCGGCTGGAAAGTCACCAGCGTTGCCTGTCGGTGCGTGAGCCGCACATTGCGATCCCTGCATTGCTGGACCTGATCAATCGCAGTGGCATGCAGTTGTCATCGCTGACAACCCGGCAGGCCACTCTGGAGGATGTGTTCGTGCATTTTGCCGGCCACGGACTGAATGAAGTGACAGAAGGGAATGTGCGATGAGTTCCGGAGCCATGAATCATCCACTGTTGCAGCTGTTCATTACGCGGTTCAGGGAATTCATCAGAACGCCCGAGGCGGTATTCTGGTCGTATGTCTTTCCACTGGTGATGATGTTGTCTCTGGGACTGGCATTTCGCAGCGATTCTGTCGAGCCGGTGTCGGTGTGTGTTGAGGCTGGTGCTGCCGGTGATCCTGCTGTGCAGACGCTGCAGTCCAATCCTCGGTTTCTGGTGTTTCGCGGAAATCCCGAGCAGTGTCGACAGATGCTGCGTTCGGGCAAGGCCGAACTGGTGCTGACAGTTGAGGGCAGCGGATCTGAACCGCTGTATCACTACCAACTGGATCAGACGCGTCCGGGCAGTGTTGGTGCTCGGGATGCCGTGAACGATGCGCTGCAGCGGGCCGCAGGGCGTGTGGATCGTGTGGGTACCCGGGATTCTGCGGTCACAGAGGCGGGCAGTCGTTACATTGATTTTCTGATTCCCGGATTGATTGGCATGGGGCTGATGGGCGGTGGGGTCTGGGGAGTTGGGTATGCGATCGTGGACATGCGAATTCGACAGGTGCTGAAACGCCTGCTGGGAACTCCCATGAAGAAGCATCATTTTGTGGCGGCGATGATGGCCAGTCGCATGGTGTTCATGATCCCTGAGATCATTGTGATTCTGATTCTGTCCCGGTTGATTTTCAATGTGGTCAGTCATGGCGGATACGTGCTGATTGCGGTGATTGTACTGCTGGGTGCTTTTCAGTTTGCGTCGATTGGTTTGATCATCGCCAGTCGTGCTCGAACGCTGGAGGCTGTGGCTGGCCTGATGAATCTGACGATGGTACCGATGTGGATTGGGTCCGGGATCTTTTTTTCCGCTGAGCGATTTCCGGCACTGGTGCAACCGGTGATCCGTCTGCTGCCGCTGACTCCGGTGATTTCAGCACTGCGTCAGGTGATGCAGGAGGGTGCCGGCGTGGTAACCATTCTTCCGGATCTGGGCCTGATGGCAGCGTGGCTGGTGGTGACATTTGTTGTGGCGCTGAAGATTTTCCGCTGGGACTGACCTGAATTGTTAAGGTTTCAGGAACAAACGCCTCTGCATTTGCATTTTCCCGGATCGGTTCATCAATCTGTGTTGTGCTGCGCATTTACTCACCCGGGGCACGGATGCTCCTGAATGTCATCCGGCCTGCCCCATGTCCCGACCTGCTTCTGCCGCTGCTGCGGCCAAACGCCCTGCCAGAAAGTCTGCTGAAAGGCAGATTTCGGCGAAGACGCCGAAGGTGCGGGTTGTGGCTGCGGAAGCTTCGCTGACTGTCTGGCAGGCCGCTCGCAGTCTGCTGAAACAGGAACTGAAGCAGTTTCAGAAGCACCTGTCGAAGTGTGCCAAGCGCTGGCAGAAAAAGCCTGACCACCTGCACCAGACTCGGATTTCAGCCCGTCGGCTGCAGCAGCATCTGGAATTATTCGGGCCGCTGCTGGGAAAAAATCGTTCGCTGCGCTGGCTGCGTAAGCAGTTGAAGTCGCTGCTGAAGGCCAGCAGCCCAGCGCGGGATCTGGATGTTCTGCTGCACCATTCCGCAGCCGAAAAAACTTCCGCTGCTGTGTGTCGGCAGTGGCGGCAGCAGCGTCGCAGTCTGCAGAAACCGATCCGCGAAATCCAGCAGCGACTCATTCGTCAGGATGGCCTGAAACAGCATCGTCGCGCACTGCTGAAAGCGATCAGCCAGTCTGCATCCCGGGAAAGTCACCCGGCACTGGCCAACGCACCAGCTTCCACATGGGCTGTGGAACAGGCCACGGTACGACTGGCCGAATTGCAGACGGCCCTGCCGACATCTTCTTCCAGTAAGGCCCTGCACCGATTTCGGCTGCTGGTGAAGCAGCATCGATATCAGGCGGAACTGCTGCTGCAGTTGTCGGATGATCCGATCATCCAGCGTCTGGTACAGTGTCTGTTGCAGGTGCAGAAACAACTGGGACGGCTGCAGGATGCCGTTGTTGCAGCACGCTCACTGAAAAAAGCTGCAGACGGTCAGAAAAAATCTGCCGGGAAGAAAAACTCACGTCAGACTGCCAGCGAACGAACTGCCGGGATTGCCGCCCAGTCCACTCGTCTGCTGACGTGGCTGCAGTCCCGAATTGCACCTCAGTTGAATTCGCTGGCGCGCAGGCTGCGAACGGCATCAGGTCGGCGCCGATAGGCCATTTCGCTGCGTGCCCGGCAGGTGGCGATTCCGCAGGTGATGTGACCCGCCTCGGGGCCTGATCCCGGGGGTGGTGAAGACTTCACAGATCACACCAGCAGTCGACCGCCCACATTCAATCGCAGCAGCAGTCCTGCGAATGCGAGGACATCTTCAATGCGTTCGACGGCTGACCCACGAACTGCACCGGCTGTCGGCAGCACTGTGTCTGTCAGCCAGACTCGGCCCGTGACTGCATCGGCATGGACTGTCAGTTGTCCGAATCCGGTACCAAGCAGTCGATTCAGCCGCTGCGCCAGCAGGTCGGCGGGGTAGATTCGGCCCTCGGCATCCTGCATCACGAAGAATCGATCGTCATCGGCAACCAGCAGTTGTATGGCCGCAGCCGCCGGCTCGACCGACTGTCTGTTCCGCAGCACCAGTTCAGCTGCACCGAGTTCGTTCAGCCACTCGACACGCTGACGGACCAGCGGATCGTCGCTGACAATCACCAGAGATCGACCGCTCGTGCCCACATACCACGCTGACAACCAGCGTCGATAATCGGTCTCGGTATCAAGCGCGGAAACAGTGCCACTGGTGCGAGACAGTCGTCGGCCCGTTTCAGGCAGCTCGCGAGTATCCAGATGCAGTCGATTGATCGCCGGTCCTGTCTCCGCTGTTCCAGCCCCGTCAACATCCGCGGTTTGAAACAGACGAATCCCGAAATCCTTCCAGACAACCGGCACCGACTCGCCCGCCGCATCGAACACGTCCAGTCCGGCCCACGCAGTCGGGCAGCCGGCTCCTGTTACCAGCAGACCTCCCAGAACCCCCGGGGTCCGGCGCATCGCTTCATGCAGGGCTGCCGCAGTCGTCCGGCCCGCATCATGCACAGGAAACCCCAGTCTGCTGACGGCTGCAGTCACCCCCGCAAACAGGTCCTGAGAAAACGATCGAGCGTCATATCCGAGGATGATTGACCGCAGCGGCTCACGCTGCGATTCAGTATCCGGTGTCGGCACAGCACCCGTACGCTCGGCCACGGCGTTCCACGAACGCTGCAGACAAACACAGAACACTTCCGCCAGACGTTCCGCGAGGCTGCGATCGAGGACATTGAGCCACGGGCCTCGCACTCCGAACTCCGATCGCTCCAGACCTGCCCGCCGAAAGTGACGAACCCGCTGAATCTCGTCCACCGCGAATTCGGACAATCCTTCCGTATGTCGTCGCCATTCACACTGATCACACACGGACCATCCGGCGTGCAGCCGCGCCAGATGCACGGACCGGGAAATACCGGACACGGCACCGGGACAGACAAACAAACAATCCCCGGTTCCACCATCCGCCGGATCGAGTATGTTGAAATCCGACAGATTCATCTCGTTGACTCCCGGGTGGCAGCAATCTTCTTCAGCCTCCCCCAGCCGATCCTGCGACTGCTTCACCGGCATCCTGCGGATAGACCAGCAGTCGGTCGTGACACAGCAGCAGCAGGTCCGCCCGCCCGTCCCCGGTGACATCCACAATCAGGCCCTCGCGCGGCTGCAGTCCCCGGTCTGTGGCCGATGAGACCAGCCGCTTTTCCTCGAATACCCGAAAACTGGTGGCTTCACGAATGCCGTCGCGCTCGTCAAATCGCAGAATGGCGACGCCATCAATGCTGGTATCGATGGCCACCAGATCCATGGCTCCGTCTCCATTCACATCGCCGGCCAGCACGTCTGCCGGGAAAGCCTTCTCACGCTGAGATTCGAAGCCATGCAGTTCCTTCAGCACCACGTCAGTGCGGCCGCTGTACAGCACCCCAAACTGCTCGGCACCCAGAAAGATCAGATCGCTCCGTCCGTCGCCATTAAGATCGGCGGTGAGCGTGGATGAGAAAGGAGCCGCTCCGAGCTCGACCTCCCGCCACGGTCGATACACATTGTCTTCACGACGCAGTATGCGGGCCCTGCGGACACCGGAATCCAGCAGGACCACTTCATTACCCTCCACACCATCCAGATCCAGCGCTGCGACGCTTTCAATGCTGGCTGCTGCCTCACCGGCATTGAACTGGTCCACAACCTGCCAGCCACCCTCCTTCCATGTCAGCATCCTCGCAAAGGAATCCCGTGCGACCAGCAGATTTGAACCGTTGACAAAGATGCGTCCTGCCGCTGCCACACCGGCATCCAGTTGACTGCTGCTGATGGCTGCTGTGAGCTGGCCGGATTCTCCCTGCAGCAGCACGTGAAATCCGGATTTTGCCTGACCACTGGCAATCGACAGCAGGTCCTGTCGACCATCGCCATTGACGTCCATCTGCACCAGTCTGACCCCCCGCTGCCCGACAGCCCCGGTAAACTCAAGTTTTGCGTCGTCTGCGACCTGCGCCCAGCGACCGTCCGCATCACGGCGATGACGCCGATACTCAAGCTTCGCTGAATTCCCCGAACCCTGCGACAGTCCCACAATCAGCTGCGGCTGCCCGTCATGCTTCAGAACCGCAACAGTTGCCAGTTCCCAGCCTTCCGGCTTCCGCAGAATCGCCTCAGGAAACGTCAGCCGACCATTCTCAAAGCGACTGACAGCCACCACCCCCTCGCTGCTGCTCATCAGCACAGCCTCAAGGCGACCGTCACCGTCCAGATCTTCAGCCACGACATCCGTGATTCCCAGCAGCGCCGGATACTGCTCGGCTGTGCCCAGACCGTCAATACCGTTCTGCCGGTACAGCAGCAACTGAGCCTGCCCAGGCTCGTTCACCAGCACATCCGCAAGTTTGTCACCGTCAAAATCGGCCACCGCCACCGCGCGATCGCGGGAGGATTCGGTCGCACCAATTCCATAGCGGAGCAGCCGTTCCGACACGCTGTCTGCTGCCTGCTTCGCAGGTTCCGCCTGCAACACACTGATGCGGCCGTTGCGACCATCAATCGAAATCACCTCCGCACCGGGACGACTGTCCAGACTGGCAATCGTTACGGCTCGCGGAGTCTGCAGGGTGAAGGAAATCTCGGGGCCCAGCCGACCACTGGCAGACTGCAGTCGGGCACAGACCGACCGTCCCGTCTGCTCCCCCGCCAGATAACACAGATCCGTTCGGCCATCACCATTCAGATCGGCCGCCTGCAGTAATCCCTGTCGCCCGGATGTGCTGATCAACTGCTCCGGCGCACGGATACTGCCCTGCTCCGTCTGCGTGAGCAGAAACATGGTGGCCTTTCCCGCAGCGGCCAGATCAGTCCGACCGTCACCGTTGAAGTCGCCCGCAGCGAGGATTCCGGAGACCGGTTCGAGCCCCGGCAGCCGCACCGTCCACTTTTTCGTCCATTCCTTCCGGCCCGCTTCCGGCTGATAGTAGACGGCCAGTTGATCGGGAGGCCCAATGACGGCGAAATCCATGCGTCCATCGCCGTCAAAATCCCCGGTCTCCAATTCGGCAATAGCGCGGTCCATCGAAATTCGACGATCTTCAAACCGTTTGTCCGACGGCAGTTCGTTGATCTGAGCAGCAGCCTTGTCCTGAACTGTCCCCTGGGGGCGCTGCAGCAGCAGTCGGATCGAGCTGGTGAAATTGTCCATCACCGCAACATCCGTCAAACCGTCGCTGTTGAAGTCTCCTGACTTCAGGTGCTCAGCCCGTTCGTGCAGCTTCGTAATCTCTACGCCGGTGAAGCCGTAGAATTGTGCCAGGTCGGAAGCTGCCACAGGTTCGTCACAGTGGACGATCCGTGGTTCGCCCACTGCTACCACCATTGACAGCACAGCAGCCCACAATTTCATTCCGTTGCTCATCATTGTCACCATCGCAAAACTGCACTCACAGCAGAGTTCGCTGCCGGTCCTGCAGCAGACCGGCAGCGAATCAGGTTAAAATCAAACGCCAGCTCAGCGTTTGAACATCGCGTTGTTCTTTTCACCACGCGACAGCAGATAGGCCAGCAGATCCAGAACTTCATCCTGATTCAGCGGTTTCAGCAGATCTGCCGGCATAATGGACACTGCCGAAGGCTGAATCTCGTCAACTTCCGTTTTCAGGATTTCCGTGATCTTCGTCGGATCCTCCGGATTCGTCAGCACGGTGACCGAATGCTCGCTGTCAGCAACAATGCGACCGGACACTGCCAGTCCCGACTTTGTCACAACGGTACTGCCCTTGTACTGATCGCTGATCACCTTGCTGGGATCCATGATGGCTTCCGTCAGGTCGCGGACGGTGAATCGTCCGGCCAACTGAGTCAGATCGGGGCCTGTGGCGCCGCCATCTCCACCGAAGCGGTGGCAGATGACACAGCGAGTGGCCGCGAACATTTTTCGTCCATTTTCGAAGTTGCGATCCTGCAGGCCTTTTTCAGCCAGAGTCCTCACTTCATCCACGGTCCAGTCTTTGCCCGGTCCCGCTGGCTTCGGCAATTCCGGAGGTGTATACGGCTTACGAGCTCCCGACGCTTCAATCAGCAGTCGTTCCTGTTCCGTCGCATTCAGAAAGGCTTCGTTTTCAATATTCCGCAGGAAGCCTTTGAAGCTGGCTCCGCCGGCCCACGCACGGGCTCGCTCGAACCACGCGAAATACACTTTTCGCTGCTCCAGTGTCCAGCCTTCCTTCGCATTCCTCAGGCAGAATGCATACCACATCTGCTGCTGATCCGGAGCATTCGTGATCGAGGCCGCAATCGCTCCGCCGTAACCCCGGTTGCGAGCCAGCAGATCCTGCATGTCGTCCGTCACGGTCGGCTTCGATTCAGCCGCCAGCAATGCCACAGTCTTCCCGATAATCGTGGGCGACCGGAGATAAATCAGCACCTGTACCAGTTCGCGGTCCAGCTCCGCATCAGCGGTCGGAAACAGCCCGTCCAGCCGATCAAGATACCCCTGGCGTTCGGCTGCTTCGGGCGGCCCGAGGCGGAGGAAGACCAGACTGACGACCCGCAGATACTCAAGCTTTTGTTCGCGACCGAGTGCAGCAAAATCCTGCCCCTGCAGCATGGCAGTGCACAGTTTACGCAGAGTTTCCTCCATGTCCGACACTGCCGTTTCAGACAGACCTTCGGTTTTCGCGAGGGACGACAGCGGAGCTTTCACCAGCGCCATGGCGATGGCTGTCCGATCCGAACCGCTGTCGCCGCCACTGAGATCCGCCTGATCCAGCGAACGCATCAGATCCGGGAACAGCTGCGAGTTGTAGAAGGCATTGTGAGTGGCCATGCGGAGGAACCGATCCGTCGTACCCCGCACACTGGTCAGATTCTGCAGCAGAGTGGCGGAATCCACCCGAGGCTGAACCGTGCTGCCCGAGCGCCCCGCATGGAACGACTCAAACAGCCGTCGCAGCGAACGTGGCCCGGCTTCACGGGCATCCTTCAACTGCGTCGGCTCAGTCGATTCCTCACCCGTGTAAATGACTCGGAACAGTTCGGACTGAGTTCCCCGGCCACCGACGGAAAAATAGAGCGCTCCGTCCGGCCCGGCAACAACGTCTGTCAGCGGCAGCGGAGTTCGCGAAAGAAATTCTTCCTTCACACCGGTGTAGCTGCTCTGACGCGGTTCCAGATGAATTGCATACATCGTCCCGAATGTCCAGTCGCACAGATACAGGGCCTTCTGATACTTTGCCGGGAAGCGACAGCCGTAGCCAAAATCCACTCCCACCGGAGACCCCGGTCCGATATTCACCAGTTGAGGCAGACTGTCGGGATACCATGTCGGCCACTTGCCGGATCCGCTGCGCCAGCCGAATTCGCTGCCACTGGTGGCATGAACGACGCGAGTGGGCCGGTACCAGGGCGACCCCACATCCCACTCCATATCCGCATCATACGCGAACAGCTCGCCGTCGGCGTTGAATGCCATGTCGTAAGGATTGCGATAACCCATCGACCAGAGATCCCATGTTTTCCCGTCGGCATCCGTACTGGCAATCCAGCCACCCGGAGCAAGAATGCCGACCGCATGACCATTGGCGTCCCACATGCGCGGCAGTAGGTGATCTTCAGACCAGTTGGTGGGGATGCGACTGGTGAAGTTCCGATTGGTCAGTTCTTCACCGGCGTCGAACGGTGGTTTTGTATGATTTCCGCAGATCACAAAAATCCGCTGGCCATCAGGGGACAACCGCAGTGCATGCGGGCCATGCTCGCCACCACCGCGGAAATCCTTCAGCTTCACACACTGATCGAACTGATCGTCGCCGTCTGTATCGCGGGCTCGGTACAGTCCGCTGCCGGGGCCGCCGTTGAGCGAAAAGTACAGCGAATCAAAGGCCCAGAGCATGCCCTGGGCGGCCGTTGGACGAATCTCGCACTTTGAAAAGTCCAGCCGCTCAACCGTGGTGACACCCTGCCGCTCACCGAGCGGCGGCAGAGTAATTCTGCAGATGCCTTTGTCGCCCTGATCGCTGGCCAGCAGTCGACCTTTGCTGTCGAAAGCAATACAGACCCACGAACCCAATTCGTCCTTCGGGACGGTAAACAGTTTCTCAACAGCAAACCCGGGCAGCAGCTCGAACACACCCGCTGGCACTCGAGTGGCCACTGCGGCACTGGAAAATACGTCTCTCCACGGAGCATCGCCGTAACGGCCGCGAACTTCCACGGCTTCGCCCGAGTCTGCTTCCCGACGATCTGAGCGGGTCCATTTTTCGTCGGTGACAACGGCGGTCAGGCCACCATCGGTTCCGCGCAGCACAAGTTTCAGCAGAAATCCGGCAGCACCGCCCTGATTTTCCACCTCGGCCTCGATCACATTCAAACCAGCCCGCAGGTGTCCGCTCACGCTGACGTCTGAAGGCTCCTGCCACTCTGAACCGCCCGCCACCCGCTGACCGTTCACGTAGACGGCACAGATGTTGTCGCAGGAGGCTCTGAGTCGAGCGGCCGTCGGGGCTGCACTGAGCGTAACGGTTGTACGGAGTACGTAGCGGGAGTCGTTGTTTGGTCCCCAGATCCATGCCGGTTGCAGTCCGCCACCAAAGTCTGCATCGGAAACGACAGCAGTCGACGGCTGGGCAGGCTGATTGGCCGTGCCGCGCAGTTGTGATGGCTGAAGTTCGGCCTTCTGAGTCAGAGTCTGCTGTGCCTGAGCCATCGGAAGGGCGGCCAGACAACAGCACAGCAACAATCCACGCAGCATAATTTGCACCCTGGTTCACCTGTGAATCTGTGGGACAATCCTGGTTCCGGGCAGGCCACTTTGCAGCGGGGCTTCCCGGGCCTGTGCATTATCGCAGGAAAAATGGTGAAAGAAAACCGGGCGGCCGTTGAAAATGGCTGGAACCGGGACGCGAACGAAACGACCAGCCCCCGTTTCCAACTGCAGACTTTCGCCTGATTCCTGATTTCTCGTGAAATTCGGCGGAAGCCGTTCAACACGACCGCGCGGTCCTGCCGAATTTGCCTGTAGTCGAACTCCTGCTTCCCGCCGGCCTGTCGCCCCTGCGCAGGTTTCCGAGTGAATCATGGAACCTTCGATCTGGCGCAACTCGATGTTTCGCCAGCCGGTTGTCACCTCAAGGACGAGCTTCTGCAGGATCCTGTTCCGGATCAGAAGTTCATGGCTCCGTACCGTTTTGCAGACCAGATACGCAATTGTCGTATTGCCTGCCTGCTGGCTTTGACTGTCGCATTGCTGACAGCCGGAGCGCTGCGCGCCGCGGAATCTTCCCAGCCTGAGCCGGTGGTGACGGCCAATTCCGGAACGTCTGACGGTCCTGGTCGGTACTGGATTGTCAGCACCGAAGATTCTCCGCAGTCCTTCGATGACTCGCTGCCCCGCTTCTGTGCTCGCGTGCAGTGTCGTCACGCAGATGGCAGCGGACACGGCAGCTCGCTGCAGGATCTTCAGAAATCCCTGCAGCCAGGCATTCCGCTGGTGATCATGGTGCACGGCAGTTTCATGGATTCCCCCAGCGTGGGACCGGAGTCCCTGCGGACATGGAAATGGCTGCAGCACGCAGCCGGCGGCAAGCCGTTCGAATTCATCTATTTCCGCTGGCCCAGTTATCGCAGCCCCTCGCTGATGATCAATATTGATGTCGCCGTGCTGGGACGCCGTGCAAGCCGCAACGGCTTCTACCTCGCCGGACTCATCAAAGCTTTGCCGGAAACCACTTCGGTGGGACTGATCGGCCACAGTCACGGAACCCGCGTGATCGCCTCGGCCCTGCATCTGATGGCTGGTGGTCGAGTGGAAGACATTGGCTGTCCGGAACTCCTCTGCAGCCATCGTCACATTCGCACTGTGTTCACAGCGTCAGCCATCGACCATGACTGGCTGGGAAAAGGTGAGCGGTTTGAGCGGGCACTGTGCAGCACGGAAGCCCTGCTGAATCTGCAGAATCCACGTGACCCAGCGCTGATCATTTACCCGCTGCGGCGGATTGGTTCCCGGCGGGCTCTGGGACACACCGGCTTTACCGAGAAGGATCGGCAGCAGCTTGGCGCCCACGCGGTGAAGGTGCGGGACATGAATGTGGGCTCCACGGTTGGCTGCCAGCACATGTGGCCGGAGTGGGTGGAGCACCCGCTGGTGGCACATCAGGCTGCTCCGTGGCTGTTCCTGTCAGGGACCGGTTCCGGAGCACGTGAGTAGCAATCAGGGTTGCGTTTTTTGAAGTTGTGCCGCCTGCTGCAGATACTGCTCGGCCTGCTGCATATCGCCCTGCTGGATACTGGCTTTGGCCAGCAGCTGCAGTGTTTCCGGAAAGTCCGGACGGACCTGCATCGCAAGTTCCAGGTCACTGACTGCGGCTTTGACATCACCAATCGCCAGTTGAATTTCAGCGCGGGTCGTGAGCATGTGGTGGTTGTCGGGGGCCACCTGTACTGCGCGGCTGGCCAGTTTCAACGCCTCGGGGAACTGCTGACGATCGTTGCTGCGGACGAGTGCCAGAGCGAGATTGTTCAGCAGGGCAGGGTCCTGACCGTCGCTGGACGTTTCGGCCATTCTCAGCCAGCGAATTGCGGGCTCGATTCTGCCCGCCTGCAGGGCTCGGCTGCCCAGTGCCGCAAGGACGTCGGCGGCAGCAACGCCCTGGGCACGCAGCTGATCCAGTGCGGTTTCCGCCACCTTCCCTGTCGCCCCCGACTGCAGACTCATCCGATACAGCCTGTCGGCTGCTCGCATGCTGAATTCACGAACCACCAGCCCCTGTTGCAGCAGATCGGCCAGTTGCCGCGCTGAACTGTCCTGCACCTGCGGCACCCAATCGGCCTCCTGCAGCGAATAATCTCCCGGGTACCCGGTCAGGTGATCAAAATACTCGAGTGCTGTGGAGGCCTGGGCTCCGGCAAGAATCAACCGGGCCTGTTCGGAATCCGGTTCCAGTTGCAGACAGTTTTGTGCTTCTTCAAAGAGTTCGGCCTGACACAGCATGTCGGCGGCAACTGCGCGATCCTCGGCACGCGTAGACTGCCGCAGCGGGTCTGCCATTTCCCGTGCTGTGGCCGCAGCGTCGGATGTTCTGCCCACGGACTGCAGGGCAGCCACGCGAACTTTGATATCCTGCGGCTGCAACTGTCCGATCATGGCGAAAGTTGTGAGACAGTCTTCGTCTCTGTTCAGGGCAAAGGCGAGGTGCGCTTTGCTTCTGAGCACCGCATCAGCCCTGTCGGAAGTTTCCGGTGTCCGCGTGTGATCAGTCGGGAGTGCGGCAGCGCAGGTTTCCCAGTACTGCATCGCCTCCTCGGAGAATCCCGTAAAGCTGGCACCCTGCAGGTGCAGAAAGGATGCCATCAGCGGAGCCACGGGATGCTGCGGATCAAGCTGGAGAACGCGACGGACGGCCAGCATACTGCGATCCCCCAGCAGACGAGCAGAAGTCAGCTCGCGGCTGACATATCTGAGCTGCAGGTCAGCCACTGCGCGGCGGAGCACTGAACTGTCTTCCAGTTGCAGCCCCTCGTCCAGCAGCAGTTCGGCTTCCCGCTCTCTGTTCGTCAGTACCAGCAGTCTCGCAAGCTGGATTCGCAGTTCAGCGTTTCGAGGAGCGGTCTGCAACTGCGTCAACAGCATCTGGCAGCGTCGCTGTACGCGACTGTCGTTCGGCTGCAGCCGTCCCTCGGCTGCCAGCAGCGCGGCGAGTGCATCCACGTACTTGAGATCGGCATCGGCCGCCCTGACAAGGTGCTGTTCACCGAGGACCTTCTCACCGACTGCCGGATACAGTTGGGACAGCAGGGCGTGGGCTTCAGCCGTGTCGGGTGCCGCGCGAATGGCCCGATTCAGGCGGTCTATCATCTGCTCGGCAGACAGTTGCTGATAAGGTTCCGCGGACAGAGCATTGCGGACGATCCAGAGATGAGCTGCTGCGAATCCCGCCTTTCCATCGTCAGCCAGCCGCAGGATCTCGGCCCAGCCCGCTTCCCGACTGCGGTGCTGCCACAAAAACTCTGCCAGTCGCATGCGGTACTGCAGATCACCGGTTTGCAGACCTGCGAGGGCCCTGAGGCACAGTTCTTCGGAGTCCCGGTCACCCTGTTCGCGAGCAACGGTGAGGCGGTTTTCATAGCGGGAATCGACGGTAAGCATGGCGGTGGCACCGGCATTTTCTGCCAGCAACCCCGTAACCAGCAAAACAGTGCCCGGGATCGCCCAATACAGATACGAAACCTTGCGACTGACGCCCCAGTCCCCGAAGAACTCGAGAAAACAGGCGACCCGTGAAAGCCGCTCGCCATCTCTGGTGCGAAATGACACCGCTGACCACTTCTCAGGCAGGTCGCCACTGACGTAAAGGCCCCACAGCCGGTTGGCTGGATTTGTGCGAGCGTTGACGGATGCCTTGCCATCGTCCGAAATGACCCCGGAGGTCAGAAACAGAACGCCCCCCTGAAGCGTGAGTACTGTGACAAGGAGTGGCAAAAGCAGCAGCACGGGCCAGACTCCCGCAGGCAATCGCAACCCGACGACGCTAAGCTGCACGACGGCCAGCAGACAGCAGCAGAATTGTCCCAGCAGACTGGTGACAACGGCCACCGGCAGAGTCAGCAGAACCTGTGGCACCGTGCGGCGACGATACAGCATCAGGCAGGAAACCAGAACAGTGAATCCATAGACGCCCAGAGGGGAGTTCAGAATCTGCTGCAGATCTGTGGCAGCAGTCAGGCTGCCTGCCACAGTGCCTTCACGGAAATGCAGAAATCCGAGTGATCCGGCCAGTGCGCTGGCGTGCTGGACCAGGCGTTCGTCTGCTGCTGTACGCAGTGGTGCAGCAAGGAATCCGGGCAGGCCGACGAAAAGCATCAGTACAATCAGCAGACGCCCTCGATGATGCAACCCGGCCGCCTGCGCCAGCATCAGGACCGACAGGGCAAACGCCATACCTGCCAGCCACCCTGAATGACGTGCAATCGCTGCCAGCAACGTGGCTGAATACAAGGCGAAGTACGGCAGGCAGCGAAGTGTGATTCGCAGCGAACCATTCGGCACAGAGCGCAGCAGCCAGACCACCAGCAGTATCAGTCCGATGGCCGGCCAGTTTTGCGGTTGCAGCAGCAAACCTGTCAATCCGGCACGATTGATCAGAAAAGGCAGGCAGGCAAAAAGCAGACAGACAGCTTTGCAGAACCGTTGCATTCCAGACTCCCCAGGGATCATAGGCATCGTGTTCAAACTACCTGATTCGTAATGTGAGTCCAGACTTGAATGAGTGAATCTGTTCGGACGCAGCAGATCGGAATTCCACTGCTGCAAAGATGCCAGCCGCTAAGTTCGTGGCAGTTCTGCGGAGTGGATGGATTTGTTGTCGCACAGCATCATGCAGTTAAGACGGGTTGATGGTTGCGCAGGTTACTGTCCGATCAGCGTGGCAGCCTGCTGCCGAAACTCTTCGGCCTGCTGAGTGTTTCCCTGCAGGTCCGCAGTACGGGCCAGTAACTGCAGTGTTTCAGCGTAATCCGGTCGCAACTGCAGTGCAGCTTCCAGGTCCTGTTGTGCCGCTGTGGCGTTGTTGAGGGCGAGGTGGACCTCGGCCCGAGTCGCGAGGGCGAAGTGATTTCCCGGCAGGGCCTGCACGGCCGCGTTGGCCAGTGCCAAAGCTTCAGCATAACGTTCTTTTTGCTGCGCCCGAACGATGGCCACGGCGAGATTATTCAGCAGGGACGGGCCGGGATTTACGGAGGAATTGCGTGCCTGCTGAAGCCAGTGCAGGGCCGTTTCGAATTGTTCAAGCTGCACCGCACGGCTGCCAATGGCCACGAGAATGCCTTCCGCATCTCCCCCCTGCGCTCGATACACGGTCAGGGCGTCTTCCGCCGCGGTCCCCAATGCTCCGCCCTGCACAGTCAGCAGGTACAGCCGATCAGCGACCCGCAAGCTCAGTTCAGGCGCCTGCAGACTGGTCTGAATCAACTGCTGCACTTGCTGCACCAATGTGTCGGGGACTACGGGGGTCCAGACTTTTTCGAGTGTCCGGAAGTGCCCAGGATATCCGGTAATGGCATCAAGTTCTTCCAGCGCAGTGCTGCCGCGAGCGGTGCTGAGCAGTTGCTGTTCGGCGGCGGTAGCAGCGGGGGCTTCGAGGCACTGCCGGGCTTCGGCAAATGCTGCGGCCTGACAATACAGGTCTGCTGCGACTGTGCGGCCCCTGACAGTGCCCGCTGCCAGCTGCGGTGCTGCGGCTGACTGAGCTTCGGCTAACGCATCCGCGTTGCGGCCGGTCTGCCTGAGTGCAGCGATGACGATGAATGCATCCTCGGACCTTTTCTGAGGAAGTTTTGTGAACAATTCCAGAGCCTCAGCAGGTTGACCACAGGCGAATTGCAGCATCGCAAGACTGCGCAGTGCAGCGGCTGCACCGGATCGCTGCACTTCAGCCTGCCAGTGCTGCAGTGCTGCTGCGGCATGTTCCGTGAAGTCTGCCCCTTCAAGGTGCAGCACAGCAGCCAGCACGGCGGCCTCTTCACTGGTGGGGTCCAGTCGCAGGGCATCGCGAACCCGCAGCAGGCTTTCGTCCCCCACCATCAGCGGAGACAGCAGCGACAGGCGAACCTGAAACAGCCGCAGTTCGGCCATCGTCTGTCGAAGTTCTGTTGAATCATGACGCTGCAGGCCCTCTGAAAGCAGCTGTTCCGCCTTGTCGATCTGATTGACGATCACCAGCATCGAGGAGAGTCGGACTCGCAGCGCGTCATCATCGGGCTGGCTGGCCAGTTGCTGTGTCAACTGCTGCAGCCGCAGCTGAATCTGAGACTGCGAAGGAAACGGA
>Ga0255094_1000209_pt1 | contig 33818 bp, 9 predicted proteins | sample Colum_Law_RepB_8_2_FD_188434 | JGI IMG/M metagenome (GOLD analysis project Ga0255094, IMG submission 188434) | Freshwater microbial communities from Columbia River, Oregon, United States - Colum_Law_RepB_8d | ecosystem: Environmental > Aquatic > Freshwater > River | place: USA: Oregon | collected...
CTATGTCCGTTTGGGCTGGGCGGTCATTTGGGTGGGCTTGGTGGGCTTTTTCCTTTGGGCTGGCTTGGCGCCGCTGGACAAAGGGGTTCCTGTGCCTGGCACGGTGATGGTCAGCGGTCACCGCAAGGCGGTTCAGCATGTTTCCGGCGGCATCCTGGCCAAAATCCTGGTCAAGGAAGGCGACCTGGTGCAGGCCGGCCAGGTTTTGGCCTTGATGGAGCCCATTCCTGCCAAGTCCCAGGCGGATGCCACCCGCAGCCAATACCTCACAGCGCGCTTGACCGCCGTTCGACTTCAAGCCGAGCTGGCCGGCAAGGCCCAGCTGCTGTTGCCAGCGGCGCTCCAAGAGCAGCTGCACAGCCTGCCCCGCGCCATGGCCACTTGGCAGGTGCAACAAGACCTGTTCAAAAGCCGTCGCGCCGCTTTGCAGGCCGACCTGGCCGCCATGCAGGAAAGTCTGGCGGGGCTGAACTCACACATGCAAGCCCTCGAGGAGAGCCGCGCCAGCAAGCTGCAGCAGCAAAAAAGCCTCGCCGTGCAGCTCGAGGGCATGCGGGAGTTGGCGCGCGACGGCTACGTGCCGCGCAACCGCTACTTGGAGGTGGACCGCATGCATGCCCAGATCGTCGGGGCGATCGCCGAAGACACGGGCAATTTAGCGCGCTTGCGGCATCAGGTCAGCGAAACCCAGCAACGCATCGCGCAACGCCAGGACGAATACCAAAAAGAAGTCCGCACCCAATTGGCGGAGGCCAGTCGTGACGCCGAGACGCTTGAGAGCCGCAGCACGGCCACCGACTTTGACCTGGCCAACACCGAAATCAAGGCGCCCATGTCTGGCAAGGTCGTGGGCTTGGCTGTTTTCACCGACCGCGGCGTGCTCTCGCCGGGTTTCAAATTGATGGACATCGTCCCTCAAGAAGAAACCCTGTACATCGAAGCCCAAGTCCCCGTCCACCTGATCGACAAAGTCAAGCCTGCCTTGTCGGTCGAGCTCATGTTCACCGCGTTCAACCAAAACCGCACCCCGCATGTGCAAGGCTTCGTCGACATGGTCTCGGCCGATCGATTGGTCGATGAAAAAAATGGCTTCCCTTACTACACCCTGCATGCGCATGTCACCCCTGAGGGCATGCGCAAGCTTGGCCAATTGCAGGTCCGCCCCGGCATGCCTGTCGAGGTGCTGGTCAAAACCGGCGAGCGCACTTTGCTGAGCTATTTGCTCAAGCCGCTGCTTGACCGCATGCATGGCGCCCTGCGCGAGGAATAAGCGTGGCCAAGCTAAGCCAATGGGTTGGGGGCATCTGGTTGGGGGCGGCTGGCTTCACGGCCGCCGCCTGGGGGCAAAACACGCTGCAAACCCTTTACGAAGCCGCTTTGCGGCACGACCCGCAATTGCGTAGTGCCCAGCACGAGCGTGATGCGGGCCTGCAAAACAAAGCTTTGGGCCGCTCTGCGGTCTTGCCGCAAGCCCAATACAGCTACAACCAGTCAGACAACCGCGCCGACCGGTCTATTTTTAACAGCACGGGCCAAGTCACCACCCAAGACCAGCTGAACTACCGCAGCTTGTACAGCGGCGTGTCCGTGCGGCAGCCGATCTACAGCCGCGAGGCCTGGGCGCGCTACCAGCAAGGGCAATTGCAGGCAGATTACGCCCAGGTTCAATTCGACGGGCGCCAGCGCGAGGTGCTGGTCCGTTTGGTCGAAGCTTATTGCAGCCTTTGGTACGCCAAAGACCAGATCGATTTGTTGGAGGTGCAACGCCAAACCTTGGCGGAGCAGCTGCTCAGCGTGGCCCAACAATTCGAAAAAGGCGAAGCTTCGCGCACCGACGTGCTCGAGGCGCAGTCTCGCGGCGACCTCTTGCAAGCCAGCCGCATCGAGGCCGAGCATGCGCTCAAGCTGGCACAGCGAACCTTGCTGGCCATTGTGGGCCCGGCGCAAAAAGACCTGGTGCTGCAGGGCGCCAAGCCGGCCTCCTTCCGATTTTCAGCGCAGGCCTTGGCCAGGCCGCTGGCACAGTGGGAGGCCCAAGCCAAAGAGCGAAACGCAGACCTGCGGGCGCAACAACTGGCGGTCGATATTGCCCACCAGGAGTACCTGAAAGCCCAAAGTGGCCACCTGCCCCGGGCCGATTTGGTCGCCAGCTATGCCAAATCAGAGTCTGAAAACGTCAACCTGGTGAACCAGTCTTATCTGACCCGATCGGTGGGCGCGCAAATCACCATCCCGCTCTACGCTGGGGGCGCCACCACGGCCGGCGTCAGCCAAGCTGCGGCCAGCCGTGCGCGGGCCGAGGCCGAGTTGGCCCATCAGCTGGAAAAAACCATGGTGGAGCTGCACAGGCATTACTTGGCCATGGGGCAAGTGGTGAGCAAGTTGCAGGCCCTCGACAAGGCGCTCGAAACGGCAGACGCCTTGGTTGAGGCGACCCGCAAAAGTGTCCTGGGCGGCGTTCGCACCCCGTTCGACGTCCTGCAAGCCAGCCAGCAGGTCGCCCAGTTGAAGCGTGACAGGCTGCAAGCCGAATACACCGGCCTGATCTCCTCCTTTCGGCTGCATTGGCTGGCTGGCGAGCTCAGCCTGATCGACCTCCCATAAGCCAGACATCCCGCAATCTGCCCAAGGCCTTCGCGGGCGGGCGCAAGGGCATCCCAAAAACCCTGTTTTGTCATTCAACTGACCGAAACTTGGGTTAACATCAATCTAAGTCTATTTTTAGCCACACCCTGCCGTATTGCCGCTTTGGCGTGCGTCAATTGTTCGAACCCAGGAGTCGAGATGAGTATCCGTTCACAACACACACTGAACAAAAAAGCGCCTGCTGCCCGCTCTTCGGCTCTCAGCCCCATGGCCTTGGTTGTGATGGGCCTGGTCGGCGCAGCCGATGCGCTGGCGGCCGTCAGAGAGTCTCTGCTCCAAGACGCTGCCACCCCGGCCCCTCTGGCCAGCGGCAAAACCACCGTCCTCGACTACAACGCCGTGGCCTCCCTGGTCCAGGCCCTGGTCCGAGAGGGTGTGGCCCCTGAAGAAGCCGCCCTGCGCGTTCAATTCGCTTTGCAAAGCCCCAACCCCCTGGCTGCCTTGTCTGCGTTGGCGCAGCCTGCGGCAGACCTGTCGGCCGCGCCGGAGTCTGCCGACGCTGTGTCCTTGACCGCGCTGGTCGAGTCCTTGAAGGTTCAAGGTGACCTGTTGGACATGCCTTTGGAGGCCGTTTCCCAATCCGCAGGTTTCGCGCCGTCCGACCTCGAGACGGCGCTTGAGACCTTCAAGTCGCTGGCGCAAGACAGCGGCGTCAGCGGCCGTGTTGGCGATCCGCAAGCTGCTCAAAGCCAGTTGGACATCCTGCTGGCCCAGGCGGCGCAGGCTGGCGCATCGGTCGCAACGGATGCGGGTGCGGCCACGACGGCCACAGCCTCTGGGGCGGCTTCGGGCGCAACAGCCCTGGGTGCCTTGTCCTCGGCCCAGGCGGTGGCCCTGGTCGGCTTGGCCGCCGTGGCAGGCGGTGCCCTTGGCTCCAGTGACACGGTCGCCACCGTGGTCAGCTCATCCTCTGGCAGCGTGGTCAAAGGCCCCATTTCTGGCGCGACCGTCTTCCGCGACATGAACGGCAACTACACGCTGGACGCAGGCGAAGAGTCCACCACGACCACCTCCACGGGTGGCTACACCTTGAACGGCTCTGGCGGCGTGATCGTGGCCACTGGCGGTACCGACACCACCACCAACCTGAGCTACACCGGCGTTTTGGCGGCCCCCGCTGGCGCCACCGTGGTGACCCCGCTGACAACCTTGTTGGCGGCCAACAGCTCCTTGAGCGCCGCAGACTTGAAGTCCGCCCTTGGCCTGACGGTTGACCCCTTGACCTTCAACCCTTATGCCACGGGTGTGAACGCCGCCGATGCGCTCATTGCCGAAGGCGCTGCCGCCCAGGTGAACACCATCCTGACCAACGTGGCCGTCTCTGTGAACGGCGCCAGTGCGGGCGCCGTGTCCTTGGCCGATTCGGTCTCGGCCGTGGCCACCAAGTTGGCTGCCCAAGTCGTTGACCAAGCGGCTGCCTTGAAAGCCAACCCCACGGCTGGCACCTTGAATTTGACCAGCGACACCGTCCTGAACACGTTGGTGACCAACGTGAAAACAGCGGTGCAATCCAAGGTTACCCTGTCAGACGCCGACTTCAGCACGGCATTGACCACCACCAAGGCCACCAACACCACAATCTCCAACGTGGTGAGCACCAAAGGCAGCATCTCCACCATTTCCAACACATTGAAAACCGCTCAGGGCAACGCCCCGGTCGTCAATTCCAGCTTGCTGCCCGACGTGACCGTGGCCGAAGACTCGGCCCTGTCCGGCACGGGTGGCACGGGCTCACTCACCACCCTGCCCAGCACCTTCACGGCCAACAACATCAGCCGTGCCAACCTGCTGAAGTACTTTGACAACGACAGCAGCACCGTGGGTACGGCGCCCACCCTCTCCTTTGACATGACGGGGTACACCGTCACCGATGGCGGCACCAGCAGCCTGGACCTGGTGATGGGCCTGCAAAAGGCCTCTTTTGCTGGCCGCAGCCTCACCGTGACCCTCAACGACGTCAAGCTCGACGCCGCCACCAGCTCGGGCAACACCACCTTCACTTTGCCGGCCCAAAACATATCGGCCACGGTCAAGATGGGCTCCGTGGCCCTGGGGACCTACACCTTCTCCAATCTGGACTCCGACCTGCTGACTTTGGCTGCAGGCTCCAACACCGTGGGCGCCACGCCGTCCTTCAGCCTCAAGCTGGACAGTTTGTTTGCCAAAATGACCAACGGTACCGGGGACGTGCTTGACGTCACCGCGCTCAGCCGCGAAGGGCTGGTGGCATTGGGTGGCGCCCTGGTGGTTGGCGTGCTTGACGATGTCACCCCCGCCTCCATCGTCGCCAAGCTGAAGAGCCTGATCACCTTGCCCGCCAGCGTGGACACGGTGTCCGAGCTGGTCACCTTGTCCAAGGCCGTGGTGAACTTCCCGGAAGTGTCCTCCCTGAAAGTTTCCGACCTGTTGTCGCAAATTTCTGCAGGCAGCACCAAAACCCTGCTGCTCACAGCGGCCAGCCGTGCTGGTGTCGTGGTCGACAGCGCCAACAGCGACACGCTGTCCAGTGCCCTGACCAAAATTGGCACCACCTTTGGCACCTACAAACTCAGCGACCTCGGCACCTTGCTCTCCAACGGCCTGGGCATTGAAGCCGGTGTCGACCTGGTCACCGTGACCCAAACGCTCGTGGGTGCAGCCCTGAGCCAGGCCCAGGGCCTGTCGGCAGAAACGCTGCTGAACAAAGCCATTGGCGCCCTGGTCGATGCCAACAACGGCGACCTGCGTGCCTTGCTGGCCGGCTTGAACTATCAATCCGTGGTTGGCACCAATATCAACGCGCTCAATGTTGCCAACAACATCATTCAGTACGGCACCATCAAATACGTTGACCTGATCAACCTCGGCGCGCAGTCCATGCTCAGCACCGACTCTACGTTGCTGGTTCAAGCCAACGACTTCAAGAACCTCACGGTCAACTCGGGTGGCGTGTCGCAAACTTCTTTGCAGGTCAGCGTGCCCATTGGGACCGCGTCCACCTTTACCCCATCCAGCAATGGCCTGGGCATTGCCGCCGCGACCTTCACCGACCCCGATACTGCCGACGTGTTGAAGTACAAGGCCACCCTGGAAAGCGGTGCTGCCTTGCCTTCATGGCTGAGCTTCAATGCCGCCACAAAAAGCTTCTCGGGTACGCCGACCAACGACAACGTTGGCTCCTTGAACATCAAAATCACCGCCATTGACCCCGCCGGCAACACTGTTTCCGACGTGTTCAAGCTGACCGTGACCAACGTCAATGACGCACCGCAATTGGCCGCCGGCGCTGTGACCAGCATCTCGGCCGAGGAATTCAGCGCCGTCAGCGTTGATGTGTCCAAAGCCTTCGCCGATGTGGATGTGGGTGACGCGCTGACCTTCTCTGCTGCCACCCTGCCCACGGGTTGGTCCATCACCTCGGCCGGCGTGTTGACCGGTACGGCGCCGCTCAACGCCACCAATGCCACCGCGCAACAAACCATCAATCTCACGGCCACAGACAAAGCCGGCGCCACCAAAACGGCGGCCTTCACCCTGAACGTGACCAATGACACCGTGGCGCCCGTCAAGCTCACCGCAGCGCTGCAAAGTGACAACGGCACCTCCACCACCGATGGCATCACCTCCAACGGCACCCTGGTGGTCTCCGGCCTGGAAGCCAACGCCACGTGGCAATACAGCACCAACAGCGGCACCTCTTGGACCAATGGCTCAGGCACCAGCTTCGTGTTGAGCGTTGGCACCTACGCCAAAGACGTTGTGCAAGTTCGCCAGACCGACCAGGCCGGCAACAACAGCAGCGCCACCACCTTGTCGGCACTGGACATTCGCACGGCACCTGCGACCCCCACCGTCACGCTGGCCACCCCCGACTCCGGCACATCTGGCGACAGCACCACCAACAGCGGCGTGGTCAATGTGGGCGCATTGCTCAGTGGCACCACCTACCCCACAGGCTACTGGCAGTACAGCACCAACGGCGGCACCACCTGGTCTGCTAACCAAACCTTGAGCACCACAAGCTTCTCTCTGGCCGAGGGCACCTACGCCCTCGACAAAGTCGTGGTTCGCCAAAGCGACGGTCAATACGAAAGCCTGTACGGCAAGCTGGCCTCGGCCATCACCATTGACAGCACCAAGCCAACCTTGACCGAGACGCTGGACAGCTTCAACGCCAGCACCGGCGTGTACACCTTCAAGTTTGTGTCGACAGAATCCTTGGTGGGTTTTGACGTCTCTGACGTCACCGTCAGCTCGAATGGCTCCAAAGCCAGCGCCGTGGTTGCGGTGGGCACCGACGCCAAAACCTACACCTTGGCTGTGACCCCGGTCGCAACCAGCGCCACTACGGCGACGGCTTCTTCCTTGACAGCCTCCGTGGACACCACCGCAGCCACCGATGCCGCTGGCAATGCCCTGTCCGCCGCGCAGCAGGTGGCTGTTTCGGTCCTTTTTGGCAGCAGCGTTGCGCAAACGCTGACGGGAACAAGCTCGGCCGACACCCTTTACGGTGGCGGTGGCAATGACACCATTTCTGGCTTGGATGGCAACGACACCGTGCTGACCACCACCGGAAACGATTCCATTGATGGCGGTGCTGGCAACGACGTTATTGACGCTGGTGCCGGAAACGACACCGTGGCCGGCGGTGCAGGCGCAGACACCATCAACCTGGGTGCGGGTACCGACGTTGTCAAATTGCTCTTGGTCGGGGATTCTTCCGCTTCAGCGGCTGACTCGGTGAGCGGCTTTGGGTCTGGTGACAAAATTGACTTGTCTTCCTTGATTGGAACCGCCACCGGTGGTGCCGGTTACACCGGCGAAGCCTCGCTCAATTATTCGGCCTCCTCGCCGGTGGAACTGTCCAATTGGAAAAGCGTGGCTGGCACCACTGCTGGCACCACGAAAATTTCTGTGGATGTGCTGGCCAAGAGCGACCTGTTCACGGGCGTCAGTGCCACCAGCTCGGTGATCTCGATGACGTTTGACGCCACCGCCGTGACCAGAGTGGCGCAGTCTGCCAACCCAGACTTGTTCAGCTTGCCAACCTACCAGTTGAACACCAATGGCACGGCCGACTTTGTGCTGGCCAACGACGGCGCGGTGTCCACCATTGCCAAGGGCACGTTGCTGACCACGGTGTCTTTCACCATCCCCAGCACCAGCACCCTGAAAATCAACGTGACCGATTTGTCTCTGGCGGCCGGCACTTACACCAGCTCGCCTGCGTTGCCTTTGCAGCTCAGCACCACGGGCACCACCATCACCTCCACGGCCACAGACCTGAAGTACACCATCATCGATGACGGCACTTCTCTGACAACCGTGGGTGACAACGAAATCCATTTTGCAAACAACTCGACCACGGGTGGCGTGGATATTCGTTACGACACCAACAAATCGGCAGGGACCACGTCGCTCAGCGAGATCATCCATCTGGATGGCATCACAGGCCTCGACTTGTCGAAGACCGACTTCACGTTTGTGTAACGCGGTCAGGTTTCATGCGGTGTGCCGCTTGGCTGCGGCATGCCTGTGCTTTTCTTTCGCTCAGCAGACACTCGCCCAAGCCTCGGCACCTGCTTCCCCTGCGCCAACGCCGCAGGCGTCTTTGCGTGTCAATTCGGCAGGTGACGCCCTCATTCGTTACCTTGAATCGTGGGCGGCGCTTCAAGCCAACCAAGCGCAACAGCAACAAGCGCGGCGCATTGCCGACTCGGTCGCCGAAGCCGTGCGCAAGCACCCCGAATTTCTGGCCGCCCGTGCCGCCTTGAACAGCAGCCGCGAGGGCGTGGACGAAGCCCGTGCCGCCTGGTGGCCACAAGTGTCGGGCAACACCGGTTTTGGCTCACGCACCACCAGCGGCATCTCGGTGTCAACGCCTTCCTACGGCTTCACCATCAGCCAATTGCTGTTCGACTTTGGCAACACCTCGGCCAAAGTGGATGCCGCCGAGACACGCGTGCAAGGCGCTGTGGCGGGCCTGGATAAAAAGCAGGCGGTGGTCGTGATGCGGGCGGTGTCCGCATGGCACGAGTTGTACCGGGCGCGCAAATTGATGGAGTTGCATCGCCTGAACGTGCAAGCGCGTCAGGACATTGTGGCCTTCATCAAAGAGCGGGCCGACTTGGGCGGCAGCGCCGCCAGCGATGTCTTGCGCGCGCGCGCGCGCCAAACCGAGGCCGAGGCTTCGCTCAGTGCGGCCAGCGTGCGTGAGCAAGCGGCCGAGTCAGCCTGGCTGGAAGTCTTTCAAACGCCTGCACCGCTGCAAGTGGAGGTCTGGCCCGACTTCCCGATTCAAGTTGCCGCCTTGCAAGCCCAAGTTGACCAGCTGGTCTCGCGCTTCGCAACCGTGCAAGAGGCTCGGCAACTGAGCCTGGCCAGCGAAAAAGAGGCCGTGGCCGCCCGTGCCAACCTGTTCCCGCGCCTGGCGTTGGAACACTCGGTGGCCCAAAACAAGCAGGCAGCTTCCGGCATCGAGTACACCGATCGCTCAACCTTGTTCACCTTGCGCTACAACTTTTTGTCGGGCGGCGCTGAAATGGCGCGGGCTCGGCAGGCTGCGTCCCGCGCGGTCGAGCTGGCACAGCAGGCGGACAACGAACAACGCATCACCGAAAAAAACCTGCGCCAAACCTTGAGCGAAGTGGCCCTGGGCCAAGAAATTTTGCGCAACCGCCGCTTGGCCGTCGGGGTGGCCAATGACACCTTGATGGCCGTGCGTGAGCAATTCGCATTTCGCCGCGGCACCTTGCTCGACTTGTTGCGCGCCCAAGAAGACGTCTTCATGTCCGGCCGCGATTTGATTGACGCCGTCACCGACCACGCCCTGGCGCGCTACCGTTTGCTGTACATGGCCTCGCTGCTGGACGAGCATTTTTCTCTGGGGGCCACGCCTTGAATACCGACACCCGCCACCCGAGCAGCGCATCGCCTCCCGACTTGCTGGAAGACGTGTTGCTGCAAGCCTTGCGCTGGTTCGACCTGCCCATGTCGGGCGTCGCCCTGCGCGCCCGTGCGGCCAAGTTGCCAGGCCCCTGGTCCTTGGGCGACCTCTGTGAAGCGGCTGAAAGCCTGGGCCTGCGCGCACACCGCCAGCACAGGCCGGCACAGCAGGCGAACTTGCCAGACCTGCCGATTTTGTTGGGCCTGGATGGCGGCGGCATGCTCTTGGTGACTGCCCAAAGCGACCCGCACCATTGGCAAGCCTGGGTGCCAGGCGAGGGCATGCAAACCGTCGAAGCCAAAGCATGGTTGCCGCGCTTGAATGGCGAACAAGTGGTGCTCAGCCGACAAGCGCAGATCGACCGCAGCCCTGACGCCGAGCCCCAAGGGCGTTATGGCCACTGGTTCTGGGGCCCCTTGGGCATGGCCCGTGGCTTGTACTTGCAAGTGGGCGTGGCTGCGCTGTTGACCAACCTGTTCGCGGTGACCACGTCCATCTTCAGCATGATCGTGTACGACCGCGTCATTCCCAACAATGCCCAAGACACCCTGGTGGCCTTGCTGATTGGCGTGGTCGTGGTTTTCGTGAGTGACTTCGCCATTCGCTCCCTGCGCGGCTACTTTTTGGATGTGGCCGGCGCCCGCGCCGACATGGTCATTGGCGACACCTTGTTCGAGCAAATCCTGGACATGCAAATGAAAGCGCGGCGCAGCTCCACCGGGGCGCTGGCCAATGTGCTCAAAGAATTCGAGTCACTGCGCGAGTTCCTCACCTCTGCCACGCTCACCACCTTGATCGACATTCCTTTTTCTGTGTTGTTCCTGGTGATCATCTACGCCATTGGCGGCCCGATGGTGATCGTGCCCTTGCTGGCCATTCCCTTGATGCTGGGCGCCAGCCTGCTCGTGCAGCCGCGCCTGAAGCGCTTGATCCAGTCCACCTATGAGGACGGCAACCGCAAGCAAACCATCTTGGTGGAAACCATTGGCGGCCTGGAGACCGTCAAGGCCCTGGGCGCAGGCGCCATCATGCGTCGCCGCTGGCAAGAGGCCGTCACGCACCAATCGGAAATCGGCTTGCAGTCGCGCATGCTGTCACAGTTTGCCGGCAACATCGCCAACCTTGCGCAGCAATTGGTGCAAGTGGGGGTGGTCACCATGGGCTTTTTCTTGGTGGCAGAGGGCGCCATTGGGTTTGGCGCCATCATCGCCTGCACCATTTTGTCGGGGCGCGCCATCTCCCCCTTGGCCCAATTTTCTCAATTGCTGACCCGGGTGAACCAGTCGCTGGCCAGCTACAAAGCGCTGCGACAACTGATGTCTGCGCCGCGTGAGCATGCCCACCATGTGCAGTTTGTCGCCCGCAACCACATCCAAGGCCGCATTGAGTTTCGGGACGTCACATTCAGCTACCCCGATGCGCCTGCGCCGGCGCTGGACAATGTGTCCTTCACCATCGCGCCTGGTGAGCGCGTGGCCATTCTGGGGCGCATCGGCTCGGGCAAGACCACCATTGCCAAGCTCATTCTCGGCTTGTACCAACCCGACAAGGGCGCTGTGCTGATCGACGGCGTCGATGTGCGCCAAATTGACCCCATCGACCTGCGCCGCCATCTGGGGGTGGTGCTGCAAGACGTGTGGCTCATGAGCGGCACGGTCCGCCAAAACATTGCCATGGGCTTTGACCAGGCCAGCGATGACGCTATTTTGAACGCCGCCAAAGTGGCTGGCGTTGAAGACTTCATCAGCCAACACCCGCATGGCTACGGCTTGCGTGTGGGCGAGCGCGGCGAAGGCCTCTCGGGCGGGCAGCGGCAGTCCATCAGCATTGCGCGCGCACTGGTCAGCAACCCCGCCATGCTGGTGCTCGATGAGCCCAGCAGTGCCATGGACGTTGGGGCCGAGCAAACCCTGGTGGATCGCTTGCGCCCGGTGGTCGAGGGCAAGACCTTGGTGGTCATCACCCACAAATCTTCCATGCTTCAGCTGGTTCACAAAGTGATCGTTTTAGACAAAGGCCGACTGCTCAGCATGGGCACGCCCGAGCAGGTCTTGGGCGCGCCTCGCGCAGGAGGTGCCGCATGAAGCGCCCGCTCAACGACTGGTGGCAACGTTGGCTGGGGCGCAGCGGCGCCGTCACCATCGAAGGCGCTGGCACCTTTGCGCGCACCCGTCCGGGCTCGCACGTGCTCATGTGGTTCATCCTGGGCTTCTTCCTGGTGATGATCCTTTGGGCCGCGCTCGCCGAAGTCGACACCGTCACCCGCGCCGACGGCAAAGTGGTGCCTTCGGCACGCCTGCAAGTGATGCAAAGCCTCGAGGGCGGCCTGGTGGCGCAGATCGAAGCCAAGCAGGGCCAGATCGTCAAGCAAGGCGACTTGCTGGTGCTGCTCAACCCCACGCAGTTTGGCTCAGACTATCAGGCACGCAACAAACAGGTCATGGCCTTGCAAGCGCGCGCCGAGCGCTTCCTGGCGCAAACCCAAGGCCGTGAGCCCGTGTTTGCGGCAGAGCTTCGCAAAAATGGCGCCGAGTTTGTCGCCAACGAACTGGCCGCCTACCTGAGCAAAATAGGCGAGCACCAGGCACAGCAAGCCATGCTGGACGCACAGGTCGGGCAAAAAGAAAAAGAGCTGCAAGAAACCATCGTCACCCGCGACACCGCCAAGCGCGCCCTCGAGCATGCCCGCAGCGAGATGGACATCGTGGCCATGATGGTCAAGCGGGGCCTGGAGCCGCAGCTGGAATTGGTTCGCCTGCAACGCGTCATCGCCGATGCAGAAGGCCGCGCCGAAGGCTCTGCGCTCATGGTGTCGCGCTTGAGCGAAGCGGTCAAGGAAACACAATCGCGCAAGCTCTCGGTGGAGCGGCAGTTGAAAGCCGAGTCCGCCGCCGAGTTGAACCGCACCTTGACCGAGCTGCGGGCGCTGGAAGAGTCCATGCCCGCGCTGAAAGACAAGCTCAGCCGCACCGAAATGCGTGCGCCTTTGTCGGGCATCGTCAACCGTGTGCTGGTGTCCACCCTGGGCGGCGTGGTCAAGCCCGGCGATCCGGTGGTCGAGGTGGTGCCCGCCGATGACCAGCTGATGGTGGAAGCCTTGGTGCAGCCCAAAGACATTGGCTTTGTGCACATTGGGCAGCCCGCCAAAGTCAAACTGACCGCCTACGACTACGCCATCTATGGCGCCATGGAGGGCAAGGTGGCCACCATCAGCGCCGACGCTGTGCCCATGGGTGACAAAGGCCAGGCCTTCTACCAGGTCCGCATTGAAACCTCCACCACCGCGATGGAGAGCCTCGGAAAAAAACTGCCCATCATCCCTGGCATGCAGGCCCAGGTGGACATTGTCACTGGCAGCAATACCGTGCTGCGCTACATCACCAAACCTTTGACGGCCGTGAAAGAAAACGCCTTCCGCGAGCGCTGACACCATGGCCAATTGGGTGATTGCCAACGATGCGAACGCGCTGCTGATCGACACCTCAGGCAACAGCACCCAAACCTATACCGCTGCCGTTCCCATGAGCAGCAGCGGGGGCGTGCTGAGCTTGTCCTTGCTGGCAGCGGCCGTCGGCTTGGACCAAACCAACCTGATTGCCACCTTCGATGGCAACGCCAGCACCAGCGGCAAATCTCCCGTGCTGCGCCTGCGCCTGGCCAGCAGCAGCTTGCCCGACATCGGCGAGCAAGACTTCACGTTCCAATGGAAGCTCACCATGGGGCTGGACAGCACGCGCGACTATGGCGAGCGTCAGGTCTACATTCCCAACGGGCTGTCGGTGCATGTGGGGCCCGTCACCGACGGGCGCATCTTGCTGTACGCCAACGCGCAGAGCAACAAGCAGGTGACGGCCATCTCGGGCGCTGGCAACCCTTTTTCTGCGAACACCAGTTTTTCCACACAAGATGTGATTGGCCAGGTGTTTGTCGCCAATGGGGCGGCCTACCTCGACATCTACCTGATGGGGCTCATCAGCAAGCTCGACGCCAATGCCGGCTTGCTTTTCAGCAGTTTGACCGGCTACACCCCTGAAACCTTGCTGCTGAGCGCCTACTACAACCTGACCCTGACGGGCTTGCCCCTGGTGTCGGCCACGGGCGAAGCGCAAACCTTGTCGGTGGTCGCGCCCATCGAGCCCTGGCCCAACCATGCGCCCGTGTTTGACAAAGCCACCAGCACACTGGCGTTGACCGAAGACACTGCCCAGTCGCTCACCTTCCCCGTCACCGACCCGGAAGGGCAAAACGTCACCCTCTCCGTCTTAGGCACGGGTGCCGACACGGTCACGGCCACCGTCAGCGGCAACCAGCTGACCGTCACCCCCGCCAGCCATTTCAACAGCACCACCGGTGTGGCCTTGCAAGTCAAAGCCACCGATGTTTACGGCGCCTACAACCTGCAAGACCTGCTGGTCACTGTGGCCCCGGTGGACGACCCGGCCGTCCTGCAAACCGACAGCGCCCGCTTGCGCGAAGGCCTCAGCATCACGGGCAACGTCCTGCGCAACGACACCGACATCGACTCGGCGTTGCAAGTGCAGACGTTTTACTTCACGGGGGCGCCGTCCAACAACAACGTTGCTTACGCGGTCGGCAGCGCTGTGGCCTTGTCGGGCCTGGGCAGCTTCATGCTGAATGCCTCGGGCGACTTCACCTGGCAGTCTCAGCTGGGCTTCTCCGGGGACTTGCCGGTGGTGCACTACGTAACCCCCCAGGGGCAAGAAAGCACGCTCAGTGCCACGGTGGTGCCTGTGACCCAGGTGCTGGGCACCAGCCAGTTGTCGGGCAAGGTGGCGTATTGGGCCGGCGCATCCAGTGGCCCGCACAGCGGGCGCCACAGCTTGGTCGACGGTGTGCAAGTCACTGGCCTGGACGAGCTGTCCACGCCCATTCAGTCGCTCACCGACGCCAGCGGCAGCTACAGCCTCACCGGCTTTCAGCCGGCCTCGACATTGCCTTTGACGCTCAGCAAGTCGGTCGGCACCTCTGCTGCCTTGACGGCCGACGTCAAAGCCGCCATCACCCTCAGCGACGTGCTCGACGCCCTGAAAATCTACCTCAACAAGCCCGCCACCAGCACCTCGGCCTACCGCTATGTGGCGGCCGACTTCGACGCCAACGGCAGCGTCAACCTCAGCGACGTGCTCAGCCTGCTCAAAGCCTACCTGGGCAAAACGGGCGCCACAGCGCCGTCCTGGGCGTTTGTGGACGCCCAAGCCGACGTCTCCGGCTTGGGGCTGGGCGCAGGCAAAGCCCAGGTCGCCAGCGAGCTTTCGCACACCTTTGCCGAAGCCGGCGTCATCCAGAACAGCCACCACTGGGTGGCCGTGTTGCGTGGCGATGTCAATGGCTCGTGGGCGTCCGCCACGCCCGATGTCGAAAATTTATCGAACGGTCAATTTTTGCAATTGATCGGTGTGAGCAGTGGGTCCGTTTAAACTCCTCACAAATTCTTTATTTTCATGAAATTATTGATTTCGATCTGCCACGCCGGCCTGCTGCTGACCCTCATGGGCGGCGCCTGCGCCGCCCCTTTGGATGCGCTGATGGAGGCCCGGCCTGCCGAGCGTTATGGCGAGGGCTTTGTGGAATGGGGCCCAGACGCCATGAACAGCACGCTCGACGTGTTCAAAGTGCGCAGCAAAATGGGCATCACCGACAACACCGGCAACTACAACGGCTACACCTTGCGGGCCGGGCGCAAAGTGGGGGACAGTGCTTGGGTTGAAGGCGCCTACATGCAGCGCAACATCGCCGTCGGGCCCGACCTTTACCCCATTACCTCCTGGCGCATCAGTGCCCAGCAGGTGGTGCACGAACAGGCCGAAACGGGGTCGGCCCTGGCGGTGAGGGCTGCCCTTTGGGGGAACCGCTCCTCCAATGTCACCAAGTCCAATTTCTTGCTGGACCTGGGGGCTTACAGCACCAGCATCTATGTTGACCGCGTGGCCGCCTTGCAGCCCAAAGACCAACAATACCAAGTGGACCTGGTCAACTCCTGGTACGCCAGCCAATGGTCAGGCTCGGTGTTTGCCGGCTTGGGGGCCGGCCACGTCACCATTCCGGTGGTCGAGTCAACTTTTGCCGGTGGCACCTACACCTACCCCAGCCCAACCACCAACGCATTCACCAACATCACGGGCGTGTCGGAACACCTCGGCACCTTGAACTACAACCTGAAATTCCAACAGGTCGGCGCTAACGCCAGCTACGTCACCGGCCCCTGGATGTACCGCCTGGGTTACGTCATGGCGTATTTGCGCCGCCCCTCGGTCGACAGTGCCGTGCAAAGCCTGGGCAACGCGTCTTACCAACGCAACCAAACCCTGGTGGGCGACCTGTCCTACAAGTTCACCCAAACCGTGCACGCCTACACCCGCGTGCAATTCATGCAACGGCAATTCCTCAGCGACATTCCGTTCTTGTACAACAGCATCACGTCGCCTATTTTTGGCGTGAAATACGGCACCGTCTCCGCCGGCCTCGGCCTGAGCTTCTAACCCCCCACCGTCATTGCCGCGCTTCGCTCGCATTGACGGCGGCATTTGGATTAGGCGGTCCAGCTGCCGTCTACGTCGCCCCGGAGCACGCCGACGAGGTCTACGGTGGTGACGGCGCTCATGTCGACGTCAACCGCATGCGGGGCGGTGTCGCTCTTTGTGATGTTGCCGGTGCTGGCGGCGGCGATGTTGCCGCTGCTGTCCACATCGGCGGCATCGACAAACACCCAGGCCGGGGCCGGGGTGGTGATTTTGCCCAGGTAATACTTCAGCAAGGACAACACATCGGTCAGGTTGACCGTGCCGTTGGCATCAAAGTCGGCCGCGATGTAGTTGTAGCTGCTCTTGTAATCGCTGGGCAGGTCTTTGCCAAGGTACACCTTCAGGGCGGCCAGCACATCGGTCAGGGTGACGCCGGCTTCGGATGCCTTGGTGGCGGTGACGGCTTTGCTGGGCGTCAGCTCGAACAAGGTGCTGCCCGAAGTTTGGGAGATGCCACTGAGCGAGAACGTGCCGGTGCTGCTGGAGGTCGCCGTTTGCCCGCCCCCCGACACCGACACATCGGCCAGCTTGGTGGTGCTGGCTTTCCAAAAGCGCACCCCGCCGCTCAGGTCGTAGCCGTTGGCTGTGGCAATGGTGGTGGAGGCGCTCGAGGTCACCGACTCGGCATTCTTCAGGCCGTCCAGGTAAGACACTTTCACGCGCACCTGCGTTCCCAAGTCGCTGCTGGTCAGCACATAGGCATTGGTGTTGGCGTTGGCAATCGACGACCAGGTGCTGCCACTCAGGCGCTCCCATTGGTAGTTCAATTCGCCCAAGGTGTCGGTATCGCTCAGGCTGGTGGTGGTGGCAGACAAGGCCTGGCCCACCTTGGCCGTACCCGCCACAGTCACCGTGCCGGTGGGGGCATGGTTGATGGGGTCGGCCATCGCAAAGCTTTGGGCGGTCACGGCCAGCCCGTCGTAGGCCGTGTCGGTGCTGACCACCCGGAACGTCAACTGGCCGGTGTGGCTGCCTTCGGTCAAGCTGTCTTGCGCGGCGGTCACCGTCACGCTTTGGGCCGTGTTGTAGTTCTCGGTGGTAAAGGTCAACAAGCTCTTGGACAGGCTCAGCTGGTTGGGGCTGGCTTGTTCCAGGTACACCAGCACCGAGCTGGAGGGCGCGCTGTTGAGCTTGAACGACAGGCTTTCGCTGTAGCCGCTTTCGCTGCTGGTGGCACGCTCGGTCAGGCTCAGGCTGCCATCGGTGGTGGTGGTCACGCCGGTCGACTGGCTCACCAGCCGCACGGTCTGGTGCATGTAAGAGCTGCTGCCCGATGCGTCCGAGGCGTTGCTGGAGTCAAAGGCCTGAATCACCAGGTCCAAATTGCCTTCCGCCGTGCCCGCCACCACATAGGCCTTCTCCATTTGCGCTGCGGTCATGGACGCGCCATTGGTGTAGGTGGTGCTGGTGTTGCCGTCGATGATTTTGATCAAGCCTGTGGCCGACTGGCCCGTGGCCGTGGTCAAGGCCACTTGGTAGCTGGCAATGGTTTGGGTGCCCGCCGTCACATCGGCATCGCTCACGCTGAACAGGCTTTTCAGGGCCACCTGGCTGGAGGCATCGGTGGTGGACACCTTCAAAGAGCGCACCACGCCGCTGCTGATGTACTCGCCCGGCTTGCCTGACCCCACCGTGTCCACCGTGAGGATGGGCGTGTCGTTCAGGTCCAGCGCATCGCCGCGCACCCGCAGCGTGTAACTGCCAGGGTCATAGGTCACGCCCGACTTGGCGGCGATTGACACCACAAAGCTGCTGGCCGTGCTGTACTTGGCGCTTTCAATTTTGTAGGTGCCCGACTTGCCCACGCTGCCGCTCAGGGCCACGCCTTGCACCGAAGTCAGCGCTTGGCCATTCCAGGTGCTCAGGCTGATTTCCCACTCGGGCGTGCTGTCATCGCCGCTGGCGGCCGCAAAGTCGATGTAAAAGTCGGAGGCGGCAGCCGTGGTGAACACCCAGGCGTCCACATCGCTTTGTGACGACAAGGCGCCGGTCATCCAGGCGTTGGCCACCAGGCGGTTGCCCACGTCGGCGGCCAAGGCCTTGCTGTCGTTGCCCAGGGTTGACTCGATGGTGGGCACAAAGGTGCTCTTCACCTGGTAGTCGGCGTCGCTCCAATTGGAGGCGCTCATCTTCACAAAATAAGTGCCGGCGCTGGCCACGTTGCCGGTCAGGCTGCTGCCCGTGCCCGCAATGCCCATTTGTGTGGGAGAGAACACCAGCGGCGTGTCCGCCGCCAGCGAGCTCGGCAAGGCCGTGTCCAGCGTCAAGGTCGACTGTTTGCCACTGAGGGTGGTGGCGCCCAACACGGTGTAAATGACGGTGTCGGCGCTGCTGGTTGAAAACGTGAAGCGGCTGCCAATGGCAATGGCGCTGGTCAAGCCCGAGACCAGCAAGGTTTTGCCGGTGTTGCTGCTGCCCGAGACCAAGGGGGTGCCCACCGACGTGGTGCCCAGTTGGGTCAGGTAGTCGCCGTTGGCGTCCAGCAAGTCGGCTTTCCAGGTTTCGGTGGTGGTCACCAAAGCATTGCTGACTTCCAGCTTGATCAGGCCAGCGCTGCCAACGATGACCTTGAAATAGTCCACATCGGTGGAACTCGCCAGGGAGGCTTTGTTCCACACGCCCGAAGACATCACATTGGCGGCATCGGTCGAGTTGTTGGGCGTGCCTGTGCTGAGCGGGCTCTCTGATTCATAAGCCATGGTCTAAGGTCCTTGGAGTAATGATGGTAGGTGATGGCTTAGATTAGAACGAGGGCATCACTTCGAAGTTCGCAGCCGTCAGGTCGCCCAAGGTCACGCCGACCAGCCGAACCGTGTTGCCACCCCCGAAGTCAAAGACCGTGTCCGCACTTTGCTGACTCCCCTTGGCCAAGGCTTCCGCCACGGTATCCACACCGGTGCCGTTCAGGCCATCGGTGTCATTGCTGCCCAACAGCAGGGTCAGCACATCGCCCGAAGCGCCTGGCGTGAAGTCTTTGATGACATCCACGCCCGCGCCATCGGGGATCACAAAATGGTCGGCGCCCGCCAAGCCCACAAACAGCTCGCTGGCCGTTGTCGACATCAGCAAGTCGCTCAAGGCCGTCCCGGTGAACAGGGTGGACACTTCCAGCTTTCCGGTGCTGCCCCAAGCGGCGGTTTGCGAGGCCTTGTAAGACAGGTCCACAGCCGCATCCGCAAACACCACCTGCTCCACGTTCACCAGTCGGTCGGTGCCCGTGTCGCTGCCGGTCACTTCGTACCAGCGCTCGTAGCTGGCCACCGTGGTGGCCGTGCTGGTGTTGGCATTGGTCTGGGTGACCGTCAGCGCGGTCGTGTTGGCAGGCGAGGCGCCCATGCTTTCTGCCAGGGTCAGGGTGTTGGTGGCGCTGGCAATCGACTCGATTTTGTAGGGGCCATAATTGGTCACCGTGTTGGTACCGGTGGTCACCGAATACGACACAAACATGCCCGCTTCCAGCCCCGTGGTGCCGCTCAACACCAGCGTCTTGCCGGTTTGGCTGTCACCGCTCACAGTGAACGTGCCACTGACCGAGTGCGTGCCATTGGTCACTGCGGGGATCACCGCAAACAGCATGTCTTTGCCCAGCAGGGCAATCTTGCCGGCCGAGGCCGTGGCGCTGAATTCCGTGGTGCTGGTGTCCACCGCAGTCTGGATGGCCGCCGCAAACGCCGTGAGCTGATCGTTGAACACGGTGGAGGTTGCCACATGGCTGACTTTTTGGGCGCCCACCGTCACCGACAAAATGTCGCCAACTTCGATGGTGCCCGACAGCGTGAAGCTGGCTTGCTCCCAGGCGCTCAAGGTGTAGGCCGACTGCTTGCCACTGTAGAACACCCGGTCGGTGCTGGGGTTGCCGGCTGTGTCCAGCCCGGTGTTGGCGCTGCCATCGATGCGGTCATTGCCTGCCCCCGGGGTGAAGTCATCGCCCAGCGAGCCACCCGTCAGCGTGTCATTGCCGGTACCAGCATCGATCACGTTGGCCAAGGTGGCACTGCCCACCACCGTGTCATCGCTGTCGGTGGCGGAAACAATGCGCGTGTCTGCTTTCTTGTTGCCATCGGTGTCCACCTCGCGGGTGGTCACCAGCTGCGTGCCAATCTTGTAAATCCGATCGGCAAACACCAACTCTTCCACCTCGCGCAGGGTGTCCACGCCATCCGCGCCCTGGCTGTTGTGGGTGACCGTGGTCACCCCATCGGCCGTGGCCACGGTGTAGTCGCTGTAGTTGTTGCTGAAGCGCGCGCGGTCAATGCCCTCGCCGCCGGTCACGCTGTCGTTGCCCGGGCCGCCTTCAAACACGTCGGCGCCGCTGCCACCCACCAGGGTGTCGTTGCCCAGCCCGCTCAGGAACACATGCGCGATCGCCGATTGGCCTGTGACAAAGCTCAGGCTGTCGCCCGTGCTGCTGAGGTCCAGGCCACGCACTTCCACCAGGTCCACTTCGCCATCCTTGTTGAGGTCGCGCGACTGGCGGTCCACCACCAGGCTCACAAAGCGATCGGAGAACTGAATGCCCTCCATGCCTGACAAGGTGTCGGTGCCTTCGGAGGTGGCGCTGGTGTCGGTCGCAGTCACCGTGAACGTGCCTTCGGCGCCGGCCACAATGGTGTAGGCGCTGAAGGCGTTCTGGTAGTTGGCCACATCGTTCAGCACGCGGCCATTGGCGTCGGTGCCGTTGGCGCCGCCGTCCAGCGAGTCATCGCCCACGCCACCTTGCAGCCAGTCGCCGCCTGTGCCACCCATCAGGGTGTCGTTGCCTGCGTCGCCCTTCAGGCGGTCGTTGGTCACGTCGCCCTTGAGCAGGTCGGCACTGTTGGTGCCTGCCACTTCGGCCACGTCAGGGCGGCCATCACCGTCCAAGTCTTGAACGGTCTTGGTGCTTTGCAACATCACAAAGCGGTCCCAGAAACCAATGGCCTCGATGCCCGTCATCATGTCGGAGCCGGTGCCGCCGTCGGCGTCCTCCCAGGAGTCCACCACGCGAATCAGCACGCCTTCCGAGCCCGGGTTCGAGCTGGCCCAGGTCGTGCCCCCGTCTTGGCTGAACTCGATGGTGTAGCGGTCGAAGGCGCCTTCGTAGCGCACCACGTCAAAGCCAGGGTTGCCCCAGGCGTCGGTGCCGTTGGCGCCCCCGACGATCGAGTCATTGCCGGTGCCGCCCACAAACTCGTCCGGGCCAGAGCCGCCCACCAAGGTGTCGTCCCCTTCGTTGCCGCGCAGGTTGTGCGCCAACTTGCTGTAGCTGCCGCTGGAGATGTCGATGGTTTCAGACAACATCGAGCCCTGCACATGGATGTTCAGGATCTTGCTGGCGTCCTTCATGTCCCGGTTGATCCAGGTGTTCACGCCCAGTTGCACCCAGCGGTCATTGAACGACAGGCCCTCAATGTTCGTCAGCGTGTCCACGCCGTCGCCGTCGGCCTGCGAGTCGGTCACCGTGACCGAGCCATCCAGGTTGGCCTTGATGGTGTAGCGGTCGAAGTCACCGTCGTAGCGCACGGTGTCGCCCCGCTCGTTGCCCATCGGGTCCGTGCCATTGGTGCCACCGTCCAGGGTGTCGTCACCTGCGCCGCCTTGCAGCCAGTCGCCGCCGGCGCCACCGTGAATCTGGTCGTTGCCTTCGTTGCCGCGCAAGTTGTCGTCGCCACTGTAGGCATAGTCGCTGGCGCCCAAGCCCGTGCGGTAGCCAATCACGTCGTCGCGCGTGGTGCCATCCACATAGGCGCTGGTGATCGGGCGCTGCTCCCAGGGGATGGCGTCCTGCGAGGGCGACATGTCCCGCTGGTAGTGAATTTGCATGCTCAGCGGCATCCATTTGTCGCTGAATGAAATCGCCTCCACATTCAACAGCGTGTCCACGCCCGTGCCCTGGAAGGCTGCCGGCAAACGGTCAGCCACCACCCAGGCCGACAGCGAAGTCGCCGCGCCGGCATGCGCCACCAGTTGGTCAATGGCCTGGCCAATCCCTTTCAAGCCTTCGGTGCCCAGCTTGGTGACATCGGCGCTGGTGGCCGTGACCGCCGCGCCACTGCCCAAGGTGTAAGACAGATTTTTGGTGCTGCTCAGGGTCCAGCTGCCCGCGGCCTTGTTCAGGGTCACATCCACCAGCACATAGCGCGAGAACTTGCCCTCGAAGCGCACTTCGTCGCGCAACTCACCGCCCCACTGGCTTTGGCCACTGTTGGCGCCACCATCGATGTAATCGTTGCCCGCGCCGGGACGAACCGACTCGCCACCCGCGCCGCCCACATACACGTCATCGCCTTCGCGCAAGTCAATGTCGATCTGTGTGGCCAGCAAGGCCGCTTCGGTTTTACCAGACTTGGCCACCAGGTCCGCGAAGCTCAAATCGTTGGCCTTGTTGGTGCCGGTCACGTTCACCCAGTCCAGCTTGTCGTCGCCGTTCCAGTCGTTGGCATTGAAGCGCACCTCGGTCTCCAGTTGCCCGTCCTGGAACCACAAGCTTTCCACGTTGAACACCAGGTCGGCGCCTTCACCGCCGAGGTCGCTTGACAGGCTGTCCACCACCAAGGTGGCGGCAGCGTGCGTGCCATCGCGCAAGCTCAGGTTGGCGCTGGCCAAGGTCAGCACCTCCACCACGTCGCTGGACAAGCTGGTGTCGGTCACCGTGAACACGCCGGCCGTTTTCTGAGCAACTGCGGTGCCACCGATGGCCACCGTGTAGTCACCGGCAGCGCTGCCCGCAGCAACCGTCACGCTGGACACGGTGTACTGGCTTTGCTTGCCCGAGAAGCGGGCCTGGTCCAGGTCGCGCCAGGCATCGCCACTGACGCCGTTGGCGCCGCCATCGACCACGTCATTGCCGGTGCCGCCATACAACTGGTCGCCACCGCCCAGGCCCAACAACACATCGTTGCCGGCGTTGCCGTTCAGGTTGTCGCTTTGGTTGGGCGCAGCGGTGGTGCCGTCTTTGCGCACGTCGCCGCTCAAAATATCGCCAAACAAGCTGCCCGAGACGTTGCTCGAGGTCACGCCTTGCGGGTCACTCCACTCCCAGCGGCCAATGCTCATGTCCACCCAGCGGTTGGAGAAGCTCAGGTTCTCCACGCCCACCAAAATGTCGGTGCCCAAAGAGCTGGGGTCGTCCGACGGCAAAGCGTCTTGCACCTGAATGGCGGTGGTTTCATTGTCGCCATTGCCGTCCAGGTCCACCGTGACCGAGCTCACCGTGAAGCGCTCAAACGGCGCGTTGTAGCGCGCGCTGTCGTTTCGCGCGTTGCCCCACTGGTCGGTGGCCCCGTTGGCGCCGCCGATCAGCCAGTCGTCACCGGCGCCGCCTTCCATGTCGTCGCCGCCGGCGCCGCCTATCAGGGTGTCATCGTTGCCACCGCCCGTCAGCCAGTCGTTCTGCGCCGTGCCTTGCAGCTCGTCGTCAAAGTCGGTGCCGGTGGCGTTCACCGCCTTCGGGCGCTCGCCATTCACCAGGGCGGCCGACAGGTCTTCATAATAGTTGAAGCGCGGCGTGATGTTGAAGAAGAAGCCATTGAACTCCAAGCGCTCAATGTTCACCAGCAAGTCGGTGCCACTGCCCCCGTTCTCGCTGGACAGCTGGTCTTTCACTTGAATGGCGTTCACCAACGTCGTGTTGGCCGCCGCTGCCTGGCCCGCCGGCACCACCGTGTAGGTTTTGCCGGTGCCCGTGCCGCTGACTTGCACGGTCACGCCGCGCACCTCGAAGCGTTCGCGGTCCCCGGTGTAGCGCACGATGTCCTGGGTGTCCCATTCGTTGCCCACCAGGTCGGCAGCTTCCACGCCGCCATCCAAGGTGTCGTTGCCGCCACGGCCATCCAGCTCGTCCGCATGGTCAGTGCCCATCAGCACATCGTCAAAGAACGTGCCGCCAAAGTAAGAGCGGGTGTAGCCATTGCTTTGCCACGTGTTGCTGCTCACCGCCAGGTCCAGCTTGGTGTCGCCAATCAGAATGCGCTCCACCCCTACCAGCACGTCAATGCCAAAGCCAACCCCCGTTTTCTGGTTGCTGCTGGCCAGCGCGGCGTCGGTCAGGAAGCCGTCACTGCCCTTGGGCAGGGAGACCAGCGAAGCTGTGTCCACCACTCGGAAGTAGGTTTGGTTGGCCGTGCCGGTCAGTGTGCCTGTGGCGTCGTCCACCAGCTTGCGAATCTCAAAGCGGATGGGCAAGCTGTTTTTATAGGCCGCCTTGTCACCAAACGAGAAGGTGTTGGCGCCTGTGTTGGAGGGGTCGGTGGTGCCATCTTCGCCGCCCTTCAAGGTGTCATTGCCAATGCCGCCCACCATGTAGTCGTCACCCTTGCCGCCGATCAGCACATCGTTGCCGGCCCAGCCCTGCATCGAGTCGTTGGCATTGGTGCCCGTCAAGGTTTCCCCCTTGAGGGTGCCGTCAATGTAGTTGGGCGTGGGCGTCACAATGGTTGAGTAGGTGCCAGCTGTTGCTGTCCCCACCAATGTTTGTGTCAGGCCATCGGTGCTGGTCTTGACGGTGTAACCCGACAAGGTGTCGGGCACCACGGAAGCGTCACCGCTGAAGGTGATAGGCACCGGCGAGGTGTTCAGGTAGAGCGAAGACCCTTCAAACGAAATCGAGTCAATGCCCAACAGCACATCGGTGCCATCGCCGCCCAGCGCATCGGCCAGCGAGTCTTTGACCACCACCACATACTCGTGATAGTTGAATCTGCCGGGCGATTTTTGGGAGGTCGATTGGAAGGCGCCCGCAAAGTCTGTGGCCGTGGCATTGCCCTGGGCATCCACCGCCTTGAAGCCGCCATGGAACACCTCTGCCCCAATGTCGAATGTGGCAAAGTCCGAAACGGTGCCCGGCACATACACCGCCACCAGCTCGCCCAGCTGGCCTTTGACGCCACTGTTGCGGTGCACCTCTACGGCGTAGCGCGAGGCGTCATCGTCATAGCGCACGATGTCCCACTGGGTGTCTGTGTAGTAAACCGTCTGGCCGCCTGCCGTGACCGTGAAGCGGGTGCCACTGGCAAGGCCGGCGACCGCATCGGCTTCCTCGCTGCTGCTGCTGTAACCGCCGATCACCGTGTCATTGCCCGGGCCCAAGCGTGCAATGTCTTTGGCATCCGGCGGTGTCGCCACACCCTTGACGAATGTGTAAGGGTCGTTACCCAGCTCAATGTAATCGTCTCCCGTGCCGCCATCCACATAATCGGCGCCATTGCCCGCCTGCACGGTGTCGTTGCCGCTGTTCATCAAGAACTGCTCGTTGGCTGCCGTGGTGCCGGTGGATCGGCCGCTCACTTTGTCGTCAAACAGCGTGCCACGGAAGGTGTATTCGGTGGGAATCGAGACCCCGCCAATCCAGAAGCTGCCGCCCGAGTCCGCCGTTTGGCTGAGGTTGACGTTAGCATCGGAGAACTGCAGCTTTTCAACGTTGAACACAGTGTCGCTGCCCTGGCCCCCGAAGTTTTCGGCAATCAGGTGTGACACGCGGTAAAAGTAGCTGGTCGCCGTGCTGGTCGTGCCCACACCCGTGACGCTGCCGGCGGCATCGTCGGCGACCCGCTGAATCTGAAACTGCGACAGGGGTGCGTTGAATTTGGCAATGTCCGCATTGCCCGCGCCCCCGTTCAAGGTGTCATTGCCTTCACCACCTTGCAGCGTGTCGGCGCCGGCGCCGCCCACCAGCAGGTCGGTGCCCGCGCGGCCGTCGATCCAGTTGTTTTTCGTGGCATCCCCCACCAGCTTGTCGCCATAGCGGGTGCCATTGGTGTTGACTTGCATGCCCCAGTCGTTCACGAAGGGCACCAATTGCTCGGAGCTGTCCGAGAAATTCAAAATCTCGATGTTCTTCAGCACATCGCGCCCGTCGCCACCCTTGGCGTCCGTCACTTTGTCTTGCACCACGATCAAGCCGTTGGCCACGTAGAAGGGCGAGGCCACGTAGTAAGACGTGTTGGCCACCACGGATGTGACGGCCACGCCCTTGTCGTTGTACTTCACCACCGTGGTGGCGGTTTTCTCGGCATCGGTGGCGGGCCGCAAGAAGCTCACGCTGTAGCGGTTGGCCATGTTGTCAAACCGGGCCCGGTCCGAGTCATCCCAGTTGTTGCCCGTGCTGCCGTTGCTGCCGCCGTCCAGGATGTCGTTGCCACGCCCACCCGCCAACTCATCGCCGCCAGCGCCGCCCAGCAGGGTGTCGTTGCCGGTGCTGCCTTGCATCCAGTCTTTGTTGCTGTAAAAGCCATTCACCCCATTGCCGGGGTTGGCTTCATCGTGCCCGGTGGCGTCCATCAGGTCGTCGACCACGCCACCGTCGTAATTGTTGCTGCCCACCCACATGTTGTTGTCGCCCATCTGGGGCTTTTGCCAGGGGTTGACGTTGTAGGTCAGGTTGACGCTGGCATCGTTGAATTGCAGCTGCTCCACATTCACCAGGTAATTCACGCCGTCGCCACTGGGCAGCTTGTCGGTCACCCGCACCACGTTCGCAGGCTTGCTGCCCGCGCTGGGGTACTTGCTGTCGATGTAAGCCTTGATGGCCGAAGAGGTGCCCAGCTGGCTGTAGCTCAACACATCCACCGTGTAGCGCGATTGCGCGCCCGTGAACTGCACCCGGTCCAGGTTGTCCCAGGTGTTGGTGGTCGAGGTGCCGTTGTCGCCACCGTCGTAAATGTCGATGCCTGCGCCATCGGTGATGTTGTCGCCACCCGCGCCGGTGAACACCGCATCATCGCCCGCGCCCGGTTGCACCGAGTCGCGCTCGGTCAGCAAGGCGATGGGCAGGGTGGTGTCGCTGGCGGGTTGGGACGTGGGTTGCCCCATGTCGTTGAAGGCAAAGCCGTTTTTGGCGAACAATTTCAGCACGGATTTGCCGCCCATGGCTGAACTGCTGAAGCTGGCGATGCCTTGTAAGCTGCCATTGGCTTGCGCGGTCACCTCAAAGGTCACGGGCACGCTCTTGTTCAGCGACATGTCCCAACGCGTCATGGCGTTGAAGGTCGGGGTATTGTTGGTTTGCGGGTCGCCCATCACCGGGGTGTAGCTGGCCATTTCAAAACCCAGCACGGCCACAAACACAGTGCCTGCGGCAGGGGCCAGCCCATTCACGGAGAAGCTCACCTGCGAGGTGCCTTCGGCCTTCATTTGAACCGTGCCACTGGCCACCGAGGCAAGGTACGCCGCGTACAGCGCATCGGTGTCAATGCTGTCGGCAAAGTCGGTGCCCTGGGTGTTGTTGTTCCAGCTGTTGGCGTCAAAGCGAACGCTCAGCTCTTTGTTGCCGTCGTTGAACTGCAGCGACTCCACGTTGTAAATCTTGTCTTTGCCGTAGCCGCCAAATTCTTGCGGCAGCTTGTCTTCCACCCACAAGAATTTGGTGCCGTCGGTGTCTTTGTCCGCCGTGATGGTGAAGCGCGACATCGAGGCGTCGTAGCGCACCTGGTCGTTGTTGTCCCACACATTGCTGGTGCTGCCGTTGGCGCCGCCATCAATGGTATCGTTGCCTTCGCCGGCATCAATCCAGTCGCCGCCGCCGCCGGTGGCAATCAGGTCATCGCCGTCGCCCGCATTCACCCAGTCACGGTAGGCGCTGCTGCCTGTGGGTTGGGTCATGATGGTGTCCGCCAGGTCGGTGCCATTCCAGTTGTAGCCGGTGATGGTGTTGCTCCCGGGGGTGGGCGAGTAACCCATCTGCGGCGTTTTCACGACCATCAAATTTTTCTCGCCATCGGAGAAGCGCAACACTTCCACGTTGGTCAAGGTGTCGGTGCCGTCGCCCGCATCGCCCTTGGAGTCGACCACGCGGAACGCATCGTCCACTTTGGTGATGGTGTAGCGCGAGGCCGGCCCCGCGTATTCCGCCACATCCACGCCGTTGGAGCCGTTGTTGTCCCAAGTTTGGCTGCTGTTGTTGGTTTCTGGCCGGTTGGCGCCGCCGTCAATGCTGTCGTTGCCTTTGTCGCCGCGGAAGGTGTCGGCACCGGCGCCGCCGCGCAAGGTGTCGTTGCCCGCGTTGCCCACCAAACGGTCCGAGCCGGCAAACAAAGTGGAGTCTTCGCCCAGCGCCTCGCCCGCGGCGGAGCCCTCCATGCTGATGCCCTTCACGGTCTGGCCTGGCTGCCCCGTGGTCGGGTCCCAGCCGCGGTCGACCCAGATGTTGGGCGTCAGCCGAACTTGCTTGTCGGAGAACTGCAGCATGTCCACGTTGGTCACGGTGTCGGTGCCATCCGCGTTGTCCTTGCGCAAGTCTTTGACGGTGAAGGTCATGACCCCGCTGACTTCCTTGGAAGTGATTTCGTATTTGTTGGCCGGGCCAGAGTAACTGGCGCGGTTTTCTATGTCCCAGGTGTTGGCATTGGGGGTGCTCAGCAGCAATTGCAGGCGCGCTTGCAAGCCGCCCGAGCCACCGCCGTCGATGGTGTCGTCGCCGCTGCCGCCGTTGATGTCGTCGCCACCCAGGCCCGCCTTGACGATGTCGTTGCCAGCCCCGGCATTGATCCAATCCCGTTTGGACGGGGCATTGTTGGCGGTGGCCAGCGCGTCGGCATCGATGGTGTCGGCGAACTCGCTGGCTTGAATGCTGTTCATGCCTTTGTCATCTGGCGCAGCCCAGAAATTGGTGCCCAAATTCTTGCCAGCGTCGCTGAACTGCAGGAACTCGATGTTGCGCAGCACGTCTTTTTCGCCGGTGGCCTTGTTCTCCAGCTCGAAGCCGTCGTCCTTGGCGCTCAGCGTCCAATCGGTGGACTTGCTGTCAAAGTACTGCGCGCTGTCGCTGCCGGCGCCGCCATCCAGCGTGTCGTTGCCGGCGCCGCCGTTCAAGCCATCGTTGCCCGCGCCGCCATTGAGCACGTCATTGCCGGCGCCACCGTTCAGGCCATCGTTGCCCGACGAGCCGGTGACGGTGTCATTGCCGCCGCCCGCATCGTAAAAGCCTTGCTGGTCCAACTGGTAGGTGTTGTCGCCGTCATCGCCGCCAAAGTCGTCCTCCGGGTGCGAAATGATGTTCATGGCACGCGAGGCCGACACCGTCGTGCCGGCTGCGCTGTCTTTGAACTTGAACTCAATCAGCTTCTCGCCAGCCGCGGCCGACCAGTTTTGCGTCAGGTTGCCACTGGCGTCCGTCACCCCCAGGTAAATGTGGGCGGCCAGCAACTGCGTGATGGCCACGGTGGCCTTGTCGTTCAGCGTGATGCTCAGGTAGTCGCCCGCCTTGCCTTGGTGGGTGGCGTCCACCGTGCCAATCACCACCGAGGTGGTGCCGACCTTGGCATTGTTGAACGATTTGTTGACGATGGCGCCCGTGGCGTCCCGCACATCCATGCCGTAATACTGGGCATCGCTGAAGTAAGAAATTTCGCGGGTCGTGGCGTTCACCTTGAACACCCCGCTCAGGTTGGAAATGCCCAAGCGCAGCTGGCTCATGTTGCCGCTCACCACCGACACGGTCAGGTTGCCGCCGTTGAAACTCAAGGCGTCGCTGTCCTGCAAAATGATTTGGTTGCTGTTGTTGCCCTGCGGGCTCACCACGTTGGGCCCCGCCTCGCCGTTGAAGCCAATCAGGCGGCCGGTGTTGTGGGTGTCTTCGTCCATGTCGCGCAGCACCGGCACCAGGGTCAGGGTTGGCGTGCCGTTTTCCGCTTGCGCCACCAGGGTGATCCCGCGTGAGGCTTGCACCACCGTGCCCGAAGCGCTGTCGCTGAACTCATAGGTGACGGTTTTTTCGCCTGCCACGGCCTCCCAATTCTGGGTGTACTTGCCCGAGGCGTCCAAGGGCACCAAGCCCACATGCGAGGCCAGCAGCTCGACAATGGCCGGCGTTGCCGCGGCATTGAAGCTCACTTTGTAAGCAGCGCCGTTGTTGCCATTCAAGGCGCTGTCCAACTGCCCGATCACCACCCAGTTGCTGCCCGCTTGTGCCGGGTCGCCCGCTGCATGCAGCAGCTTGCCGGCTTCGTCGCGCACGTCGCTGCCATAGTAGGTGGCGTTGCTCGCGTAGCTGATGGCGCCACTGGCGCTGGTGCTGAACACACCCGTGAAGCCCGACACCCCCAGCTTCAGCCCGCTGGTCGAGCCACCGCTCACGCTCACCTTGAGCGAGCCCCCTGAAAAGCTGGCCGAATCGGTGTCCACCAGCTTGATCTGGTTGGTGCCACTGGCGCCGGGCGCGGTCACGTTGGGCCCCGCTTCGCCGTTGAAGGCAATGCGGCGGCCGCGGTTGTGCAGGTCTTCGTCAAAGGTGCGCGGGCTGGTCGACAAGGTCAAGGTCGGCGGCAGGTTGGGGCCGCTGACAGGCGGTACCGCGCCATCTTTGGGGCCATAAAACCCGGTCACCAAGCCGGCGCTGTCCACCGTCAGCCGCCCATTGATCATTTGCGGCTCGTCCTGCACTTTCAATTGGTCGGCTTTGCCGTCGCCATTCAGGTCAACCATGCTGATGGGCAAGGTAAAAGACTCGGTGCCAAACTGCCCTTGCAAGGTGTCTGGCACACCGTCGCCGGTCATGTCATAAACGCTGCCAGACAAGCTGACGCTGGCGCCGCTGGCGTCTTTCACCTCGCGGGTGCTGAAGGTCGCATACAAACCCGCCACGGCGGGCAAAACCCTGGTGTTCAGCGCCACCGTCACCGCCGCATTGTTCTCGTCCGAGAAGGTGAAGCTGCTGGGCACCGTGTCGGTGGTGTTGGCGTAGTTCAAGGGCAGCAAGCTGTAAGGCTGCAGCTGCAGGCTGTAGCTGTCCGGCCCCACCGCTGCCGTGCTGCTGTCCAGCAACTTCAGCGTGCCGGTTTTGACGTCGCCCGAAGTGCCATCGGTGCTGACCGCAAAGGTCATGGGGTCGCTGTCTTTGTCCTGAAAAATCCGCAGGTCGCGCACGCTTCCCAGGTAGCCGGGCAAGGTGGCGGCGGCGCTGTCCAGCACCATGTCGGCAAACACCTCGGCATCGCCGGGCGCGCCCACGGCGAGCGCGCCCACATTGAAGGCGCTGCCGTCATCCGACGGGTTGGACAAGATGGTCATGGCCCGTGTGGCGGTGACCGCCACGGCGCTGGCGCTTTCCTTGAGCTTGAACTCGATCAGTTTTTCGCCGGCCGCGGCCGACCAGTTTTGGGTCAGCGCGCCGGTGCTGTCCGTCACGCCCAGGTAAATGTGGGCGGCCAGGGTTTGCACAATGGCCGGGGTAGCTTTGTCATTGAATTGAATGGTCAGGTAGTCGCCCAGCTTGCCCTGGTGCAAGGTGTCCAGCTTGCCAATGACCACGGCGTTGGCGGCGGTCCCCGCTTGGTCGGGGTCAAAGTTCTTGTGCAGCAGGTTGCCGCTGCTGTCTTTCACGTCGGTGCCGTAATAGGTGGCGTCCGCGTAATAGGTGACGTCGCCATTGACGCCCACCTTGAACACCCCGCTGTTGCCCGAAACCCCCAGGCGCAGCTGGGCCATGTTGCCGCTCAGCGTGGTCACCGTCAGGCTGCCGCCATTGAAGTTGGCGCTCTCGTCCACCAGCACCACCTGGTTGCTGTTGCTGTTGCCCTGGTTGGACACATTGGGCCCGGCCGTGTTGAAGGCAATCAGCCGGCCGGTGTTGTTGGCGTCTTCGTCAATGTCGCGAACCACCTTCAAGAAGGCCAAGAAAGGCTGGCCGTTTTCCTCGTTCGAGACCACCGTCACCGTGCGCGAGGCTGTCGCCGTTTGCCCGGCCACGTTGCTGGCCAACTCGAAGCTCACGGTCTTGTCGCCCGCTGCGGCGGACCAGTCTTGGGTGTATTTGCCGGCGCTGTCCACCACCTGCAAGCCAATGTGCGAGGCCAACAGCTCGGCAATGGCGGGCGTGGCATTGGAGGTGAAGGTCAGCTTCAGCGGCGCGCCATTCTTGCCGTTCATCGTGCTGTCCAAGGTGGCCACGGTGATGCTGGTGCTGCCATAGCGGGCCGCCTCGCCACTCTGGTGAAGCACATTGCCCGCGCTGTCTTGCACGTTCGAGCCGTAATACTGGCTGTCGGCAAAATAGTCGACCGCCCCCGTGGCGCTGTTCACCTTGAACACGCCGCTCAAAGATGCCACGATCAGGTTCATCCCCGTGGTGCTGCCGCCCGCGGCCGCACTCACGCTCACCTTCAGAGAGCCACCCACCACGTTGGTGTCGGTCAAGCCGGTGATGTTCAATTGGTCGGCCCCCGCGGCGGCAGGCGCTGTCACGTTCGGGCCGGTTTCCAGAACCGGCGCAATGCGGCGGCCCGTGAAATTCAGGTCTTCGTCAATCGTGCGCTTGGCGCTGCTGAGGGTGAGGCTCAGGGCTGAGGAACTGCCCGTGTCGGTCAAAGACCGGCTGTCGTAATCCAGAATGGCCAGGGCCTGGTTGTTGGCCAGCATCACCGTGGTGGCCACATCGGTGGTGGGCGCCGTGCCGTCCTTGCTGAAGGCGCCCACCAAGTGGCCGCGGGCCATCAAAGCCACCAGCGCGCTGCCCTCGGTGCCGGCGGCCGCAATGGCTGCCTGGGCGTCGTGCACGATGTAATACGCACTGTCGCTGGCCGCAGCGCTGGCGCTGGGCAAGCCCGACAAGGCCACCACCTTCAGCGTGGCCGAAGCGGCATAGTCGCTGCCCAGCAACGACAGCATGCCCGTGGCCGTGCTGCCTGTCGCCACAGGCTTCAAAGTGAACACATGGGTGTCATCTGCCGGTCGGTAAGCATCGGGCGGGTTCCAGCTGGTCGGCGTGTTGGCCGTGGCAATTGCCACTGTGCCGATCAAGGTGTCGTTGTCGTACACGCCATAGCTGCCAGCAGCAGTGGCTTTGACCGAGAAGGGGCTGCCGGAGGTGTCGGTGGGTGTGGTGGGCGTCGTAGGAGTCGTAGGAGTCGTAGGAGTCGTAGGAGTCGTAGGAGTCGTAGGAGTCGTAGGAGTCGTAGGAGTCGTAGGAGTCGTAGGAGTCGTAGGAGTCGTAGGAGTCGTAGGAGTCGTGGCGCTGGGGGAGAGCTCGTTCAATACCACCGTGTCTGGTGTGCTGGCTGTGGCGGTGCTGCTAGAGAAATTGCCCGTCAAATTGCTGGGAAACCCCGTCACTGTGTTGAGTGCCGTCGCTGTGAAGGTTTTGTCCGAGTTGACCACCAGGCTGTAGGTCAGCGTGGTGGCGTTACCCCCGCTGGCTGTGTTGACCAACACCAGCTGGTTAGGCATGACGCTGTTGGAGATGGTCTCCGTGCCCGTGTACCGCAACTCTGCCTTGACCCCCAGCGTGGCAATGTCAAACGACGCCAGCAAGCTGTCGTTGGGGTTGTTGTCTTTGGTAAGGGTGTATTGCATCATGGCCAGCGCTCCGAAAATAGGCAGTCCCCACAACGTTTGTTAATGTTGGGACCCTCCTCATTATGGGGGGGTTCAATGTCAATCCATTTCCAATTCTGAGAAAAATCGTGGGGTACCTTTTTTGCCAGCGTAAAATGGCTGGTTGACTCTTCACATGCCCGCCATGCCTCTCACCCCCAAGCGATTGCTGAACCTCCTGCCCCTGGCCTTTTGTTTGCTTGTGGCCGGCCTGCCGTTGGCCTCCCAGGCGCAGTTTCCGCCGTTGCCGGGCGCGACCCTGGGCACGTTCACCATGCCGGGGGCTGCGACAGCCGACACACCTACTGCGCCCACGTCGGCACCCACTTTCGTCGAGCCGCGTACCCCCGCAGCCGACACCCTTGCGGCGCCGACCCGCGCAGGCCAACCCGTGGGTGCCGATGGCAAACCCTTGGTCCTGG
>Ga0255094_1000210_pt1 | contig 33755 bp, 38 predicted proteins | sample Colum_Law_RepB_8_2_FD_188434 | JGI IMG/M metagenome (GOLD analysis project Ga0255094, IMG submission 188434) | Freshwater microbial communities from Columbia River, Oregon, United States - Colum_Law_RepB_8d | ecosystem: Environmental > Aquatic > Freshwater > River | place: USA: Oregon...
AGCGGAGATATTCGAGTGACAGAGCCGTGGCGGCCTTGCGTAACTATCCTGGACGGCATCGTCAAAGCAAATTCATAATTCTTCCGTATCATTTGAAACTTATCTGATCCATTGAACAACGTTTCCGTTACCGCAAATGTCAACGGTTTGAAACAGTTTTTCAAACCGTTTATCATGCTGGTTTTGCAGGAGCGTACGATGGCCATACGAACGATTACCGTCTCGATCGACGAAGGAGTCGCCAAAGAAATCGAGACGTTGACGAATCTGACAATTGAGGAAGTTACAGTCAATTTGCTCAACGGATATACGTCAGATGGTCGCCGAAGAAGCATCCCGATGATTGAGTTGGGGGTGTCGTGGCCGCTGGACTGGTACAAGATGATGCTCAGGGTTTGGGGGGAGAATAAAATCCCGACAAACGTGCGAAAACTCCTGCGCGATTTCATAATGAAGGATCCAAACCGACAGGGGTTTTTCCCATCAGGAATTCCAAAGTTGCGAAATCGCAAACAAATTCAGATTCCCAGTAGGCCACCGGCTAAGAGGCCGGATCGCCAAGCCTCCATTGGGCATCTTGTAATTCCACAGGACTGGAACGATTTCATGTCCGAGCGTTATCCGAACAAGCGGTCGACGTATGTCAAGTTGGCCGTTTACGGAGAACTCTGCAAGTGGCCGTGGCCAACCGGATCGAGCCCCAGCATTCCTCAGGGGATGTTGAAGTTTCGGAAAGATTACCTCTGATTTGAGTGATCCGCAGAGAGACTATAAGCGTTCTTTCAGCCGATCACTTTTTTTGCTGGATCTTTTCGTTGGGTGTAAGATATGCGGCTACGATTCAGGGATGTTCTCGCGGTCCCAAACATGTCATCGGAGGACTACCACGGAAAGCCCTATAACAGCCTTTCCGCGTCTCGCCTGAAGACTCTGATGGAGTCGGAACGCAAATTCGAACTCCGGCACAAACTGAGGCGAGTGTCCCAGGAGGAGAAGAAACACTTCGTTTTCGGGCAAATTCTGCACCATGTTGTGCTCGAGTCGAAGCGTGTTGATGAGACGAACTGGAGCAACAGCACTGTCGCCATGTTTGAGTCGAGGAATATCCCTACGACCGAACCGACGGTCGTCAAAACGGACTCCATTGGAAATGTTGTGGATTCCATCTGGGTGGTTTCGTCTCCCGTTCCGGGACTGTTCCGGGCGTCGCGACGGTGGGGTTATCTCAACGGCTGCCATTGGCGGCATGAGCATGATCTCATTGGCTTGACCGACGACGAATTGGTGGAGCTGGATGACCCAGAGCCAGTTCTCTGCGGATTCGTGGCATTTCAGGACATGCTGTTCGACGGCGATGGATTTCGCGCGATTCCCAATGATGTATTGGGAAAAGGCGGATCAAAATCAACGAAGGCGTTCAAAGATTGGAAAAAACAGTTTCGCGGCCAGCATGTCGTCGATGTGGACGGTGAGAGTGGATGGTGGACGATGATCAGAATGCGTCAGGAACTTCGCATGAGCGATCCTGCCAGAACATTGCTGTTCGACTTTCCAGAGGACTCACTCTTCGAATACACGCTTGTCGGCTATGACGTCGACTTCGGGTACGAGGTCCGCTGCCGCATGGACAAAGCCAGGCCGCACAACAGAGTTTTGCACATCACAGACCTGAAAACGAGTCGTGATGCGTCGCCGAAAGTCTGGCAGAATCAGTGCTGGCGGGACTGGCAGCCGATGCAGGGCTGGATGATGACACAGCTCGGTGCAGCGGCTTTCGGAATGGATGTGGAATACAAGTATGTTGTGGTCGGTAAAGACATTGACTGTCGTGTGGAAGTCTTCGAGATGACTGAGAAGTCGCTGGAGATTGGCGGCGAAATGTACGACGAAGCGGTCACACGTTTTCATCAGTGCGATCGGAGCGGGATCTGGAGGCCGAAAACGCATGGCCAGATTCACCGAATTGATCCACCATACTGGATGATGCAGGATTCAAAGAGTAAGCAGGCTCTGCGCGGTACGGGAGCAGAATTTTTTTACGACTAAACGTTGCTGGTAAACAAGGAAGCAACTAGAGGTTTTTTAGCTCAGCTGGAAGAGCGCGGTTTGAAGTGGTCGAGAACATGGAGTTCGAGTCTCTATCCGCTTCGGCGGTAGCTCAGCGGCCGAGCACAACAAGCCGAGGTCGGAGGTTCGAATCCTCCCGGGATCAATCTGTAATACGTATTACACTTTCGAGAGTGATCATGACGACCAGAGTCAAAGTTGACGACAGACCAACCAGCCGATTCAACCTTCCGTCCCCGTGGAAGGACGCGGCCAAAAAGGTGGTTGAGAAACAGGAGATGATTGCTGCGGTCCTGTCGAAATCACCAATGGTTTCGGCCGAACAGTTCCTTGTCGCGGCCATTGCCGAGGTAAATAGTCTGGAGCTGGTCAACCCAGGGGGCGTTGACCCTGTCTCAGTCGTAAAGGCCGTTTTCAATGCCGCAACGTTGGGCCTGATGTTCGGCAGCACGCGAGGGCACGCGTATCTGGTTCCGTTCCGAAAATCCGGATCCGATGTGAAGCTTGTGAATCTGATTGTCGGTTACCGCGGCTATATTGAGCTGGCGTACCGGAGTCATTTTCTGAAGGATGTCGACACCGAAGTGATTCTGAAGGATGAAATCTTTCGGCATCGCATGACAGAGGTCGGTCGTCGAATCAAGCACGAACTTCCGATCGGGCGAGTTGCCGACAAAGGTGGAGCAAACCTCATCGGTGCGTATTGCTTGTACCACACGCGGCAAGGTGGCTACGGCATCTCGGTTGTTACGAAGAGTGAAATTGATGCCGTCAAGAAAGATTCGGACACCTGGCGTTACTCGTTTCCGGCCATGGCCAGGAAAACCGCCATCCGCCGTGCTGCGAAGAACTGGTCGCTCACCGAGCAGCTGTCTGCGGCAATTCACCTGGATGACATTGCGGATACTGGCGGCGAGCAGCCGCTGCTGACGGCAGTCCCAGGCAAAAGCACGCTGATTATTGCGACAGAGGAACAGATTCCTCAATCGAGCTTGCCTCCGTCCACGACTGATGAGCCGGACCGCGAACCGGAAGCGGACGGTAATCTGAACGAATACTTTCGAAATCTCGCTGGCGACGTCCCTTCAAATAGCTGGCTGTTACGACTGATCCAGAGTCGCTCGTCAATTCCCGCTGCAGATTTCAGCAGCATTGTGCTTGATTGCCTTTCGATGACGGATCCACGGTGTTGTGTGATTCGTGCACTGGAATCAGCAGTGACACAGGGATACGTTCGAGATTCGCTCTCAGACCTTGAAGCCTTGCGTCAGGGGGGATTGATCACGTCGGACCTGTATAGCGCTATCAAGGTCTTTGGAGAGACTCGGTTGCAGGAGCTTGTCGGATGAGATCTGTGGTCATCTCAGGTGGGGATTGCAGGGGCACGCACAACTGCGATTCTTTCCCTGCCACGCCTTGTCGGTCTGCCCCGAAACGTTGGTGGTAAACATTGATGTAATTTTTGATCCGATTCGGATTATCCGCGTTTGAATCAAAAGCGGATCATCAACCATTGGAAACGGACAAGTGGATTCAACGAGTTGACAGCACGTCGTTCGTTAGGCGACTGGCTGAGAAGAATGCGTCGAAAGCGTAATTTGGCGCAATGAGTTGGTCCGCAGAGCGGGCCGTTTTAAGGACGCGGAGTTTCCGCGAATTATGGAGAGAGAGTGATGAGAAGTTTTGGGTTCGTATCAGTGTTCGTTCTGGCTGTGATGGTGATCTTTGGAGATGTGGCGGAAGCTGCAAAGAAACAGCGATGCCGATCTTTGTCCCGGTGCTCAATGCAGTACCAGATTGTTTCGCCAGGCGTATCGGCTGAAGTGAAGTCCAGTCATGTGGAAAAGTCGCGAATTGTTTGCGACGGAAACTCATGCCGAATCGTCACGACAACAAGTCACCGCGAGAAAATTGAGGCAAGCCCTGTCAGCTCATGGGAGGCTGAAGCGCAACGTCAGGCGGAGTTGATGGCCGATCGAAATATCCACGGCCATGTCGCATCGGCTGAACAAACAGCCACGAATGCCGTTGGACATGTGGTGCCTGTCTTTGTCGGCGTTGGGATTGATGGCATCACGTGCCATGGGTCAGGAGTGTTGGTTGCGGATGCGGTCGCGTTCCGGAATGGCCATTCGTATCACTGCCGGATTTGGTTGAGATAGTGAAAAGTGCCTGATGGCGGAGTGGTGAACGCTGAAAGTGGCGAAAGCTGCAAACCACAGGGGTGACAGTCGCTCTGTCATGTCGTTGTGGGCACCGCGGGTTCGAATCCCGCTCAGGCACCTTGTGTAGTTGCATTCTTCAAGGGAAGGCACGAATTGCCCCAACCGGACCAGGGGAATCGTGCCGCAGAATGAAGCCCGGAATCCGGAGTGCCGGGCTCATTTTCTCGGATATAAGTCATGACAGAAGCAGATTCAGAAAAGCCCAGGAATGAAAAGGTCTCGCATCTCGGAGACATCTCATTCTTTCGGCGCGGTCCCACAATTTGTGTCAATAGTCAGCTGTTGCCGGTTGAGTTGATGGATCGCGAGGCAATTGCTGAGTCCTTGCGTTCGCTGGCCGATAAGGTTTCTTCTGCCCCGAATGCTCATGAGCAGCTGACGGATGCCGGCGTGGATTGCTGGATCGAATCTCCAACACGGGAGAAGAGCACGCCGCCGAATGCGTAATACGTATTACACCTTTAGAAGACCGAGACTCAAACAGCACGCCGCCAAATGTGTAATACGTATTACACCTTCAGAAAACCGAGACAAAAACAGCACGCCGCCGAACGTGTAATACGTATTACACCTTCAGAAGACCGAGACTCAAATGGCACCCAGGAAGAAAAAGGACTCGCCAGCGTTCACGATGATTTCCGCAGTGTGGACCGGTTCCTGTGCGGAGACTTGTCACAGTTGGCAAAGGATCAATCAGTCAATGTATGCGGCCGTTTCTCTCGCGATCACGTCTGGCATGAAGTTCGACCTGTCTGATTTTGAAAGAATGAAATCCGAGTTCCGAATGGGATATTGGATTGGATCCGATAACGGCGAACGGTTCTACAAAGACGCCATTGAGACGGGGAACCTGTCGGCTGTCTATGCCTATGAAGAGTACAGACGTCGGCGACCGTTTCTCATCCGTCATGAACTCACAGACGAAACATCGAAGCGAATCTTTGTTGGGTCTCGATTCGAGTGGTACGACAAAGATGGCAGCGTGAAGTTTGTCACGGTCGCAAGTTTTGCAGAGGATCAGGCATCACTCACAACCGTCACTTACAAGCCACGTGAAGAGGCAAAACGTTGCTCGAAATGTCATCGCGAAGAGTACCAGTACCATCGCGAAACCATCGATCGCAGATTCAGGATCACTCATGAAGCAATCAAAGACCACCATCGAAAGATTAAGGAATCCGCCGCTCAAAAATCAGATGTATTACAGGGGTAGTTTTTAGCCAAAAACCACCACCACAATATCCAGGGGTTGTTCGATACATCAGACCGATTTTGGCTCAGGATCTTGCGAGAGGTCGCATCGTCGGTAAAATCACCGCCTTACATTTCTTGTTGTGACGTCACCTTCAGGGACGTTGAATTTCGGGGTAAATCGATGGCTGCAACAGACCCAAGATGGGCTGCAATTGCGATGGCTCGCGAGTTTCATGGAACTCGATGGGTTGAGCCTCCCCCGATGTGTTGATGGAACAGGCACCGACTGTTTTTAGTCCAGGTTTGTCTTCCGCGCAATCGTTGCGCTCATTCAACACTTCAATGGAATAGCAATGACTTACTCTGCAAATAAGAAATGTCCCCCCGTTGTCCGAGATCTCAAACAATGGATTGAGATTGCCAAAGCCCTGATTAACAAAGGGTTCGGTTCATTCGTGTGGTCCGAAATGACGCTCAATGATTGGTATGCCGTGCTATGCACGCCGCAGACGAGATTCATCAGACAAACGTTCGCTGTCCACGCTGTGCAGGGAATCGCCTCCGTATTTTTCCGGCAGCAACTCGGTAAAGCAGCCGACAACCTTGCGATCTCGCTTTCTTTCATTCCACCAACGGTATGTGAGGTCGATGATGACGAGGAAGCTCGCGCGTGACATTGCAGCGAGAAAATCGACTTGAGTAGTCGAGTGGTACCATCGCAATGTCTGCGCGTCGATCTGTTTCAGAGGAAACATGCTGTTGTCATCAAAGACACCAGACGTGTTTCCATAAAACGGTGTTCAAAAACCAGAACTAAGCCGTCCTGAGGGACGCAGGGGGCCATCTGGCGAGGCCTCAGAATGTTTGCCGAATTGCTGCAACGGATCGTGCTTGACGGTTCCCATGATTTGTTGGCTGCCTGGATTCGCTCCGGCGGCTGCAGCGGCGCGGAGGAATTAGAACGGATACGCGCTTGAAATATTGCCGTGAAGAGTCTGCTGCATACGTCCTAACTTGTGCGGATCAAGAGTCTTCGGTTCTCCCCAAAAGGGAACCGTTGCGCACCGAGCCTTCATGTGGAATCAAAAGTGTTCCGCCTTATTCTTCAAGTTCGTGTGATCCGGTTTTAATCTGTTGCGTTTCGTTGTGGGTTATGAATACAGCAACCAAACAGTCGAGTGAAAGATTATGGGACCAGAATTAGAGCCGTACGATTCAACAGCCGACACTCTTCAGCACATTTCCGAAGTCGGAATTGTGATAGACAAATTTCGTGAAATGCTCGCATATCGAGCGTCGGTTCACGATCAGAGCAAACTACGGCCACCAGAGAAAGAAGTCTTCGACAAATTTACGCCAAAGCTTCGCGTCCTGACGTATGGCAGTCCTGAATACAAAGAATCGCTCGAAGGCCTCGGCGTGGCTCTTCGCCATCACTATGCGGTCAACTCGCACCATCCGGAACACTTTGAAGATGGCATTGCCGGCATGAATCTCATCGATCTTGTCGAGATGTTTGCCGACTGGGCAGCGGCTGTGAAGCGGCATACGGACGGCGATCTGCAAAAGTCGATCGAGCACAATCGCAAGCGGTTCGTGATTGACACCCAACTCGTGCGGATCTTCGAGAACACTGTCGAGTTGCTTGAGTAAACGCATCATCTGAAACGTTGCTGGTAAGGTGCGTGGCAATTAAGATTCTTCTCGCTTGTGAATACCGCGCAATTGTTGGAAAGAGGCGTGGAGGCTCGACAAGAAAGATTAATCCCTAGATCAGTTTTTTTGTTTACTGAATCGTTGTGCGTAATGTTTGTGGCAATTAAATCAGGAGTGTGAAATGTCGGCAGTGTCTGAAGCGGATGTAAAGGAAAACGGAGTTGAGGCAACCATCGAGAATGTTGGAGCCGTGATTCACTCAAAGATAAAGCTCGCTCCCGGAGCTCTTACACTACTGATCGGTGACAACGGTGTCGGAAAGACAACCGTGCAAAGAGCGATCACTGGTTCCATCGCCCACAGCGGGAAAGGCCTGACGCCTCGTGATGGAGTTGATGCCGGCAATGTTGAGATCGGCTCCGTCAAATGTCGCATCGGGAAACGGTTGTCTTACAAGGGGGATCCCGCGGAGACATTTGTGCTGATCGAAGGCGGAGAAGATCTGCAGGAGCTGATTGACCCCGGCATCGAACGAGCGTCTTCTGCTGACGAAGCGAGAATCAAAGCGTTGATCCGCATGTCTGGCGCAACAATTCCGAAAGAATCGTTCGTGTCCATTGTTGGTGACCCCGATTGGAAAGCGTTCACGCAGGCCATTGACGTCTCGAAGGACAATCCGGTCGACGTTGTGGCGAAGCTGATCCGCTGGTTGCAGTCAAAGGCTCGATCGGCAGAAACGGAATCGCAGCAGGCGACTGGTGCGATCGCACAGATTGGCGAGATTCCGCCCGAACCAGAACCGATTGACGCCAGCACTTTGTCGACGAGGCATTCAGAGCTGATCGTGTCGATTGCGACCGCAAAGGAACGAATCCGTGCGGCTCGCGAGTCACGTGAATCTCTGGAGAAGCTATCGGAGGTGGCCGGAGATCCTGAACAAGTTCAGAGCCAGGTTGAGTCACTTTCCGTCGCTGTTGACTCGGTCAAAGACCAGATTCGCGTCTGCACTGAAACGGCACAATCAAGCATCAAGAGTTTGCGTGCGGAACTGCAGGTGGAGATTGAACGCTTGAATGCCGTTTACCAACAGCAGATCGTCGATGTGAAAGTCAATCTCGCAAACCAACTCGAGGAACTGAACGCGTCGAAAACGAAAAGCGAGACGCTACTCGGTGAAGCGACGGCGAAGAAGAAGAGTTTGGAGGAATTCCGCGCGACACGTGACCGCCTCATGAAGGAAAGCGACACGACATGGACTGCTGAAGCCGTTGAGGGACTTCAGTCCGAGGCCGATGAAATTCAGAGGAAGATCCAGCAGGCGGCCGTCGATAAAAAAGCGGCGGAAACACGCAAGACAAAGATTGAGGCCCTGTCGCATCAGCAGCAGAAAAAGGCGGAGGCGGAAAAAGCAGCAAAGCGGTATCGCGATGCCTGTGATGCTGCTCCACGAATCCTGGCAGATTCCGTCAAGCACATTCCCGGTTGGTCCATCACGAATCAGTCCGGCGATATGCGGTTGATGTGCGAACACAAACGCGGCGTCATTTGCTTCGATCAATTGAGCCCCGGTGAAGCGATGAAGCGAGCCATCGACGTTCGTTGCCGCACATACGACGCAATGAACAAGATCCCGCTCATTTCTATTCCGGCTGAGCTGCTCGCGTCAATGAGTGCTCGGGCACGTCAGGACATGTTACAGCATATCGCGGAGCATGGAATCTCTGCGATTTCATCCCGATGCTCTGAGGAGGGTGAACCGCTTGAGCTGCACTATGAACTGTTGCAGGCAACGTCGCCAGGTTCGTCAGAGGTGGCTCATCAGCAATGAAAAAGATATCCGAGAGTCCGCGAAGAACGCCTTCAAAGTTCATGTCATCGAGCTGAAGTCGCGAGGCGGTGTGTCTCGCACATGGCGATGCGGTAAACCTGACTGTTCGATTTAACTGCACGTCACAAAACGTTGCTGGTAAGTATTACGCGAAACGGGTGACCCATGGGAAACATCACGAAAATTCAATGGTGTCACCATTCGTTCAATCCATGGATTGGTTGTTCAAAAGTCCATGAAGGCTGCGCGAATTGCTACGCGGAGGCGGACTTTGCCAACCGTCGCAAACGAGTCGTGTGGGGACCGAACGGAACGAGGTCGATAACTCGGACGTGGAATGATCCGGTCAAATGGAATAGGGCCGCACAACGAGAGGGCGAACGTCGGCGAGTCTTCTGCGCGTCCCTGGCGGACGTATTCGAAGACTGGCGCGGAAGTTTCACAGAAGCTGGCGGAAGCCCTGCAGTCCATCATCAGCATGGCCACCGTTGGACTATGGATCAGTTGCGTCGTCGTCTCTTCGGTCTGATTGAATCCACTCCATCGCTCGACTATCTGATCCTGACAAAGCGTCCCGAGAACATCTTCGAGATGTGGCCAGTTGATGAGAAAACTGGGTTGAGAGAGTATTTCGGCAATGTCTGGCTCGGCACATCCGTCAGCAGTGTTCGCACAGCCGAAAAGATGATTCCTCATTTGATGAGTTGCAGACAGTTGGTTCCAGTTCTGTTTCTGTCCCTGGAGCCATTGCTGGAGTGTGTTCAGCTTTCTCGTGTGGCTGTTGATCTCGGTAACAACTTTTTCGGAACGCCGTTCAATGTGGTGTCCTCGCCTGAGTTTGAGGAACGCCAATGGCCATCGATCGATTGGGTGATCGTTGGAGGTGAAAGCGGGAATTTTCCACGCCCCTGTGCGGTCGAGTGGATTCGAGTCGTTGTGAATGATTGTCGTGAAGCCAACGTGCCGTGCTTCGTTAAGCAACTTGGCGCAATGGCGTTTGAAAACGACAGGCGTCTGTCGTTCGTGAACAGTGTAAAGGGCGGAGATCCATCTGAGTGGCCAGCCGACATCGCTGTTCGTGAGTTTCCGGAAGTGGAATCCTAACCAGGTAAGTGAAATGCCAAAAAAAGCCGCGAAGAAAACGACGAAGGTAAATAAGTCAGCGAGTCAGAATCGTCTCGCAGGACTTCTCGATCAGGCCGCGAAACTCTTCAGCGCGGCAAAGGCAAAGAAGAAGATTCTATTCCACGTGGCCTACAAGAGAGACCAGTGGACGTTTGAGGTTGTGAACTGCTGGTCGCTGTGGATGGAGAAGCATTTCACATCCGACTTCCCCGGGAATACTCCGGAGGAAGCTGTTCAGCGATTTTTGAACTATTGCAGGAAGCACAACATCGATCCGGCGGAGTTGTCGTTACCGGACTGATCGCTCTGGCGTTCAAAGTGTGTGACGGCTTCTGTGAGTTCTTCAATCACCGCTGTCCAAAGTGCAACGGCTCACTGCTGAGTGATGGCAGATTCGTGTGGTGCTCCTGTATCGGGGGTTTCGAGGAGCGAACATGCGACTACGGAATCAAGACTCCAGTAGCGGACGGAACTTCGAAGATTACCTGATCAAAAGTTTGCCGCGAAACGTTGTGGGTAAGGTGTGATGTCAACGAGTTATTTCATGTTCATGCTGGTCGGTTACCTGATCGAGAAAACAGGATGTCCGTCGCACAGAAGCTAATCGATTTCCCAGAGGACGTTCCGGAGAAAGAAATCCGTAAACGACACCGCGCATCCGATCCGGCAACGTCAGTGAAGGGGGCCGAGCGGGCCGCAAGGAAGTCTGCCGGAACGAAAGCGTTTGTCATGGAGTTTGCGGACGCAACGCCGCGAACTGCAAATGAGTTGGCGTTGCTGGTGGCTAATGCATACCGGAAGAACGTTGAGTCAGTGCGTAAACGAGTGATGGAAATGATCGATCCGGAGGACGGCCGGCTTCAGGAACGAGGCGTGAAGATCTGTACTTACACTGGCTGTGAAGCCAGGGCTTTCGTGTTGAGAGAGGCGAAACAAAATGAATCCTGAGTCAAAAGTGTATCTGATCATTGGGCTGCTCATCATTTCGTCATCGCTTGTGACGGCAGGATTTTCCTACGTGGCATTCCGGGCGGCTCTTCGTCGCTCATTGAATGAGATGTTTCGTCCGGCAAATCACGGAATGCATCCAGGTTATTGGGGCGGTCGCCCACCGCAGATGCCCGAGAGTAGTGGCCCGATACCGTGTCAGAGTCTCGTTGATTTTTCGATTGCAGCATCAACGGACGAAAGCCGATAGCGTCTTATGTACGGGCAGTCTCACATTCTTTGGGATCTCCGCGACTTCCAGTTGGAATCGTGCGATGCCACGTACCGTGTCTGGGATCGTGGCATCACCAGTGCGATCAACGTTGTCCCAACAGGTTGTGGGAAAACCGTGATTGCCGCTGAGATGCATGCGCGACATGAAGGAACGCCATCACTCTTTCTGGTTCCGCGTGATGAACTGCTTGATCAGTCGGATAAGAAATTCAAAAGCATGATCCCCGGGAAGACTGTCCAGACTCTGGCTCGGCTCGGTTCGATCGGGAGAGAGGCAAAAGGTTATCGGCTAAAGCAGATCAAATCGGCAGACATTGTGATTGCGATGGTCCCCAGTCTCGTGAATGTGCTGGATGAGTTCCCCAGGAATCACTTTGGAATGATCGGCACCGATGAATGTCACCACGGGCCAGCGCGAACGTATTCGCAGATTTACCGGCATTTCGCACCGGGAGCATTGCGGCAGTATGGACTGACCGCGACTCCGGACCGGTGCGACGGCGTTGGAATGTTCAACGTCTATTCCGAAGTCGCGTTTGAGATGAGCATTATCAAAGCCGTCTCAGAGGGATGGCTTGTCTGGCCAGAGCAAGAGAACGTTCCTCTGAGTGAATTCGATCTACGCAGCACGACCATTAGTCCGAGCGGTGAGATTCATGGCGGCCAGCTGACGAAACTGCTGATGCGGACGAATCTTCTTGAGAAGATCGTTGGCCGTACGATTCGGATCGCAGACGGTCGAAAGCGTTCTATTGCCACCGAAAGCAGGTTTCCCGGGCCGTTCATGAAATCCTGAACAAACGAGGAATCAAAAACTATTACATTGACGAATCCACACCGAAGGGCTTTCGAAAGAATGCCATTCATGAATTCAGTTCTCCGGACGGCTGCAAAGTTCTGTCGTCAGTAAACGCTTTGGCTGAAGGATTCGATTGCCCGTTACTCGAGGTGATCGGCTTCCTGTGTCCAACGGCATCGATCGGCACGTTCAAGCAGAAGTTTGGACGGCTAACGCGGCCGTTTCTACCTCCAAAGGCGATGACGGCAGAAGCCCGATTGGCAGAGCTGAAATCCCAGGGGAAGCGAGCTGTATTCCTGGATTTCGTCGGTGCGTCCGGCAAACACAAGTTGTGCAGCGCTGCGGATGTTCTGGGAGAATCCCTGATCGATGAAGAGCGGCGTGCCATCAAACGAATCGCTGACATGGCCGACGGACCGGTCGATATGCGAGCGGTCATTGCACAGGCCAAAGCCGAAGTGGCTGGGATTCGCCGAAACCGAGTCATCCAGCCGACGGGCATTCCGGCGCAGGACCATCAAATCCTGCAGGCTTACAAGCCGCATCCTTTTGATGTGCTGCGAATCGACAGGTCTCTGTCATCCGCAGTGTCGTCGTTCACGGCTCCAGATCTGCATGAGGCAAAGAGCATCCTGATGGAGTACGAACTCCGATTTGATGAGATCGGAAGACTGATTGACGCTGAGAAGGTCCTGCTGTCACGGTTCCTTATCGCGCGACGGCAGGAGCGTCTCGCTTCTTTCCGCCAGGCGTCATTGCTGCACAAGTGTGGTTATGACCCACGTCAGATCAGGTCCGGCGATGCGTCGCGACTGATCACCAGAATTCGTGAATGCGGATGGGCTCGGCCGCCGGAAGACGGCGAAAACGAGCTGCTGAAAAAACTGAAGGGCGTCGCGTGATTCCCGGTCTACGTTGTTCGTGTTTTGGATAAAGGTGCAACATGGTTACAGGTGGGAAATCAATTAGTTCAGCGAAGAAAGCAGCAAAGAAAAAGCCGGCCGACAAGAGTCCGGTCCGCAACTTTGTCGAAGTCTCCGCGCTTCCACACGGGCTGGATGAAATCGTGAAGTCAATGGTGTCCGGCTGCTTTGGAAGCCCCGTCGAAATAAAGCGGGCGGCTGCTGAACAGTCGATGAGCGATGCGTTTGGAACAAGTTTGGGACGGATCGCTGAAAAGCTCATGCGCACGGATGAGCGAATCGACAAGCTGTCAGCGGCCGTTGAACAACTGTTGCATCGCGGCGGCATATCCGCCGCGGCAGAAGGTCCTCAGAAACGCAATGACCAGTGCCTTGGGGCGTGTCCGGGTAATAAACATCAATCCGAAACGGCGATGCTGACGCCCGCGAAGGTTAACCCTGTTTCCATCGACGATTCGATAAAGATCCTGTGGAACATCGTCACTTCAATTTCTGATTACGTGCAGTTGCACAAAGATCGATACGACCGAGTTCTGAATCAAACGTCAAAGGCAGATATTCAGATTGAACCAACACCCCCAGCAACATGCGAATTGCAGGCCACCATTCACAGCATGATCCATAGTTTGTCGACGTCAAACGCTGAACTCCGTGAAATGGCGTCTCGCTGCCTGGCCTAATTCTCTTCGGTCGAATGTCTCAGTCCGCTTCGCCACAGCGGGCCTTTTCAAAGAAGCTGGAACATGTTTAGTCCGGACAGAGCTGGCATTGTCGCCAGCGTTAATGTTGCTGATCTGACCGAGGAAGCCTTAGTCGCCAGAGCACGCAGCGCCGTCTCTCTGGAATCATGGGTCGTCGGCGAATGTGCATCGCAATGGACGAAGAAACTTGCACGAGGTCGCTCAGACGGTGACTTCGGAATGCTGCTCGGGCTTTCTCGAGAACAGGTGTGTGCGAGGCGATTGGTCTTCGAAAAGTTCGACGGCCACGCGACACGGGCCGCATTGAGCTGGAGCCACTACTACGCCGCGCTCAGCTGGGACGACGCGGACCATGTACTCCAATGGGCCGCCGATGCCGAAGCGACCGTCGCGGAGATGCGAGCGTGGCGCAGAGCACAACATGGTCAGGATCTATTCGTCTCTGATGATGCGCCGCCGGATCTTTCCGGGGAATCGAATCGCGCGGCGTTTTCTCCAGGTCCGGTTGCGCCAACGAGATCGGAAGCACTGAGCAGCAGCAAGCCGGCCCATGAGGACTCGGCGGGTGATAAAGAAGCCGCCACTTCCTCAGAATCCATGGCGACGGTGAATTCCGGAATCGAGCACTACTCACCATTCCGCGACGATGTCGGCAAAAAGCCACCACGCAAGAAACGAGAAGAAAAGAAGCCACAATCCCAGCCGCCGGCTGAGGACCCGGAACACATATCCGATGCGTTTGAGAAGACGCTCAAGAACTACAAAGAAGAGACTCAGTACGCCACGGTGCGTAAGCTGCTGAAGCGATTCCTGAAACAGGTGGACTCGTTCGAGGAATTGTTGCCAGCGGTCGGACAGGTTCCTGAGGATGTTGTCGACGTGGTGTCCGGCGTCGTTCATTGGGCGACCGAACAGATCCGCATGGCGAAGTGGAGTCCTGAGGACAGGTCGCTGGCAAAGGGGATCTCAGCGCTGCTGACTCATGCCGCAACCGCCGCTGCGGAAGTTGCCGCCTCTGATCGTGAGCAGTTGGCGCTTTTCGACGCTGGACTTCCAGAGCGAGGCCGCGTGGCTTTGTCTGATCTCCTGAAGATCTGGAACGAGGCCTTTGAAACCGCCAGCGTTCCAACGGAAAAGCGTCGGGCTGCACTCCGCAGCCGGCTTCGCGAACCATTCTTCGTTGAGAACTGGAAAGCAGCGATAGACAAAGCCAGAAATTCCCCGTGGTGCTGTGGGCATAACAAAACGGGATGGGTGGCCAATATTGATTGGTTCCTCAGGCCGGACACTGTGGTTCGTTTAATGGAGGGAAATCATGACGGGTTCGAATCGGACATCAGCGAAGCCCAGCATCGTGAGGACCAGAACGCCGCCGCCATCGCAACGGCTCTTGGAGGCTGAACAAGAGCAGGCCTCTGATTCGACCGCAATTACAGCCTTTGACCAGGAAGTGAAGCGGGTTGAAGGCGTCATCACGTCACCAGCTCAGCGTCAGGTTGCCGCGGCGATCGTGACGTTCCTCGGAATTCGGCCGCACATGAAATTCACGCCGCATGTGGTATCGACCTGGTGCAGAGTTTTGGGGGAGTTCGAAATCCAGATTGTCAATAGGGCGGTGCTGGAATGTGGGCTCAGTCGTGAGGAATTTGTTGGGCTGCCGGAGATCTTCCATCGGTGCCGAGAATTGACGAGAGACAGGGAGGCTTACTGCCCTGCGAAAAATGAACGAGTGATACCGAAATCTTTAATAAATCGGACCGCCACGAATCTCGGACTGGACATCGGCCAAAGATACGATAAAAATCACGAAACGAAACGTTGCGGCTAAGGCATACAGCAACATATGATAAAGAAGAAACGAATACTGGCGGTGGATCAGGCGACGTCCTGTGGCTTCGCCCATTCGAATTCACCAGAGTTGAGCGGTGTCTGGGATCTCAGTATCCGTGCCGACGAAAGCAGCGGCATGAGGCTGGTCAGGTTTGAGGCAAAGCTCCGTGAGATGCTTGTCGGGCCCGGCGTTGATGTGATCGTGTTTGAAAGTGTTACGGTCAATTCCGGTCCCAAGGCAAACTCTAACGGCGTCAAGCTCGGCGCTAAGTTACAGGCTGTGATTGAGATGCTTTGCGAGCAGCTGCAGGGTGTCGAATGTCGCGGATACAACCTGAACACAATCAAGTCGTTCGCCGGACAGAAAAGTAAAGAGGGAATGATTGCGGCGGCAAAGGCAAAGTGGCCTGGTATCGAGATTATCGATGACAACCATGCCGACGCACTTTGGCTCTGCGAGCTGGCAAAAAGAGATCTTGGAGGGTTCAGTGCCTAAAGCAGTGATATCAACAGTTTCAGCCGTTGCAGAGTGTCCGGGTGGAAGTGCCATTGAGGTTTGGACAGTGGGCTCGTCAAAGCCGAAAGTGAGCATTCGCAAGCTTGGAACAATCGTGTTTCAGATTGGAACTCAGAAGCTTTTTGGAATTGGAACTTCGATTCAGCATTTCAGGTTGGCGTTCGACCGGAATGCCAAAACGATCATTCTCATTCCGGCCAGAGACTCTGACAAAAACGCGCTGGCATTGGCGACAGATAACAAGTGTCGAGTCTTGTACTGTCGCAGTTTTCTGGAAAGCAAAGGGATCGACTTCAGCAAACGGCACAAGTACCTGCTCGAAAAGGTTGAGTCGTACCCAGGTCTGGAGAGTGAAGTCCCAGTCTATGTGATCGATTTGAATTCAACATACAACGATGAAGATTCGCCGGGCGGAGCGGCGGACAGCTCGCTGGAGTCATGATTCAGTGGTCGCAGGTTCGAATCCTGCTCCGGCTAATTGGCCTATAAGGGGTCAGGAACCAATAGCCAAATCGCCCGCAGGGTGCTGTGCACTATTGGTTCCTGACCCCCTTTATGGGGCACGAATTGAAATGCGAACCGCTCAGCAGTGCATGGATGACATCTTCCGTTCGGATCCTGATTATGGCCGGATGGCAAAAGGACTCGGTTCCGGGTGTCCTGGGGATTATTTCTATAACGGGTTTGAACCACGCCTCGAAACGTTGGGCGTAAGATGCGACGCAAGCGAGTCTGATCCAATGCGAAACAGTGAGCCGTACAAAAAGATGATTGAGAAAGCGAGACGTGACTCTGGTCGATTGACTCAAAGCGTTGCCGCGTTTGTCTGCAATGTTGAGTGCTGGGCGCTTGTGGCGGGCGTGTGGCTCTCAGGTGTTTGCAGATCACTCTCAAGTGGCGTGGCAACCTTTGAGTCATCGATCGGAACTATTCAGGTCAATGCGGATCAAGTGAGTTTTGAACGTCCTTGCCGATGGCCGGTGTAGGTGCTGTATGAACGATGAACAGATATACCGAAAATTTCACGCCCTCTGCCTCGAAGCCTACGAGCCGGGAAATCGCGATACGTTCTGCGTCGGCAGCGATCGGGGTTTTCTTCTCTACGAAGGCAATGAGCTGCATGTCGTGATTGCCGGGTCCAACGATCTCATGGACTGGGTTTCCGACGGCGGGAATGTTCGGTTTACGTCCTGTGAACTCCAGCGCGGCTTCAATGTGCACGGCGGCATGCTCGCGGCGGCCGAGGGTATCGCAAAGGAAATCGGAAAAGAGATTGTCCAGTTCCTCGAAGGCAACGTGCAAAGAACTGTCACCTTTGCAGGTCATTCTCGGGGTGGAGGAATCGCTCAGATAATCCCCGTCCTGATGGGGCTGAGTCTGACACGGTTCTGCGTGATTACGTTCGCTGCTCCACGCGTCTTCTCTGGGAACCTCGCACAACACTGTGCGCCGTCAACGTGCCTTCATTTTCAGCGATGGAATGACGTCGCCACGATGGTCCCAATTGATATTCCTGGGCACGACTTCAGGCATTCCGGGCGACGTGTTCGTTTGGAGTTCGGCAGCATTCGCTCACTGGGCGCTGACTACAGACCAGGTGTCCTGAGCGTCACTTGCCTCATTTTGGCCGTTGTCTCTGTGATTCTCGTCGGGCGAATGAGGACGTGGCTTCCCGTATTCCGTCGCCGGCCTCTGGTGAGCTGGATCGTGGACGCGCACAGCATGGTCGGAGGCTACTCCCCGGCGAAATGGTTTGGTGAGAAATGATCACGAAGTTCGAAAAGCTCATGTCACTAATTTTGTTCGCGCCAATTGCCGTTGTGTGCCTCGCGGCTTATGACTTTGGCCCTGCAAATGATCGATTCGCGTATCACATGTCAGTTGCCGCGGCGCAAGAAAGTGTTCAAAGAACACGACCACAGTTTGCCAGTGTCTTTGCGTCTCAAATCCCGGCTCTTCGTGATGGTCAGGTGCTGGTGCAGAAACACTTGTATCTCGCAGCCATCAATGTGGAAGCGAAACAGCCAGCATGGGTTGTCTATCGTGTCAGTCGAGCGGACTGGGACACAGAGAATGTTCTCGAACGAAATTTCTCCACGCCGGATGGGCTGCGGGACATTTGTCTCGAACAGTCGGACTATGAGCAATCCGGATTCGACCTCGGTCATCTCTATGGCTTGCAGTTCGTTTCGGCCAGTCACTACGCCAGCGAAGTGAATCAGCTCTGCGCAATCGCTGCTCAGCGACCGTCTCTCAATCGTGGACCGTGGCTTCGCGTGGAAAACATGATCAAGGAAGCCAGCAAGGCAAAGACGATCGAAGTTATCGCTGGGCAGCTCTGGCTGAAGGATATGCCAAAGCTTCCAGCGGCGGAGGAATCTCACAAGATCGCTTCCCATTGCTGGATCATTTACGGAGATGGCAAGACGGAGGAAGCCTACCTATTCCCACAGAACGTTGAGATCAGCGAGCGTGTCGACTCGTACAAGATGGATCCTTCTGAGCTTCGCAAAAGAGTAAGTCAAGAATGGTGGAGTGAGAAATGAGATACCTTGCTGTTTTCGCAGTCATCCTTACACTCACAGGCATCAACATCCCGCCGGCGAAAGCTGACGTCTATGTGATAAGTGTCACAAGATTTGAGCAGGGCCGCAAAGTCGAATCGCTTGGCAGTGCTGTTTGCGTGGGGACGCTGAAGAATCCTGTCAGCGCACTATTCTGCACGGCTGCACATACCGTGAGAGATAATCCGAATAGCGTCTGGGTCACATTGAACGACGGAGTTGGCTGGCGTGAATGTCGCAATGTTCGCATTCATCCCAGCGATGACCTGGCCACGTTTGAGCTGCTCGGTGTGAAACTTGATGGGATCCCGGTCGCCACAGGAGTGCGGGAGAAGATCCCTGTGTCGATTTGCGGTTACGGACCGCAGCTTCATAAGCAGAAGGACAGATTTTGCTTCCGAGGGACTTTGTACAAACGATACATTCGAGGTGAAAACGGGAAGCATCCCATCCCCGGGGACTCTGGCGGAGCTGTCTTTGCGCAGTCTGAAGATGGACGGCAGGTCGTCGCCGGCATCGTGCACGGATACGCCAGCGAAGTCCCGATGGACACGCGCGATGATTCCGCTGGCGTTAGGCCGTTGACTGGATATGTCAGCGCCGTCGTAATCGAAACATGGATTCGAACCCAATACGGCGGCTGCCCAACATGCCCCATCAGCATTTATCCCGAGTTGCGGCAACCCGTCATTGGCTTCGGGCTTCCAGTTGGTCCACCTCGAGTCGTCGGCGTTGCGGGGCCCGCAATGCCTCGGTACCAGCAGATCGACGAAAGTCCTCGCCACGAAGAACCAGTACAGGCACAGAGGCCTGATTTCGGCGGAGAGGTAGTTGAGCAGCGAATCGTCAATGAAGACGTCGTTGATGCCGCTGTTATGCGATACTTCGCGAAGCATCCTGTTCGCGACGGCCGCGATGGAAAAGACGGTCAAGCGCCTTCAACGGATCGAGTCATCCAGATTATCGACGCAATCATCGAGGCTTGCCCCGAACGATTTCGCGGAGAAAACGGTGTCAGTGCTACGCCCGAACAAGTCGCTGCTGTTCTCGCCAAAGACTATGCCGACCAGCTCCGGGGTCCATCAGGTCCACCCGGGCAGATCGGCGTCCTGGACGATGCGGATATGCGAGCCATGGTCCGTGGTTGGCTGTCGAATCCGGAAACCCGCCAATGGCTGGTCAGCGAACTCGCTCAGGATATGCGAATTCAGGATCTCATCAAACGCCTTGAGGCTGTCGAAAAACGTGGGGGCGCGACTGCAACGACACCGGCTGGAAACAGCGGAACACTTGTGTCCAGATTCGTGCTCGTGAAGAGCGGTCCGAATTCACGCGTCGATTCGGCGCTGGCGTCTGCGAAGAAGTATTGGACGGATATCGTTGAGGTCTCCAAAGAAGAGATCCCGAAGAACGTCATTGTGAAATCTTATCCAACGCTGATTGCGTTCTCACCAACCGGCGATGTCGCGGGCATGTGGGATTCGGAATACAGCGTTCTCAACACCCTGGCCAGGATAAGTTCGGGCCAGTATCCATAAACGTTCGTTTGTTTGTTTCTTTGGAAGGGATTGGTTCTATGGGACCGGCTGAACTGTCAGCTTCGCTCAACGCGAATCTGATCGCCAACACACAGTTGGCAGGGCAGCGCTTGAACATCACAGGTGAAAACCTGACTGGTGGCTTGGGCGTGATTCAGAACACGTCAATTCAGCACACGATCATGGCTGCTACGGCCGCCACGCTCCAGGCTGATGACGCACAGGCTGCAATGGGCCTGAACACCGCCGTCCGAACTCCACTGGCTGATAAAGCTTAGGCGTTTGGTTCGACGGTGACAGTTCTGTAATGGAATTGGTAGCCGGCTGCCGTTGGCGGCCGGCTTTTCTTTGAGTGCTTGACGGGGCACGAACATGGATTTCGACACAGCAGAAAAACATCTTCGGCTACAAAGTCAGGCCGACAGTCAGCTCGACGCACGAATTGACAGAATCGCAGATCGATCATGGAGGCAGTCGGATCAAACTATCAACGGCACAGCCCGTTCATTCCTCATGGAGGCCGCGCTGTTACAGCGGCTTCCCTTTCGACAAGCTCAGTGAGTTAACAATGGAATCGATAGCCGAAAAGCTCGTTGAACAAGTGCTTGGCGAGAAGCAGGTGTATCTCGACAACGCCCGCCTGAAGCATGGCGTGCCGCGTCATGAAGACCCAATCGTCGCATGTCCGCAGCAGAACCCGGAGCCGCAACACCAGTCTGTCGTGAACAGCATCAGGAACACAGTTCCGGAAGCAACTCCGGCGAGATCCTCGATGATGAAGACTGCGGCAATGTTGGCACTGTCCGCAACGGCCGGAGCGTTCGGAATTCCTCCGCTCATAACGGCGTTGGCGGGCAAAGTTGTGGCGGAAAAGATCATCCCGAAGAACCAGGAGCCGGAAGAATCAAAGCCCCAGGAATTCAATGATCTAGTCAACTGGCTTCGGCAGGAAGGACTCGACCGTGGAACTGAATGATGCTGTCCAAAGATTGGATCAGATCGCATCCGACAGCAAGCGATCCATTGGCAATGCGATCGACGCATTCATTGCTGATGCAAAACAAATCGTGTCAGCCATCGTGGAAGCCGGTGGCAACAATCAATCCGCCGCGGATCCGTTCACTGCTCTATTGAAGAGCACTCAGGATCAAGCCAATGAAATCAACGCCGGCGCAGCTCAGGCGTTGGCGGAGTCGACGCGCGACATACTCGCAAAACTACGTGATTTTGTACCAAGTTCAAATCAGCGTCCGTAACGGAGATATAAACATGGCGATTATTGCAGAACAACGTGAGGGGAAGCCAAAGCCGGGCAAAGCTCGCAAGCCCGATGAGAGTCTGGAATTCTGCTGGAAGTTCAAACATCCAAAGTTCGGTTGGTGCGGAGGTCATACTGACGACCGTTGGACCACCAGCCGGACCGATGTGGAGACATGCATGCGTCATTGCCAATACCCGACAGAACTGCTCCAACGTCGAACGGAATCCGCTTGATGTCGTTTCTTTTCGTAGGGTGTGACAAGCGGAGCGCAGGCTCACCATTTCACTCCCGTTCGCCGTTGCCACGAGAATAACGCTCGACACGGAACGCGAGCTGATAATGGGACTTATCATCGATATCGACGAGACAGCGAGTGGCGAGCGAGGATGGCTCGACAATTCGAAAGACCGCGTCCGTCGATACAAGAAGAAAGTCGCCTCAGAGGTTCAGGATTTGTATCTGGCATACCAGGACGAATTCGACCGAGGTCCTCTGAATCCGGAACGCCGCGCCGCCTGTGAGTTCGATCCACTTCTGTTTGGAAAGACGTATTTCAAGGAAGACTTCTATCTCCCATTCAGCGAACAGCACAAAATCGAGGCCCATAAACTTCACCAGGCCGTCGTAAAGAAGGCATGGTTTGCCAATGCGGATCGGCGAGGAGGCGGCAAGTCCACTCGAGCACGCATGTTCTGCGTTTGGGGTGTCGCGTATGGCCACGTGATTTATCCGATGCTGATCACCGCAACGGGAAAATCAGCCGAACGAAACCGAGATGCAATCGTTAAGAAGCTGATGTACAGCCAGGAACTCCGCGAGGACTTCCCGGAGCTGTGCCTCCCGTTCCTGTTCTGTCGCGGCAAAGGGCAGGCCGCCAACCACATGCTGTGGAAGGGACAGCCGGCAGAGTGCAAAGCCGCCGCCGACAAACTTGTGGTCCCACAGATGGATCTGCCGTACAGCCGATGTACGCAAAGCGTGCTGCAGTTCACCTCGATGATGGGGGAAATCCGCGGGAACTCTCACACACTGCCGTCCGGTGGAACGGTGCGTCCGGACCTGGCGGTGTGCGATGACCCTCAGACGCGATTAACGGCCCGCAGCCGGTCAGAGACGGATAGTCTCGAGGAAACCATCAAGTCCGATATCGCCTACATGAATGGCCCGGACAAACGCATCGGCATGATTGTTCCCTGCACAGTCATTTACAAAAACGATCTGGCGGACAGGCTTCTCGATCGCAAGTTGAATCCCCAGTTCCATGGTGAACGCACGAAGTTCATGATTGCGTTCCCCACGAACATGGACTGGTGGAATCGTTACGGCGACCTCCGCGCCGAACTGCAGATGAACGACTACGAGGAAGACGAAATCGATCGTCGCTGCAATGAGCTGTACCTCAAAGAAAAGGATATCGCAGACGCCGGAGCCAAAGTTTCGTGGGACTACGCGTTCACCGACAACGAAGTCAGCGCCATCCAGCACGGCATGAATCGCTGGCTCGCCTCGCCATCGGCGTTCCAGGCGGAGTACCAGAACGAGCCAACCGGTGAGAGCAAGAACGATACGATCATCCTTGATCCAAAGGTCGTCTGCCGACGCTACAGTGAATTCGAAAAGGAAGTGATCCCGGACTGGGCGCAATACCTCGTGATGTCGATCGATATTTCGGAAAAGGTTCTGTGGTGGGAAATCTCCGCCTTTGCACATGACATGACTTCATCCACGATCAGCTACGGCACATTCCCCGATCAGAAACGACGCTACATCACTCTCGAGACGATTCAGGAAACTCAGCAGGAGTTCTGGACGCGACATGAGAAACAGGCCGTCGGAATCGGAGCTGCTACGAAGATGTCGCTGGATGCCATGGTGCGGATCGTGACTGAGAACAAGTGGAAGACCGCATCGGGACGCGAAATCTCCATCGGTGCTATCATTATCGACCTTGGCTATGAACCGAGCCGGCAGAACGTCTATGACCTGGCGAAACGGCCACAACTGAAAACGCTGGTCTTCCCGTCCAAAGGTATGGGAACAACTCCGGACCGTCCGCACGGCTGGAGCCCGGCGACAAAACCAAAGCCCGGCGAAAAGCGTGGCCACCATTGGCGACTTACTCCGATGGATGAGGGCCGCCAGCTGCAGATTGAGACGAACGCTTGGAAAACGGTTGCCGCCGAGTGCTTCGCAACACCGATCGGGGATCCCGGTGCGGCGACAGTCTTCCGGACAGATAGGGTTTCCACGCACGAAATGTGGGCCGATCAAATCTGCATTGAAGTCCCCGACAAACGCAGCAGCGAGAAAACTGGAATCACCATGGTAGTCTGGGATAACCCCGGGCATCCTGACAACCACTTCTGGGACTGCAAAGTGATGTCCTTCGTCGGTGCGTCAATGCTTGGCGCATCCCGCATCGGCCACAAAGAGTCGCCGCAAATCCAATCGAAGCCGCGCAGCAAGAGAAGTCTCAAAGCAATCTATGAATCGCACAACGGCGGAGTCGAACCATGACTAAGTTAACTGACGCACTCGACCGCAATCACGAACGCCCCGGCAGCAAAGGCGGCCTCATCTGCCCCATCTGCGGCGGCCGTTCATTCGAAGTTGTACGCACCCAAAACAACGTCACCAAACAAATCCGCCGTGTCAGGATGTGCAAAACCTGCGGCCGAAACATCAGGACGATTGAGGTCATCGTCAGCGATGTCAGGGGAGGCGATTGAGCAGAATGCCACTAGGAGATTGTAGGAGCAGACGACAACGAAACGCTCCACGCGAAAGGCGCATAGCACACAAGAGCCCACTCTTGGCCGACGAGATCAAAGAGGTTAAAGTCGCTTCATTTTTTGCCTCATTCGTGTTCGCACCTTTCATGCGGCTCACGGTATCATGATTGACATCGCAATATTCGATGGCGAGACTCTGATGAGGCTTTCAGTAGTTTTGAGGTTCATTATCTCTTCGCTATTACATCGGACGATCATGGCATTCTTTGTTTGCCCCAATTGCTCACACACGCAAGATGCACCCGACGAGTATGTTGGCCGTGTCGCTAAGTGTTTGAAGTGCGAATCACGAGGCGAAATCACAAAGTCAAAGCCGAAGCCTCCGCCCCAGTTAACCTCCACTCCGCGAATTCCGCCAAAACCGCAGCCGAACCTCCCTTCTGACGTACTTGTGACGACCGGAGACTTGAAAGAGGACTACGAAGTCATAGGGCCAGTGTACTTTCAGGTTTCCAATAAAGGTATTTTTTCGAGTGCACTATCGAAACTAGCAAAGCAGTATGAGGCGGAAATCGCTCAGATGAAAAAGCAGGGCCAGATAGGTCAGTTTCGGGCTGACTGGGGATTCCTGTACGGTGAATACAGCGTTGGTCAGACTGACTTCGAAAAGGCATTTTACATTGCCGTTCAGGAACTAAAAAAACGAGCAACACTTCTGGGAGCGCATGCGGTTGTCTCAATGCGGCAGGACATCGACCTGGACACAAACACCTTCCAGTTTTTCTATTTGCAAATGTACGGAACTGCGGTTCGATTCAGGTAAGCAGGCAGCACGCACTTCTCGCGTGCGAAACAAAGCAGGCGACCAGAGTTCTTGTAGAGTAGCGTTGTTCAAAGGCAACAGGTGTCAGAATCCCTTCGTCGCCTGTACATCAACAAACGCCTCCCCGACGAATTCCGCAAACAAGGCGCAGCCAACCCGATCAAGTACACCTATCGATAACTCCAGCGTTAACGGACAACATGGGGATATCGGAAAGGCATCTTGCGTTTCATCGCAAAAAGATCTGGCTGCGATAGAGCTGAGCAAAGCTCAGAATTTTCACATAACCACAAGCTTCACTGGATCTTCGGCCATGGGACGGGCAAGTTGAACCTCGCACCCTACATTAGTATGCTGCCTCCGCATGCTTCCCACGGCCCCATGCGCAATGTTCAACGTCATTGCTTTCGTGTGTACATTGAGACCCTCAGTCCCTCCGCATTCGCGCCTCGTGTCAGCCTGCCCACCGAAGTGTTCCCCGACAACGAAACGCTTAAGAACTACGCACAACCTTTATGCAGAATGTCAGAGTCACCAGATCGATCACCGGCAAATATCGAATCAGTTTCGACTGCCCGGGCTGTGAAGAGCGTTTGCGATGTCCTCTTTCCGACGCAGGGAAGGATGACAATTGTCCGGAATGCGGAGCGACATTCACCGTCCCCGGAGCACAACAAAGAGAGGAAATTCGACAGGCTGAACTTCGTGCTGTGGAGGAGAAATGCCGCGTTATTGAGGACAACGTTGCTGCAAAGGTTCAGCAACGAGCTGAGAATGAGCGCAAACGTGTAGAGAAGCTGGCAACGCAAGCTCGCCAGCAGATGGAATCGGAGCGTAATCGCCAAGAAAAGCTTGAAAGAGACCGTGTCGACCGAGAACGACCGAAATGCGAAGTCTGTGGAGCCTCTGTACAACCTGGCGAATCACGATGTGACTCATGCTTAGTTGCGACGGAGTCTACCAACGTCCGCAGAAGAGGGTTCATTACCCGTCGACGCATTTTGATAGTCCTGGCTTTGACGGTTGCGTTCATGGTGTACCAGTCGGTTCGGCACTCAGACTTGCGCGAAAAGTTGAAGAGTTGCGAAAGCAGCGGCATCGTCAACGCAGACGTCTACTACACGGGATTCTTTGCCGAAGACATGGTCGTTTTAGACCTGCAGAGTGGAGGATCGCCAGCTGCCCGGCGAATTGATCCCGTCCATCTTCTTATGCAATTTGCCGACAAGCTCAATCTCTATTCAATTAAACGAATTGTACTTGCAAGGAACGGCAAAGAAGTCTTCTATATCAGCGGGAGTGACTTACGAGAGCCGGCAAACTCTTATGCGGGAGGTGGTCGAATCTGGGCCTTCAACAATCTGCCTGAACGGGTTCGAACCATGTCGGGAACTCAGCCTTACGACGAATGGACAGGTGGCTTTCTGGGAGTGCTGAAGGAGCAGTCAGAAGATGTGAATGAATTCATTGAGAAATGGACGGGCTATTGAGCCAACTGTGACCTGACGCCCTACAATTGTCGAGCAGTTTGAGGTTCAGAAACCTCCTAATCACAATGTCCTGAGGAACTGAGATTTTTTCGGATTGGGAACTTTCTCAAAATGCGACTTTATCGAGTTCATCGCCCCGATGGCGTCAAGTCAAAGCCCTCGTCTCGAGAAAAACTCATGGCGATGTATGCTGCAGGAAAACTCGAAGACTCGTGGATCGTCACGGATGAAGGGGGAAGTTTCGATCGGCCTGTCAAGCAGTTCATTGCTGAAGGCAGTTCCTCTACTCGCGGCACTGGTTCTTCAACAGGTAAGAGCGCACCGAGATCAGGAACGAAAAAGAAGAAGGCCGCTCAAGGCGAACAAATCCAAAACAACCTCCCATCTGTGAGCGGCTCTACTGCTCAACGTCAACCACCATACGATTGCACCGCCGCTGTTCTCGCCCCGGAAGATCCAATTACGGCATCTGACTTCCTCGAATTTGCCGGGCGATTGCCCGAGCGTGAAGTTGTACTGGAACTGGAGGGATCAACGGCCCAGAGGAAACTGAAACTGTCGGAGGTTCTGAAACTGGCCAATGACAATCCCACTTCAATCTGGATCTTTTACGTTGCAGATATGCAGAGATTTGTTTTAAGAAGGGCCGAGAAAAAGAACGGTTGGCTTTGCGTAAAGTTCGGAAATTTTTACGACGCATTGGTCACAGAATTGATTCGAAAGCCGCAGTTAGCCCTAGATGCATCGACAGTGCAGTCACTCTACGAATGTACAAACCGCTTCGCCGCACGACTACAAGCGGGTTTGACGCTCGCAGATGTCCGTGAAGCTTTGACCTCCGTATTGACAATGGAAGGCCACACTGACTTGCTCACGCGTGATGTCGCACTCACGAGAGCATTCCTCAGCGGGCCAGTTGAAAGCCTGCAGAAACTGATGCAGACATGGACGACTTTGGCCCCCGTGAATTGTCCTCGTATTTCGCCGATTGGCTTGCCTACAATCTCTTCAACTTTTAAGGGACTTGTCGTCTCTTCACTTTTTAATTCCGCATTCAGTTTTGTTGATTCTCTGATCGAGGAATCACAAAGTCGCGCTCTCAATCGCGAGATCCAGACGGCGACTCGAATCGTGCTCCTTGCAAGAGTTGTCTGTATAGAACGACTTCGAAGATAAAAGGTCGGCAGCCGCCACGAAATCGCACATCACCATATCCACTCGAATCTTTGGTGGTTGTTCGATCGTGATGGCGGCCTTCTTTCCGTTGGAGTAATGAGGAAAAACGAGTTCTTTGTTTTGGGCGACTACGCGAGCCGTTCAAATGACTCGAGAACGCGAAACAAAGCGGTTCACCGTAATGACATTGAGGGAGTGATTGAAAGTAGATAGTGCCCATTGTGGAGATATCAGGCATTCAAGTGACGCATTGACGCCGTTAAAGTCAAGGGGGCAAAGAAAGGGGACAGAGTGTCGACTCGATCTGGTCCGCGAAGAGGTTTGTCAGAATTCAATCATCTGATGACTGGCATCGTTCGTCGGCCGTACCAAAGCCGCATGTCGTAGTCGTGATCAAAATAGTAACGAGCAACAGCAACGTGAGGTCGATCTGCTCGGTCAATTTGCAGCGATGGAGCAGTCGGGTCTCCCATGTCTCGAAAAATGACTGCTTCATTCCATTTCCCTGTAGCGTCACAGAAGGCCAGCATCAACTCCTGGTTAGCGTGGGATCGATAAACCACCAACGGGCGATCATGGGAATCAAGGGCCAGCGAGCATGCCGTTCCACGCAGCATCGCGGCAATGGTTTCGCATTTCCAGTGGTGACCGTCAAATCGTGCAATCCGAAGTTTTGCTGTTGTGTCGAACGAGTTCATTCCATGACAGATCACCGGCATTCCGAACGAATCAATCGCCAGAGATGGATGCAGCCCCGCGTCCTGAGGAGCACTCGTTTCCACGATTTCGAAGTGCCAATCAGCCGTGTGACTCACACCGTAACGGAGGGCATGTCTCTCTTTGTCGTAGCAGGCCAGGTGAAGTCGGTCATCCGCATCAAAAGCTGCGGACAAGTAGCCAACTTGCCAGTCCGTGGATGAGACGAGTTTTGACGCCGTCCATTGGCCATTGGCACTGGAGCTTCGCCAACACTGCCATAATTCCGTGTCGGGAAAGCCATCTCCAAAGACAATTCGAGGGTTATCGTTGGAATCAACAAGGACACAAACGGCAAACGCTCGTTTCGCGGGGATCGACACTCGCTCAACAACTTCGGTGCCATCATCGTTTTCGTACCAAATCTCCGAACGATCCCCCGACCGATTAACAATGTAGGCCAGGTGTGAGTGGTTTTTGGAATCGATGGCCAATGACACTGCGGCACCTTCAATTCCGGGTCGCGGCAACAGCGTCCGAAAGCTCCAGGTAGAATCGAGCTTGCGACCAAGAACGTAGTCATTCGGTGGTCGGAAGCACGTGTTTGAGAATGCGATCTGAGGCGCGTCATTCCGGTCCAAAGCCATTGCACACGGGTATCCTTGTGCCGCGATGTCAGGACCACCCGCAACCTCTTCCCAGTTCCATTCATTCGTTGGCATCATGAACCCCACCGTCTCGCCCTTTCGGGTTTAGTTTTTCCAGGAATGCTTCGACTTTAATTTGGGAGCCTTTCGGGCTCTCTCCCGGAACGGTGCCAGCAACGCTGGCCGGTTCGTAGTCGCAGCCTTTGCTGGTCGCGAGGGTGTCTTCGCCGGGGACAAGTTCGCCTCGGAAAACTTTGGCCAGCAGCGACTGCGCGAGGTGCTCGACGTGCGATTGCGCCTGCCTCAGCGAGGACTGGATCTGATCCGCACACAGCACAATCTGTGTAGCATCAATGTCAGGTTTCAATGTCACGGTGCCGTGAACGTCGGGGCACCTTGAGTATTAATGAGTTGCAACCGTGACTGATCCGGTTCCGTATCAATACGCGCTCTCAACCCAGTTTCATCTTGCAGCCAAATGTGTGGTTTGGCGGTGTTGTCGCTTCTGGATTGGAGATTGATCCGTCGGTTGTTTCCTCCATTCAGCAAAATGGATGCCGTATGCTCAAACGCGCGAACGTCCACACCGCATGTCCCGTTTGGGTTCCAGAGAGAAAGCTCGGCCCCTTCACCATTGACGTTGTTTCTCACCAAGCCCACACGGTTATTCCGCGCACCGTTTGACCGGACGAAAACAAGCGCTGGCAGATCGTTCTCCATTGTCAGTTCTGCCCGGACTTGGCCGCAGGCGTCGATCAACTCGAATTTCTGAGCGCGAATCGTGGAACTACAATTGACGCTTCCTGTCGCGCCCATCAGCAGCATGGTCGCGAGACACAATGCGCCGACTTTCCACAAGCGGTTCTGTCGTTCGAGTTTCTGCAGGCGTTGTTCGATCGTCATGGCTGTCTTCTTTCCGTTGGAGTGATGAGGAAAACGAGTTCTTTGTTTTGGGCGACGACGCGAGCCGTTCAAACGACTCGAGAATGCGAAACAGAGCGGTTCACCGTAATGACATTGAGGGAGTTATTGAAAGTAGATTGTGCCCATTGTGGAGATATCAGGCATTCAAGTGACGCATTGACGCTCACAAAGCGACGGGATAAGGTGGCTCCATTCAAAACATTTTGAGCAACGATCCATTTCGGCCGACACGATGTCCAGGGGAACGAACAGCCGGGGCCAGCCGGGAAATCTGCATCTGAACTTCAGCGGGGCTTCTTAAGCTCTAACAGGCGATTGACTGCTTGGTCGCACCGTTGTTTATCGATCTCTATCCCGACAAACGTTCGCCGAAGTCTGCTTGCTGCAATCAGAACATCGCCAGTGCCCATGAACGGGTCCAGGACTGTGTTTGCCGTTGGTGCAATGTGAATGCACTGAATCAGGAGCCGAGTCCTATCCGATTCGGGAACGTCGCCCCAGTTCATCATTCGAGGGACCGCGATGTTGTGCCACGCTCTGGCAAAGTGAAGTTTCCGGCAACACCACTCAAGTTGCTTTCCTTCCGGGAGCCTGTATCGCGAGGGACTCCAGACGATGGCGTTGGCGGCTTTTGAAATCGCCATCAATAGTTCTGCTTCGGGAAGCGGACTGATTCGATTCGTTTGCGGGGCAAGTCTCGAGCCTGAATCCATCCGGGTCTTGTTGTCATCAGAAAGCCCGAATTCATACTGTGGCGGTTTTGTCAGCAGGAGGTCGAATCGATCGAGTGACGGCAGGATATCACGGCAGTCGGCGTTGTAGATCGTGCAGTTATCGTCGGAGTAGTAGGCAGTCAGTGTTCCGCCCGACTGGCTCGTTGGCTTCGAGATCAGCACCAGCGGTGGGGATGGTGCCTTTGTGGATGGCTCGGCGGCGGTCGGGGTTGCGGGCACGCTGTTCGTTTGCTTACGAGATGAATCCCCGTATTGCGTTTCCAGATCTATCGCATCGCAAAACTCCATGGCATCTCTTAGGTAGGCGAACGGCTCTTTTCGGTTGGTGAGTAACCGATCTGATTCTGCGAGGCTGAATGTCCCGTCCTCGTTCACGGAAATCACCCACAAAGGGGCTGCTTCCCTATCGTCGAAGTAGGGCATTTCAGCGTCCTCGGGATCTTCATCCGTGTGATCATCTTCAAGTTCCGTTGGAGCAGGGCTCGCAGTTGCCGCGATTTTCGTCCATCGCCCAAGATGGTGATACAACCATAAGTCGCGTTCAGAGGTCATGCTGATTATTCGCTTTAAGTGATTTGCCTTATCCCGGGCGTCTACACGGTCCGCATTATGGGGATGCTTCCGGTAGCGGGCTACGCCAAAGTCTGCCGCAAAAGCCGGAATTGAACCCTGAATTGAAAGTCGTCTGTATAACACCGACCGGTGATTTACAAAACTTGCCGGAATCCTCATGCAAACGAGCCCGCCGTTGATACCACCTTCAGCAGTCATGGTGACTGCCCAAAACTGGAGGCGGCGCAAATGGTCAAGTTTGTCGGCTACGACAGAGTCAGCACCGAAGAACAGAGTGAGACTGGACATCAATGGCGGCTAAACGTGAAAAGCTGAAAGCCTATGCCGCACTGTATGACCTCGAACTGATTGAGATCATTGAACACGGTGGCCAGTCGGCAAAGTCGCTCAATCGTCCGGGCCTTCAGCGTGGGTTGCAGAAGCTGCGAGACGGTGAAGCCGAGGGGCTTCTGATTGTGAAACTGGATCGACTCACACGCTGCATCTCTGACGGGCAAACGCTGATTGATGGGTTCTTCGGCGAGAAAGCCGGGAAGTCATTGTGCTCGGTCAGTGACAGCATCGGGGAGGACAAAAAGTTATCAGGAATCGTTTTTCTTTTTGGACGGCCTTGTGGCCGGACGGCGCTCTCGAGTTGTAGTTGCTTGATCCTTCTCATCATCGCTGGTTAACGAATTTATAAACAAACTTTCAGAACAGGTTCCTGACACGTTCCTGACACCAATTCTTGCTTTTAAAGCGTGGAAAACCGCCTTCAGTTATTTGTCAGCGGGTATATGTCCGACTAAAAGTTAATCCATGGTCAATCAAGCCTCACAACCACGTGATAGCGATTTGCCGCTGCCGTCAGAAGACAGTCGTCCCGATAGCAGTATTCAGCAGATCGTGACCGAAGTCACCAGGAACGAGAGCGTTCCGGGACTCACCTTCCTGCTACCGTGCCCTCGATGCGGAGATCAAAAAAAAGCCTCGGCGTCGTCGGTCGGCACAATGGATCAATGCCGCTGCGGCTATCAGTATCGTATAACTCTCACTCTTGAACCCATTCTTTCGCATACGCCGGGCTTTTTGTCGGCGGCCCGTCGTCACTCCATTTTTCTTTGGCGAAATGCCAGGGAATGGTGGTGTGAACGCGTCGTCCCGTCGGCAAAAAAAGGCGTGGAATGGTTCAAACAATGTGGCATTCCCAGAACGATCGATGCGATAAATGCCTCGTTCGTCTGGACACTGGCAAAGTCCAAATCTGTGTGGGCGTCGATCATTGTTCACCTGAAAGAGGATTCAAATCCTATCGAGGCGCGTTCGCTGGAAGAAGGTCTCAAACCGCCTGTGGTTAATGGTTTTGCGTCCGAGGTGATCAACACCCCGGACGATGTTAATTCCAGATCGCCAGAGCAAACAGGATTTCGAGACCTATCGCCGCATCCCGCCGAGTCACCATCACGAAAAGACCAGGCACATTCTGTCATGTGGAAAAAGCTTTTCGCTGAGATCGTCGATTCTTTCAAAGGTTGGATCGAAACTCCCGAGCCTGTAGAACCACCTCAAGTTGAAACCAGCCTGGAGAACCCTACGCCCGCCAAAGGCTATGGTTTCCACTCGCTGCATCAAAATCGTCCGCCACGGCCAATGGTTTTCGAAGGGCGTCTACTTTCTCCCGCCTTCTCAAACACGATAACCCGTCGCGGTTCAGCTCATAACGACGAATACCGGTTTTGTAGGCTGAAACTTTCTCCCGCAGACATGGCAGGCGGAGCGACAAACTGTATGAATGCGAACAAGGCGTGTATCCTGGCATGTTCCGGGGGCGTCATCGGTTTGTCGTTTATTGCCCCAGGGATTGCTAGGACACAGCGCGAGAAAACGAGATCGTTGCAATCAAACCGACCAGGATTCGCCGGGCAATTGATGGATGAGATCGAGATGGAAGTCAAATACGCAAATCGTGAAGGCCGGAAGTTGCTTCTTCAGTTGAATGAATCGAGCGATATTCCATGGGAGTCAAAAGCCTATGGAGAAATTCCGCAGCAGTTTCCCGAAGTGTTATTCATGGATTTTACAAAGCTCTACAGTCGCATTGAGAAATCGCCTGAAAACTACAAACTGGTCGCATCATGGACCGGAGAGCAGGATGACCAGGCCACGTGCATATCTCTTCTTGAAAAAGGATATGATGTTTCCGTGGTGTTTGCAGAGCTAGACGGAAATTTCGTCGGCAATAAAGCGTTTCACCAAAGGCTCCCGAAACAATGGCAGCTTGCCGAAAACACCTACGCAGTATTTGATGGCGACGACACGGACCTTTCGTTTGTAAGCACTCTCAACAGGAAAACAGGCAAGGGACGCATTTGCGGAAAGAGGCTACGTTCTGACAGTAAAGCGGCGACACTTGCCGCGATCGCAAATGGGTTCTGCGTCGGCATAGAGCCGCAATCACACGCTTAACTAGACTCTGGATTTAACGATGATCAAATCACACACCTGAATCCCGGGTGACAACGACCGCTACCA
>Ga0255094_1000213_pt1 | contig 33298 bp, 32 predicted proteins | sample Colum_Law_RepB_8_2_FD_188434 | JGI IMG/M metagenome (GOLD analysis project Ga0255094, IMG submission 188434) | Freshwater microbial communities from Columbia River, Oregon, United States - Colum_Law_RepB_8d | ecosystem: Environmental > Aquatic > Freshwater > River | place: USA: Oregon...
GGTCCATCCGGGTGCGGTCTAAGTCGGAGGTCGACATGGTGGGGGGATTATGCAGGGCGTGCCTGGACCAGGGCGTACACGGCAATCTGGGTGTGTGTGTTTGGGTGTAGGTCTAGGTCGAGGTGTGGGTGTGGGTGTGGGTGTGGGTGTGGGTGTGGGTGTGGGTCACTCTATGGCTGGATCAGCGGCTCCAGCACACCTGCGCACTCCAGCTGGCCAGACGAACACCGCGGGCACCTGCCTGATCCAGACTCAAGGTGCCGCAGGGGTCCGAGGCCTGTGCGCCCAACGGGATGGCCAGCACGGTGTAGCCTGGCCCGCTGAGGGTGTAGTTCAAGCGGTAGCTTTGGCTGGGAACCGCCCACGCGCTGTCTGGCAGCGACTCCGGGTAGCGGCCTTGCGCAGCAGCGTATCGCTCTAGCCAGTGGGCGGTTTGCAACAGCGCCAGGCGGGCCTCGTTGCGCCGCGCGCGCTGCATCCACTCTGTCGCCGAGGGCAGCGCCCATTGGGTCAGCAAACCCACCAGGCACAGCACCAGCAACAGTTCGATGAGAGTCCACCCGCTGCAGGGGGGCGGTGGGGCTTGTGTCATGGGAGCCACTCTCGCCACTGCAGCACACGAGGCGCGTTGGCGCGATCCGGGGCATGGGTGTTGGCCAGCCACAGCACTTGCTGCACCACCTGGGTGCTGGACAAACGTCCCTGCGCATAACTGGTGATGCGGTACACGAGGGGCGGGGTACCCGGCGTCCACTCGATGAGAGAAGCGGCAGCGGTCGATGTGCTGTCAAAAGGCATCACCTCCACCCAGTACGCGGCCGTGCCCGGGTACAACTGCCCGACCAAGGGTGCAGAACCCGCAGTGCGTGGGACGAACTGTCCGGGGCTGGCTGCGCCGGCCAGGCGAGAGGCCCACAGGCCGATCGTGCCGAGGGTTGAATCGGCACTGGGCATGGACAGGCAGATGCCTTGCTGACAGGGCAGGGCCCCCAGTGCTTGCAAGCGATCGATCAAGGTGGGCCAGGCCGAGATGCTCTGAGGAAAGAACGCCTGGGTAGACCCCTGAGGTCCCGGCGTGTGGCGCGAGTCGGGTGTGGTGGCGAGTATGTCCTGCTGCGCTTCCCGTATGAGGGCACGGGCAGCTTGTCGGGCCTGTAGCCGATCTGCATCGGCGCCGGCCAGCGTCTCGCGGGTGATGGCGCTGCCCCAAAGGTTCAGCACCATGCTGGCCATCAAGGCCATGAGAAGCAGCAGCACGGGCAAGGCCATGCCACGCGCCGATAACGGGCAGGCATGGCATCGTGTCAGTTCGCCATGGAGCCGCTGTGGGGCCGTGAGCTTGCGTTTCATCCATCCCCTTGGCTGGACAGTCGCAAGGTGCTGCGCTGAAGCTGACGCAGACGCCCGTCCGCCACCACCGTTTCACCCTGGCAGCCTTTAAGGCTGGCGCTGGCTTGCCGCACCTTGTTCGGGCTGGCCCAGCGCACACAGACGCTGACGGCGCGCACCTCACGCCAGTCGAGTACCTGATCTGCGCTTTTCCATTGCAAGGGGGCTTGCGCAGGGTCGCTGCTGGCGCCGCTCGAGGCCTCGGCGTACAGCGCTTGCAAATCCTCCACCCGTTCGGCCAGGGCCTGGAACAGAGTACCCGCTCGCCAAACGTCCTTGCAGCTGAGTTCCTGCTTGGTGCTGAGCTTGAACTGGTGGCTGATCAGATCCAGGCTGGAGGCCTGGTTGCCCTGGCAGTCACGTGGGTCGATCTCGCGCGGCACCACCCAGGTCAGCGTGTCGTCACGAGCGCCTTCGTTGCCGCTGATGGGCGGGTTTTTGGAAACCCATTGCACGTCGCCCTGGGGGGTGGTGGTGACCCGCGTGGCACCGGCGCTCAGGCTGATGCGATCGAGCAGGCGCTGCACCTCGCGCTGCTGAGTGTGCATCTGCTCAAGGGCCTGCAAGGATTGTTGCGAAGCGCGCAAATCGCTCCATGACTGCAAGCCGACGGCCAACACGCCCCACGAAATGCTCATGGCCAGTAGGGTGTCGCTCAGCAGCATGACCGGCTCTTACGGAATCAGCACCCACACCTGGCAGCGTTTGCCGTCGGGGCAGCGCACAGGGGCGTGCGGGCTGAGCCCCGCATCGCGGTCGGCGTCTGAGGACCAGGCCAGCATCAGCCAGCGGCTGGGGTTGGACTCGTCCACACCTTGCACCCAGGCATCTCCATCGGGCAGCACCTGCCCCACGTACGAGCGCCACTGGGACAGATCGGCTTGCGCCCAGTCGCCACGGGAGCACGGGGCATCACGGCAGTTGAGCGCCTGTGGTTGTTGCCCCCAACTGAGTTGGTAGTGGCGTGCGCCGATGGCGTTCAGGTGCAGGCGGTGTGACAAGTCCTGTGCCAGCAACACCGCCTGTCCCTGGGCCAGGCTGTCGCGTTCCCAACGCAGTGCCTGGACGGCACTGAGCATCAGGGGTGCAATGCCCAGCGCACTCAACAGCAAGGCCATGCCTGACCCCATGGACATCATGAGCAGCCCTCGCCCAACTGCCAATGCACCCGTCCTGCAATGTTGAGGCAGATGGTGGTGGCCAGGGACACCCACTCGGCCCGCCAGGGTTTGATCCGCAGGCTGGCACCCGCGCTCATCGGGTCACCGCTGGCAGCGACGCGCAACTCGCCGGTGGAACTGCTGTAGACCACGGACAGGTCGCCTCGCAACGGTGTGTCTCGCAACACCTCGCCACTGTTGACCACAATCACCTGCCAGCCACAGCGCCAATCGCGGGCATCGCCCAGGCCTGGGCAACCCGTGCGACGGGACAGCGCACTCATCGCCCCGACCCGTGCAGACCAACTGCGTGCCAGGTCCAGGTCGGACAACCAGCGGTCGCGCGTCATGTCCACCCGCACGCGCTGAGCCAGCAATTCGAGCGAGGGTAACGCCAGCATGCTCAAGGTGGCGATCAAGGCCACCGCGCACAGGCACTCGACCCATGAGAAACCGGATGAGCCGAACGCAACACGGTTGCGAGAGACGGGTGGCGACATGAGCTTCCTTTGACCAGGGCTGGTTCAGAAGTGTCATCATGCGGGCCAATACCAGCCCGAGGGTCAAGTCATGAAGGTGATGCCTGCACCAGACATGAGGCCCCTCACAGCAGGCAGTCCCACGCAGTGCGTGAGGGGAAATCAGCGGCTGACTTCGTCCACCAGCGTCTTGAACTCGTCGATGTCCTCAAAGCTTCGGTAAACGCTGGCAAAGCGCACGTAGGCGACTTTGTCGAGTTTGCGAAGCTCGCGCATCACCCACTCACCGATGCGGGTCGAAGCCACTTCGCGCTGGCCGTGGGTCAGCAGCTTTTCCTCGATTCGCTCGATTGCGCTGTCGACCTGCTCGGTGCTCACCGGCCGCTTGCGCAGCGACAGGTTCATCGAAGCACGCAGCTTCTCGCGGTCATACTCGATGCGTCGCCCGTCCTTCTTGACGATGGCGGGTAATGACACATCGGGACGTTCGTAGGTGGTGAAACGCTTGTCGCAAGCGCTGCACTGGCGCCGACGACGCACCACATCGGCGTCCTCCGAGACCCGGGTCTCCACGACCTGGGTTTCAAGATGGGCGCAAAACGGGCACTTCATCGGCGGCCCCTCTTAGCGATAGACCGGGAAACGGCTGGTCAGGGCATGGACCTTGGCGCGCACGGCCGCCAGGTTGGCCTCGTCATGCGGGTTGTCGAGCACGTCGGCGATCAGGTGGGCCGTTTGGCGGGCTTCCTCGTCCTTGAAGCCGCGGGTGGTCATGGCCGGGGTGCCGATGCGCACGCCGCTGGTGACCATGGGTTTTTCCGGATCATTCGGAATGGCGTTCTTGTTGATGGTCATGTGCGCCTGGCCCAGCACGGCCTCGGCCACCTTGCCCGTGATGCCCTTGGCGCGCAGGTCTACGAGCATGACATGGCTTTGCGTGCCGCCGCTCACGATGCGCAGGCCACGTTGCGTGAGTGTCTCGGCCACGATGCGCGCGTTGGTCACCACCTGCTGCTGGTAAGCCTTGAACTCGGGTTGCATCGCTTCCTTGAAGGCCACGGCCTTGGCGGCGATGACGTGCATCAGGGGGCCACCCTGAAGGCCCGGGAAGATGGCGCTGTTGATGGCCTTCTCATGGTCGGCCTTCATCAGGATGATGCCGCCACGCGGGCCCCGCAGACTTTTGTGCGTGGTGGAGGTGACGATGTCGGCGTGCGGCACCGGATTGGGATAGACGCCCGCAGCAATCAGGCCGGCGTAGTGCGCCATGTCCACCAGGAAGATCGCGCCCACGTCCTTGGCCACTTGGGCGAAGCGTGCAAAATCAATGTGCAGCGAATAGGCCGAAGCACCCGCCACGATCAGCTTGGGCTTGTGCTCGTGAGCCTTTTTCTCCATGGCGTCATAGTCGATAGCCTCTTGTGCATTGAGGCCATACGACACCACGTTGAACCATTTGCCGCTCATGTTGAGTGGCATGCCATGCGTCAGGTGACCGCCCTCGGCCAGCGACATGCCCATGATGGTGTCGCCAGGCTTGAGGAAAGCCAAGAACACCGCCTCATTGGCCGAGGCCCCGCAGTGGGGTTGCACGTTGGCGGCGTCGGCACCAAACAGTTGCTTCAGGCGGTCGATGGCCAGTTGCTCGGCCACGTCGACGTGTTCGCAACCCCCGTAGTAGCGCTTGCCGGGGTAGCCCTCGGCGTATTTGTTGGTGAGCTGCGAGCCCTGCGCGGCCATGACAGCGGGTGAGGCATAGTTCTCGCTGGCGATGAGCTCGATGTGGTGCTCTTGGCGGGCATTCTCGGCCTGGATCGCGGCCCAGATCTCGGGGTCGGTCTGTTCGACCAGGATGTTGCGGTGGTACATGGTGGCAGTCCTTTGGATGATGGTCCCCATGCAGGACGCGGCTGAGGCGCGGGCCTGCATCAGGGCTGCCCAGGCGAACGGCTTCACACCTCAAGGGGTGGCGCGCTTCCCAGTGGTTGGGGCCTGGTTCAGGCCGGGGTCCACGTCAGCGGTGTGAGGCGACCCTAGGCCCACCAACACACGCCTATCGCCAGTTGCGCGCACGACAATTTTAGCGCGAAACGTCCTCTTCCTTGTCCTTGAAGGAGGCGAGTTTTTGGGCTTTTTCCCACAAATCTCCCACGCTTTGGGCCACCGCTGCTGTAGCGGTGGGCTGGACGGTGGGCACCGACTGTCCTTGTGCCACGCGCTTGAGGCGGTCATGTTCAGCAATGACCTTGCCGGCGTAACCACCACTCTTGTCCTCAATATGGGCCGCGCCCACGTACAAACGTAACCCCCCCTCGATCGAGCCAGCCCGGGCGATGCACTCTTTGAGCACAGTCACCCCGACGCGTAGGTTGGCCACCGGGTCAAAGGCGGCCAGGCGGCCCCCGAATCCTTCGTATTTGTCCGAGTGAATTTTGGTCATGACCTGCATCAGGCCCTGGGCGCCCACCGGGCTTTGCGCAAACGGATTGAAGCCCGATTCGATCGCCATGACCGCCAGGATCAGAGTCGGGTCGAGTTGGTTGCGCGGGCCCAACTCATAAGCCTCGGCCACCAATGCTCCCAGCGGCTCGGCCGCCACGCGGTACTTGCGGCTCAGCCAATAGGCAATATTGGCTTGCTGCTTGGGCAAGCCGGTCGGATCGGTGGCGGTGGCGCGGTCCACGGCCTCAACATCGGTTTGAAAGCCGGTTTCTTCTACCTGACGCTCTTGCAGCCAGCTGATCAGCCGGGCCTCGCCCGCGGTGCGCAAGTCGGGCCGCATGGTGAGCGTGACCACCAGGCAGAACACCGCCAGGCCCAGCAGGGCCAGCCCGCTGTGCGTGATGGCAAAAAAGCCTTGGGCGACGTCCTGAGCGAAGGTTCGTATCCGGTGATTCAATTTTTCCAGCGCTGTCATGGTGTTTCCTTTTCGAAGGCGGATGGCAGCAAGTGGCGCAAGGGGGTGCGTCAGCGAGCGATGGGCCATCCCTCGTGTGGGGGTCGGCATCCCGGTGGGGTTCCAAAAGGCTGGACAGGTGCCAGCGGGAACCGGGCAGGCCGAATGGCGCCGCGGGGTCTTGCCTCTTGTATGGGGGCATAGCTGGGTATTTTAACGGCTGGAACCCCCAGGAAACTGTGAAAGGCAACCTGAAAAGAGTTATAAAGTATTCATAAAATCTTCAAATCGATATCTCCAACTCGCCAAAACGCGCGTGAAATGCCTCTGTGCCGGAGGTCCTGCAAGGCCGGTCTTCCTTGCCCTCGGGCCACCTTGGCGGCTGGCTGGCCGCTCGGGCGACCGCGGGCCGATTGGCGTGGCGGTCTTCCTGCGGCGACAATAGAGGTTTCCCCGGGCAGCCCTGCGCCATCACTGGTCGGTCAGCAGCCCCCTTGTGACCTATCCCTTCAGGCCGTTGACGTGACCTCATCCTCCTCGCAGCACGATACCCAGACACTTGATGCACTGACCGGCGGCGCCTTTTCTGCGCCCACTTCCGGTGAGCGCTCCGCCCGCTTGCGTGAGTGGCTGGCCACAGACCCCTCCGTGGAGTCCATGCAGGAGGTGTTTCGCGAAATGAGCACCCGCGACAAGGGGGCAGCCAAGGCCTTGCGCGAAAAGCTCGACGAATTGCGACGTGCAAAGGCCCAGGAAGCCCTGGCCCAAGAATGGGCCCACAAAGGTGAAGCCCTGCGCGATGCTCCTCGCATCAACCTTGCCGACGCCATGGCCTGGCAGCGCGATGCAGCCAAGGCTGGGGCGCCCTTGTCTCGCGAGCCCTTGTCCACGCTGAAAATCCAACTGGCTGAGCGCGTCAAGGGCATTGAAGACCTGCAGCACCGTGCTCAGGTTCAGCGCGAAGCCAGCATGATGATGGCGCAGCGCATCGAGATGCTGTCGACCAAACCCTGGGCAGAGGCCCAGAGCCAGCGCGACACCCTGGCGGCCGATTTGCAGCGCCTGCAGGCCGACGCCCAGACGCTCACCAGCGACACCAACTGGGCCTGCGTGGATGCACGCTTCCCGCCCATGTTGCAGGCCAGTGGCCAGCAACTCACGGCGGTGTGGGAGGCCTTTGATGCTGCGCTGAAACACACCGTCCAGGCAGCGAGCGACCCGGCCCTCGACTTGCCGGCGGTGCCGGCCTGGGCCGACCAATTGCGTGCCGCCCGCACGGGCATCACGGCGGCACCGGCACCGGTGAAGCCTCGCATTGACCCGGCCCAACGCGCCCAGGCGCAAGCCTCTGTGCAGGCTGTACTCACGGTGCTTGAGCAAGAGTTGGCCCAAGGCCACGGCAAGGCCAGCGCCGGTGCGGCAGCAGCAGTGCGTCGGGCCTTGCGTGAACAGGGTCGCTGGCTGGACGAAAAATTCGAGCACCATGCCCAGGGCGTGTTGGCTGCGGCCAGCGAACTCGAGGGCTGGCAACGCTGGCGTGCCGACCAGATCCGCCAGGACTTGGTGACCCGCGCCGAGGCCTTGTTCAAGAAGGTGGTGGAGAAAGTGCCTGCCACGGGCCCGGCGAAGCCGGGGGGTGACAAGACCCCATCGCAGGACACAGCGGTTTCTGAGGCTTCAGTGGTTTCTGATTCTGCCGAGGCCACTGCACCCGCAGCCCAAACGCCCACCGAACCCACCAAGGAGCGCATCACCTGGGTGCCCGCCATGGGCGGTCGCAAGATGCAGGAGGCCTTGCGGCAACTGCGGGAGGAGTGGAAACAAACCGACCAGGGTGGCCTACCCAACCATGGCTTGTGGAAGCGCTTTGACCAGGCGTGCAACCGCGCGCACAAGGTGGTGGAAAGCTGGCTCGACAAAGTGCGTGCCGAAAGCGCCGAGCACCGTGCGCAACGTCTGGCCCTGATTGAAGAGCTCAAGGCCTGGACCGTTGCGCACGCGGCGGGCCCCGACTGGAAGGCCGTCAACCGTGCCCTGTACCAGTTCTCGGACCGGTGGCGTGATGCCGGTCATGTCAGCGAGAAAGTGTTCAACGAAGTACAGCCCCTGTGGAAGGCCGCCTTCCATGAGGCTCAAGCCCCCCTGGCTGCCGTGCAAAAGGCCAGCCTGGCGCAGCGACACGCCTTGATCGAAGAGGCCCAAGCCCTGTCCGCCGAACCCCACCTGCGCATCGATGCTGTGAAAACGCTGCAACAACGTTGGCAACAAGAGTCGCAGGTGGTGGCGTTGGATCGCCGCCAAGAGCAAAAGCTGTGGGACGCTTTCCGCAAGCCCATTGACGAGGCTTTCCAGCGCAAGACCCAGCAGCGCGAACAAGCTGCCGCCGCGCTCTCCGCGCTGGATCAGGCGGTCATTCAAGCGGCGAAGGCGCTTGAAACTGCCACCCAACGCGGCGACGCTGCCCAGATCCGTGCCGCCATGCAGGCGCTGGAGCAAGCCACCCGTGGTCAGGCGGCCGCTGCGGCGGCGGCCTCGTCGGCGCAGGCAGCGGCTGTGAGCCGCGCACCGGCTCCCGCCGCCACCGAGGCTGCCGGTGAGTCCGCGTTGCCACCTGCCGCAAGCGATGCACAGGCCAACACGCCGGCCGAGCCGACATCTTCAGAAACTGCCTTGGCTCCAGACGCCGAAAACCCTGACACCCACGCTCACACCGATGGTGCAAGCCCTGGTGGCGAACCTGAGGCAGCAACAGGGACAGCGGCTGATGCAGAGACCTCAGCAACCACCGCCCCTGAGACCACAGCCGTTGCAGCAACGCAGCCCACCGTGGCCAAGAAACCCGTGGTCGCTGTGCGTGGCGATGACCGACCGGGCCAGAAACGAACCGAACCGGTCACCGGCCGTGATGGGCGAGGCGCACGTCCCGGCGACCGCGGCCGCCCTGGTGGTCCTGGCGGTCCTGGCGGTCGCGACAGCCGTGATGCACGCGGCCCGCGCGATGGCGCCCGTGGTTTTGATCGCCGTGACGGGCGTGAGGGCCGAGACGGTGTTGATGCCCGCGGTCCACGCCTGGGCGATACTGCCTTTCGCGCCCAGCGGAACGCTTTGGAACAAGCCCAGCAAACTTTGCGCAAGCTTGCCGCCCAAGCCCACGGCGAGGCGCTCACCCAATTGCTCACCGCTTGGGAACAACGCCAGGCCGATCAGGTGCCCCCGTTGAAGGAACTGGGTAGCCGTTTGCAGGCACCCCAGCGTCAGGCCTGGGTGCAGGCAGTGTCGCAAGCCCCGAGCGGCGACGCCACCGAGGCGTTGCTGCGCTTGGAAATTGCCGCTGATGTTCCCACCCCGGCGGCCCACGTGCCTGCTCGCCGTGCCTTGCAGTTGCAGATGCTCACCCGTCGCAACGAGCCGGCGCCGGCGCAGACGTGGGCACAGGACGCGGCGCGTGTGCTCAGTGCCAACTACGACACCGACCAGGCGCGTCGTTTGCAGTCGGCACTCAAGGGCTTGCTCAAGACCCCTTGAGGACGCCTATCACCGCTGAGGCCGGTGCCGCTCTAACCCGGCGAGCGGGACGTGTCATCGAGTGTTGTGACCGTGAAATGGCAGATCCCTGCGCTGCCACTCGCCTTGCCAGCGCAGCACCTGCAGTCGAACCGGCGTGACGTCTGCATCCCAGTCGCTCAGCACCCACCGCGTCATGCCCGAGGGCAGGGGGTGTGTGGCCGGGCGGTGGGTGTGGCCATGCACCAGCACTTGTGACTCGCAGGCCGTCAACCATTGCGACGCCAGCGCTTCGTCCACATCGGCGTAGACCGCGTGGCTGCGTTTACGCGACTCGCTCGCGCTGCGCATCTCGCGCGCCAGAGCCATGCGCTCGGGCAGGGGACGGGCCAGAAAGGCCTGCTGCCACGCCGGGCTGCGCACCTCGGCACGAAAAGCCAGGTAGTCGTGATCGCCCAGGCACCAGGCATCCCCGTGACTGAGCAGCACGCGTTGGCTGTTCAGTTGCAGCACGGTGGGGTCGTCCAGGGCTTGCATGCCGCTGCGTTGCATCAGCGTCTGACCGGCCAGGAAGTCACGGTTACCGCACATGAAGTGCACGGCCATGCGTTCACTGGCGCGTCGCAGAGCGTCCACACAAGTGCGCTCAAATGCGCTCGCGGGATCATCCAGCACATCGTCGCCCACCCACACTTCAAAGAGGTCGCCCAAAATGAAGAGCGCCTGCGCCGGCGTGGTGTCAAGGTAGTGTCGCCACGCCTCAACGGTGTGCGATTGCTGTTCGCACAAATGCAGGTCTGAAATGAAATCGATGCACGACCAGGCCCGTGCATCCACAGCCGAGGCGGCGGTGAGTGTCGATGCAGGTTGGGGCAGAGACGGCAATGGGGTCATGTGGGTTGGCGACGTGGCCCCCTCATCCAGTGTTCAGCCACCGTGCAGCCAGCCTTGCCCCGCGCCAGTCACAGTGCGACAGCTTTCTCGATGACCACATCCTCTTTCGGGACGTCATCATGGAAACCGCGACGACCGGTCTTGACCGCAGCCAGCTGGTCGACCACCTCGGTGCCTGCCACCACTTTGCCAAACACGGCATAGCCCCAGCCTTGGCGTGACGGTGCGGTGTGGTTGAGAAAATCGTTGTTCGCCACGTTGATGAAAAACTGCGCCGTGGCCGAGTGGGGTTCGCCGGTGCGCGCCATGGCCACGGTGTAGTGGTCGTTGCGCAAGCCGTTGTTGGCTTCGTTCTCAATCGGCTCGTCGGTGGGCTTTTGCGTCATGCCTGGCTCAAAGCCACCGCCCTGGATCATGAAGCCAGGGATCACACGGTGAAAAATGGTTTTGTCGAAGTGCCCTTTGTTGACGTACGCCAAAAAATTGGCGACCGACTTGGGTGCTTTCTCGGCATCGAGTTCCAGGGTGATCACGCCGTGGTCGAGGATGTGCAGTTCAACGCGGGGTTGGCTCATGAAATACTCACTTCAGTAAGGTTGCGGATTGAATGACAACTGGCGTGCGGGGCACGTCGGTCTGGAAAGGGCCGCCCGATCCGGTGGGGACGGACTTGATACGGTCCACCACCTCCATGCCCGACACCACCCGGCCAAACACGGTGTAGCCGAACAATTGTGGAGCGTTCTCGAGTTGCGCTCGCGCGATGTTGGTGTAGGTGCGACCGCCGTACTCGAAGCGTGGCACCGGGTCACCCGGCGGAATCAGCGTGGGGTTCAGAAAGTCGTTGTCTTTCACGTTGATGAAGAACTGCGAGGTGGCCGAATGCGGGTCGTTGGTGCGTGCCATGGCCAGCGTGCCCACCACATTGCGCGGGCCGCCTTTTTCCAGGGCTTCACGGCCTTCATGGCGCACCGGCGCGCGGGTGGTCTTTTCCATGTAGCGGGTGTCGTAGCCGCCACCCTGCACCATGAAGTTGTTGATGACGCGGTGAAAGATGGTGCCGTCGTAGTGCTTGTCCTGCACATATTGCAGAAAATTGGCCACGGTTTTCGGGGCTTTGTCGGGCAAAACCTCCACCACAAATTCGCCCATCGAGGTGGTGAATTTCACGCGCGGTGCGGCGTCGGTTTGTGCGCTCACGCGGACACTGGACAGCAGGGTGATCATCAGCGCCAACAGGGCGGTGGTGAGCAGTGCGCCCAGCGAACGCAGGAATAAAGGTTGAATGGGTGTCATGGTGTGGGAAGTGCTTGCAACTTGCGCGGCACAGTCTTGCTGGCGGGATTGATTCGAAGCGATGTTTCGTAAGCCACCCGGGCCTGGCGCAACAGCACATCCCCCAGGTTTTCCAGGGCCACATCGTAATTGGGATGATTGCGCAAGGCCATTTCGAATGACTCGCGAGCCAGGTCAAGTTGACCGCGTGACGCCTGGATCACGCCCAGGTTGTTGTACGGCTCGGGCAATTCGGGGAATTGCTGTACCAGTGCGGTGAGTTGATCCAGCGCTTCGTCGGTGCGGCGCAGTTCCATCAGCGATGTGGCGCGCATGAACAGCATCTGGGGATCCCGCGGGTGCTCGGTGAGATAGCGCTCAGTTTGCACCAAGGCTTCTGCGTAGCGGGCCTGCCGCATCAAATGCTGCACACTGTGGTGGTCCACCAAATCGCCCGTGGTGGTGCGCTCCAGCTGAGCCCAGCCGAGTGAGCACACGCTCATCAAGCAACACAGCAACAACTGGCGTGCACGGCGGGTGAGAAGGTGAAGCAACACGGTGTGGGCGGTCATCGGTCGGGGTCGACGTGCACGTTGCACAAGGCTGGTGCGGGCGAGGCGATTTATACTCTGCATTGTAGTTCAGCGCTCTTTCGCAGCCTGCTGGTTCACCCGTGTTGACAGAACGCCTCAACACCTTGCCCAATCCGTCCATGTCCTTACGCATTCACAACACGCTCACGCGTGCGCTGGAGTCTTTTGTTCCTCTCGAACCCGGTCATGTGCGCATGTACGTCTGCGGCATGACGGTCTATGACTTCTGTCACCTGGGTCATGCCCGCTCCATGGTGGCGTTTGATGTGGTGCAGCGCTGGCTGCGTGCCAGCGGCCTTCGGGTGACCTACGTGCGCAACATCACCGACATTGACGACAAGATCATCAAGCGCGCCCTTGACAACGGCGAGACCATTCGGGCCCTGACCGACCGCATGATCGAAGCCCTGCACCAGGACGCGGATGCGCTGGGCATCGAGCGACCCACGCACGAGCCCCGCGCCACCGACTACGTGCCTCAGATGCTGGGCATCATCGGCCAGCTTGAGGAACGTGGCCTGGCTTACCGGGTGCCCAACGGGGACGTCAACTATGCCGTGCGCAAGTTTCCCGGCTACGGCAAGCTCTCGGGCAAATCCCTCGACGAGTTGCATGCGGGAGAACGCGTGGCCGTGCTGGACGGCAAGGACGACCCCCTGGACTTCGTGCTGTGGAAAAGCGCCAAGTCCACCGAGCCTGCTGATGTGAAGTGGGACAGCCCTTTCGGACCCGGTCGACCTGGCTGGCACATCGAGTGCTCGGCCATGAGCTGCGAGATGCTGGGCACCACGTTTGATATTCATGGCGGAGGTGCCGACTTGCAGTTCCCGCACCACGAAAACGAAATTGCACAAAGCGAAGGCGCGACGGGTCAGCCGCTGGCGCAGGTGTGGATGCACAACGGCTTCATCAATGTGGACAACGAAAAGATGTCCAAGAGCCTGGGCAACTTCTTCACCATTCGTGACGTGCTCAAGAGCTTTGACGCCGAGACCGTTCGCTTTTTTGTTGTGCGCAGCCACTACCGCAGTCCGCTGCAGTACAGCGATGCCCACCTCAACGACGCCCGTGCTTCACTCAAGCGCCTGTACACCGCGCTGGCTTCGGTACCGCCTGCACCTATCTCTCTTGATTGGTCCGTTCCAGAAGCCGCCCGCTTCAAGGCCGCGATGGACGAAGACTTTGGCACGCCCGAAGCGGTGGCCGTGCTGTTTGACCTGGCCAGTGAAGTCAACCGCAGCCACTCCTCCGAATTGTCAGGGCTGCTCAAGGCGTTGGGCGGCGTGCTGGGTTTGCTGCAAGCCGACCCCCAGCAGTTTCTTCAGGCGGGGGTGAGCGTGGACGAGGCCACCATCCAGTCTCGCATTGAGGCGCGCGCTGCCGCCAAAAAGGCCAAGGACTTTGCACAAGCTGACGCCATCCGCCAGGAACTGGCCGCGCAGGGCATCGTGCTCAAGGACGGCGCCGGTGGCACCACCTGGGAGCGTGGCTGATGAACGCCACCCGCACTGTCATCACCGTGCCCGAGTACTGGGACGACGCCTGCCGTCACCTCACCAAGAGCGATCGTGTCATGAAGCGCCTGATCCCTCAGTTTGGCGAGGCGCGACTGGAGTCCCGAGGCGACGCCTTTGTCACGCTGGCACGCAGCATCGTCGGCCAGCAAATTTCCGTCAAAGCCGCGCAAACGGTGTGGGACCGCTTTGCCAAACTCTCACGCCGCCTCACCCCTGGGCAAGTGCTCAAACTGAAGGTGGACGACATGCGCGAGGCCGGTTTGTCGGCGCGCAAGGTGGAGTACCTGGTGGACCTGGCCTTGCACTTTGAGCAAGCGCAGGTCTCTGTCAAAGCCTGGACGCACATGTCTGATGAAGACATCATCGCGGAATTGGTCGCCATCCGTGGCATTGGCCGTTGGACGGCCGAGATGTTTCTCATCTTTCACCTCATGCGCCCCAACGTCCTGCCGCTGGACGATGTGGGGCTGATCAACGGCATCAGCCGCAACTATTTTTCGGGCGAAGCGGTGAGCCGCAGTGAGGTCCGAGAGGTGGCCCAGGCCTGGGCGCCCTACTGCAGTGTGGCAACTTGGTATATTTGGAGATCCCTGGACCCCGTGCCAGTGGCGTATTGAATCAGGAGAGCCCGTTGGCCAAAAAATCCTTTCTCGATTTTGAACAGCCGATCGCCGAACTCGAATCCAAGATCGAAGAGTTGCGATATGTGCAAAGCGAATCGGCCGTCGATATCTCGCAAGAAATCGAACAGCTGGCCAAGAAGAGCCAGCAACTCACCAAGGACATCTACAGCGATTTGTCCCCATGGCAAATCACCAAGATCGCGCGCCACATCGAGCGCCCCTACACCCTGGACTACATCGGTCACCTCTTCACCGATTTTGTGGAGATGCACGGCGACCGCCACTTTGCCGACGACTTGAGCATTGTGGGCGGTCTGGCCCGCTTCAATGGCCAGCCTTGCATGGTCTTGGGTCATCAAAAAGGCCGCGACACCAAAGAGCGCGCCCTGCGTAACTTTGGCATGACCCGTCCCGAAGGCTACCGCAAGGCCTTGCGGTTGATGAAAACCGCCGAGAAATTCAAGCTGCCCGTGTTCACCTTCGTGGACACCCCCGGCGCCTATCCCGGCATCGACGCCGAGGAGCGCAGCCAGAGTGAGGCCATCGGACGCAACATCTTCGAGATGGCCCAGCTCGAAGTGCCCATCATCACCACCATCATTGGTGAGGGGGGCTCGGGTGGAGCGCTCGCGATCAGCGTGGCGGACCAGGTGCTGATGCTGCAGTATTCGGTGTACTCCGTGATCAGTCCCGAAGGCTGTGCCTCCATTCTCTGGAAAACCGCCGAACGTGCTGAAGACGCGGCCGAGGCCTTGGGTATCACGGCGCATCGCCTGAAGGCGCTGGGCCTGATCGACAAGATCATCAACGAGCCCCTGGGTGGCGCGCACCGCGATCCAGAGCAAATGGCCTCGGCCCTCAAGCGTGGTCTCAACGATGCCTGGCGCCAGGTGGCGGATCTCAAGCTCAAGGAGCTACTCGACCGTCGCTACGAGCGCCTGCAAAGCTATGGCCGCTTCTCGGACACCAAGGCCGAATCGCGTTGATCCTCTGACGGCTTCAGAGTCCTCTCACCCCGTGGGTAGCGCGCCTGCGGGAGCAGTGCCAGGCCACAAGATCGCGGCGCTGCCGACACCGCCTGCGTTGTCGCTGGACCACTTCACCCCTTCCTTGCCCGTGGCGGTGGCTTTGAGTGGAGGCGCTGACTCCATGGCCTTGCTACTGGCATGCTGTCAGCGTTGGCCCGGTCAAGTGAGGGCTGTTCATATCCACCACGGGCTGCAAGCCGCTGCCGAAGGCTTTGTCCAACACTGCGAACACTGGTGCGAGCGCTGGGGCGTGCCGCTGCAGGTCTGGCGGGTAGACGCGCGCGCTGCACCGGGGCAAAGCCCTGAGGAGGCCGCGCGCACGGCTCGCTACCGGGCAATCGCCCAGGCCGTCCAACAGCACTGGCCGGATGTGAACGACATTGCCCTGGCGCAGCATGCCGACGACCAGGTGGAGACGCTGCTGCTGGCCTTGTCGCGCGGTGCGGGATTGCCGGGTCTGTCCGCCATGCCGGTGCGGCGCCAGCGCCATGGCCTCACCTTCCACCGCCCTTGGTTGGAGGTGCCCGGTGCAGCCTTGCGCGACTGGCTCACGGCCTGCCAAGTCAGTTGGGTAGAGGACCCCACCAACACCGATGTGCGCTTCACCCGCAACCGCATCCGTCGCGAGTTGATGCCCGCGCTGGAAGCCTGCTTTCCCACCATTCGCCACACCCTGGCGCGCAGCGCTCGCCATGCGGCCCAGGCGCAAGAGTTGCTCGGCGAGTTGGCCCAGTTGGATGCGCAGACCACCGGTTTGCCCCCGCGCTTGCAAGCGCTGCAGCAACTCAACCCCGCGCGCATGGCCAACCTGTTGCGGTATTGGTTGGGCACGCTGGACGATCCTGCTGCGCGGCCCAGCACCGCCCAACTCGACCAACTGGTGCACCAGGTGCAGGCGTGCACCACCCGCGGACATCGGATTGAGATGCGGGTGGGGGGCGGGTGCGTCCGACGCGAGGGCGACAGCCTGGGTTGGTACAATCCCTAGGTTTTGCCTGAACTTATTCACACACCATGGCATTGATCGTCCACAAATACGGTGGCACCTCGATGGGGTCTACCGAACGCATCCGCAACGTCGCCAAACGCGTGGCGAAATGGGCGCGCGCCGGCCACCAGTTGGTGGTGGTTCCCTCCGCCATGAGCGGCGAGACCAACCGCTTGCTCGGCCTGGCCAAAGAGCTCCAGACCGGCGTCACCCAGGCTGACACGCTGCGTGAACTCGACATGCTGGCCGCTACTGGCGAGCAGGCCTCGTCGGCGCTGCTGGCCATCGCCTTGCAAGCGGAAGGCATGCCCGCAGTGAGCTACGCCGGCTGGCAAGTGCCCATCAAAACCAACAGCGCCTACACCAAGGCTCGTATCGAATCCATCGATGATGTTCGCGTGCGCGCCGACCTGAACGCCGGCAAGGTGGTCATCATCACCGGCTTTCAGGGCATGGACGACACCGGTCACATCACCACCTTGGGCCGTGGCGGTTCTGACACCTCGGCGGTGGCCGTGGCGGCCGCCTTGAATGCCCATGAGTGCCTGATCTATACCGATGTGGACGGCGTCTACACCACCGACCCGCGCGTCGTGCCTGAGGCACGGCGGTTGCGCACGGTCAGTTTCGAGGAAATGCTCGAAATGGCCTCGCTGGGCAGCAAGGTGCTGCAAATTCTCTCGGTGGAATTCGCCGGCAAATACAAAGTGCCCCTGCGCGTGCTCTCGAGTTTCACGCCCTGGGATATCGACCTACAGGAAGAAGCCGCCTCCGGCACCCTCATCACCTTCGAGGAAGACGAACAAATGGAACAAGCCATCGTATCGGGCATTGCCTTCAACCGTGACGAAGCCAAAATTTCACTCTGTAACGTGCCGGACAAGCCAGGCATTGCCTATCAAATTCTGGGGGCTGTAGCCGAGGCCAACATCGAAGTCGACATGATCATCCAGAACATCAGCAAGGATGGCAAAACCGACTTCAGCTTCACCGTGCACCGCAATGACTATGCGCGCGCCTGCGACCTGCTGAAGTCCGGTGTCATGTCGGCCCTGGGCGCTACCGAGTTGATGGGTGACACCAAGATCTGCAAGGTGTCCATCGTGGGCATTGGCATGCGCAGCCATGTGGGCGTGGCCAGCAAAATGTTCCGCTCGCTCAGCGAAGAGGGCATCAACATCCAGATGATCTCCACCAGCGAAATCAAAACCTCGGTGGTCATCGACGAAAAATACATGGAATTGGCCGTGCGGGCCTTGCACAAGGCCTTTGACTTGGACCAGGTTCAGGCATAATAGAAGCTCCAGGAAACGTGACCGAGAGGCCGAAGGTGCTCCCCTGCTAAGGGAGTATGGGGTGTAGAGCCCCATCGAGGGTTCGAATCCCTCCGTTTCCGCCAGTGACTTCTTTGGCTCTACCCCATTAACGGGGGATGGGCACTCACTAAACAGGCTCTACCCCATTAACGGGGGATGGGCACTCACTAAACACGATTGATTATCCCGTTCCAACCGCATTGCGCCAAGACGCGCATGCGGTAATTTTCAAAATTTCTGAACCCAAACGCTCTTCTTGAGAGCATTTCCATCTTGGTATGGAACCCCTCGGTGATGCCGTTTGACCTGGAGAAGCGCCACATCCCCACGATGGGCTCGATCCAGTCCTTCAAGGTCGCCGCCAAGGTCTTGGCTGGGCTGTGCTCGAACTGTTCGAGCAGGGCCAGGAATCGGGGCAACAGTTGCTTGGCCTTCTTGGCGTTGACGGTCTTGACCAGCAACAGGCGCATGAGCCTTTGTTTGGCCCGGTACAGGGCATGCAAGACGGGCCACTGCTGCAAGTATCGATCCAAGCTCAGGCGTTGGTTTGGCTGTAGTTTCCACTCGTGTCTGCGCATCAGACTCAGTAAGCCCCGGTCTTTGCGCCCCAAGGGGTCTTGCAATTGCCACAGCTTGAGGAAGTGGTGGTTGACCAAGCGCACCACATGGAAGCGGTCGGCCACGATCTGGGCGTTGGGGAAGTATTGGCGCGCGATGCTGCGATAAGTCTCAGAGAGGTCCATGACCACGACCCGCACCAGGTCCTTACCCGTCAGACGCCCCAGGTAGCCGCGCAGACTGGGCTCCGAGCGCCCCAGCACCACGTCAAACACTTTGTGATTTTTGAGGTCCACCAGCGTGGTGGCATAGCCCTTCTTGCGGGTGAAGAAATGCTCATCAATACCCATGACCTGAGGGCAAGATCGACCAGACAGCTCGCTGATGCGCTGGCCGATCTGGCTCTGATACCAGCGCTCGACAGTGGCGGTGCCGATGCGGTGGGTGAGTTGGAGTTTGCGTTGGCTGACCCCGCCATCGTGGGCCTCAAAGACCTCCAGCCGGTAGGCTTCGGTGCAGCGCAGGCGCGGGCGTATGCCGGCAAAGCGGTGACGGAAATAGCGGCCACAGGCCTTGCAGTGGTACTTGGGCACCGAGAGGTGCAGCACCAGCACTTGGTTGCCCTGTCGGGTGTGCTTAAGGGTGCGCTCACAGGTGGCTTTGACCCGTAAAACCGACGCCCCGCAGTGCAGGCAGTGGGGTCGGGTGTGGGGTTTGGCCCATACATGAATATCTTTCTTGCGATCTACAGCCAGGATCGCCAAGTCGGGCAACCCCAATATAGAATCAATTTGGGACACGGTATTACCTCCATTGAACTCGTTTTTGCACTTACAAGTTTAATGAATACCGTCGTCCCCCTTTAATGATGAAGAGCCCAATATTTCAATCCTTCAAACGCCTGTTTGCAAGCTGTTGATCTGATTGAGTTTTTTCTTTTAAAGCTTTCCCCGATCTTGAAGAAAGTCACCCTTTTAAAGGGTGATAGAACTGTTGAGACGGCTTTCTGCTCAAAACCTCTTGACTTAGCCCGTTCAAAACCTGAATTTGAACCATACCGATTGCACGCGGTTTTAAGTGATGTTGCCCACCAGCATGACCATTCAAAAAAGTGTTTTTGAGATTGCCGGGACAGGTCCCTTGCAGCCATTGAGCGAACTCAGTTCTGCTGAATTGCTTGAGCCAATCGCTCAATCCCTTTTTTTATTTCAGTTGGCGTCAACCCGGCATAGCCCATGACCAGTCCGGCACACTTTTTCCGCCTGAGCTTGTCGCCAGCTGCGTAAAGCGGAGTGATGCTCCAAATGCCTATCCCAATTGCTTTGGCGCGCGTGATCAGATTTGGTTCATCTTTGATTTGAAAATCTTCCAACCAGACGACGATGTGCAAACCTGAAGCGGTGCCTTCAACTTCAACACGCTTGGTCAGGAATTTGTGGATTGCATCGATCAGCACAGCCCTTTTGTTTTCGTTCGCCCTTCTGACCCGCCTGATATGTCTTTCGTAGGCCCCACTTTGGATGAGTTGGGCAATCACTGACTGATCAGGACTTGGCGTATGGCGGTCTGTCAATTGCTTGGCCTGACGGAAAACCTTCACCAGTTCCGCAGGCAACACCAGATACCCGAGTCGCAACTGCGGTGAAAGTGTCTTCGAAAACGTTCCGATATAGATGACTGAGCCATCGACATCCAGCGACTGCAGCGTCTGCACAGGTCTTAAGCCGTAGCGAAACTCACTGTCATAGTCGTCCTCGATGATCCAGCAGCGGTTTCTGACCGCCCATGCCAGGAGTTCACGACGGCGGCTGATGGACATGACGGACCCAAGCGGGAATTGATGCGAAGGGGTCACATAGACCAGCGCGTTTTTGACATTTGGCAACTGGTCGCACATGAGTCCTTGTTCATCGACGGTGATCGGCGAAACGCTAGCCCCCATTGCTTCAAAATTGAGTCGTGCACCCAAATAGCAAGGCTCTTCCATGAAGACCTCTGACCCAGGCTCCACCAGCAGCCGCGCACAAAGATCAATGGCCTGTTGTGCGCCTTGGACAATGATAATTTGCTCTTGTGAGCAAGGTAATCCTCTTGCCCGCAGCAAATAGCCCTGAAGTTCGGAGCGCAACTCGGCTGCACCTTCGGGCGCGGCATAGTAAAGACTGGACTGCCGCTTCATGAGCGCTTGGTTGTAGAGCTTTCTCCACATGAGCCTGGGAAAGTCTTCATCCGCAATGGCGCCGTAGAGAAAGTTGATTTCTCTTGGTTTGATTTCAGGCGTGACAGGTAACTTCAATGCCGAGGTACGACGCCCGTAGGCCGACAGCTTGCGTTGCTCGCTTTGAATGGGTTTCAGGGCTGGACGATGTGCCTTCGCAGGGCGAGGTAAGGTCAAGGACACGCGAGCGCGTGAACCAGGTGCTGTTTCGATATACCCCTCGGATGCAAGTTGTTCGTAAACGGTGACCACAGTAGACCGAGAGACGCCCAGATCGGATGCCAATGCCCGGGTTGAGGGCAGTTTTTCACCCGGGCTTAGTTCTCCAGCATGAATCTTGAGTCGGAAAATTTCATAGACCCGCTGGACCGATCCGATTTTTTGCATGATCAACTGGTATGTTTAATTTAATCAAAAATGGATCTTCATGGTAAACCAGAATCGCCTGAAAATCCGGTCATCAAATTCTTCAGAGACCCGTTGAGACGATGTACATCCCAGCCCACTTTTCGATCAAAAATCTAGAGCTTATGCACCAGATCATCCATGCCCACCCTTTGGGCGTTCTGGTGACTATGACCCCCGAAGGCCTGGACGCCAATCACATCCCTTTCGAACTGGATGCTGCCCGTGGCGTCCTCACGGCGCACGTGGCGAGGGCCAATCCTGTGTGGCAACAATGCGGCAATGGAATGGACGCATTGGTGATTTTTCGCGGCGAAGAAAACTACATTTCCCCAAACTGGTATCCCAGCAAACACGAATTCCATCGCCAAGTACCCACTTGGAATTACGAGGTCGTGCACGTGCATGGACGCATGGTCGTTCAGGACACGGAAAAGTTTGTGCGTGGCGTGGTGGGTCGCCTGACTCGCAAGCATGAAGCCATAGAAGAAAAACCATGGAAGATGGGAGATTCAACCCCCGAGTTCATCGACGGCATGCTCAAAGCCATTGTTGGCATTGAAATCTCCATCACACGGATGGAAGGTAAGGCCAAGCTGAGCCAGAACCGTGAGGACCGAGACCGCCTCAATGCCTCAGACGTACTGGCAAGGCAAGGCGACCTAGAGCTTGCGAATGCGATGCGCAACGCAAAGCCAATTCAACAGCCGTGAAACGGATTTTCTAAATTGGAGGAATCGAAATGATGATACGAATGGCACGCGAAGCCGACTTCAGGCTGATTACCGTCGTTGAACCCGTGCTGGCCCGAGCCCATTTATGAGCGGCTAAACTCATTTTCAGACAGCAATTGAGGTAAGTAGCATGGACAAGGAATTCGCCATCAACTCGGACGGGTTGCATCAGGCCGTTGAGTTGATGAGTCGTGATTTCAGTAACGCGGAAGGTCTTGACCTGCCGCTAGAATTACCACAGTTCGGGATGGGTTCCACGGGTGCACTGAACTCACTGGCGCCTAGCATTCTTGGGGGCGCGGCGCGTTTGGGCGAGGCCACATCATTTGCGCACATGGACCCGCCAACTCCATGGATAACTTGGGCTATTACGCTTTGGAACGCATCGCTCAACCAGAACCTCCTTCACCCCGCCACAGCACCTGTTGCTCGCCAACTGGAAGAACGGGTCGTCGCATGGCTTGCTCCATTTTTTGGCATGAACGGCGGACACATGACGCCCGGTTCGACAGTGGCCAATTTGACCGCTTTGTGGTCAGCGCGAGAGTGCGCTGGCATTACGGAGGTGATTGCATCAGACGGAGCGCATCTCTCCATTGCAAAGGCGGCTCATATCTTGGGTCTCAAATACCTGAGTGTGCCCATAGACGCCAACGGCTCGATGGACGCGGCGCGGTTGCCGACCAACTTGAGCAAATCCGCCCTGGTCCTCACCGCCGGTGCAACCAGTACAGGCGCAATAGACCCATTTGACTTAGCCGGTAGGGCAGCTTGGACTCATGTAGACGCTGCGTGGGCCGGTCCTTTACGCATGAGTAATTACGCCAATCTACTTGCCGGTATCGAGTCGGCGGACTCTGTTGCCGTATCTGCACATAAGTGGCTTTTCCAACCAAAAGAGTCTGCGCTTGTATTGTTCAAGGACACCGAGAAGGCCCACACGGCGGTTAGTTTCGGTGGAGCGTACCTTGCCACACCCAATGTTGGAGTTCTTGGCTCCCATGGTGCAGCTGCCACGGCCCTTCTGGCAACGCTGCTTGCATGGGGGCGTGAAGGAGTTGCTCAGCGAATCGAGCACTGCATGGACCTTGCCCGTTGCTTGAGAGATTTTGTGGTTGCTGACGAGCGCCTTGAGCTTTATGCGGAACCCCGAACGGGTATTGTGGTCTGGCGGCTTAAGAAAGAGAGCTTTTTTGACCAGGTCCTGCACAAGATGCCACTTGGTTCCACGTCTATAACAACAATTGCGGGTGTGAAGTGGTTCCGCAACGTGGCGGCCAATCCCAGTGCAGATGTTGACCTGCTTATTGCTGCAATCCAGGGAGCCTTACCTGAGCGTACTTAGTTCGCGCTCAATGGCTGCTATCGCTGCATCACCGCCGCCGAAGGCAGCTCTGCGACCGTCGGTAATGGGTCGAAAGGGCAAAGTGGATCAACCTATCAGGTTCGAATCCCCGACCCTACCAAAAAAGGGGGTCTGGAAACTCACGTAAAAAGCGGCTGTCTCAACATTTAGAAAGATGAACTGGACACCAAGTGCTTGATTTGCTTGCCCATTAAAAACTTAGGCGGTTTGTGATGAAGTATGTTCCGCCCCGCCAGTGACCCAAAAAAATGCGCCTTCTGGCGCATTTTTTATTCCTGCCCCCCAACCTACCCATCATTAAAAATCCACAAACTCGCTAGACAGCATGATTGCGGCACCTCATTTGATTTTTTATCAAATCGGGTTTGAGATGCCCAAGAGAACGTAATCGCACAGAGCTAAGCTGGCCGGAATTTGAAAATTGGTGTTACCTTCGAGTGCGAGGTGCAATCTCCAGCTGAAGGCCAAGTTACCATGAGTTTTCATAAGAAAATTTTGCTGTCTTTTTTGATCTTTCACGCGGTATTTACATTTGGTGTTTTGTTTGTTGAATACTTAATTGCTTCAACTGGTGCATATGATGAATATGGCTTCGACTTTAGCGTGGTTGTCATCTTGTGGGTACCATTGATGTTGGCCTTGTCAATTGCCCTTGTTGCTTTTGTCTATGTTTCCCGGTTTGTCTGAATACGTGCTCGTCAGCGTAGAGGGCGCGCAGCAAAAAGTTAGGTCTGTTAAAAAAGTTGTCCGAATTTTTTCTGTGCCAGGTGCTGGACAGCCCCTCTACTTTTTTCTCATTCAGGCTTTATACCGATTGCCTTGACGATGCTTGCCCAGCGGACTCTTTCGGCCCGCATGAAAGCGTCAAAATCGGCCACATTCATTTTGGTCTCGGGTATCGAGCCCAAGGTCAATAAACGCTGCGCTACTTCAGGCTGTTTAAGCACCACCTCCAACTCAAGGTTGACATTGTCCAGGATGGCAGCAGGCGTACCAGCAGGCGCAAACAAACCGTTCCAGCCTGTGAATTCAAAACCGTTAAAGGTCTCGGACAGGGCGGGGACGGAGGGTTGGTTGGCCGTGCGCTGCCCCGAGCTGACCGCCAGAGCCTTGATCTGACCGGAGCGGACGTAGCTCAACAGCGCAGCTTCCGGTAAACAAATGAAGTTCACACGCCCACCGATCAGGTCCTGAATGGCTTCAGGTGCTTTGTTGTAAGGCACATGGGTGAACTTGATGCCGGCTATGGCAGCAAACGAATCGGCCAACATGCCTGAAAAGGTCTTGGGCCCTTCGGTCGCAATCGACAGTTTTTCGGGCTGCGCCTTGGTCTGGGCAATCGCATCGGCCAGGGTGCTGCCGGTGAAAGCCGATCCAGCTGCGATCACAAACGGACTGCGGCCAATCAAGCGCACCGGTGCGAAGTCTTTTTCGGGATCGTAAGGCAAGGCCTTGAAGGTGAAGACGTTGGTGACCATGGCGGCGGTCGTCGCGTAGTAAAAGGTGTAGCCGTCGGCGGGTGAACGCATGGCCGCCTGTGCACCGATGACATTTTGGCCACCTGGACGGTTATCCACCACGATGGGCTGACCCAGTCGGCGGCTCAGGTTGTCGGCCACAAAACGTGCCAGGATGTCGGGTCCTGAACCTGGAGGTTGCGACAAAATCCATTTGATGGGCCGAGCAGGCCATGACTGTCCCCAGGCTGCACCTTGCAAGCTGGTGGCAGCGGCAGCAGCCGCGCCCAGCAAGCCTTTGTTGAAAGATCGTCTTTGCATGCTTGTCTCCTGTTTCCTTAATAAAACACCTTGGCAATCGCTGTCACTTCACGCTCCCCCGTGTCTAGACGGGCTCATGTTGTCAAAGCCTTTCTCTCTCGACCCGGTTGCGCAGCACCCCAATCTTGGATACCTCGATCTCGACCAGGTCACCCTCCTTCATCCACACTGGTGGCTGACGGCGAGCGCCCACGCCGCCTGGTGTGCCGCTGACGATCACATCGCCAGGTGCCAGGGTAGTGAATATCGAGACATATTCGATCAAATGCGGGATTGTAAAAATCATCATGGCAGTGGTTGCATGCTGCATGACTTGACCATTCAAGCGGGTGGTCAGATTCAGCTCTTCGCCGTCCGCGATCTCACCGCGCGTGACCAAGACTGGGCCAAAGGCTCCGGTGCCAACAAAATTTTTGCCGGGGGTGAACTGGGTTGTATGTCGCTGCCAGTCACGCACTGAACCATCGTTGTAAGCGCTATAGCCGGCCACGTGGTCCCACGCCTGCGCGCGAGCGATTCGGCGACCGCCCTTGCCGATCACCACAGCAATTTCGCCTTCGTAGTCGAAATGGTCCGACTCGGGAGGCATCAGCAATGGCTGCAGGTTCCCGGTCTGCGAATCGGCCACGCGCAAAAAAACGGTAGGGTTTTCGGTTTTTTCACGCTCGGTCTCGATGCGATGCTCTTCGTAGTTGTGGCCAATGCAGATGATCTTGCCGGGATCGGTGATGACGGGAAGATACATGATCTCTTGCATCGAACAGGTATCAGGCTCGCCTTGAGCTGAAGTGCCCAATTTTTCAAGCATCCCTGCAGCCAGGGCGCTGCGCAGAGTGGGGTATTGGGCGCTGCTCAACGAGACAACGCCGGAATCGGTAGCCAGACCCCAGGAAGCTTGGCCTTGAAATGAATAGCTGAGAAATTTCATCGTGTTTTTGCAGTTGGGAAAGTGAAATGGGTCAAAAGAGACGTCTTCATGGCTGCAGTGCCAGCAGTGCGGCCTGCAGGTCTTTCGCAGTGTTGAAGGCGCCATAGACATAGTGGTCGGGTCGCACAAGCACCGCCTGGCAATCCATCCGTTCGAACCACGAAGCTAGCACGCCGGAGGACTCCGTAAAGTCCGACGACTGAAGGCCTTGCACTTTGAGCTGGAGAGCTGGATGCGCCCGGGCGGCCGCCTGGTTCCATGTTGCGTCCGTGTCGCCCAGGTGGAGCAAACGCCAACCACAGCCGAGCCAGTCGTCCATGCGCACAGGTCCTGCACTTCTTTCCAGCCATGCTTGCGAAAACATGGTGCCCACCGCCGCATGACCTGAGCCGTCCAGACAGCCTCCGACCAGTGCGGGCTGCACGTTTTGGCGGGGCATGGGTTGTACTTGTCCGCCGCATTCAGCCAGCAATCGGGCATCACGTTCCCTTGCCTTGTGCACATCACGCTGGCCCACCAATTGGCCGATGCCCTTGATGCGCGAGGTCAACTCGGTCACGTGGCCTTTGCGTTCAGTGCCGTAGCTGTCGAGCAAGGTGTCACTGGCGCGCGCCTGTAACACTGCAGCCAGCTTCCAGCTCAGGTTGGCTGCATCGCGGATACCCTGACACATGCCTTGGCCCAAAAACGGCGGTTGTTGGTGCGCCGCATCTCCTGCAAGAAAAACCCTGTGCCGTCGCCAATCCTTGGCCACCAGGGCATGGAATTGGTAACTCGCCAGCCGCCAGAGCGTGGCATCCTCAGGATCGAGCCACCTCGACAAGAACCGCCAAGTGGCCTCGGGCGTTGCCATGGCTTTGGGATCTTCACCCGGGTTGAGGGCAATTTCCCAACGGCGGTGGTTTTTCGGACCGATCACATAGGTGCATGGCCTTTGTGGCTCGCAATACTGAACGCTGACCTTGGGCAGCTTGGCCATGCCTTTCTCGTTGACCAGCACATCGACCACCAGCCAGGGCTCGTCAAAACCCAGGTCTTGCAGTTCGATGCCCACCTGTTTGCGCACATCGCTCGAAGCCCCATCGCAGGCGATCAGGTAACGCGCCGAGACCTGACGGGTCTGGCTTTGTGCATCGGTCACAGTCAGAGTGACAGCATCGTTGCTTTGCTGAATGCCTGTGACTTTCTGTCCCAGATCCACCTGTACAGACGGAATGCTACTGACTCGCTGGCGCAGCACCGCCTCCATGGCTGGCTGGGTAAACACCAGCGATGGTGTGAAAGCCAGCGGGTAAGGTGGCGCCACGGTAGACATGCATTTGATGAGTTGCCCATCGACCCCATAGAACTCTGAGTTGGTGAAGGGCTCGGTGAAAGGTTCCAGCGCCTGGACGATGCCCAGTTGCTGAAACACACGCATGATTTCGTGGTCCAGCGCAATGGCGCGGGGTTTGTCATAAACCTCAGTCAACTCATCGCAGACATAGGTGCGGATGCCTTGCAAACCAAGCAGCCCTGCAGCCACCGCACCCGTTGGGCCAAAGCCAACGATGGCAACATCAAACATGGGTGCCCCTGGCCGGGGCAAACACGATAGCCCTCTGCGCCTCTTTAAGGCGCGCACTCGGCGGTCTTGAAATGCCCCACTGATCGACCCGTCCAGGCGGCCAAATCCAGTCGCTTGGCTGCCCGGCCTGGTAGCTGTCGTCCACTTGTTCGACCTCGGCGGTGTACTCGATCACGATGTCGAATGGACCCACGAAGTAATTGAAGGCATTGTCCCCAGGTCCATGTCGGCCAGGTCCCCACTCGATAGGGAAGCCCGCGTCCTGCAAGCGCCCACCACCACGCATCACAGAATCGAGGTCGGGCATCAAGAACGCGATGTGGTTGAGCGCGTTGTTGTCGGTGTCTCCCAAAGCAATGCTGTGGTGGTCGCTGTTGCAGCGCATGAAGGCCATGATGCGCGTGCGGTCCGACAGCGAAAAGTCCAAAGCATTTTCCATGAACTGGCGGGTGTCCTCCACATGGCCGCTGTTGAGCACCACATGTGCCAGCCGAACCGGCATGTCGGGCGCATCGATCGGCATGACCTGCTCGTCTCCATGCACCAGGCGGAAGATACGACCATCGGGGTCGGCCAAGGTGACCGCCTGGCCACCGCCGGGCTCCGCCAGCGGCGCCGGCGCTGCCAGCACACGCCCTCCTGCCGCCTCGGTTCTCTGCGCCGCCAATGCCAGCGCCTGGGCGCTTCGAGCCCTGAGTGTGATGTGCAAAATTTGGGCGGCAGCAGGCGCCCAGTGCAATGCCAACACATGGTGGTCTGTACCTGCACCGCGCAGGTAAACGGCGTCGGGGGAGCGAGCCATTACCTGCAAATGCCAGGTCCTGGTGAAAAAATCCTCGGCAGCCGCCAGGTCAGGAACCGTCAGCGCGACGCTGCGCAATGCGCCTACCAAAGAAGATGCATGGGTCATGTCAAAGGTTCCAAGTAAGTGGCGGGCAAGCCCAGAAATTTCAGACCATTGGCCTGAACCAGTTGTTGGGTGGTCCCGGCATCGAAGCCGGCTTGCGCAATACGCTGTACGGGTTGGGACTCGTGAAAATTGAAGGGGTAATCGGTGCCGATGATCAGTTGCGAGGCCCCGAAAAGCCGAACCAGGTGCTGCAGAGTCGGCGCATCGAACACCAGGCTGTCGTAATAAAAAGATCTGGCCTGCTCGGAGGGGGAGCGCTGCACGGCCTCGCGCATTGCCGGAAACACCGACATGGATTGCTCGAGTCGGGGTAGCAACATGGCCAGGGTGCCGCCGCCATGGCTGAATGCGATGCGCAAGCTGGGATGGCGCATCATCAAGTTACCGGTCAGGGCCGAAGCAGCAGCCAAGCCCACATCGCTAGGGTAGGCCAGCACCTGTTGCAAGGGCGCGGGGCCTACCAGACGGTCCATACCTGTGGGCCGCAAAGCGTGTACGAAAACTGCTAAGTCCAGCGCCTCGCAGGCCTCAAAAAATGGGTCCAAGCGCGTGTCACCGATCGGAACTCCATTGATGTTGCTGCCGATCTCCACACCCACCAAACCCAAGTGGTGCCGGATGTATTGAAGTTCCTTCAGGGCAAGATCCATGTCCTGTAACGGCACCGCACCCAAACCCACCATTCGTCCGGCCGATTCGACCACCATATGCCCAATGGTTTCATTCAGAAAGCGTGTCAGTTGCGCGCCGTCGGCGGGGGCCAGCCAATACGACAACAACTCGGGCATCGGCGAAATGGCCTGCAGGCCCAGGCCCATCTCGTCCAAATCGGCCAGACGTTTTGGGGTAGACCAGCATTTGTCAGAGACTGTGCGGTAATTCTTGCCATCGATCATCACGTGCCGGTGGCACGCCTGCGCGGGTGCCATGGACGGCCAGCCCGTAGGTGCTGCTCCGCCCAGGTAAGACGGGAAATCGTGCGGGATGACGTGCGCATGTACATCCACTCCGCAGCCACAGGATGCCAGGCGGTGCATGTTTTCAGCCTGCGATCAGGCCAGCGGCCTCGATGCCGGCGATGCAGATCGCCTCGTCCTCTTCGCCCGTGCCACCGCTGGCGCCCACGGCCCCCAGCAGATCGCCTGCAGCGTTTTTCACCAGGACTGCGCCGGTTTGTAGCAAGAACTTGCCATTGGCAGTAGCGGCCAGCGAAACAAAAAAGTTGGGGTTGTCCTTGGCGCGTTGGGCCAGCTGCCTGCCGAAAGAGCCCATCCCCACCGTGCCCCAGGCTTTGGCCCGTGCGATGTCTAAACGGAACATGCTCGCGCCGTCGTCCGGTGCAAAGGCCTTGAGCTGCCCGGCCGCGTCGATCACACCAATCCCCATGGGCTTGTCGCCCTGAGTTTTGGAATGCGCCAATGTGGCATCGATGATTTGTTGGGCTGTGACCAGACTGAGAACGGACATCGTCATCTCCGATTACATGGACGTGCATCACGTGCCTTACGACCAGTTTAGGGAGTGGTATCGAATTCATCTAGGCAATTATCTGAATATGTAGAATTCGCCGGATGAATATTGCAGCCGTAGATCTGAACCTTCTGGTGGCATTTCACGCCATGCTGGAACACCGCAATGTGACCCGCGCAGGCGAAGCCATTGGATTGAGTCAACCGGCCATGAGCTCGGCCGTGCGGCGCTTGCGCCTGTTGCTGGAAGACCCTTTGTTTGTCCGTGCCGGTCTGGAAATGAAGCCCACGCCACGGGCACTGCAGCTTAGTACAGCCGTGCGGCAAGTGGTCCAGATCGTTCAAAGCGAGATACTGCAACCCACCCGCTTTGATGCCAGCTCGTCCACACGCACGTTCACGTTTCTGATGCCCGACATTGGAGAGGCCAATTTTCTGCCGCGGATATTGGCCATGCTAGCGCTTGAAGCCCCGCACCTGAACCTGCGCACCCTGGCCATGCCGCGACACGCGGCTGCCGATAGCCTGGAGTCGGGTGTGGCGGATCTGGCCATGGGGTACTTTCCGGATTTGCACAAAGCGGGCTTTTACCAGCAGAAGCTGATGCGCTCCACGCACGTGAGTCTGGTGCGCAAAGCCCACCCCACCATTGGTGTGCAAATGAACCTGGACCAGTTCATCGCAGCATCACATGTGGTAGTAAAGCCGCATGGACGCGAACATGTGTTTGAAAAACACCTGCAACAGCAAGGCATCACGCGACGCGTGGTTCTCGAAATATCCAATTTCCTGAGCCTATTGCCCATCATCGAATCGAGCGACCTGATTGCGACCGTACCCCAGGACCTGGCTGATTTCTGCGTGCAGCACGGTCAGGTACGCACTGTATCCACCCCCGTGAAAGCCCCGGTGATCGATGTCCAGCTGCACTGGCACCAGCGGCTCCAAAAAGACCCAGGCCATGCTTGGCTTCGTAGCGCGATCCATCAGCTTTTCCGGCAATCCTGACTTCGCGTCCTGTGGTGAGGAATCCGTTCGGGAAAGACTTCTAGTGCCCGATCTTGAACGACAGCAGTCGACTCTTTGCCAAAAATTGATTCAATTGAGTATGGGATTACGAAAAACCATAGCCGCATTCGCTTACTGCCATGAGCGATCTGGGCGGGGGATGGGCACTCACCAAACACGACTGATTATCCCCAAAGCGTGCAGCAAGCGCAGGTAAGAACTTGATTAAGATTTCAGACCTGTTCGATCCGGGCCACTGATAAAACATCAATCAATTGCGATGTTGGCTGATCGAATGATGCCCCCCCATCGCGCGATCTCTTGGCGTATAAAGTCATCAGCCGCAGCGGGGGTGCCTGCCATTGAGTCAGCGCCCAGATCCGCCAAAGTCTTTTTGAACGCGGGTTCCCTGATGGCATCATTTAGGGAATTGTTCAACTGAGCAATCAGCGCTGGTGGTGTTTTTCCTTGGGCCAGTAAAGCAAACCATCCCAATACAACAAATCCAGGCAGAGATTCTGAGACGGTAGGGATATCCGGTAGCAATACCGATCGACGTGGGCTGGTGATTGCCAAGGGACGAAGTGCCCCGCTACGTATATGGGGCTGCATGATGGCTAGATTTTCAAACATGATCGGCGTTCGACCTCCAATCAAGTCAGGCAAGGCAGCAGAGCTTCCCTTGTAGGGAACATGAGTCATCTCTACACCCGCCATCTTTTTGAATAACTCCCCTGATAGGTGTTGACCGGTTCCTACGCTGGATGACGCGTAGGCGTATCGATTCGGATTCGCTTTCAACAGATCGATCAGTTGCGCCACATTGCTTGCTGGCAATTGTGGATGGATGACCAAAACGTAGGGTGTGCTGGCTACCATGCCGATAGGGGCAAAGTCTCCCAAGGTATCGAAGGGCAGTTTCTTGTACAAAGACGCATTGGTGCCATGGGTGCTCGACACCAAGATCAAAGTGTTAGCGTCTGGAGCACTTTTAGCCACAAACTGAGCCCCAATATTGCCGCTGGCACCCGGCTTGTTTTCAACAATGATGTTTCTGCCGGTTTGTATGCCCATGGTGGTTGCTACCAAACGAGCCAGAACGTCCGTGGTTCCACCAGGGGGAAACCCCACAATGATTCGCATAGTTTGATCTTGCGCGTGCAAGGTGGGCGATAGGATCGTGAATGGGGCGGCGCTTGCGACTAGCGCTTGCCTACGGGATATATTCATCATGATTTATTGCTTTCTAAAAGGTAGTTATGGATCAGCAAGCTTTAGGACGAAAGCAAGATCAGTCGTGAAGTAAGGAAACCCCAACCTGACCTTCGTGGGAGAGGTGGTCCATGGTCATGGGTGGCTTGATATGGGGATCTTCATACTTTCCAATGTAGTCGCCCATGGTCGAGGTTCGGATCATATGGCGGTATTCTGCGGGGTTGTAATCGCCAACTGCCAGGTGGATGGCACAGCGGTTGTCCCATACAACCAAATCGCCGACCGACCATTGGTGACGATAGACAAACCGTGGCTGTACCGAAAAATCGCATAGAAACCGGATCAAAGGCTTGCTCTCAGCTTCGGTCATACCTGCAAAAGATCGTACGCGTTCGTTGACGTAAAGCGCACGTCGCCCAGAGACTGGGTGCGTGCGCACCGCCGGGTGAATAACTGGCGGATTCATGCGCTTGAAAGCCTCAAGAATCGCTGGGTCCCTTCGCGTTGATACCAGTCCAACGTCGTTGATACCCTCCAAGCCGTCAAGAAACTCACGCATCTTGGGCGATAGCGCTTCATAAACGGCATACATATTCGCAAACATAGTGTCTCCGCCTACCGACGGTTTTTCTATGCAGTACACCATCGTGGCCTTTGCTGGCCTGATGGTGTAAGACAAATCGGTGTGCCAATTCTGACCATTGTTAGCACCTGGATGGATTTTTCCCTGAACGGGTTTGTTGGAAAGCAACATGACTTCATCGTGCTCTGGATGACGATTGAAGGGTTGTGTTGCATAGTTATCCAACTCACCAAAGTTTTTGGTGAACTCAATGAGAAGCTTGGGATCCAGTTTTTGATCTGGAAATATGAGAACTACATGTTGTGTCCAAGCATCCTGAATCATTTTTAGATCCGAACTACTCACTGGCTTGGACAGGTCTATGTTCGTGACCCTGGCACCTAACGCATAACTGACCGGCTGTATCTGAATGTTGGGCATCCTGATTCCCTTCGTCATTTTTTGCCGAGTGTATGGGATATTCAGTGTATCCAAGTCACCTGTGCAACCTTATTAGAAGAGCAAACTCATTCCATGAGAATTTCTATTCATCTCACAACGGCCCCAGAATCATGGTGGGTCTGATAGGGGAACTAGGCATCTTGAAGTCTGTAACCCTCATGAATGCCGGTAGTTCCTCAGATCCCGCTTCAGCTTGCTAACAAAAAAACTGCCCTTCGCGGGCTGCTTTTCTTTGCCGCTCACCCATTCCACTCAGTAAACATCTGCTCTTCATAATGAACTAACTTAGCTCAGCAATCGAAGGTACATCAAGACGGTAAAACTTGGCAGCATTGTTGATAAAGAAATCACGTTGTTGCGCTTGCGAATAAGCTTCAATCATGGTCGAAACAGAATTGACCAGGGTGTTGAAGTCAATGCGCAACCCTGCAACTGGAAAATTGGATGCAAACATGC
>Ga0255094_1000216_pt1 | contig 33012 bp, 18 predicted proteins | sample Colum_Law_RepB_8_2_FD_188434 | JGI IMG/M metagenome (GOLD analysis project Ga0255094, IMG submission 188434) | Freshwater microbial communities from Columbia River, Oregon, United States - Colum_Law_RepB_8d | ecosystem: Environmental > Aquatic > Freshwater > River | place: USA: Oregon...
GGGGGTCTGGGCCAGTGCCGCTTCCGCACCCGCTGCGGCTTCGCGCTCCTGCCGGCGAGTCATGCTGACTTCGCGAGCAATTTCGGCCATCTCCACCAGTTGATTCACGTTGATGATGACGCGGAAGTTGGGCGGTGTCCGCTGGTCAGCCGCCGTCGCCTGAGCCTCTTCCAGCTTGTCCATCACACTTTTCAATGTCGCTGTGGATTCCTCACCACCAATCACACCCCAGATCGCTGTGGCACCCATGCCCATCGTCATACCGACATTGTCACCGAACACCGCCACTGCTTCAGGAGGCTGCATGGCAAACGTCAGCCGATGCAGCATCACACCATGATGCTCCCCCGCATTGATCTGCAGCTCACCCATGTTCTGCACCTGTTCGATGTCCTTCAGCCGAGTCAGGACGTCCATAGCTCCAGAATTGATAGCTTCGCCGTCCTGCACACGACCCGCCCAGACAATCGCCAGCTTTCCTGCGGAATCGCGGTAAAACTGAGCAAAAATGTCCATGTGGCCTTCCTGCAGGGTCTTCTGGATGGCCGTCATTGCCTGCCCGATCGGACTGTTCTCGTCCGGTACCGGCCCCAGCTTGTTCTCTTCAATCAGGCGGGCCACCTCCATGCGGAAACCCTCCATCATCTCGCCATACGCTTCCTTCTCGCGATCTGCCATCAGCGACGAAATGGAGACTGAGACAGCCGCGTTTTCGTCCAGCAGCGGAATAAAGTAGCTGGGACGTTCGGTCGAGCTGAACATTTCCTTCAGCATCTGCGAACCCTTGATGGCATCAATCACCATGTCCAGATTGACCGCCTGCTCTTCCTCGGAAATGTTCACGCCAAACGTGATCTTCTGGCAATCCATGAACAGCATCTTGAGAGCAGCCAGTCCGCGTTCACCTTCCGTGCGGCGAATGCGATAGGCACCTTCAGCTTCACCGTCACGCTGCTGCAACTGGGTGGAAATGCCACTGTTGATCAAGCCGTAGAGCAGGGTGCGAGTCGCGACGGGGATGGATTCCACATCCAGACGCACCGCTGCGTCGAACTCCTGAGCCTGACCGGCCAGCAGGTCGGCAGGATCGGGAAATTCCCGCTCCAGAATCTTCTTGTCCGGCTCATTCCCCAGCGGAATGAAAGCATATCCGTCACGCATCAGCACCGGGAAAGTGCGATTCGGACCGATCACTTCATACTGGCCTTCCTCGGAACCCTTGCTGATGACCACCGGAGCTTTTTCCACCAGCTTTGTGGCGGCCTCCACAGAGTCCACCGGCACGAAGGCCACGAATTCCGGCAGCGGCGGAATTGCCACCGGCAGATACCCCATGATTCCGAATGGCTTACCACGATTGAAGCCCTCCAGATTATTCATGGAATCCTTCATGAAGTTTTCAATGATCCCGAACACTTCACTGTGCTCGGAGGCTTCAAAGATGTACTTCGACTTCGCCATGAACCGGTCGGCACCGGAAAAAGTGATGGTCAGCAGCGGTCGCTTGCCTTCCTGAATCAACTGCAGAGGACTGGCCGGCTCATCGCTTTGAGCATGCACCCTGACTGCAGTAAGACCGCTGAACACGAGGGCGAGGGCCATCGCCAGGCAGCGACCGCCAGCCACCACGCCACGCACCGACCGACCGAATTCCACCAGTGATGACATATGCAAATCCCATAAAAAACGGCTTTTCAGCACACATCCGGTCCCTAATTCGCTGAAACCGTAAGTTTCCAGGACCCAAAACTCAGAAACCTTTGGAATTGGAAAAGGTTTCGAACGGACGGCAGTTCCACGCGATTTTCCCGAAAAAGACGTGTTGTGAATCGGTCAGTTGAGGATCTGCAGAGCAGACGGCACAGCAACAGTCTCGCCGGAAACACCACGAGACCTCCGCATCTACTGCTCTTATGTACACATGACAAACTCCGGGGGTTTTGAGCAGACCGGGGCTGTAACGGCGGAAGTTGCCGCGCCGGACCTGCAAGTCTGCGGTTTCCGCAGAATGCCAGCAGCACCGTTGCAGTTGCGGAGAATTTTCGTCCACTGCAGGCGGTAGTCCGTGTTGCTGGTGTTTCGGGGGCTCATTACAAACGCGTCCTCTCTTCCGAGGTGGCAGCTGTCCAAGGCTGCGCCGGTACAGGCAGAGAACCGACAGTCCGACGCCATGGGCAACGAATGCCTGTGAGTCACGATCCTGGTTTGAGGAACGTCATGAAGATCGTTCAGAACTCCAATCGCTGGCTGAAGAAACTCACCCGAGCAGCAGCCCTGATGTCGCTGGCACTCGGGCCAGTGTCAGCGTATTCCCAGGACGGTGCTCTGTATTCGGGGGCGCAGCCTTCGGGTGGGGCATCGGAATCCACGGGTCTGAATCGGGATGGTTACGGACTGCAGTTTCGCGGGGGCCATGTGGCCGGCGACACGGTGGGGCGTAATGATTCGATTTCCTTCATTGGCCTGTCGCCTTATTTCAGTGCGGGCAACAGCCTGATTTTCGGTGATACTCGACTGGGCCGGGCCAACGAGGGTGGTCTGGTCTGGTCATTCGGCAGCGGCTATCGCTATTACGTCGAGGACTGGGACGTGGTGCTGGGCGGCAACGGCTACTACGACCGCGACAATCTGAGTGGCACCTATCTGAACCAGTGGGGTGCGGGTGCGGAAGTTCTGGCTCATGCATGGGAGCTGCGTGGGAACTACTATCAGACATTCGGGGATTCCTTTGCGCTGACCGGCCAGTCGGTTAAGCCGGGCAGTTCAGCGTTCACCGGCAGCAACCTGACATTTACGCGAGTGGATGCATTTGCTGAGGGTTTGCAGGGGTTTGATGCAGAAGCCGGTTTCCTGTTGCCGGGTGATTTTGCCGAGAAGATCGACCTGCGAGCCTTTGGTGGGGGCTATTACTACGACGGTGAGGCAGCCGAGAGCTTTGGAGGCTGGTCAACACGACTGCATGCGGACATTCGTCAGATGCTGGAGCTGGGTCTGAAGCTGACGAACGACGAGCAGTTTGACACGACGGTGTCGTTCACGGCTGCGGTTCATTTTGGAGGTTTCCGCAGTCAGGAACATCTGAAGCGTTCGGCGATTCAGCGATTCCGTGAACCGGTTCGCCGCAATCTGAACGTGGTGACACTGGTGACATCCCAGGATGCACCGGGCCAGTTGGCACTGGATCCCACAACGGGTTTGCCGCTGTCGGTGGCTCATGTGAACAGCAATGACCTCGGCGGTCCGTTCCTGGGTACGGTGAACGATCCTTATCGTTTGCTGCAGCAGGGTCTGGGTGCCGGCACGGATCTGGTTTATGTGCATGCCGGCAGCAATTTTACTGCCGGGCCTGAGAACATTGTGAATCTGCTGCCTGGTCAGCAGTTGATCGGCGAGGGCGAGCTGACGGCGGGTCGCAGTACTCAGAATTTCGTGACTGTTCAGGCTGCCGGGCAGCTGCTGCAGGTGGAGCTGCCGAAGTCTCCGACATTCGCCGCCGCTCCGAATCTGGCTCGACCTAACCTGAATGGCTCCCTTGGCACTGCAGTGACTCTGGCCGACGGTGCTCAGTTTTCCGGCTTCACGATCACCAACCCGACGGTACGTGGGATCTTCAGCAACGGTGCTGAGAACACGATCATCAACGACGTGAAGATTACGGGCGCGGGCACATCCGCCATTGTGCTCTCGAACACGAAGGGCTTCACAGCCATTTCCAACACGACTCTGGAATCCGCAGCGGCGGCAAGTGGCCCGCTGATGCTGGTCAGTGGCGGGAACGGACTTGTCACGTTCACCTCAACGGACAGTCTGCTGTTCGGGTCCATGAGCAACACATCGGGTACCGAGGCGCTGGTTGTTGAGAACATGATCGGCGGCCAGTTCACGATGAATCGGTCTTCCGTGACCGACGATGCCGGCGAGGGTGTTGTGATCCGGAACAACACGGGTGGTACGGCAGTGATCGACAATCTGGTTTCGACGAATGCCGCGGTGAGTGGTCTGCAGATCCTGAACAGTGCGGGCAGTTATTCGTTCATCAATACCAGCCCGCAGGTTGCTGCTTTGTCGGTGGATGCTGCTTCTCAGCAGAGCATTCTGATAGACGGTCTGTCGGGCTCAGCCACCTTCAATTCGCCGGTCGACATTACGAATCGCAATGCCGGTGGCATTGAAATCACGAATTCGTCGGGTGCCGTGCGGTTTTCGAAGGGCGTCACGCTGACCGACCACCTCGGTGCCGGGGCCGAGTCCGGTATCCTGATAGCCAACAATCTGGCTGGAGGATCAGTGGAGTTTTCGGACACGATTGATGTGACGGCCACAGCGATTACGGCCGGTGCTCCGCAGCGTACCGAGGGCAATGGCATCCTGATTTCGGGCAATGCCGCCGACAGTGTCGTGCGAACTCTGGGAGTCACCACGGTGAACGGCACTGATCTGGCGTCCGTAGCTGTGGACTCAAACAGCGGCGATGTGGAATTCCGGGGTGAAACCCGAATCACCAATCGACTGGCAGAAGGCGTGCGGGTCACGGGCAGCAGTGGTTCGGTGGAGTTTGGTGCGGGCACACCTCGCCGTCTGACACAGGTAAACAACGAGCTGACGTCCGGCAGTGCTGCCATCTCCGTGGATGGCAACAGCGGCACGGTGGCATTTGGTGAAGCTGTTGTGGTGGATGCCACGGGCAATCCGGGTGGTGGCGCGGGTATCGACGTCCGCAACAACACGGGTCTGGTGAACTTTACGGACATGAGTGTGGTTTCCGTCGGCGGCACCGGCTTCTTTGGTCTGGACAATCGCCTGATCAGAGCGTCTGACGGTCTGATCACAACCACGGATGAAACGGCCGTGGATATCGAAAACAGCGGCATCGAAATGACGCTTGAGCAGGTCAGCAGCAGTGACGCACCGGACTACGGTATTCGACTGGTGGAGACGAACAAGTCGGACGGTCGGTCGTTCATTATTCGCCCGACGGCCAATACGACTGTCGCCGGCAACGGCGGCACAATCTCCGGTGCGAAGGGTGACGGACTGGACAACAACGATGCAGCCGGGATTTACCTGTCAAATGCCGGCCAGGTACAGATCCGCGAGATGATTCTGACAGACAACGAGTTCGGGGTCAGGATTGAGAATACCGAGTCCTATCTGGATTCGGCCGGTGATGTGATTGAGGTGAGCGACCGGGATGAACAGTTCTTCCTGATGCAGTTCTCGCTCGTCAACGATTCTGATATCCGCGGTATCCACTCGATTGACCTGATGGGTCTGCAGGTCCAGGACAGCATCTTCGACAACAACGGGGATGATGTTGACACCGGCTATGACACGATCTACTCGGAGTTCACGGTGGCTCTGGATGACACGACCGTCGTCGACACGTACGAGCGTTCTGAGCGACCGTTCGAGATCCTGATTGAGCGATCGGACTTTACCTCCAACCAGCATGACGTGATTCGAGTTCGGCAGGTTTCAGGTGCTGCGGGAGCGGCTGTTCGCACCCAGTTGTACAACAACCGCATCGAGGCTTCCGACTCAACGGATCCCGGCACAATTGCTCCGTTTGATGCCCGGCCGCTGCTGGACGACGGCTTCTATATGGACTGGAATGGTCCGGCAAGAATTCTGGCAGAGGGCAACAGCTTTGACATGCGAGCGGCCACCGACCAGATGGCCTTTGTGTTCTCCAACACGTCATCCACTGACCTGACGGAAATGTCGCTGCAGACCAATCAGATCTTTGTGAATAATCTGGGCGCGAATACGGGCGCTGTGAGCGTGGATCTGCTGGGTGACTACCAGATGGGTGATGTGGACGGTGTCTACCGTATCGCCAACAATGTGTTCAGTGTTGGCGGCCAGACCCCGACGGCGATGTACTTTGTACTGCCGCCGGCATCGACGGCTCGCTTCCAGTCGGCTCTGTTCCAGGGCAACCAGATGACTCTGGAGACAGACGGCGGCACGGGCATTGAGATTCGTCGAGCGGGCAACGGTGCAGACCTGTCATTTGCCGCGAACCAGGTGTCGTTCCGAGACCTTGGGAATGCAGCCGAACGTGGCTTTGTGATTGCTCCGGTGAGTGGCCCGGTACGCCTGAGCGGGCTGGGCAACCAGATGCAGGTCATTTCCAACGGCATCAACGGGAACGGGTTCATCGAGGCCCTGCTGCTGGTGCCGCAGGGATCGGCCATCGGTCAGACCCAGATCAACGGGCAGTTACTGCCCTGACGATGCCGGAATTCGGCGGTTTGCAGCGACTTCGGTCAGAATTCCGGCGTGGACGATTTGGCGACCTGCGATCGGCTGTCTAGAATCCGACCGACATGGCTGCAACATCGGAGCCCGTTCCGCAGAATCTTGCTGACGTCACCGCCCTGCTGGCCGCCCTGCCCGGATTTGCTGAAGTGCTGCAGGCACTGCGATCCGGGCGCAGTGCTGCTGTTGATGGCGCGTGGGGCTCATCCTGCGCGCTCACCATCTCGGCAATTGCCGGCGCGTTCCCGGATCGCCACGTGCTGATTGTGCAGCCCACGATTCGGGATGCCGAAGAGTTCGCCGATGAGCTGGCGGGACTCTCCGGTCTGAATGTGCAGCGATTTCCCGCGTGGGAAGGGGTACCGGACGAAGATGAGGCGGCCGACACCGTCGCCGCTCTCCGCATGGCTCTTGTCCGGCGACTGAACAGCGATGGCGGATCGGCAATGGCCGTCGTCACCAGCCTGCCGGCTTTGCTGCAGCCCGTTCCGTCGCGTGAATCCATCCGCCGTTCCACTCGCACCCTCAAAGCCGGCGAAGAACTGTCACTGGACGAAATTTCCGGGTGGCTGACCCGGCACGGTTTCGAACGTGTCACCGCGGTGGAACTGCCGGGGGAATTTTCCATCCACGGCGGGATTCTGGATCTGTTCCCGGCCACCGAAGCTGATCCGGTGCGGATCGAGCTGTTCGGGGACGAGATCGAATCCATTCGCTCGTTTGATGCGGAATCGCAGAAGCGACTGGCCGATCTGCCGGCGTTATCGCTGACGATCGCCAGCGACAGACCTGCGGCGGCCCCCGGCAACCGCGCTGTCGGTTCAGGCCCCGCACCGTTTGCTCGTTTCACCGAAAGTCTGCTTGATTCCGCACCAGCAAATCTGCTGGTGATCCTGTCGGATCTGCAGCAGTCCATTTCGGAGGGGCGTCTGTATCTGCAGAGGCTGGCCAATCCCACCGGTCTGTTCGGCGTGGACGCCACCATGGCTCGACTGACCAGTTGGCCATCCGTCACCGTGGATGCACTGGGTGTCGACAGTTTCGAGACATCCTGCCGTTTCAGCATCGAGCCGATGGAGCGTTTTTCGGGCAGTCGCCGGGACGCTCTGACGGAACTGTCGGAGCTGCTGAATCCGGGTGAGCGAGTGCTGCTGTGCTGCCATAACGAAGGCGAGCTGGAGCGTCTGCGTGAGCTGCTGGAGCAGCACGATCAGCAGTTCAGCCTCGGCCTTGCGGACCGAGTCTGCACCACGGCCGGCCAGCTCCGGCGTGGCTTTCGGATCCCCTCGCGACAACTGGTTGTGCTCAGTGACAACGAGCTGTTTTCGCGGACGCCGGCCCGCACGGGCACACGTCGTCGTCGTGCTGACAGCCGGGCCATCGACAGCTTCCTTGACCTGAAGGAAGGTGATCTGGTCGTTCATATCTCGCACGGCATCGCGCGCTATCGCGGCATGAAAATGACGCAGGTGCTGGATGTTCAGGAAGAGCAGCTGCTTCTGGAATTCCGCGACGGTGTCACGGTCTTCGTTCCTTCGTCGCTGATCCATCTCGTTCAGAAATACATCGGTCCTGCCAAAACCACTCCGGAACTCAGTCGTTACGGAGGCACATCGTGGCTGCGGAAGAAGGAGCAGGTTGCGGAAGCCGTGTCGGACATGGCCACCGACATGCTGCGACTGCAGGCCGACCGCAATTCGAAGCCGGGTTTGTCCTGTCGCGCCGATTCGCATCTGCAGCAGGAGTTTGAAAAAGCATTTCCGTTCACTGAAACCGCTGATCAACTGTCGGCCATCAGCGACCTGAAAAGTGACATGGAGAATCTGCGTCCGATGGATCGCCTGATCTGCGGTGACGTCGGTTTCGGCAAGACGGAAGTGGCGCTGCGAGCGGTCTTCAAGGCGGTGGACAACGGACGCCAGGTGGCAGTACTGGTGCCCACCACGGTACTGGCGGAGCAGCATTACCGGACGTTCAGTCAGCGGATGGCCGAGTTTCCGGTGACTGTTGAAATGCTGTCCCGCTTTCGGTCGGACGCTGAGCAGCGTGAGATTCTGCGAAAGCTGAAGGAGGGAAAGATTGATGTACTGATCGGCACCCACCGTCTGGTTTCGAAGGATGTGCAGTTTCCCGCGCTGGGTCTGCTGGTGATCGACGAGGAACAGAAGTTCGGTGTGAAGGTCAAGGAGCGGCTGAAGCAGCTGCGGGCGGAGGTGGATGTGCTGACTCTGACAGCCACCCCCATCCCCAGAACCCTGCACATGTCACTGCTGGGTATTCGTGACATCAGCAGCCTGACAACTCCGCCCCGCGATCGTGTACCGATTGAAACCCGTGTGGGGCGATTCGATGAATCACTGGTTCGCAGTGCCATCATTCGTGAGCTGAATCGGGGCGGGCAGGTGTATTTCGTCCACAATCGGGTCCACGACATTCAGGAGGTGCAGGCCCGGCTCAGCCGGATTGTTCCGGAAGCATCCATCGTGATCGCTCACGGGCAGATGCCGGAAGATGAGCTGGAGCAGGCGATGGTGTCCTTTGTGACAGGCAAAGCCGACATTCTGCTGGCCACCACCATCATCGAAAGCGGTCTCGACATTCCCAACGCCAATACGATGTTCATTCATCAGGCGGACATTTATGGTCTGGCGGATCTGCATCAGTTGCGGGGTCGCGTGGGGCGTGATCGGCACCGGGCTTACTGCTATCTGCTGATGGAAGACGGACGCGTGGTCACCACCAAGGCGACTCGACGGCTGAAGGCGATTGAGGAGTACAGTGAACTGGGGGCGGGATTCAAAATCGCGATGCGGGACCTGGAAATTCGCGGTGCCGGCAACATCCTGGGAACCGAACAGAGTGGCAATATTGCGGCGGTGGGTTATGAGCTGTACTGCCAGTTGCTGGAAAATGCGGTACGTTCACTGAAGAAGGAACCCCTGCGATATCAGCGACACTGTCGCATCGACCTGCCCGTATCATCCTTTCTGCCGGACAAATATGTGGATGATCAGAAGCAGAAGATCGAAATTTATCGCCGCATGTCGCAGGCCAACACACTGGACCAGCTGACCGAACTGGAAACCGAGCTGCGGGACCGTTTTGGCCCGATCCCGACGCCGGCGCGGCGGATGCTGCAGCTGCGGGAACTGAATCTGCGGTCGCTGTCATGGTTCGTGGAAAACGTGCACCTGCAGAACGGATTCGCGGTACTGCGTTACAAAAATGGCAAACTGATGCGGATGCTGTCGCTGCTGCACAGGGATCATCTGCGAATCGTGGATCACCACGAAGCGTGGTGGCCTCTGGAAGCCGACGAAAATGACGGACCGGCGGTACTTGACGAGCTGCTGCAGGTGTTTGGAGTGGCTGATCCGTCATCAGCGGGCCGGGTGTAGGGCCTTCACTTACGCCAGAATTCCCTGAATGACTTCACCGCGGCTGATGGGAATCGGCCTGCCGAGTGTGTCCTGAATGACTGTGTGGGGATCCAGCCCCAGACAGTGGAAGATCGTCGCGGTCAGATCCTGCGGACTGGTTTTGTTTTCCCTGGGGAACCCGCCGATTTCATCGGACGCCCCGTAAACGGCGCCGCCCTGAATTCCACCACCGGCCAGCGCGGCCGAGAACACATGGCCCCAGTGATCCCGTCCGCCACCACCATTCATCCGCGGCGTTCGGCCGAATTCAGACATCACCACAACCAGCGTTTCATCCAGCAGGCCACGTTCACTGAGGTCTTCGAGGAGCGCGGCGAGGGCCTGATCGGCTGACGGGCAGAGCACATCCTTCAGCCGCTGAGTTTCACGGGCGTGACTGTCCCAGCAGGGCGCATCGCTGGGTTCATCGGCACCGCGGTACCAGTTCACCTGCACAAGTGACACGCCGGCTTCCACCAGACGCCGGCCCATCAGCACACTTTGACCGAACTGACTGCGACCGTAACGATCGCGAGTCTCTGCGGATTCGCGATCCAGTTCGAAGGCCTGCCGCGCTGGTGAAGATCCCAGCACATCGAAAGCACGATCAGATAACTGATCCCAGCCGGAGTTTTCCATCACCAGCTGTCCGGGAATGTTCGGCGTCAGTTGTTTCAGCAGTTGCCGCCGATCTCTCAGACGACGATCGTCGACATCATGACTGAGCAGAAACTCGTCGATTTTTGCGACCGCACTGGCCGGCTGGCAGTTGAGCAGCCACGGTTCCACTGCACGGCCCAGATACCCGGCATCCTGACCGGGCCACACACTGCCATCCGTGTTGAAGATCCGATGCGGCAGGCGAACTGCGGCAGGCAGCTGTCCGCGGGACGGAAGCAGGCTGCGAGCAATGGCCCCGAGATGTGGTGAATCGTTGGGGAATCCGGGGTTGGCATTTTCCGCATTCATCGGAGCATGCGGAACACCGGTCATCATGTAGTAGCCGCTGGATGAATGCGCATTATCGCCCGTGGACATGGCACGCAGTACTGCCAGTCGGTCAGCGACCAGTGCGGTCCGCGGCCACAGTTCGCACAACTGCAGACCCGGAACGGCCGTGGCGATCGGGCCATAAGCACCGCGGATTTCACGGGGTGCCTGCGGTTTCGGGTCGAAGGTGGAATGCTGTGGCGGACCACCCATCAGAAACAGGATGATGCAGGCCGGGGCAGGACTGGCTGCCTGCGCAGTTGCCAGCCGCCAGAAACCCGGCAGGTGCAGCCCCAGCGACGACAGGCCGCCGATCTGCAGCAGCCGGCGGCGCGCCAAGCCGTCACACAATCGTACGGGTTGCTGCAGCAGGCTGAGCATCTGCGGGGGGGCTTTCGAAGCTGGCAGTCAGGGGAGGGATTATGGCAGGAGATCCGGCAGCAGAGGATGCCGTCGGGGAGTTCTGCAGTCTATCGAGCCGGTCACCCTGTCGCAATCACTTTTCGGGGTGCCGGCCTGTCCGTCGGGCTGCAGGGTCGTGTTTTATGGATTTTTTGGGTGTCAGCAGGGAGTCGGCTGCTTGCCAGCAACGACGCAGTGTCCAAGAATCCGTGCCGCTTCAGAAAGTACACAGGTATGTCGTCCAGCAGTCTGCCCAAACCCGCCGATATTCTGCCCCCGCGTCGCGGTCGCCGCGTCGCGTGGCTGCTCGGCACGCTGCTGCTGCTGGTTCTGCTGACACCCCGCCTGATCACTCAGACTCCGCTGCGAACCGTGCTCCTGTCCGCACTGGTGGGCAAGCGGGATCTGCTGGTGCAGACTGGCGGAGCCTCCGGGGGCTGGCTGGAACCGCTCTCCTTCACACAGGTGTCCCTGCAGCATCGCCGGGGATCGCTGGACTGCACCATGGGCCGGCTGCAGACAAACCTGAGTCTTCTGCAGTATCTGTTCAGTCCACCCAGTTCGGCCGCGATATCCGCCACCGACGTCAGCCTCACGGTCCACATCGATGAACAGGGCCGCTGGCCCACTCTGGATTCGGACGGAGCTTCCGTGGAGCGGGCCCGCTGGGCTGTCAGCCGCGGTACTCTGGTGCTGACAGTCCCGTGGCGACCGCAGCCACTGATCCGCCTGCAGGATCTGACTATCAACGGTCGGATTGAACCGGACCAGCATGGACATCGCTGTCTGGAGATCGACGCCTGCCGACTGCTGGATCGGACGCCGCTGGATGACAGCCATTCCGTACAGAATCTGGCACTGGTGGCCCCTGTGCTGTCGCAGACCACCAGCATCGGTGGCTCGGCATCACTGACGCTGGAAGCACTGCGAATACCGCTGGACGGAGTCGAGGAGTTTTCACCGTTTCCGCTGCGAGGGACTGTGATTCTGCACGAACTTACGGCACGACTGACGCCACAGATTCTGCAGCAGGTCACCGCAGCAGTCGGCCGCCTGCCAATCACACTGCCGGCACAGATCACGGCGCCGCGGAATTCGCGAGTGCCGTTCGAAATCACTGAGGCAGGAATTCAGCACACGGAAATGGCCTTCAGCTTTCGCGGACTCAGCCCCGCTCTGCAGATTGTCACCAGCGGCGTACTGCGACTGGATGAGACCATCCGTTTACAGCTGCAGTTGCGATTCGGCTGGCTGCGACTGCTGAAATCACCGTGGGACTTGCTGGTCCGCTGGGTGTTGCAGAGATTCACGCTGCAGGCGGTGGGAACTGTGAACTCGCCCGAACTGAAGCCGGCAAACGCGATCTCGGCAGGCGGGCCTGAAAACGACAATTGATTGGATCAGCGCGAAATCCTGTGCGCAGCGACGATTGCCTTGCCACGGGTTTTGCCCCCTTTGGGAGGGGGAAGCTCCTGCTGAGCCGAATCCCTGTCAGTCCGCTGGATCGTCCGGCTCGGCGGGAGCCTCGCCCTCCCGAGGGGGATTTTGCGATTACTGAACACTGCGAACTGAAAACTGACGTCCGGCTCGGCAGGAGCCTCGCCCTCCCGAGGTTGGCCGGCTCGCCTCTGGATGACTCTGTACGCGGTGTCTTTCGTGGTCAGAATGCTGCTTTACACCGCGCACTTCATTCTGCGTTGAGCCAGTTAATTGCCGGTCACCTGCAGCTCGCGGTCACCGGATTCGTGACTGAGCTGACGCTGCGACAGGATGCGGGCCAGCCTGCGGGCTCTGCGAGCATTGCGTTCGTACTGACCGCACTGCGGGCAGAGCCGCAGCACGCCGCCGTCCTGCACACTTTGCTTCCAGCCGTTTGGCAGACTGCTGATCCGCTGGTGCCCTCGTACCACAATCAGAGGCTGCACCTGAGTACCTGTGGAGCAGTGCAGCCATTCGAGGAATTCACCGGACGGCCGATAAAAGTCCTCGGCCAGACCCAGGCCACTGCAGAACAGAGATTCACTGGGTACCAGCAGTCTGAGTGACCGCTGGCTGACATGGCTGAGCGTCATCTGCAGACCCATCCGGATCGACTGTTCCGCATGCTTGCGGATATGCAGAGCCTGACTGCCCGGCAGTATGATCAGGGAGCGTGCCGACAGTTCGATGGCGAGGTCGACAGCTCTGGCGGCATCTTCCACCGCATCTTCGAAGGACAGCTGCAGACTGCCTGTGAATCCACCCGCATAGCCCAGACTGCTGACGCGGATACCGGCATCATTGAGCACTTCAAGCAGTCTTTGTGAGCCCAGCAGGCGGACCTGCTGCCGACGTACACTGACATAGCGCACGGAACGGTCCTGCAGATGCCGGACTTCCGCTACCAGCGCGTGCATTGTTTTGGATTTCAGTGGACTGGATGTTGCCACGCGCATCCCGGCCCGACCAGCGGACTGTTCTGCACAAGATTCCAGAAAGACATCCATAGGGAATGCTGCAGGCCTGAAGTGTTCATCGCTTCAGCAGACTGAATCGTCCACTGAGGCAGAAGCAGAAAGGAAGACAGGAGATGCTCGTCACTGCCGTACTCTCCAGAATTCCTCTGCTCCTGTAAACGCGGTTCGGCCTGGTTTCCCGACTTCATCGATACGTTTTTTTTCGGCAACATTTTCTTCCGGTTTCCGGCTTGACATTTTTCGCACACCCTGCGGATTGCCACAGGTGCCTGTTGCCGTTGACCGGCCCACTGTGCGATGATGATGTGCTGCAGTGATTCTGACACACTGCAGCCCGCATCCCTTCCTGCCGGTCCGGAAATCTGAACATGGTCCGTCAACGACTGCTGCTTCTGGCTTTGTCGCTTCTGCTCGGCTCAGATGCCGCACTGGCCACTGATCAGTTCTTTGAACAGCAGGTGGCTCCGCTGCTGGAACGACGCTGCCTGTCCTGCCACAACTCCGTTGACCGTCGCGGCGATTTCTCACTGCAGTCGGCCGAGACACTGCTGCAGTCCGGTCACGTGGTTGCCGGACAGCCTGACGACAGTCAGCTGCTGACTGTGGTCACGGCACAGAACGGCCAGGCACCTGAAATGCCGGGCTCCGGTCCGCCACTCACTGCAGCAGAAGTGCAGGTGCTGCGGCAGTGGATTCAGCAGGGTGCTGTCTGGCCGACAGATCGACAGTTGCAGGAGCCTGTGGTTTCAGACTTCAACTGGTGGTCATTTCAACCGCTGGCCGCGCCAGGTGTGCCACAGTTTTCCGATGCGGCAGCAGCAGCATGGATTCGCAATCCCGTGGATGCGTTTGTACTGCACAGACTGCGACAGGCCGGACTGGAACCTTCACCGGCCGCCAGTCGCAGAACCCTGATTCGCCGTTTGTCGTTCGACCTGCTGGGTCTGCCGCCACACCCCGCCGACGTGGAAGCATTCGTCAGTGATCCCGACCCGCAGGCGTGGGAAAAGCTGGTTGATCGATATCTGGCATCACCGCAGTACGGTGAACACTGGGCACGACACTGGCTGGATGTCGTGCGTTACGCCGATACCTGCGGATATGACAAGGACAAGCTGCGACCGAATGCGTGGCCGTACCGCGACTATGTCATCAGCTCACTCAATGCTGATAAGCCGTGGGATCGTTTTGTGCAGGAACAGATTGCCGGTGATGTGCTGTTCCCCGGCACTCCGGATGGCATTCTGGGTCTTGGCTTCATTGCCGCCGGACCGTGGGACTTCATCGGTCATGTGGAAGTGCCTGAATCAAAGATCGACGGCAAAGTGGCTCGCAACATCGATCGCGACGACATGGTGGTGGGAACCCTGAACGCGTTCTGCAGCCTGACGGTCCAGTGTGCGCGCTGCCACAATCACAAATTTGATCCGTTCACACAGCAGCATTATTACGGCCTGCAGGCTGTCTTCGCCGCGGTGGACCGTGCCGAACGCCCGTGGGATACGGACCCGCAGGTGGAACAGCAGCGGACACAACTGCAGACGGCTCGCAGCAGGGCACAGCAGGAACGCGATCAACTGCAGGCGGATCTTCGCACAGCCGGCGGACCGCGTCTGACCGAACTGGAGCAGCAGGTGGCGCAACTGAAGCCCAAAGCCCTCGTGGCACCGAAAAAACCGGAATTCGGCTACCACAGCACAGTCGAGGGAACTGACTCAGCCGCCAAATGGGTGCAGGTTGATCTGGGCAGCCCGCGTCCGGTACAGCAGATTGTCCTGCATCCCTGTCATGACGAATTTGCCGGTATCGGGTCCGGTTTCGGATTCCCCGTCAGGTTTCGTGTCGAGGTGGCTCAGTCGCCGCAGCCGAACACCGCCGTCCAGTGGAACACTGTACTCGATCAGACCGCGACCGATTTTCCGAATCCCGGTCTGCTGCCGGTTACCGCTGCGGTGAATCAGCCCGTGCAGTTGATTCGTGTGACTGCCACACGACTGGTGAAAAGGTCGTCTGATTACATTTTCGCGCTGGCCGAACTGGAAGCTCTGCTGGCTGATGGCAGCAATGCTGCCGGCGGAGCTGCCGTCACGGCCCTTGATTCCATCGAAGCACCCGTTCGCTGGGGTAAGGCCAATCTTGTCGACGGCAACTGGCCGACAGCTGCGGATCCGGCCGCCGAACAGCAGTTGGCTGCGGCATCCCGGGAACTCACACAACTGATGTCCTCGCTGATGACCACTGAGCGACAGCAGAAACTGGACGAACTGACCGCCGCCATCAACAGTGCGGACAGTCAACTGGCCGCGCTGCCGGCCGGCCGCATGGTGTATGCCGCTGCCACCCACTTCAGTACTCAGGGCAACTTCATCGCAACTCAGGGAAAACCCCGGGAAATTCGAGTTCTGCATCGTGGCAATGAAACCCAGCCACGGGAACCTGTGGAGCCGGGTACCGTACCACTGTCCGCCGGCGACGAATTTCGGTTTCAGCTTCCACCGAATCACACGGAAGGTGATCGTCGAGCCGCGCTGGCACGATGGATTGTCCGGGCGGAAAATCCACTGACGTGGCGCAGTCTGGTCAATCGCGTCTGGCAGTATCATTTCGGCAGGGGTTTGGTGGATTCACCCAATGACTTTGGTCGGATGGGACAGACTCCCACTCATCCCGAGCTGCTGGACTGGCTGGCCGGGCGGTTTCTGCAGGACGGTCAGTCACTCAAATCGATGCACCGCCTGCTGCTGCTCAGCAGTGCATGGCAGCAGTCTGCTGAACAGCGGGATGATGCGCTGACCGTGGACGCAGACAACCATCTGCTGTGGCGAATGAACCGTCGCCGTCTGACGGCGGAGGAACTGCGTGATGCGGTGCTGCTGGTCAGCGGGGCTCTTGATCCGCAGATGGGCGGTCCGGGATTCTATCTGTTTGCTCTGGAAAAAACCGACCATTCACCGCACTACGAGTACCACAAATTTGATCCCGCTGATCCGCAGTCACATCGCCGCAGCGTGTATCGCTTCATTGTGCGATCACAACCCGACCCATTCATGACCACACTGGACTGTGCCGATTCTTCGCAAAGCACACCCCGACGCCACGAAACACTGACTCCACTGCAGGCTCTGTCTCTGCTGAACAACAAATTCAATCTGGTCATGTCACAGCGATTTGCAGAACGCATCCAGCGGGAAGCCGCTGCAGACAGTCAGCGAATTCAGCTCGCTTTTCAGCTTGTCACCGGTCGGGATCCGGATGCTGAAGAAGCCGCTGATATGCTGCAGTACGCGGCCACACATGGCTGGCCGGCTCTGTGCCGACTGCTGCTGAATCTGAATGAATTCGTATTTGTGGAATGATGTTTTTACTCTGAGGAGCTGAACTGGTGAAACGCGTCTGTCTGCTGCTGTTCCTGCTGTGTCCTGTCTATGGCTGCACTGGCACTGCCGTTCCGGAAATTCCCACGGCCACACCTGAGGAAACAGCTGCCATCAAAGCCCTGACTGATGGTGGATCCGTGGTCGTTGCGGACGCAGGCGGACGAGCTGCCAGCATCGATCTCCGCAAAGGACAGCTCAGTACAGAATCGTTGGCACAGCTTGCAGCCTGCAAAACTCTGCAGTCCGTCAATCTGGCTGATACAGCACTGGATGATGCCCTGCTGGCCGAACTGATCAAAGCCGCACCTCAGATCACCAGTCTCGATCTGCGCGGCTGTGCTCTGTCTGACGCTTCCATGAGTGAAGTCGGCCGACTGACCGCTCTGAAAGTGCTGCGACTTTCAGGCAAAAATGGCAAAACCACAGTTGCCGATGACGGCATGAAGCCACTGACTGCACTGAAGTCGCTGAAGGTTCTGGCGGTGGACAATCTGTGGATCGGCAAACCGGGTATTGAACAACTGACCGGACTGGCCGGACTGGAAGAGCTGTACCTTGCGGAAACTCTGGTTGATGACGAAACGGTAGCACTGATCGCGAAGTTTCCGAAGCTGAAAAAACTGCGACTGTCCCGCACTTCCGTCGGCGATGCCGCTCTGGCTGCCCTGAAAGACTGTCGCATGCTGGAAGAGCTGGATCTCAGCGAAAATTCCGTCATTACCGATACCGGCATGGAATCACTGGCGGCCATCACATCGCTGAAGAAACTGAACCTGTGGCGCGTTCAGATTTCAGACACCGGCGCACTGGCACTGGCGCCGCTGACCGGTCTGCAGTGGCTGAATCTGGACAACACCAAACTGTCTGATGCCGGATTACCCACGCTGAAAGGCATGACGCAGCTGACATTCCTGCACCTTGGGTCCACTCAGATCACGGATGCAGGAGCACCTGCGCTGTTTCACCTGAAGTCGCTGAAAGACCTGAAAATCACTCGCACAGCACTGGCAGCGTCTGAACCCGCCCTGACTGAACTGAAGAAAAATCTGCCCACGACAGCGATTCAAACCGAGTATGAAGGGCAGTAATGGGAACACATGGTGGAAAATGTGTTGAGAACTTTCTGAGAATGTTCTGTGAACTTTCGGGGTTTGTCCACGCGGCCACGTGGCAGTCACAGCCACTGTGCACAACCAAGCCGATTTGTCACCCCGAACAGCACCTGATTCACCACACTTCACAACGACTTTTCAACACCATTACGTTTTCCGTAAACCGTTTGATATTAATGATTTACGTATCGTAAAAAGGTAGTTATCAACAGTTTTGACCGACCCATATTACTACAGACTGCTGAAAAACATTTGATTTTGAATTTCTGAACAACGCAGGCAGGAACAACAAAAAAACGGCATCAACACCCCCTTGGGAGGGCGAGGCTCCCGCCGAGCCGCAGGTTTCAGCGACCTGACAAGCTGTTTGGCTCAGCAGGAGCTTCGCCCTCCCGAAGGTTCAACACCCCCGGCACGGCAATCTTTGGCTGCGCACAGGATTTCGCGTTGAGCCCAACAAAAAACCTCCAGCAGCCGCAACCGGCCACTGGAGGTTTTTGCTTTTGATCAGAAGTGCGGGCGTGTCAATCAGACAACTTCCCAGCCCTTGCGATATTCCTTGTTGATCAGTTTGGCGGCTTCCGGAGCATTGGTGGCGGTCAGGTTGGCCGCATCCCAGTCCAGGGTCTTGCCAAGTCGGTAGGCGACTGTACCCAGCAGCACGGTTTCGGTCAGTGCGCCCGAGTAATTGAAGTTGCAGGTGGTGGGTGAACCATCCTTGCAGGCCTTGATCCACTCGGCGTGATGTCCGATGGAGTTCGGGATGCTTTCAGCCGGTGGCTTGAAGCTGGCGAACTTGTCGGTTGGGAACAGTCGATAGCGACTGTAGTCGGCGAACATCATGCCGTCGGTACCGACGAACATGACTCCGTTGGCCGGGACCGGCTGATCGGCGATCTTTTTGGGAATCATGTCGCCGTCGTACCACGTCAGCTTCAGTGCGGGCATGGTGCCGCGGGCCGGGAAGTCGTAGCGGACGATCAGACCCAGCGGGCAGGTTTCCGGATGCACCTTCGGACCTTCGGCAGAGATCTTTGTGGGATGACGCAGGTCAAGTGCCCAGAATGGCAGGTCCATGTAGTGGCAGGCCATGTCGGCAATTGTGCCACCGCCAAAGTCCCACCAGCGCCGCCAGTTGGCCGGATGGTAGGCTCCATTGGCGTAGGGGCGTTCAGGAGCCGGTCCCAGCCACAGATCCCAGTTCAGGGTTGCTGGTACCGGGTCACCCTTGGCCGGTCGTTCCCCGCCGCCCCAGCCCTTGCCGACCCACACGTGCACTTCCGTCACGTTGCCGATCGCGCCCGAACGGATGACTTCGACGACGCGGCGATAGTTGTTTTCCGCGTGAATCTGAGTTCCCAACTGAGTAGCCACACCTTTTTCCGCAGCGGCTTTCGCCAGCAGACGGGATTCGAAGACGGTGTGAGTCAGCGGTTTTTCGCAGTAAACATGCTTGCCGGCCCGAATTGCCCGGATCGCTGCCGGGGCATGATGATGATCGGCTGTGCCGATCACAACGGCGTCAATTTTGTCATTTTCCGCAGTCAGCATCTCGCGGTAGTCCGCGTAGGTGCGAGGTGTCAGTTTTTTCTTTTCCGTCAGCATCGCCTTGCAGCGATCGAGGTAGTTCGAGTCGATGTCGACAATCGCGACAATGTTCTCGCTCATCACTCCGCTGACGTCTTCGGCGGCACGATTGGCTGTACCAATGCAGGCGATGTTCAGATTTTCCAGAGCACTGCGGGACGGACGCGCAGGGCTGGCTGATGCGTAAAGACCGGGAAGCAGCAGAGCAGTGGAACCGGCGGACTGCAGGAATGAACGGCGTGCGGTTGATTGACGCAACGTCATGGCGGGATCCTTTGGAGTGAAACAGCAATCGAAGAAACTGACGCAGATTTCAGAGGATAAACGTTCCGGAAACTGAAGCAAATTGACAATATATGGAAAGTATCGGCAATTCAGGGGAAAACAGGAAATCATGCGAACGCTCATTGTCGGGCAGGGATTGGCCGGGTCCGCACTGGCATGGACCTGTCACTGGCAGGGTGATCAGGTCTGCCTGATTGGCTCGCCCCGTCGCCCTGCAGCGTCGCAGGTCGCAGCCGGACTGGTGATGCCCATCTCCGGTCGCAAATTCACGACTCCTGACCGCTATCACGAACGACTGACGCTGGCCGCACAGTTCTATGAGCGGGTCGCGGAGGAACTGAAATCTGATCGTTTATTCAGTGCAATCAAAATTCTGAGACGTTTTCAGCAGGATTCTGAGCGGCAGTTGTTTTTGCAGGAGCGATACGAATCGGTGCGGGGTCAGGTGCAGCTGCAGTCTGGACCGGATGGACGGGAAACGGGCTTTGTGATGCCGGCATGGAAACTGAATGTGGCCTCCTATCTGGAACAAACACGTCAGTTTTTTCAGAATCGGGGCCAGTTTTTGGCTGCTGACCTGGAAATTGCTACAGACGTTGTTCCTGGACCTGATGGCGTGAGTGTGCCGCGTTTCGGGTTAACCGTGGACCGGATGTATTTGTGTCTGGGAGCAGCGGGGCGAGTGCAGGCCAATCCATGGTATCCGGAAGTACCTGATCATCCGTTACGTGGTGAAATTCTTGAAGTTGTCGTGAATGAATTGCCAAAAGCGGACTCCGAGGTGCCGGGGTGGGTTGGTGTTGTGGATCAGCACTGGCTGGTACCTGTGGAGGGGTCCACGGATCGTTTTCTGGTGGGTGCGACCTATGATCGTGAGGGTGTGGATCTGGGGTGTGACGGTTGGGACGGCACAACAGTAGCGGGGCGTGAAGAGTTGCGGGCGAGTGCGGAGCGTTTGTTACTGGCGGGAGGTTGGTTGGGCGGTGTGCGAGCGGTGGTGGGTCATCGAGCTGGTGTGCGTGCGGGAACTCGCCGCCGTCAGGTGGTGGCTGAACACCATACAGTGTACAAAAGAATTGGTGTGTTGAATGGTTTAGGGTCACATGGGACACTGGCGGCACCGGCTGCTGCGTTGGATTTGTTGCAGCGGTTTGCTGCGGATCGAGTGGTTGGCATGTCACAGGAACAGTCAGGGCGTCGTCGCAGTGATCTGACCGAGAAGGCTCAGACGATCGTGCGGCGTGCGGTTCGTGGGGGTGACTGGCTGCTGGATGCCACGGCAGGAAATGGTCACGACACCCTGTTTCTGGCTCGAACCTTTGACCCGCAGCGTGTTTTAGCGGTGGATTTGCAACCGGCGGCGATTGAGAAGACGGCTGCTTTGCTGGCACAACACGGGATCGCAGGTGTAGGATTGGTGTGTGCTGACCATGCGATTGAGCTGGAGCGACTGGTGCGGACTGCGGAAACGGTCCGGTCTGGTCAGTTTGGTGCGGTGATGTTTAATCTGGGGTATTTGCCGGGTGGTGACCATTCTCTGGTGACTCGAGCGGACACCACGGTCAGGGCGATATCCGCAGCGCGGCACTTACTGCGTGAGGGTGGGGTGTTGACGGTATTGTGTTATCGGGGTCATGCTGGTGGCATGGACGAGTATGCGGCGGTGCTGCAGGATTCTCAGCAGCAGCAGCAGTGTCAGGTGGATGTGATTGAGACGGGTACAGGTAATCCGGTGGCACCGGTGTTGTTTGTTTTTCGGAAGCGGTCGACAGTCAGAGGGTAGAATTCAGAAACTATGCGAGAACTGCATCAGCTGGAACAGCAGCAGGACGCCGTACGACTGGCTGGGTGGCTTTCCCGGAACTCGATCCGCGTGCGTGTCGAGCAGGAGGATGGTCGCTGGGTGATCTGGCTGGTTGATGATGCGCAGAAGGAAACGGCGACGGGTCTGTTGCAGCAGTTTCTCAGTGATCCGCAGGCAGCTCAGATTACGGCGGCGGAGTTGGAGGGGCGGAAGCTGCTGAAGCAGCAGGATGCTCCGGAGGCCCGTCTGAACACAGCGGCATCTCGGCGACTGAAGCAGCGCTGGTCGGGAGTCTGGTATTATACATTTCCGGCCACGATTCTGCTGATTGGTATTTCGATTCTTGTGGTGGCGGTGACGACGGACTGGAAGTCCAGTTTTCAGGAGGGTGGTTTGTTCATGCCCACCTGCAATGACTCGCAGTCGCGATTGCTTTCGAAACTGTTCATACAGACTCCGCCTGAGGAATACACACCGATCGAGCTGCTGCTGGTGGATCCTTTTCGACCGAATCCGCTGGGGGTGTTGCGGCGTGGCGAAATCTGGCGCTTTATCACTCCGATCTTTCTGCACTTCGGTGTGCTGCACATTTTATTCAACATGCAGTGGATGTGGGGACTGGGTCGCTGGATCGAGTTTACTCGCGGTACAGCCAGATATGTTCTGCTGGTGCTGCTGACGGCGGTGATTTCCAATCTGGCTCAGTTGTACTGGTCCGGGCCGAATTTCGGCGGCATGTCGGGAGTGGTTTTCGGGCTGATCGGGTATGCGTGGATGAAGGGGCGGACAGCACCGGAGGACGGCATCGGCCTGCCTCAGGATCAGATTGTCTATTCGATGTTTTTTCTGCTGATCTGCATGTCGGGTGCGCTAGGTCCGATCGCCAACGCGGCTCATCTGGCTGGCTTTCTGACTGGGATTGTTCTGGGACTTCGTAAGAAACTGTGGCGACGGGTGCGAGGTGGCTGATGGATCGAGCAACGAATCTGGCACTTCTGAACGAGTACGTGCAGAATCCGGCTCTGCAGCGGCACATGTTTGCCGTGGAGGCCGGATTGCGGGCGTATGCGGTGAAGTACGGCGAGGATGTCGAGAAGTGGGCAACCGTGGGTCTGCTGCATGACTTTGATTATGAGCGCTGGCCGAATCCACCGGATCATCCACTGCAGGGTTCTGTAATACTTAAGCAGCGCGGTTACAGCGACGAAATTATCTATGCCATTAAGTCGCATGCGGATTATCTGCCGGACTGTCCGCGGGTATCTCGTCTGGACAAGGCATTATATGCGTGCGACGAGCTGTGTGGATTTCTGGTGGCCTGTGCGCTGATGCGGCCCGGTCGTCTGGAGGGAATGACAGCGAAGTCTGTGCGGAAGAAGATGAAGACGGTGTCGTTTGCTGCTGCGGTCAGTCGGGACGATATTGTGCGTGGCGCGGCGGATCTGGGGGTGGATCTGGACGAGCATATAACGTTCCTGATCGGGGCTCTGGCGGCGATTGCACCGGTGCTGGAACTGGTGCCTGAAGCGGGTGCGTCAGGTGGTGAATAGGCGACTGAAGGTGATGCTGGCGGTGGGTGGCATGCACGGGGGCGGCACTGAGCGGCAGCTGGTGCAGATCCTGCGGCATCTGGATCGCGACCGCTTCATGCCGCAGTTGTATCTGGTGTATCGGACGGGGCCGCTGCTGGCAGAGATTCCTGCGGACGTGCCGGTGCATGTGTGTGAGGAGCGTCTGGGGCGAGTGCGGGGCTATTTTCCCGGGCGGATGCATCGGCTGCGAGTAGCGGACTATGCAGATTGTCTGCGTGAGACGGGTGTGGCGGTCAGTTATGACCGCACCTTCCTGATGACGCTGATCACGGCTGCGGGCGCACAACAGGTCGGTGTGCCCAACGTATCGACGATTGTGACGAACCCCGAAACCGGGTTTGCTCCTGTGGCCGGGCGTTTTCAGTGGCTGAAGCGGCGGATGCTGCAGCGGTTGTACAACCGATCGACTCAGGTGCTGGCGGTATCGGACGGTGCGCGGCTGTCGGCGATTCGATTTTACGGCATTGATCCGGCCCGCATCAGGACTCAGTACAACGGCATTGATGTGCAGTCCATTCAGCGGTCGGCAGCCGGGGATCCGGGGGATGAATGGTGGTCGCAAGGCAGTCGCAATCCGGGTACGCGGGTGGTGCGACTGGTATCTGCTGGTCGGCTGAATCATGAAAAGGGCTTTCATCTGCTGATCGAGGCGCTGCGGCAGCTGGTTCAGGCGGGAGGCGGTGTGGAGTACCGTCTGGCATTACTTGGGGAGGGTGATCATCGGCAGCGTCTGCAGCGGCAGGTGCAGGCAGCCGGTCTGGAGGATCAGGTGCGGATGCCGGGTTTTCGGGCGGATGCGGCGGCATGGTATCGGACGGCGGATGTGTTTGTGCTGCCGTCGCTGGTGGAGGGTATGCCGAACGTGCTGCTGGAGGCGATGGCCTGTGGGACAGCGGTGGTGTCCAGCGACTGTCCGGCGGGTCCGGCCGAGATTCTGGAGGGTGGGCGTCTGGGTGAATTGTGTGCGGTGGGTGATGCGAGTGCTTTGGCAACGGCGCTGCGGCGGGTGCTGGCCGATCCGGAGGCGACAGGCAGCCGCACTGCTCTGGCGGAGCAGATTGTGACGGAAAAATGGACGATTCAGGCGTCGGTCAGGCGTCTGGAGCAGATTCTGGAAGCGGCGGCCGTGGCTGGCGGTCGGATTTCTGAAAAACACAGCGGTTGAACCGAGGCCTGATGGGATTCCGACGACTCTGACATGGTATCATCCGCGATCCGGGCTGCCGGGCTGGCAGCCCCAACTTTTTCGGACGCAGCTGATGATCATCCAGAAAGAGTACAAGTTCTACGCGGCACACCGCAACGAGACCCTGAAGGACAAGTGCAGCAATCTGCACGGCCATCGGTATGGGGTGCGGTGTTTTTTCGAAGTGGAGCGGGACGGCGAGATCAGCACGCTGTTCGGCGAATTTGACAGCCGCATGGAACCGTGGATCAAGGAACACTACGACCACGGGATGCTGATCAACGTGCATGACCCGCTGTACGAATCACTGCAGGAACACTGTCGGCGTACGGGTGAGCAGTTGAAGATGAAGCTGTTCAACGGTCCGACCAGTGTGGAAAACCTGGCGTGGATGTTGTTCACCGAGGTGACGGACATGGGTTTCCGGCTGGCTCAGCTGGAGATTCGCGAAACCGACACATCGGTCATTTCGTATACTCGTGAAGACTGGATCCGGGACAATCGTCTGTTTGCATCACTGCGCAGCCCGGGTGCGGCAAAACCGTAAAGTTCAGGTTTCAGCAGAATTTGTTGAAGGTTTGTTATGAGTCAGCAGCAGTGTCGCTGGGGAATTCTCAGTACGGCCGGTATCGCGAAGAAGAACTGGCATTCCATTCTGAATTCGGGGAACGGCGTGATCCGAGCCGTGGCCAGTCGTTCCACCGCAAAGGCTCAGCAGTTCATCGACGAGTGTTCCGCTTCCGTACCGGCTCCTTACTCTGTGCAGGCGCTCAGCAGTTATGAAGAGCTGCTGTCTCGGGCGGACGTGGATGCTGTCTACATTCCGCTGCCGACGGGGATTCGCACGGACTGGGTCATCAGGGCTGCTCAGGCTGGCAAGCACGTGATGGTGGAAAAGCCCTGTGGTGTCACCAGTGCCGACGTGCAGCGAATGCTGGCGGCCTGCGACGCAGCGGGTGTGCAGTTCATGGACGGCGTGATGTTCATGCACAATTCACGACTGGCCGCAATGCGACAGGTACTGGATGACGGCATCAGTGTCGGCACCATTCGACGGATTGCCAGTCAGTTCAGTTTCTGTGCTGACGAGTCGTGGGTGCAAAGCAACATCCGCGCCAGTGCTCAGCTGGAACCAGCCGGCTGTCTGGGAGATCTGGGCTGGTACACGATCCGTATCATCCTGTGGGCGATGCGGTATGAGATGCCTGTCGAGGTGCGTGGTCGGATTCTGCATGGTGTGCAGCGTCCGGACAGTAGTGACATTGTGCCGATGGAGTTCCAGGGCGAGCTGCATTTTGCCAGCGGAGTCTCGGCAACGTTCTTCAACTCCTTCCGAGCCAATCATCAGCAGTGGGCGCACATCAGCGGCACGAAGGGCTATCTGGCGGTCAACGATTTTGTGCTGCCCTATTACGGAAACGAAGCGTCGTTTGATGTGGGGAACCACAACTTCGCGGCGGACGGTTGCTATTTCAATATGGAAAAGCATCTTGGGGTGCGGGCGGTATCGGAATACAGCAACAACCACAAAAATGCTCAGGAAACCGCGCTCTTCCGCAATTTTTCTGAACTTGTGAACAGTGGTCGGCGAGATCCGTTCTGGGGTCAGGCGGCCTTGCAGACTCAGCAGGTGCTGGATGCGGCGCTGCGTTCGGCGAACAGTGGGTGTGGTCCTGTCAATCCGCTGGGTTAAGGACTTGTTCGACGGCTGTCAGCTTCTGCGAATTCGGCCGTCGTCTGACAGTCTCAGTAGATCCTGCGGGGGTAGCCGGGGTAAGATATCTGCCCCGGTGACAAGCCGGAATCTGTTTTTTTCATCTCAGTCCTGTTAGCTGCTGGTGTCATCATGGAAGCCTTGTTCAACCTCTTCACCAGTCTGGTGGATGTCTTTCAGGCCCTGCTGAATCTGGTGGTCAGCGTGGTACTGGTGCTGCTACCGTGGCTGCCTTTGCTGGGCTGGCTGGCATTTTTCAGTCTCGCGGTGAACTGGGCGAAGGCTTATCCGATTCTGCGTCGGGGCGGAATTCTGGGAGTGCTGCTGTTGATGGTGGTGGCGGTGCTGGTCTGGGGCAGTGTGGCTCCGCCGGAAGGTGGCAAGCACTATCTGCTGGGGATGGCGGTCAGCAACTTCACGGGCAAGTTCATTTATGTGACCATGCTGACCTGTATGGCGCTGATGTGCGGTTCTGCTCAGTTGTCCGGGGCCTTTGGTACTCTGGCGGTCTTCCCGGAAGCTGCGGCGGAAGACGACGATCATGGTCATGGTGGACACGGTCACGACGATCATGGTCATGGCCACGGTCATGACAGCCATGGTCATTCTGATCACGGGCATGCGTCTCATGGTCATGGTGACCATGGCCACGCTGTTCATGCTCACTGACTGACAGCAGCAGCCTGCCATTCCGTCAGCCTCAACCGCCTGCGTTATGGAGCCTTGTCATGCGAATGCCGTCCGTTGTCTCTGCTGTGCTGTGCAGTTTTGGGTTATCAGCGATTGCGGCAGTGACTGCGGGAGACTGGCCGGCGTGGCGCGGTCCTGGTGGCAGTGGTCAGGCAGAGGGTTCAGGATATCTGCAGCAGTGGTCGGCTGACAGTGGTGTGCTCTGGAAGGCTCCGCTGACGATCCGTGGCGCGTCGACTCCGGCGGTGATTGGCGACCGCATCTTCCTCACGGGAACTCGCGACAGTTCCAACGTGGTGCAGTGTCTGAACCGTGCGGGCAGGCTGCAGTGGGAGCGTGTGCTGGGGGCATCAGTGGAAGGCAAGCCGGGCAAGGACGGCACGGGTGCCAATCCGTCGCCCACCACGGATGGTCGGTATGTGTTTGTGTATTTCAAAAGCGGCGATCTGGCCTGTTTCACGGTGGACGGTCAGCCGCAGTGGCAGCACAACCTGCAGCAGATGTACGGGCAGGATACGTTGTGGTGGGATCTGGGGACGTCACCGGTGCTGACGGACAGTGCGGTGGTGGTGGCCTGCATGCATTCCGGTCCTTCGTATCTGGCGGCATTTGAAAAGGGTTCGGGCAGGCTGTTGTGGAAGCATGACCGCGAACTGGGTGCTCCTGAGGAAGCGGCTCAAAGCTATGCGACTCCGTGTGTTGTGGGCCGCGGTGATCAGCAGCAGATTGTGGTGCTGGGGGCGGACCACGTGACGGCTCATGCGGCCGCTGACGGTGCCGAGCTGTGGCGTCTGGGCGGTCTGAATCCTACGGGTCACAAGTATTTCCGTTCGATTGCCTCGGCGGCTGTTTCAGAAGGCATCGTGGTGGCTCCGTATGCCCGCGGTGATTCCCTGACGGCGGTGCGGCTGGGAGGCAGTGGTGACGTGACGAAGACGCACCAGCTCTGGTCGAACGCGGGCACAGCGGCCGACGTGCCGACTCCGGCTATCGCCGCCGGTCGTGTCTACATCTGTCGCGACAATGGTGACAACCGGGGTGTGGTGGATTGTCTGGATCTGCAGACGGGTCGCACGATCTGGTCGGGTCAGTTGCCGAAGAATCGTCATACATTTCGAGCGTCGCCGGTGGTGGCCGATGGCCGCGTCTATCTGACTCGGCAGGACGGCACTGTCTTTGTGGTGAATGCGGGCGGCGACAGTTTTCAGTTGCTGTCAGAGAACAGCGTGGCGGACGAGCACACCACGGCGACGCCGGTGTTTGTCGACGGAACGATTCTGCTGCGGACGGAATCGCACCTGTATCTGATCGGCAGTGCGCAGCGATCGGCGGGGGGTTGATCCCGGGAAACAGTCGACAGATTTTTGAAGGATGACCGTGATGTCTTCGTCCGCTGTCGTCTTGCAGCTGCTGACGTTCTGCTGCGGTGTGCTGTTGTTTCAGCCGCTGGCTGCAGCGGACGAGGCGGAGCAGTTTTTTGAGCGTGAGATCCGTCCGCTGCTGTCCGAAAAGTGTGTGGGCTGTCATGGCGCGAAGAAGCAGTCGGGTGGCTTGCGTCTGGATTCGCGTGAGTCGATTCTGCGGGGTGGTGATTCAGGTCCGGCGGCGGTGTCAGGCGATGCCGCAGCCAGTCTGCTGGTGCAGGCGGTGCGTTACGAGGGCGACCTGCAGATGCCTCCTGAGCAGTCTCTTGCGGTGCCTCAGCGCGACGCTTTGGCGCAGTGGGTGCAACTGGGTCTGCCGTGGCCGGCGCAGACCGGGATGCTGCAGTCGGTGGGACCGGACGCCGCTGCGGCTCACTGGGCCTTTCAGCCCGTAGCGGATCCTCCGATTCCCCCGGCCGACACCACCCTGCTGCGGACTCCTGTGGATGCATTCATTCTGCAGGGGCTGGCGCGTCAGGGGCTGCAGATGTCGCCTGAGGCGGATCGTCGCACGTTGATTCGTCGCGCATATTTCACGATCACCGGACTGCCTCCTGCGGCAGCTGAGGTGGAAGCTTTTGTCCGTGATCCGCATCCGCAGGCGTATGAGCAACTGGTGGAACGACTGCTGCATTCGCCCGAATATGGTCAGCACTGGGCGCGGCACTGGCTGGATATCGCTCGTTATTCCGACACCAAGGGTTACGTGTATGGGCGTGAGGAGCGATTCTGGGTGCATGCCTGGAATTACCGTGACTGGGTGGTTTCGGCATTGAATGCGGACATGCCTTACGATCGGTTTCTGCTGCTGCAGATCGCTGCGGATCAGGTGCCTGATCGAGCGGACGGTGATCTGGCGGCGATGGGATTTCTGACACTGGGGCGCAGGTTTCTGGGTGTTCGGCGGGACATCATTGATGATCAGATTGACGTGGTGTGTCGGGGTACGATGGCATTGACGGTGGGGTGTGCGCGATGCCATGACCACAAGTATGATCCGATTCCGACGGCCGACTATTATTCGCTGTACGGTGTGTTTGACAGTTCGCGTGAGTTTCTGGCGGAGCTGCCGGCGGGGTCAGGTTCAACTGACGGTGCTCTGGCCGAGTTTCAGCGGGCGTATCAGGAGCAGGTGGCGGCGGGTGAAAAGCTGCGGCAGCAGCGGCGTGCCACGACAGCGGCTCGAGTGCGTGACCGGGTGGAGGATTACCTGCGGGCCCAACTGGATCCGGGGCGTTATCCGGAAGCCGGTTTTGATCAGATCATCGCGGCGACGGATCTGCTGCCGTCATTTGTGCATCGCTGGCGGGATTATCTGCGACTGGCCGAACAGCGGGGTGATCCTCTGTTTGTGGTCTGGCATGCCTACCGCAATCTGCCGCCGCAGCAGTATGCCGAGCGATCGGCAGTGGTGCTGCGTGAGCTGCAGGAGGGAGGTCGTCTGACGAATGCGCGGCTGGCCGCGGCATTCACGGAACCACCGGCGAATTTTGATGACGTGATCACTCGCTATGCCCGGTTATTTCGGGCGGTGGATGCGGAGTGGCAGTCCGCGCTGCAGCAGGCGGCGCAGGCCGGTGTGGCCGTTCCGCAATCGCTGCCCGCTGCGGACGCTGAGGCTCTGCGGCTGGTGCTGTACGGATCCGGTCAACCGTGTTTTGTGCCGGACGAGCCGATCAGCAGCACCGAATATGATTTTGATTCGGGTGTGTGCAATGAATTGTGGAAGTCGCAGGTCGAGCTGGAGCGGTTGATTCTGAATGCACCATCGCAGCCGCGGTTTGCCGTGGTGCTGCGGGACCGTGCGCAGCCGGTGGAACCCAGAATTTTCGTACGCGGCAACCCGGCTCAGCAGGGCGCGGATGTGCCGCGGCAGTTTCCCGGCCTGCTGAGTGGTGCTGAACGCCGCCCGTTTACCAAAGGCAGTGGTCGCCTCGAACTGGCCGAGCGCATCATTGAGCCAACCAATCCGCTGACGGCTCGAGTGATGGTGAACCGCGTCTGGGCGTGGCATTTTGGACGCGGGCTGGCGTCGTCGCTGGGTGATTTTGGACTGCGGGCAGAGCGACCTTCGCATCCGGAGCTGCTGGACTGGCTGACGACTCGATTTGTCGAGAGTGGCTGGAGCTTGCGCAGTCTGCATCGACTGATTCTGTTGTCAGCGGCGTTTCGTCAGAGTTCAGCAGAACTGTCAGACGTGCAGTTGCAGCAGCGGGCGCTGACGGTGGATCCGGGGAACGTGCTGTTGTGGCGGATGAATCTGCATCGGCTGTCATTTGAAGAGTTGCGGGATTCGCTGTTGTCGGTCTCCGGTGGTCTGGAACGTGCTGTTGGCGGTCGTCCGCAGGATCTGTTTCAGTCGCCGTATCCGCGGCGACGAACGCTGTATGGGCTGGTGGATCGACAGTTTCTCCCGGGGACTCTGCGGATGTTCGATTTCGCCAATCCCGACCTGCACATTCCTCAGCGCAGTGAAACCACGGTACCGCAGCAGGCCTTGTTTCTGATGAATCATCCGCTGGTACTTGAGCAGGTGCGGCTGCTGGCTCGCAGGGCGGCGGAGGCTGGTGAGCTGGAGCAGCAGGTCAGACTGGTGTTTCGCGAGGTCCTGCAGCGTGAACCGACTGCGGCGGAGTTGTCGGAAGCGACCGGGCTGCTGGGTGCTGAAGTACCTGAACAGCCGGCGGAACGACTGACGGCTGCCGCATGGAGTTATGGTTATGGAGTGGTGGATGAGGCGACGGGTCGCGTGACCGGTTTTCAGTCACTGCCGCATTTTACGGGGACGGCGTGGCAGGGTGGAGCAGCGCATCCGGACGGGAAACTGGGCTGGGTGCAGCTGACGGCTCAGGGCGGGCATCCGGGGAACGATCGGCAGCATGCGGCGGTGCGACGCTGGACGGCTCCGCGAAAACTGCGGCTGACACTGAAGCAGCGGCTGGTGCATGAGCCCGAGGTGGGTGACGGGATCAGGGCCTTCATTGTCAGTTCTCGTCAGGGCCTGCTGCAGGCTCAGAAGGCGCATCATCAGCAGGCAACCGGTGAGTTGGGGGGAGTGGTTGTGGAGGCTGGTGAGACGCTGGATTTTGCCGTGGATATCGGCGATCAACTGAACAGTGACCAGTATTTGTGGCGTGTGGAGTTGCTGGAGGAGGGTGCTGGTGAGTCAGCGGTGGTGTGGAATTCGGAACTTGATTTTCCGCTCCCGCCCAACCCCGCACTGACTCCGCTTGAGCAGCTGGTGCAGGTGCTGTTCTGTGCGAACGAGTTCCTGTTTGTGGACTGACGCGAATGAGTATGAATCGTCGGGATTTTCTGCGCATGTCGGCAGCGGCGGCGACCGTGGCAGCGGTGCCGACTGAGCTGCAGGCTGGTGTCTCGGCGGCATTTCCGGTGATTGACTGTCATACGCATTTTTATGATCCGAGTCGTCCTCAGGGCGTGCCGTGGCCGGGTCGTGATTCCAGTCTGTATCGGACGGTACTGCCGGCGGATCTGCGCAGGCTGCCTCAGCATCTGCCGGTGACGGGGACAATTGTTGTGGAGGCCAGCTCGTGGCTGGAGGACAACGACTGGCTGTTGCAACTGGGCGAGCGTGATCCGTTTATCGTGGGTGTGGTGGGCAATCTGAATCCGGAAGCGGCGGATTTTGAGCTGCAGGTGCGGCGATTGTCGGCGCATCCGTTGTTTCGGGGCCTGCGGATTTCGGCAAAGCAGGTGGGAGTATTGCTGGAGCAGCGGCGGAGCGGTGTGCTGGGCGTGCTGGCGGACCATGATCTGGCACTGGACGTGAATGGTGGTCCGGAGACGCCGGAGCTGTTGTCGCGACTGGCGGCAGAGCAGCCGCAGCTGCGGATTGTGCTGAACCATCTGGGCAACCCCGCAGTGACTCGCGAGCCACCACCGGCGTCGTGGGTGAGTGGCATACGTGCGGCAGCGGCGAGTGCCAATGTGTTCTGCAAGGTGTCGGCACTGGTTGAGGGGGCAGCGCGGGGCGGCGGCCGGGCCCCGGAGCAGCTGGATTTTTATCGACCGTATCTGGATGTGGTGTGGGGTGCGTTTGGTGATGGTCGAGTGATTTACGGCAGCAACTGGCCGGTCAGTGAGCAGGCGGCCGATTATCGTGTGCTGCAGAAGCTGGTGGCGGATTACGCAGCGGAGCGTGGCGCGGACGTACCGCTGAAGTTCTTTGGCGGGAACTCGAAAGCGGTCTGGAAATGGGCGGAGCGATAGGTGCGTGCCAGCGTCCTGCAGGTAAGACCGGATGGATCAATGCTCGCAAACCTCGGTCATACGGCAACGTTCGATCGCGCAGGTCGTGTTGCGTTGAGTCCTGTTTTGGGCGCGTACGCGGAGAATTTCCGCTTGTCTGTTGGTCGCTGACAATCCGCCTTGATTGTGTACCGTTCGTGACCGATGCCGTGCAGAATCACGCCCGTCCCGCCTCTTCCGCTTGCCGGTGAAGTGCATCCTGGACGTTTTTTTTGGCTCAACGCAAAATGACGTGCGCGGTGTAAGGAAGTATTTTGACCACGAAAGACACCACGGAGAGAGTCTTCCAGAGGCGAGCCGGTAAACCTCGGGAGGGCGAGGCTCCTGCCGAGCCGGACGCCCCCCACCCACTCGGGAGGGCGAGGCTCCCGCCGAGCCGCCAAACATCGAGAGGGGGAGGCTCCCGCCGAGCCGGACGATCCTGCGGACTGCCAGGTGTTC